>Ga0126306_10000830_pt1 | contig 15581 bp, 14 predicted proteins | sample Plot27_FD_92592 | JGI IMG/M metagenome (GOLD analysis project Ga0126306, IMG submission 92592) | Serpentine soil microbial communities from UC McLaughlin Reserve, CA, USA - Plot27 | ecosystem: Environmental > Terrestrial > Soil > Grasslands | place: USA: UC McLaughlin Reserve, Lake County...
CCCGCCCGGCGTTGACGGCGAGATACGCCGTCAAGGCCGGCAGCCCCTCCCCGCGCCGCCGCGACCGGCGTTGACGCGCGCCGGACCGGCCGGCCGACAACTGACGGGCCCTACATCAGAGGTGTCTTCAGCTCGATCGAGGCTATGGAACGGCGTGCAGGTTGCCGTCGGCGCCGCGCACGCACGTCGCCGAGGATCGCGCGAGCGCCGCGAACTCGGTCAGGCAACGACCGAGCTGCGCGTGCCCGCGCGCGTTCACGTGCAGCGACTGGCGGACGGCGTCGAAGCTGTACCAATAGGAGCTCGACGGGTCGTACTTCGTGCCCGTCGTCCACTCCTGCGAGTGCGTGATGCCCTGGGCGCAGACCTCCCGGCCGTCCATCGAGCGGCTGAAGTCGAGGAACCGCCAGCCCTTGCTCGCGGCCAGCTGACCGAGCGCCTGGCCGAGGATCGGGACCGCCGTGTCATGTCCCCATTCCATGTCGGCGTTGTACAGCGGGCAGCCGTTCCAGAGCTTGTTGACGTATCCCGAGTAGCGGATCGGCGGGCGCGGCACCGGCGACCAGTAGGAGGCAAGCACCGCCTGCCAGCTCGTGTCCGCGTAGCCGGCGGCGCGCATGACCGTCCGAATGTCGTCGAGCGCGCGCGCCACCTTCGGCATCGCCGCGGCCACCCGGTCCGCCCAGGTCGCTCCCTCCGTGTAGCGGCAGCCGGTCGTCTGGAACACGTACGCGGTCACGCAACTGGTCGCCACGCGCCCGAACGCCGGGTCGTCGTTGGCGCCCACCTCGACCACGACGAGGCGGACCCGATAGCCGCCGGCCACCTGCGCCAGCTTCTGCGACTGCGGCGGCTCGTTGTACTGCCCGGGACCCCCGATGTAGAGGTTGTCCGAGCTGGCGCCCGAGCAGGCCAGGTTCAGCGTCGTCGTGACGTGCGCGATGACGGTCTCGTGGATGAGCGCGTCCAGCGAGCGGTGGCAGTAGTTGCCGGGCTGGTTGGTCCCCGGCTCGTAGTTGCCGGCGGACTCCCCGGAGATCGCGCTGTCCCCCATCGCGACGATCGCCGACTCCCTGGCGCCGGCGGCCGGCGCCATAGCGCCCAGCGCAAGCAGCTGGACGACCCCCAGTAGTGCAAGCCGACCGCGCAGCGTCATATTCATCCCTCCCTGTGAGTTCGACTACGACGGATTGATGTAGAGCAGCATGATTCCCATCACGTCGTCCGCGGGCTCGGGGCTGTTGTAGATGCTGTGCAGCCTCACGACCTGCCCTTGGCTAACAGTCGCGACCGGATCCCCGATACAGGTGCCCATGGACATCACCACGTGCGGGTCCATCGGGTCCAGCTTCGCGTCGGACCTGCAGATCGACGCGCCGCCCGCGCTCTCGTTCGTCGCCTCCACCGCGACGCCGTGGCCGTGGACATGTCCGATCGCCCCGACCACGTTGCCCGGCACGTTGACGTTCCAGTCCCATCTGCTCTCGTACAGGCCGGAGGGGATCGAGTACTCCGAGTCGCCGCACTGGTCGATGTCCAGCCAGACCGGCCGGAGCCGCTTGACCGACTCCCACGGCGGCCGGTACGTGAACTTGACCTGGACGTAGACAGTCTTGGCGCTGACGGTGTGATTCATCAGGTCGACGAGCAGGTTCCAGGAGTCGTACCACCGCACCCGGTAGCCGTAGCCCGACGGGAAGCCGATGGCCGTGCGCTCGTTGCCGGATGCGAAGAAGCGCTCGCCCGCCAGGCCGAGCCAGGAGTTGCCGCACGTCGCGTCGCTTCGGAACTGGCTCGTCATGACGATGTGGTGGATCATGGCGCCGTCGGCCATCGTCGCCGGCGTGCCGTCTTCGTAGACGAGGTCCGGCGTGAACGACGTGATGTAGCAGTCCGTGCAGGGCCGCCGCACCGCGAATCTCAGTTGACTGGTGCTGCTGCCCGCATGCGGGTCCGTCGCCGCGGGCAAGGTGAACGGCCCGTAGCGCACGACCTTGGTGTAGGTCGCCGCGTGGGCGGCAGCGGGCAGGGCGGCGCACAGGATCGAGACCGCCAGGGCCAACAGCACGAAACGCTTCACAGCTCCCTCCCCCACCTCGCGCAATAGGCACGGCGTCGCCGAACCTGCCGGCGACCGCGCGTTCGCCGAGGCGGTACCCGCTGCCACGTTCCGCACAAACGTATGCACGATGACGCCGGTCGACGAGGCGAGTGGCGGACTACCGCCGGCGACGTGGCGGTCGACCGCCGGCACACGGCGGACAGTCCCCTGGTCGCGATCGCAGACGCCAGCGATCCTGCCGATATGTCCGCCGCTCGACCTGACGTGATGCCCTCGCACGGTGCTCGAGACCAGCCGCAGCGCGAGCCTCGCGGCCGCCTTCGAGGCGCCTCGAGGCGACCCGCGACTGCACCGCGGCGACGCGGTGGCTGCGTACGCCTGAGCGCCGGACCTTCGACTCAGGAGAGTGAGTCGCCCACCTTCTGCGCGGACTTGCCGACGCGCTCGACGTCATCGGACAGCTTGGACAGCTGCTGGCTCGTCGTCACGACGCGCTTGCCCGCCTTGCTGACCCGCTTGCCGATCGGCTTGAGATCGAGCCCGCCGGACGGAACGAGGCCGTTCAGGTGCGGCCTGGGCACGCGCACGCCGAGAACCTTGCGGCGCTTGGGCGTGAGCTGACGCTTGAGCAGCGCGCCGCCGGCCACGGCGGCCGCGGTGGCGCCGCCGGCGATTACCGGTCCTCGAGCCTTCCTGGTGGCGCCGGCCAGCGCGCCGGTGACCTTCTTCACAGCCGCGGGACCCGAGGTCGAGCCGCCACCGCGGTTGCGGCCGGCGCCGCCGCTCGCACCCGCGCTCGCCCGCCGGCCGCCGGTCTTCGAGCTGCTCGTCCGGCGACTGCTCGAGCTTCTCGAGCGGCCGGCGCTCGACCTCGACGCACTCGCCGCTCGACTGCTGCTGCTCCGGGGGCGCTTGGCGCTCGCCGCGCGCGTGCTGCTGTTTCCAGAGCTCTTCGACGCATTCGCCGGCCGCTCGCTGGTGCTCGCCGAACTGTCCTGGCGGCTGGATGATGTGTCGGACTGTGCCATCGGACTCTCTCCTCGTCGGTCACTGCTCGGGGAAATCGGGGTCGTCCAGGCGCACTGCCGCACGCCAGCGAACGGCGAAGTCCCGGTAGGTGACGCCGGGCTCCAGCTCGTCGGGCAGGTTCTCGCGCTCCGAGCCCGACTCCGCGGACGCCGGCGAATCCGCGTACGCGACGACGCGGACCTCCGGCTTGCACTCGAAGCGCAGCTCGTCGGCCCGGACGGCGGCTGCGATCTCGAGATCGGGCTCTCGCTCCATCACGCCTCCTGCGCCTGCCGGACGTCACGGACGGTGATCCGGCCCTCGCTGCCGGTGCCCTCGAGCTGCGCGAGGTCGATGCCGAGCTCGTCGGCTATCCGCATGGCGGTCTCGGTGGCCTTGTACTTCTCGGCGCGCCGGTGCTCGCGGCGCTCGCCCAGCTCGCGCACCTTCCGCGTCGCGGCGAGGCCGAGGTCGCGCGCCTCGTCCGAGGCGGCATTTCCGAGCTCGCGGGCGACCATCTTGGCCACCTCCTTGGCCAGCACGCCGGGAGTCGGGGCTGCGGGAGCTCCGCCGTCCCCCTGTCCGTCCTGCTGACCTTGCTCTGGGCCGCCGTTCTGCCCCTGGCTCTCAGGTTGCTGCTGCTGTCCGTCCGCCTGGTCGGGCGCCTGCGTCGCGCCCTGGCCGGCCTGCCCGGCCGCCTGGCCGGCGCCGCCGAGTGCCTGCGTCGCGCCCTGGCCGGCCTGCCCGGCGCCCTGGCCGAGGCCGCCGAGGGCCTGGCCTGCGGCCTGGCCGGCCTGCCCGGCACCCTGGCCGACGCCGCCGAGCGCCTGGCCGGCGCCCTGGCCGGCCTGGCCGAGCGTCTGACCGACTCCGCCAACGACCTGATCGAGATTGCCCGCGGCTTGTCCTGCGCCCTGGCCGACGTCGCCGACCGCCTGCCCCGCGCCCTGACCGACGTCGCCCACAGCTTGGCCGGCGCCCTGACCGACGTCGCCGACCGCCTGCCCGGCGCCCTGACCGACGTCGCCGACCGCCTGCCCCGCGCCCTGACCGACGTCGCCGACCGCCTGCCCCGCGCCCTGACCGATATCGCCCACGGCCTGCCCGGCACCCTCGCCGACGTCACCGACGGCGCCGCCGGCGCCCTTGCCGACATCCTTCAGTGCCGACTGGGCGCCTTTCCCGACGTCCTTGGCGGCGTCGCCCGTCTTGTCGACGGCCTCGCCCGCGCCCTCGCCGATGTCGGAGACCGCCCGACTGAGGCCCTTCACCAGCTCGGGGTTACGGTCCAGGCTTGTCATCAGCCGGTCTACGATCGCAGTCACGTGGTCGAGCCGAGCCTTGAGGACCAGCTCGGCCTCGACGCCCTTGATGTCGAGCTTGACCCTGCTGAGGTGCACGTCGAGGCCCACGTTGAGCTTCACGAGGTTCAGCACCCTCGCCTTGAGGGCCACGTGAGCGTCCAGGTCGTCGAGCTCGAAGTGGATCAAGTCGACCCGCAGCTCAGGCACGTCCAGCAGGACGTCTGGCGGTCCGGTGCGATCCTCCTCCTCGCGGCGCTCGTACTTCCTGTACTCGCGGTCGGCGTCGGTGTCGGAGTGCAGCGCTCGCTGCGCCGGATGCGCCGCGTCCCCGCCTTGACCGTTTCGGCTCCGGCTGCTCGAGGATCCCTTGCCGTTGCGGGAGGACCCGCTCTTGCCACGACGTGCGCCGGAACGCCGTGATGTCGTCGTCTTCTGCGCCATCACCGGCTCCTCATCCGCGGTTCTGGGGCGCGCCGCCTTGCTGCTGGCCGCCCTGTCCAAGATTCTGGAGTCCCTGCTGGGCTCCCTGCCCGACGCCCTGGACGCCCTGCTGGGCGCCCTGACCGAGGCCCTCGACGCCCTGCTGGGCACCCTGCCCCAGGCCCTCGACGCCCTGCTGCGCGCCCTGACCCAGGCCCTCGACGCCCTGCTCAGCGCCCTGGCCCAGGCCCTCGACGCCCTGCTGGGCACCCTCGCCCAGGCCCTCGACGCCCTGCTGGGCGCCGCGGCCGATTCCGGCGACGCCCCGACCGGCCCCTCGGCCGACGTCCTGAACCGCGCTCTCGGCCCCCTTCCCGGCGCTCTTCACCACGTCGCCGGTGTCTGACAGCAGGCCGTGCGCCCCACTGCCGACGTCGCCCAGGGCCTCGCCGACGCTCTGGAGCAGCTCCGGGTTGCGGTCGAGCGTGGTCAGGACGCGACCGAGGATCTTCGTGACGTTGTGCAGGCGGGCCTCTAGGAGCGCCTGCGTCTCGACACACTGGATGTCGAGCTCTACCTTCCCGAGCCGGACCGAAGCGCCGGCGTTGATCTGCACGAAGTGCCCGGCCTCGGCGAGCACGGCGAGATGGGCCCTCAGATCGTCGAGCTCGAACTTGATCTCGTCGACCTTGACCACCGGTGCGTCCACGTAGACGTCGACGGCCTCGTCGATCTCGTGGGGATCGATGATCGAGTAGTCCGGCAGGTCCGGGCCGGAGCGCTTCGCGCTCGATCGGGACCGGCCGTTGCGGCTGCTTGGCTGCGAGCTGCTCTTGGAGCGCGTCGAGCCGCGGTTGGAGCGCGAGGCGTTGGCTTTGGAATTCGAGCTCCCCGACTTCTTCCCGGATTTCGCCGTCCCGGATGCGGAAGTCGCTCGTGCCATCTGATTTCTCCCTGGACGCGGTTTCGCCGAACGGGCTTAGGGGTTCGCTATACCCGAGGCCGTGGCTTAGAACGCCTTCTCGGTGCGATGCGGCACATGCCATCGAAGCCCGGTGACTTCGCGCTGTCGACCGCATCTGGGTCGGATCAGAGCGGCGAGTTTGGTCTACGTCATCTCAAGGTTCCCGCACGATCTGCCGACTCAAAAGGGCGCATGCGTGTCCTCCTCGTCGACGATCACGATCTGTTTCGGACGGGGCTCCGGGCGCTGCTCGAGGAGGAGGGCTTCGAGGTCGCCGACGCCGCGGGCGGTGAGGCGGCCCTGCGCCGGCTGCGCTCCTTCCCCGCACAGGTCGTGGTCATGGACATGTGCCTGCCGGGCATGTCCGGGGCCGCAACGACCGCCCGCGTTCTCGAGCAGGCGCCGGACACGTCGGTCCTCATGCTCACGGTCGCGGACGACACGGAGCAGGTGCTCGCGGGCATTCGGGCGGGGGCCTCCGGCTGCCTGCCCAGGGACGCGGAGCTCAGCGAGATCGTCGCGGGCATCCGTGCCACGGCGGCGGGTCAGTCGCCGGTCGCCCCGCGCGTCGCCTCGATCCTGATCGCGCACGTTCGCGCGTCAACGCCGGAGGCGAAGCGCCGTCCGTCCGCGACCCTCTCGCTGCGAGAGCGGGAGGTGCTGGCGCTCATCATGGAGGGCTGCGACAACGTCGAGATCGGGGAGCGCATGTTCCTCAGCTCGAGCACCGTGAAGAGCCACGTCTCGCGAGTGTTCGAGAAGCTCGGCGTCGAGAACCGCGTGCAGGCCGCCGTCTACGCCGCTCGGAACGACGACCTGCACCCCACGGGCCCCGTCAGCCGGAGCCGACTCCGATCGCCACGAACTGCGCGCGGGCGCCGGCGAGTCGGGGCCGTAGACGCCTGAGCGCGAATCGTCAGTCCTGCCGTCGCCGGTCAGTCGGCTGAACGGCGCAGCAGCGCGGTCGCGCCCGCGCGGTCTGCGACGCCGAGCTTCCGCAGCACGGAGGACACGTGGCGGCGCACGGTGACGTCGGAGATGCCCAGACGCCGGGCCATCTCGGCGGTTGTGGAACCGTCCGCCAGCAACTGCAGTACCTCCCACTCGCGGTCAGTGAGCGCGGCGCTGATGTGCGCGGCCACCACGGCCCGGCGCGAGTCCGCGCGGCGCAGCTCCGCGACGAGGTGGCCGGTGTAGCGGCGGGGCAGCGCCGTCTCGCCATCGAGCACCGCTCGGACCACGTGGGGAAGCCGCTCGCCGGCGATGTCCTTGCCGACGTAGCCGGCGGCGCCGGCCCGCACGGCGGCCACGAGCTCCTCGCCGCTGGGACGCGGGGTCAGGAGCAGGAGCTTCGCGCCGCGGAGCCGGTCGGCGATGCGGCGCGTCGCGTCGATTCCGTCGCCCGGCAGGTCGGTCGCGAGCAGCGCGAGGTCGATCCGGCCCTCAAGTGCCGCTTGCACGGCGGCATCGGCGGTGACCGCCTCGGCCGCCACCTCGAACCCGGACTGGCCCAGCACGAGCCGGAGCCCGGCGCGCGTGGCCGCCTCCGCCTCCGCGATCAGGATGCGCGGCGCCGACGGCGATCGACCAGCGAGCGGCACTGCCGCCAGACTACCCGCGCCCGTTCAACCGGATGAACGGAGAATGAACGACCGGCCCATTGCACCGGAGAGTCGACTAGCGGAAAGTATGGGCCGGCGTACGCCATCGTGGGGCTAAGGAAGGCCGCACGGAAGACCAAGATGACACTGTTCTGCACGGAGGTGGAACTGCTGTGAAGGTGTTGCTGGCCGACGACAATCGGCTCATGCTCGAGGGCTTTCGCCGCGCGCTGGATCGCGTGAGCGACATCGAGATCGTCGGATCGACGCACCTGGGCGCTCAGGTGCTTCCGCTGATCGAGCGTCGCCGACCCGACGTCGTGGCGCTCGACAACGGACTCCGGACGGCCGACGGCAAGAGCTGCCTCGACGCCATCCGGGCCGCCCAGCCTGCCGTCAAGGTCGTCGTGCTGTCGGCGAACGCCGATCCGGCGACCGTCCGCTCTGCGCTGGGGCGCGGCGCGCGCGCCTTCATCACGAAGCGCATCAACCCGCTCGACATCCCGTCCGCACTGCGCCAGGCGTTCGACGAGACGGTCTACCACGCGTTCGGCTCCGAGCCCGGTCCCGACGACCAGTTGCGCGCCGCGGGGCTCACCGACCGCGAGATCACGATGCTGAAGGCGCTCGCGCGCGGGCTCTCGAACCGCGCCATCAGCCAGGAGCTCTGGGTCACCGAGCAGACGGTGAAGTTCCACCTCGGGAACCTCTACCGGAAGCTCAACGTGCCGAACCGGCTCGCGGCGGCGAGCTTCGCGCACGAGCACGACGTGCTGGCCCGCTGAGACCAAGCCGCGGAAGCGGGCCGCCTCGCTCAGGCCAGCAGCACGACCGCTGGCCCGAAGGCGAGGAACGGCCCCAGCGGGAGCGCCGCGCCGCGGCGAGGATTCCGTGCGCCGTGAAGCCGAGGCGGAGCAGCGCCAGCAGGGCGACACCGACGCCGAGTGCCACCGCCGCGCGCGCGACGGTCCACGCCGGCGCCGCGGCGGGAACCGGCGAGTGCTCCTCGCCGGCCGCTGCGACGTAGACGTAGACGCCGCCGCCGAGGTCGATGCCGCGCAGCTCGTCCGGTTCATCGTGCACCGCCGGCCGCCTTCCGGGAATCCCCGTCGGCGGGCGCCGGCATGTCGATGAGACGCAGCGCGACGCCCTCGCGCAGTCCGCGGCGCCGGGCCTCGCCCGCTGCCAGCTCGAGCACGGCACGGGCTCCGCGCCGGCCGGCGAGGCGCCATGGCCCGAGGTCGGACGACACGGCGAGGACCCGCATGCGCCCGTCCAGGAAGACGGCATCGATGGGGAAGCGCATGAACCAGGTGTGCACCGACGGGGCGGGCCTCAGCAGGAGGCCTTCGCCGGCCGGCAGTTCGACGCGGCCGAGCAGGCCGCGCATGCGCGTGTGGGGCCGGTCGGCCACCATGCAGCGCTCACAGACGACGTGGTCCTCCGTGCCGTCGATGACCAGCTGTCGAGTTTCACCCATCATCCTCTCCTCGGTGCGTGTGTCATGGGAGGACCGTACGGAGCGGAGCGGTCTCCTCCAACGTTCGTCCGGACGGGCCGCCCTGGTTTTAGGTATAGGGCGACCTGAACCTTGAGTGGTGGGCGCGACGCCGCCCCGCCCTTACCTTCGTCGCCATCACACCGGTGGGGCGCGCCAAGGGCGTCCCCGGGGACAAGACGGCCCCGAACCCGGAAGCGAACGACAGTTCAGACACGGAGGGGCGCGCGCTGTGAAGGTCTTGATCGCGGAGGACAACCCACGCCTGAGGATCGCGGGCATTCGCCTGGTCCTGGCGCTAGGGGTCGTCCTTGCCGCACTTTCGCTCGTTCCTCTCGACAAGGCGCATGCGGGGCTGCGGGCGCCCGGCGCGGTGTCCCCGCGAGCGGAGGCGCGTGTCGAGGCGCCGCCGGCCTTCAAGTGGCGCAAGGTGCGCGGGGCGGTGAAGTACGAGTTCCAGCTGTCGGCGGATCGCCGGTTCTCCTCGCGCGTCCTCGGCAGGCGCAACGACTCGCGCTTCACCGCGAACACCTACGCGACCGCCGACAAGGCGCTGGTGAACGGGACGTACTACTGGCGGGTCCGCGCGATCAACGCCCGAGATCACGCCGGGCGCTGGTCGCGCGCGCGGACGTTCGTGATGGCGTGGAACACGCCGCCGAGCCTGCTCGGTCCGATCGACGGCGCGACGGTGACCTGGCCGGCGGCCCCGCTGGTCTTGAACTGGACTCCCGTGCCCGGCGCGACCAAGTACTCGGTGACCATCGCCACCGATCCGTCGATGGCGTCGCCGATCATCGGGACGGTCCGGAACCCGCTCACGACGTCGGGTACGGTGCTCGCGCTTCCCGGCGCCCTGGCCGAGGGCGTCTACTACTGGGGCGTCACGCCCCTGAACGCCGGCGGGCACAAGGGCCGGCGCTCGGCGGTGGGACGCTTCAACTGGGACTGGCCGAGCGCGACGAACGTTCGCTGGAGCGATCTGCAGGACGATCCGCGCGTCTTCGACCCGCAATTCTCGTGGGACCCGGTGCCGGGCGCCGCCCGCTACGAGGTCGAGATCAACGCGTCCCCCGATTTCGCGGCCGGCTCGAAGGTCTGCTGCCGGGACGCCACGATCGGCACGTCGCTGTCGCCGACGCGCGTGCTCGCGAACAACGTCTACTACTGGCGCGTGCGCGCGGTCGACGCCGACGGCAACGCCGGCCAGTGGAATGTCGGCGCGCGCATCCGCAAGGACTTCGATCCGGTCGGCCCCGGAAACCCGACCACGATCCCGAACCTCCACCTCCGGACGAACGAGCTCGCATCGGCGCCCGTCGGCGCGACCGTCCAGGTGCCGGTGGTGGAGTGGGACCCGGTGCCCGGCGCGTCGAGCTACGAGGTGCAGGTCGTGCCGCACGAGGGCCCTGGGTGCAACTGGACGGCCGCGCGCTTGCTGAGCTGGCGCGTCCTGACCGCCGCGACCGCCTGGACGCCGCTGTCGCCGGTCTGGAACGGCCGCACGCCGAGCGGTATCTCATGGCCCCGAGCCGCGAAGGACTCCGCGCGCCTGGAGGACGGCGCGCGGTACTGCGTCCGGGTGGCCGCGCGCAGCGACCGGGACGCCACGAACGGCGACGTGGTCAGCGACTGGACGCAGCTCGGCGGCGCGGGCGCGATCGGCTTCCAGTACGAGGCGCCCGACGCGCCGGGCCCGTTCGGCGATCCGTTCATCACCCCGGCGTCGAGCTACCTCGGCCCGCGCGCCGAGCACGGTACGTTCTCGCGCCTGCCGCTCTTCACGTGGCAGCCGGTCGCCGGGGCCAGCAGCTACTTCGTGGCGGTTGCCAGGGACGCCTCGTTCACCGAGATGGTCGATCTCGCCATCACCCAGGTGCCCGCCTACGCGCCGCGTGGCGGCGGCCTCGAGGCGACGACGTACCCCGACGAGAGCTCCGAAGCGACCGACACCACCGTGCCGGCGACCTACTACTGGGCGGTGTTCCCTGCGGCAGGTGGGAGCGGGGACGGCGTCTCGTCGTACTACTCGCAGAACAACCCGCAGTCGTTCCAGAGGCGGTCGGCTCCCCCGACCCGCGTGGCCCCGGCCGACGGGTCCGACGTCTCCACTCAGCCGACGTTCCGCTGGACCCCGACCGAGGGCGCGCGGCAGTACCGGCTCCAAGTCGCCCAGGACGCGAACTTCCGCGAGCTCATCGACGACATCGCCACGGCGTCGACCGCCTACACGAGCTCGTCCACCTACCCGGTCGACACCGCGCTGAACTGGCGCGTGCGCGCGACGGACGAAAAGGGCCTGGGCATGGCCTGGTCCACGACCGGCATCTTCCGCCGGAGGCTGCCCGTGCCGGCGCCGCGGCCCGAGAACCCGCTCGAGGGCGGCACGATCCCGTTGCTCACCTGGACGCCGGTCGAAGGGGCCGTCTCCTATGACGTCCACGTCGACCAGGCCGACGGGCGCGGCAAGGACTTCACATACCGCTCGACGGCGTTCTCGCCCACCGTCTTCTACGGCAACGGCGTCTGGCGCTGGAGCGTCCGCGCCAACTTCCCGGCGCTCACCGGTCGACCGGCGTCCAGCGGCTACTTCGGGTCGCTGCCGTTCACCCGCCGGGTGGACGCCCCATCGGGGGCACGGGGACGCGTCGAGCGCAAGGCGATGCTGCTCCGGTGGAACCCGGTCGACGGCGCGGAGGAATACCGCGTCGAGATCTCCCGCTCCAACAGCTTCCAGCGCAAGGTGGAGCTGATCGAGACCCAGACCACCTCGTGGGCGCCGCTGATGCTGCGGCCCGACTACCGCAAGCCCGGCATCTTCTACTGGCGCGTGACGTCGATCGACGAGGGCAACAACCTCGGCGGTTGGAGACAGGGCACCGTCGCCCTCGGCAAGGCGCTGCAGATCAAGGTCAGCGGTCAGGCCCGCGCCGGCGCCCGCAGCAGCCTCGACGTGACCGTGGTGGACCATCGCAACCGCAAGGTGCGGGGCGCGAAGGTGCGCATCAGCGGACTTGGGGCGAAGGACCGCGCGCGCACCGACGGCCGCGGACGGGCGACGCTGTCATTCCGAGCGAAGCGACGCGGGACCATCACACTAATTGCACGGAAGAAGGGGTATGCACGCGCTGAGTTCTCCGTGCAGGTCAGGTGAGTAACCGTCACACTCGACGGGACACTGGCGACACGCACAACTCAGCGTTTTCCCCCTGCGAGCGCGGCGTTTTCGCCGCGCTCGCAGTCGTGCGTTCTGAGGTGACTTCCCACCGTTCAACTGAATGAACGGAAATTGGCCGGACGTACGATAGACGGGCCATCATCAACGTCTCATACTGGAACAGTAAGTCGCTTGCGGATCCAACCCAGGATTATCGGCAGGCGGGGACGAAGGTCAAGCTCCGAAAATGCTCGGGAGGGAGGTGAATCACTTGCTTACTCTGTTCAACGCGATCCAGGTCCTCAAGGCCCGTACGCGCGACGAGGAGGGTCAGACCGTGGTCGAGTACGCGCTGCTGCTGGTCCTGATCTCCGTGGTCGCTATCGCGATCATGGAGGCCGTCGGCGTGTCCGTCACAGGCGTCTTCCAGAGCGCCGACGACGCGCTCAACAGCGCCGGCGCGTAGTACGGCGCCTCCCACGTCATGCGTGCCGCCGCACCTGCGTGCGGCGGCCCGCACGGCTGTCTGAAGGTCGATGTTCACCAGTTACTTCCCGTGTTCCACATCTTTCGCAACCGACTGGCAGACGAGCGTGGCACCGCCGTCATCGAGATGGCGCTCTCGCTCCCGCTGCTCCTCGTCCTGGTGCTCGGCATCCTGGATTTCGGCAAGGCGTTCAACTACTGGAACGATGTTAACCACCTCGCGGCCGAGGGTGCGCGGTACGCCGCGGTCAACCGGTCGCCCGACGGTGGAGACCTCAAGACGTACATCAAGGAGCGCGCCGATACGCCCGAGCTGCGCTCCCGCGCGCGGGTGTGCATCGAATTCCCGACCGGCGTCGCCAGGGTCGGAGAGCCGGTGCGGGTGAAGGTGACCGCGGACTACGAGTGGCTGCCCTTCCTGGACTCGCCGCCGGCTCCGCTGAACGGCATCCGCACGAGCACCACGCTCACCGGCACCGCCGAGCACCGCCTCGAAGTGATCCCGGAGTACGCGGCGGGGTGCACTTCATGAGCCGCGTCGACCTCCGCGACGAGCGCGGCGCCGTCCTGGTCCTCCTGGCGGGGTTCGTGCCGCTGGCGCTTCTGATGGCCTCGTTCGTGCTCGACCTCGGCAACTGGTGGGTGCACAAGCGCCACCTGCAGACGCAGGCGGACGCCGCGGCGCTCGCCGGCGCGGGCGCCATCAAGCTCCCGTGCCAGGACGAGCCGATCACCGAGCTCGCGCGCCGGTACTCGGGCGACCGCGTCGGCGATCGCAACCCCCAGCTCGGCGGGACGACGCCGGAGAACGTCCACATGCTCGTCAACTCCCCCACCTTCTACGGCCAGACCGAGGTGGAGCCCGATCCGCCGCCGAGCACCAGCCCGTGCGAGGCGCGCATGGTCGACGTGAAGATGACGGAGACCGACCTGCCGTGGCTCATGCGCGCGACGAACCTGGACTTCATCAACGCCACGGCGCGGGTCTCGATCCGCCAGCTCGACCGGATGAACGGGATGCTGCCCGTGGGCGTTCCCGACGTCAACCCGAAGACGGCGGCCGCCATCTTCGTCGACGAGGACACCGGCGCCGTCCTGGGCACCCGGCCGCTGGTGCGCGGGATCAGCGCCGACGGGCTCATGTACTGGGACAACGCCGGCGATCCGCTGCACCTCACCGTCGACGCCGAGCGGATCGGTGTCCGGATCGCACTCAGCGGGGGCGACTCCACGAGCTGCGGCGATCCCCAGGTCGAGTGCTACGACGCCGAGTCGACGGACGGCCTGCTGCGGATCCGCGGCTACCAGACGGGACCGGCGGTCCAGGCCGGCGAGGCACCGCGCGTCCGCGAGGTCTTCATGCTGCCCGGCAGCTGCGGCGACGGGTACTTCGTCGACACCAGCGCGACGTGCGCGATCGGCGTGCGCGCTCGCGTGGACTTCGCCGTCGCGGCGGCCGACGCGCAGCTCACCGCGGACGTCGGGGGCAACAGCGTCCCGCTCACCTACGACGCGGCCACGGGCCTGTGGGGCTCCGACGGCGTGCCGGTGGCGGCCGCCGCCGGCCCGCGCGTGGTGAACCTGAGCTGGGAGCAGACCAGCGGCACCGTAGGCGGCGAGACCTGCAAGGTCGGCGGCGGCAACAAGTGCAAGGACACGATCGCCGACGTCCACCGGCTCTTCAGCGCGACGCCCGCCCGGTCGGGTCCGATCAAGCTCATGCAGGTCGCCGACGCGAGCGGGCCCTACGCCAACGCGGTGCCGCGCGGCAGCGAGCACGACTTCGTGGTCACGATCGGCCTGGCCGGCAACTTGCAGATCGGCCAACCGGGCGATCCGCCGGTCGTGCTGCGCGTCGGCGGCGGCGGCAGCCAGAACCAGTCCGTCGACTGCGACCCCGACCTCTCCCAGCTCAAGCAGGAGCTGGCGTACGGCTGCGGGCCCGACTACCGGCGCAACCAGGGCGAGACCTGCCCCGACAACGCGCCGGCCCTGTGGGGATCCCCCGAACCGTGGAGCTGTGTGGCCATCCAGACCGGCCAGGCGGCCAACCAGGTCCCCGCGGGCCTGAATCTGCGCATCCTCGGCGACGAGAAGCCGGCGACGTGCACGAACCCGAACCGCTGGCCGGACGCCGCCGGAGACGGGCAACCCGACTACCAGCCGGGCGACCCGCGGATCGTGCCGGTGTTCCTCGTGCCCTTCGGCTCCTTCACCGGGAGCGGCAGCGGCACCGTGCCGGTGCAGGAGTTCGCCTTCTTCTACGTGACCGGCTGGACGGGTCAAGGCGGCGGCTTCAGCAACCCCTGCCAGGGCAACGGCGACGACCCGGTGCCCGGCAACGACGCCGCGTTCATCGTCGGCCACTTCATCAAGTACGTGCAAAACCCCAACGACGGCGGCTTTGGCGAGCAGCCGTGCGACCTCGACACCAACTCGCTCGGCGGGTGCGTCGCGGTCATGACCAAGTGAGGAGAAACGCCATGGAAGGTACCCAGCGACGGCCGTCGATCCCAGCGATCCGACGGATCCTGATGACCCGCAAGGGGGCGATGACGGTGGCCGCCGCAACGGCGGCCGTGGCCGGCATCCTCCTCCTCGCATACCTCGACCGCTACCGCGACAGCGTCACCGGCGGGGTGGCGCCGAAACCGGTCCTCGTGGCCGACCGGCTCATTCCCAAGGGCACGATGGGCGACGCGGTGATCTCGGGCACGCTGTTCCGCTCGGCCACCGTGACGGAGGAGCAGCTCCGCGAGGGAGCGATCACCGACGCGGCGGCCTTCGACGGCAAGGTCACGACCCGCGACATCTATCCCGGTCAGCAGCTCACCGCTGCCGACTTCGCCCGCGACGCCGACCCGCTCCGCGGCCAGCTCGCCAAGAACCAGCGCGCGATCGCGGTGCCGCTCGACGCGGCGCACGGCCTCGTGGGCGACATCCGGACGGGAGACCACATCGACGTGCTCGCCGGCTTCAACGCGGTGGACGGGTCCAACGGCCGCGGCCAGCCGGTGCTCAAGGTCATCCTGCGCGACATCCTCGTGCTCAAGGCGCCGCCGATCGTGGACGGCGCGACGG
>Ga0126306_10000831_pt1 | contig 15575 bp, 20 predicted proteins | sample Plot27_FD_92592 | JGI IMG/M metagenome (GOLD analysis project Ga0126306, IMG submission 92592) | Serpentine soil microbial communities from UC McLaughlin Reserve, CA, USA - Plot27 | ecosystem: Environmental > Terrestrial > Soil > Grasslands | place: USA: UC McLaughlin Reserve, Lake County...
ATGGGTGCATGCCCGCCACCTCGCCTAACACCGGCGGGCGGGGCTCGAAGACGTCCTCGGGCGGACCCTGGAGGAGGTGGACCGCCAGATAGAGCAGCTGCGAAGAGATGGGCGCGGGTGAGCCAGAAGAGCAAGGGCCGGGGTGTCAGTGGCCCCGACCCTCACCTCCTCTTGCGACAGTAGTGGGCGCCCGCTCTTGCCTAGCGCTGCTTCTCTCCGCCTCCTAAGAGCTTGTCCGTGGCTCCGCTTACCGTATCCGTCACTCCGCTTACCGGTCCCGTCGAGGGTGCTTCGAATACGATGACTTCGTAGTTCTCCACGCTCGCTACCGTTCCGCCAGTGGCCTCCACCACTCCACCACGTATACGAACTGCAGCTTCGTCAGTGGCCCGCAGCGCTTCTTCACTCTCCCAGAGGGCCAAACCGCGCACCCTGCTGCTTCCTCGGTCACGGATGGCGATGAGCCCCTTGAACCCGTCGAGCTGCTGGAGCTGCGGTAGGACCTGCTCCTGGACGTGGCGTGCAGCGTCGTCCATCCTGTCTGGAGGTGTCTCTATCGTGGTCAGTCGGGCGTACATGCCACTGCTCCTTCCTCCCGCTTGAGGTCAAACGGGTTAACCCTCTCCACCGCCAATCATGCTAGCACGGAACGTAGCAAGAACGCTTTAGGACTTCTGTCCTAACAAGCCCGAGAACGCCCATTCTCGCTGATTGAGTGAATAAGGGCATGAAGAAGGGCCGGACCCCCAAATGCTAGGACCCCAGCCCGGTACGTCCCCTAAGCCCCCGGTTGCGAGGCGCAAACTCCGAGGGTGTCGGACTCCTAGCTACCTAGCTCCGTCCGGTGGGCTGCGCAGGGTATCACGTGCCTCCGCGCTCTTCCGCTCCGTCGCCTCGCCCCTCTTTTGCGCCTGCTCCTTGTCGGTCTCGGCGTAATCGGCGGGCTTGGGATCCTTTTCCTTCTGCGCCCTCTCCAGCTGGTCCTTCTCCGCCTGTTGGCGGGCAGTTTTTCCCTGCGCCGTCTCTTCTCGCCCTTCCTCGACGGTCATGACTCCTCCTTCGGTTCCGGTGGTGCGTCTAGAACTCGGGCTCCCGGACCTCGAACAATCGCGCGGTGGTTCCGCACTCCTCGCAAACGACCTTCGCCGTATACGTCCCACCGGCACCTCCGCCAACGGGCTCCACGGTGTCGCTGACCGCGAATTCTTCCGAACCACAAGCCTCGCACTTGGTGACGATATCTCGCTCCCTCGCCAGTTCGAGGATCTTACGTTTTTGGTTCTGGCCGAGTTCCATGCGAACCTCTGCCTCCCGAGGCAAGTGGGCCACAGCCCGCACGAAGGCCCCGGTTCCCCGGTCGGCCCTTGGCGGCTTCGGTACTGCTGGGCGAACTACTCCTCCAGGACGAAGGTGACGGCGAGGTTCACCTTGTAGCCAACGATGCTGCCGTCCTCGATCATGACGTTCATGTCCTTCACCCAGGCACCCTCTACGCCCCTAAGCGTCTGATTGGCGCGGGCGATGGCCTGGTTTATGGCGTCCTCGAAGCCGTTCTCAGAGACGGCGCTCAACTCGGTGACGCGTGCGACGCTCATATGCCTGTGTGCCTCCCTAACCCCTAGCCTGCGGTTGCTTATCTTCTACATAACCCAGCGGGGCGGATGCCAAACATCAAAAGGGCCGGAGCGCACTTTATAGGCTCCGGCCCCGCTTATGGGGTAATGAGGGCTCTACAGATTGCCCAGAAGGCCGCCCTTGTTCTTGCGCTGCTGCTTGTCGCGCGACTTCTCGGCGCGGTCAGCCTTGTCTTGCTCGGCCTTGGTCCGCTTGTGCTGCTCCCTTTCGTCCCTCGCAGACTCTTTCCTCTGCTGGGCCTGGCCCTCGACCTTCTTGCCCTCGTCGCCGGCCACGGCGCCGTAGGCTTCCTTGGCCTTCCCTTTGGCTTTCTCCGACATCCTCGTCCTCCAGACGGTTGCCTGTCGTGGTCCTATACGTAACCGAGGGGGCGGCTGGTTAAACGCCCAGCCGATCCAGACGGGCTAGAACCACCGGAGAGGTAGGGCCTATCGCCGGCTATTACGCATAGGACCGGGGGAGAACGCACGAGGAAGGGCCGGGGATCATAGCCCCAGCCCCACCTATAGCCTCAGACTCTCTTCTAGCGCTCTACCTCAAAGACAGCGACCTCGTACCTCTCCACGCCCGCTATGGTCTCACCACCAGCCTGCGCATATTCGCCGCGCAGGCGGTTAGCCTCTTCCTCGGTAGCGTGCATGGCTTCTTCGCTCTCCTAGAACGTTATGGTGAGTGTGATGGTTCCGATAAAGACGGAAAACAGGCTGCACTTTAGCGCCTGGCTGCAAGACGGGACACCAGAGGTGCGCTTCGAGCGGGTTGGTAGGTAAACGCAGCTTCATAAGCCGGAAGGCAGCTAACTAAAATCTCGGAAAACGAGCCTTGCCTGCGATCCTACGAGCAGGCCACAGGCGCGTAACCGCTGGACCAATCCCACCTCGACTTCCGGTTCCTCGCCCTGCGTGGCGGTGACGTCCCTCAATTCGAGCCAGCTTGCCCACTTTTATTTTGGACCTGCCCGCCCTCTAAGGGAGGCCAAACTAAATAGACCCGTATTCGCTCCACGACGTGCTAGCCTCACGGACTTCCGAGAATGACCTATTCCCACGTACTCGGATGAATAGCGACAAGATGGCTAGGGCGGTCGTCCCAGCCCTCTTACCCATTATTGTCCGGCTTCTCTTAGGTAGCCCTTATCTTACGGTCCATCTGCTCGAGGAGCGTCTCGCGCCTCTTGTTGCGCTCCTCGTAATCGCGAACCAGCTGGAGCTCCTCCACTGAAAGGTCGTTGAGGTGTCTGGAGATCTCCTCGACGTTCTTCTCGTCGTAGCCCTCAATGGGGAAGGCAGCCGCCTCCGCCGCCCGCCCAGCGCCCTCGGCCGTGGCGCCTACGGTACTGGCCGTAACGTCTGCGACGGCGCCGGTCGCGGCTCCGACCACGCCAGCTGCGGTCCGCCCGGTCGCCGCCGCTCCTTCCTGGACGGTCTGCGCTGCTCGCTCGGTACCGGACCGGTAGCGGGAGAAGGCGTCATCGAGGAATTCGGCGTAGGCTTCGACGGACTCTCGCGCCAATGCTTGCCCGGCCTCCTGCTGCCTGACTGCCTGGTCGGAGAAGTCTTGGGCGTTGGAGCGGCCTGCTTCGGCCTGCTTCCTGAGGTTGCTCGCCACGAACTCCGAGAACTCTTGTGCACGTCGTTGCTGGCGCTCTGCCGACTCTGCGGCCTGCCCGTATACAAGTCTGTAGGACTCGGCAAGGGTCTCGGCGAAGCGCCGGGCCGCCTCGTTTACGTCGCGTGCCTTTCCTGGGTCCGCCATATCGTAGTCTCCTTCTTTGGGGACGTGTGCGCTTTGAGGCTTTCTACCCTGCCCGGTCGGGCGCTACACGCGGCCCGCCTCCCCCGAGGAACGCGACGACCTCCCTGTTGACGTCGGCGGCACGCTCAATGAAAACGAGGTGGCCGGCGCCTTCGAAGACGCGCAGCTTCGCGTTCGGTATGGCCTGGGCCAAGGCGCGGGCGTTGGCGGGCGGCACGTAGCGGTCCTCCGCGCCGTGGACCACGAGCGTCGGGGAGCTTATGCGCCCCACCTGGCCCGAGGCGTCGAAGCGCCAGCCGGCTTTCGCCTGGCCGTAGTAGGAGGCCAGCGAGGGGGACTCGGCGAGGCGCTTCTCAACGATCCGCTCGAACTCCTCGCGGTTCTCGGCCCGGTAGCGCTCGGAGGTGGCCCCCTCGAGCCCGCGCCGCGCCGCCTTCTTCGGGCCGAGAGCGCCTAAGCCGAACATCCTCCCCATCGCCCCGCGCGACATCCGCTCCGCTCCCCGGCCCCCGTGGCCGGTGGAGACCAGGACGAGCCGGGCGACGAGGTCGGGCCTCTTGAGCACCAACTCCTGGGCGACGAAGCCGCCCAGGGAGGCGCCCAGCACGTGGGCATTGTTCACCCCGAGGTGGTCGAGGAGGTCCACCACGTCGCCGGCGAGCGCCCCGATGAGGTCCTCGGGCTCGCGCTCTCTGCGTGCGTCGAAGGTGATGGTTGCGAACTGGCGCGAGAGGACCGGGACCTGCTTGAAGAACCCCCATCGGCCGAAGCCGAGGCCGTTGATCAGGACGAGGGACTGCCCCACGCCGCGGACATCGTACTCGACGGAGGCGTTCCTAGTAGTCGTCACGGGCACGGCCCCGCCTCCCGTCTCGCCGAAGCCCCGGCCAGCAGGGCGTACAGTGACGTTTGCGCTTCGTTGCGTGCGTCGTGCGTCATTGCCTCGATCACCTCGCGATCGGTTAGCTCTCGTTCGTTGAAGCCCGGTGCCCGTCCTTTGTGTGATGGGTGGGAAAGGGAAAGGAGGAACGGGACACCGGAAGCTATATTCGTACCGCACTTAGCGGCCGGGGAAACCCCTTCGCAGAATATGGCCAAAAAGGGGCGGGAGACGCGAAGGGTCAGGAGGCGCCATCACTATCACTTCCGTGAATCCTAGCGGAAACGTCAGCAACCCGGTTCCCACCGTACGCGCCAACGTCCAGGCCGAGGGGACCAACCTCTCCAAGCGCGACATAAGGCTGTACCTGGGCGGCTCCGAGCAGAGGCGTTTTTACTACGGACGGGCCACCGGCAACCTGAGCTACCATCCGGGCATCCTCGCCTCCGGCACCCACAAGGTCGAGATAGTCGCCGAGACCGGTCAAGGGAGCACCACGGCCAAGAAGAGCTGGACCTTCACCGTCTCTTGAGGCAGGGCAAGAGAAGGGCGCAGCTTCCTCGGAACCTTGGAAGCTCGAAGCGTCCTTGAAAGTCGCAGGGCGTTTTTGGCCCGCGCTTGGTTGGGTAAGACTGGCCGAGCACCATCGTTGCTTTACCGAAGGGAGAACTGAAGTGAGCGAAGGCAACCAGCAACAGCAGGGGCAGAACCAACAGAGCCAAGACCAGCAGGGTCAGGGTCCCCTCGGTGGCGTCACCGATCAGGCCGGGCAGGCCGTGCAGGGGGTCCAGGACACCGCGGGCCAGGCCGCAGGGCAGGTCCAAGACACCGCCGGGGGTGCAGTAGATCAGGTTAGCCAGATCGCCGAGAACGTCGCTCCCGGTACCCAGTTGCTCGGCGAGCCCACCACTAATGAACAAGGCCAGACCGTCCAGCGCACCGTCGACGAAGAGGGCAACATCATCGAGGAGACCGTCGACGAGGAAGGCACCCCGATCTCCGAGGAGATAGTGGGCAACGTAACCGACCTGCCGGGGGCTGAGGGCACCGAGTGGTCCACCAACGAGCAGGGACAGACGACGCGCACCGTCACGGATGAGTCGGGCGCCCTCATCAACTTGCAGCTAGGACCCGACGGGAGCCTCCTCAACCTGCAGATTCCCCCTCCCACCGAGACCGAGGAGACCACCGAGGAGTCCTCTAGCTCCGAGTCCCAGCAAGGAGGCGGAGGACCGCAGGAGGCCGCGGGGCAGGTGACGGATCAGGCCGGCCAGGTGGCGCAGGGGGCGCAGGACACAGCCGGGCAGGCCACCGAGCAGGTGCAAGATACGGCCGGGCAGGTGACCGACCAGGCGCAGGGCCTAGTGGGCGGGCTCACCGGCGGCGGAGGCCAAGAAGGTCAGCAGCAAGGCGGAGGCCAACAGCAACAGGACCAAGAAGGTCAGCAGCAGGGGGGTCAGGGGCAGGGTGGAGGCCAGTAAGAACCTGAGGAGAAGAAGGCCGAGGGCAGGGCCCAGCAGAGGAAGGGCGCCGCAGGCGAGGAGGCCGCCCAGAAGGCCAAGACCAAAAAGACTGAGGCCGAAGCCAAGGAGGCCGAGAAGAAGCACGACAAGCAGCGGCGCAAGGAAAAGGGCGGACTGTTGGGCAACGTCGGGGACACCCTCTCGGGACGTTAGACGCCCCACCAGCCCCACTACCCTGGGCCGGAGTCCGCAACGTCAGAGGGGCTCCGGTCCTTTTCATGCCCTCGCAAACGCCGAAATCCGTAGAACCCCTTACAGGCGAACTTCCGAGAACATACCATCTAGGCAGTAGGGTGAATAAGGGCATAAAGAAGAGCCGTCGCTAGATGCGGCGGCCCCTCGAGTCAGCTTCGATCCGGTCTATCGGTCCTCTCGCCTCGCCGCTCCTCTGGGGGACCCAAGAGCCTGTCCTTGACTTCGTCCAGCAGCCCCTTGTCTTCCCCTCCACGCTCCCTCTCTGAGATCCTGGTGGGTCCCTCTCCTTGCTCCCTCGGTGGGGCTTCTTCGTCCCTCCGCGGCAACATGGGGCCTTCCGTCCCCGGCCTCGCCAGCGGAGCCCCTCCTTCAGGGGACCCTGCCGGAGGTTCTGCTGGCGGGACGTACCCCGCCCCCGGCGGCGCGGCACCGGCCGGCCCCTACATAACCGCCTGACCTTCCGAGAACACCTACCTTTTAGGGGAAGTTCCGAGAAATCATCTTCTTCTAGGCGGCCCAGAGTACCCAACATAACCTTGCGCCGTAACAGGTGGCGTCATGGCCATGCCCGCAGCACCCACGGGTCCTGTAGAGGAGTCGGTAGCGCCGAAGAGCTATGGTGGGGTGCGTCTCCCGGGTCTCTCCTCGCCCGGCGGCGGTTCTTCCCGCGGGGTCGGCGGCGGCGTGGGCCCCGACCCGCGCCTCTCTGGCCTTTCCTCCCCCGGTGGCGGCTCCTCCCTCGGCGGCCGCTCTTCGCTCAGCGGGGGAACGGCGTAGGGTGGTGCGCCCTCTTCCGGCGGAACTATCGGGGCGCCGGATATGGTCCCCCGTTCCACATCCCCCGGTGTACCCCGTGGCGGGGTACGCGGCAAGTCGGTGGTGGGTGGGAGATCGTTGGCCAGGTATCCCGGGGTCTCCGGCGGGACGCCGCCCGAGGTAGTGCCCGGCTCGACGCCAAACTCGGGTGGTGGCTCGAGGATGCCCAAGAGCCCCTTCGCTCGCTCAGCGATCTGGGTCTGCATGGTCTGCGTTTCCCTAAAGAACGCGGCGAGGCGCTCGTCGCCGGCGATCTCGGCGTCTGAAGCGTAGCGGTCGCAGGTATCGGCGCCATTCAGGGCATGGTAGAGGACGCTGATCAGGTTGTAGTGCTCGTCAGTGGTGCCCGTGGTCTGTTCACCGTAATCCATCATGAGCTCCTTCCTTGCCGATCCTTATCCCTGCATCCGACGTACCCACGCCAGAGGCCACACAAACGGGGGCTTCGTTGCCAACATCCTCTGCGGGGGACGGACGAAAGACCGAGCACAACAACCTCGTCCGGGGACCATCCTACTCTGCCGGTACACGGCGAGGAAGCCTACTGCAGGGTGTGGACGGTAGACCCCTACAGCTCACAGTCGCAGCGTCCTAAATTTCTCGTAGTGGAGTAAGCCGATGAACGAACCGGTCCGAGATCAGTGGGCAGAGTGGCTGCCCAACCGGCAACACCGTAGGCCCAATGTTCGGGTCCGCGTCCTCAAAGTACTCGAGGAAGAGCCCCGTCCGTCGTCCGCTCCGGCTCCCCCTGCTAGCGGGACTGGCGCCGGTCCAGGTAGGAGTAGGCGATCCCTGTGGCCGTGGCGTAGACGACGTGGTGCCAGAGGTCCGTGGCGGTCGCCTTTCGACCGTACTTGAAGACGGGCGCCGAGACGTTCAGCGCCGGGAGGATGACTTGCTCGGAGCCCCACACCAGCGCGAGGTGCGCCACGGTCGCCTCGGTCCCCGAAAGACCGGTAGACTCCAAGAGCCCCCGTACACTTCCCCAGCCCGTGCCGTAGCTCCAGTGGACCAGGTTGGAGAACCGGGCTTCGGACTCTTCGTCCTCGGGCTGGACGTTCAGCACCTCCTCGACGGCCTGGGCGGGGGTCTGGCTCGCGCCGCGGCCACTCAACTTCATCTCCAGGGTGCTGGAGACCGTCATCGCAGCCGTGCCGGCCACGCCCGCGAACAGGCCCTTGCCGAAATCCGCGGCCACGTCTCCAAGGCTCGTTGCCATTCGTTCCTCCTTCCGGATGCGTTCCGGTGTTCCCTTCTCGGCGGAGGAGCTTGTTCGATGTTATCGGGGGTCGCGCATGCGGATGCCGGGCGCGCGGTGGCCGGCGTTGGCGATGGTGGCCGGCGTTGACGGCGATGTGGTACCCGGCCAAGAGTTGAGCAGGAAGCGCGGGAACGGCGAAGGGTCCATAACGAAGCGCAAGGATGGCCGCTGGGTAGCTCGCTACACGGTGCACACTGCGAAGGGCCCCAAGCGCAAGTCCATCTACGGCAGGACGCGTCAGGAGGTAGCCGAGAAGCTCGCCAAGCTACTCTCCAGGCGTACCGAGGGGATCGTCTACGACGACGAGAACACAACGGTGGGAGAATACCTGGACAGGTGGCTCAAGGGCTCCGTGTACGGCTACGTACGGCAGAGCACCTACGATCGGGACGCCAGCCTCGTCAACAACCACCTGAAACCCGCCCTCGGCAGGGTCAAGCTGAAGAAGCTATCCCCTGCGGACGTGCAGGGTTTCTACCGCGACCGGCTCGACTCTGGACTCAGCGCCTCAACGGTCCACAAGATGCATGCCATCCTGCACAAGGCGCTCACCCGCGCCCTGGCTTGGCACATGGTCCCTCGGAACGTCACCGAGGCCGTAGAACCCCCGCAACCTGCTCCCAAAGAGATGCATCCCCTCTCCCCGACTGAGGCGCGAAGGCTCCTGGATGCGGCCTGCGGTGGGAGGTTCGAAGCCCTGTACGTCCTCGCCGTCACTACCGGGATGAGGCAGGGGGAACTGCTAGCCCTGAAATGGCAGGACGTGGACGTGGAGAACGCCGCGATAAGCGTACGGCGAACGCTCACACGCGACGGTGGTCGGGTCACCATCGGGAAGCCGAAGACCAAGAAGAGCCGCCGCTCCATACGCCTGACGCCGCGGGCAACGGAGGCGCTAGAGGGGCACCTGAGACGCCAGCTACGGGACGTGGAGATACTAGGGGACAGTTACGGCGACCGGGGACTGGTCTTCGCCACGAGTACGGGTGCGCCCGTCAACCCCTCCAACCTGCGCAAGAGGTCCTTCGGGCCGCTCCTGGAGAAGGCGAAACTTCCGCGGATCCGCTTCCATGACCTCCGGCACACCTGCGCGACGCTGCTCCTCGCTAAGGGAACACACCCTAAGTTCGTTCAAGAGCTCCTGGGCCACGCCACCGTAGCGGTAACACTGGACACTTACTCACACGTCATCCCGAGCATGGGCGACCAGACCGCGCACGCCATGCAGAATGCGCTCTCCCCCATGGAGGACGCGCTTTCCTGAAAGCCGCCGCGTTGGTGTCGGGTTGGTGTCAGAAAGGGCCGGTGAGGCTCCGGCCCTTGTGCCTTGGTTTATGCGTTTGCCCTATAAATATGCGGCTTCGAGAGAGTGGGCCTGCCTGGACTCGAACCAGGGACCTCTTCCTTATCAGAGAAGCGCTCTAACCGGCTGAGCTACAGGCCCGAAACGGGGGTGGTGCCGGGTTAATTTACACCAAGGGCGGGGTCCTGACAACCTGATTGAAGACCGGCGAGGCGGGAAGTACAATCGGCACGGTGTCACAGAAGAATCACCGCGGCTTCGCGTTGTGAGAGGAGCATATAGCCAGTGAGCGCCGACGGCTTCACCAGGATGTCCATCTACGGGATCAACCTAGATCTCTTTTCCTCAAGCCCCATAGTCATCCTCAAGGTCGAGGACGAAAACCGCTACCTGCCGATCTGGATCGGCCAGCCAGAGGCGCGTTCGATCCTCATGAAGCTGCAGAACCAGGATTTTTCCCGGCCCCTGACCCACGACCTGGCCGTCAACCTCGTCGCGGAGCTCGGCGGCTCGATGGAGAAGGTCACGGTGACCGAGCTACGGGACTCGACCTTCTTCGCGGTCATAAGCGTCGAGGTTGACGGGCGCACCATCGAGGTAGACTCCCGGCCCTCGGACGCCATAGCCCTCGCGGTCCGCGCCGGGGCGGAGATCTTCGCCGCCGACGACGTCATCGAGGAAGCCGCCGTCGTCTTCGAGGAGGCGATGGAGGAGACTCCTGAAGACGAGGTCGTGGACAAGTTCAAGGACTGGATGAAGAACGTCTCCCCGGAGGATTTCAAGTAGCAGGAGCTACTTCCCCGCTACCCCTCTCTGTAAGTCCGTGAGAGCGCCAAGCCCAAGCACCACCTGTGCGTGAGATAGCCGCGTTCCAGGCTAGGGCTGCCACGAGACCGAGAGCGGTCGTGATCAGCTCCGAGAACTTATCCAGTACCTCAGCACTCACCGTTTCCTCTTTCTGATCGCTCCCTGCCTTGCGTCTACCCGACGTCCACCCGGCACTGTGGCCTCACCCTATCCGGCGCTGGATGAACCACCACAGATACGCTCTAGTTCTATTTAATCCAACTGGTGAAGCGCTGGAGCCGAGCCCCGGTAAAGTGGGGCTCGCGTCCCCAACTTTCATTGCTCCTCTACCTTACCCCGGATTCGCCGTCGGTTTTGTGCACGGGTCCGTACTCAGGGTAGGTCTCCACGAACTCCTCGACGGAGCCGGCCCCCCACCCGACTATCACCTCGAGCCTCTCCTCGTTGAAGTGTTCGCGGACCTGGGACTCCCGGCGGACGCTGCGGCGGACGTACTCCCAAGAGGTCTCCCTGGCTCGGCGCTCGAGCCGCTCGGTGTAGAGAAAGCGGCCCGTATCCCGGTCGCGCACCATCAGCAAATCCACGTTCTCAGGCCCCGCTTTCCGGCCGATCCAACGCTGCCCACCGCTCCAATACCCCCGCCTCCTCCCAGGGATGACGCCCTTTGTCCTCCGGGACGCCGAACGGAGGCACGCTCCCAGACATCTTACCTGTCCCCGCCGCGACGCTACCACCGGAGACCACGGCCTCCCCCTCCCCCGTCGCCGCGAGATCCCGCCGGTGCACAAGCGAACCCTCGTGGCCTTCGATCCCGCCGACCCTCCACGTCGCCCGCGTGCTCAGACCCCCGGCGATGTCCCCGAGCACCCGCCGGAGCACGTACAAGGTTCGGGCCGCACGGCCGTCGGCGAAATTAGACGCAGCCCCCACGGCCGCCAGGAGGTCGGCGGCCTCTTCCGTCTCCGTGGGCGCGGCGGGCAGGTCCTCCTGAGCGCCGAGGTCCGTCCCGCCCCGGATCCTGCCTAGTATGCGCTCCCTGTGCGCGGCCAGCGCGAGCCGGCCGAGATCGCCCGCGCCGACCCCAACCACGAGCGCGAGCATCCCCGGCTCCAACCCCAGGGTTTCGGCCCCCTCGGTGTCCAGGATCTCGGCCACCACCCTCACGTCTACCCCGATCCTATCCTCCCAGTCCCGCAACCCGCCGGCGAGCGCCGGGCGTCCGAGAGCATCAGCGTCGCCGACGACGGGTTCGAGAAGCGACAGGTCTTCTTCCTCGATGAGGCCGTCCTCCGCCGCGGCGGGCGCTCCCTCCTCGCAGAACCGCCGGACGCCGGAGTCCTTCAGGGGCGGTAGCAGCGAGCCAACCTCGCCGAAGTCGCGCAAGGCGACGTTCATAACCCCTCTGGGTGGCATTCCGAGGTTCTCCGCGGGGACGTCGGCTACGAGGAGCAGCCCGCGCTCGGGCCTGGAGATGAGATCCGGCGCCGCGTGCGACGCCGAGGTTACGACCCAGCCGAGGCCCTCCGGGGAGGCGGCGGCATGGATGGGGCTCTCCACGCCGGGGAGCCGGGTGATGGGTAAGATGCGCCCTAACGCGGATCCGGCGGCGCCCTCGCCGAAGGCGTAGAGAACCACCTCGGCCTCCTCACCCTCCCCGCGCCACTCGTAGTCTCCGGCGTACTCGACCATGCGGGGGCCGTGTGCCGCTACTCCAACACCACGAGGGGCTCGCCGGAGCGGACGGTCTTGCCGGCCTCGACAAGGACCTCCTTGACCGTGCCCACCCTCTGGGCCCGGATCTCGCTCTCCATCTTCATCGCCTCCAGGACGCAGACCGCCTCGTTCGCCGCAACCTCCTGCCCCACCTCAACGAGCACCCGCACGATGGTCCCCTGCATCGGGGCCAGGATCGCCCCTCGTCCCATCGAGGCCCGCTGCGTCACCCGTCCCTTGCGCCGCAAGGGAGGACCTTTCTCGCGCACCTCGTCCCTCCCCTCGTAGAGGCGGACCCGGAAGAGCTTGCCGTTGACCTCGACCTCGACCTCCCGGCCTTCTTTCCCCTGCGCCTCAACCGCAGCGGGGACGGGTGGCGCCGCGATCTCCATCCCGGAGAGCCGCTGGGCAACGAAGCCCGTAGTGTACTCGCCTGAGAGAAAAACCTCGTCCTTGAGCAGCGCCCGGTGAAAGGGGAGCGTCGTCGAGATCCCCTCTACCCTGAACTCTGAAAGGGCGCGGCGCAGTCTCCGCAGCGCGTCCCCCCGATCCGTGCCCCGCACGATGAGCTTCGCGAAGAGGGGGTCGTAGGCCTCGGGCACGACGCCCGGTCCCTTCAGGGAGGAGTCCACCCTGACGCCCGGTCCGCCCGGTTCCTCGTAGGCCGTCGCGACGCCCGGGCTCGGGGCGAAGTCGTTGGCGGCGTCCTCGGCGTTCAGGCGCACCTCGATGGCGTGTCCCCGCCAGGAGACCTCATCCTGGGTAAAAGGCAGAGGTTCGCCGGCGGAGATCCGGATCCCGGTCTGCACGATGTCGATGCCGGTGACCTCCTCGGTGACGGGGTGCTCGACCTGTACCCTCGTGTTCATCTCCAGGAAGAAGAACTCATCCCCCTCGACGAGAAACTCGACAGTGCCGACGTTGTCGTAGCCTACGGCCTCGGCGGCCCCCTTCGCCGCCCGCCCCATCTCCTCGCGCAGCCCCGGATCTATCGCCGGGCTCGGGCACTCTTCGACTAGCTTCTGGTGGCGGCGCTGAATGGAGCAGTCGCGCTCCCCGAGGTGGACGGCGTTCCCGTACTTGTCCCGCAGGACCTGTATCTCTACGTGGCGTGGCGCGGGGAGGTAGCGCTCCAGATACACCGAGCCGTTGCCGAAGTACGTCTCACCCTCGCGGCTCACCCTCGAGTAGGCGGCCTCGGCCTCCGTCTTGTCGCTGGCGACGACGAAGCCCTTGCCCCCACCCCCCGCGGACGCCTTCACCGCCACTGGGTAGCCGTGTTCGGCGGCGAACTTGAGGATAGACGCGGCGGACTCGACCGGTTCCTCGGTTCCCGGAGTTACGGGTACGCCCGCCCGCGCCATGATGCGCCTCGACTCGACCTTGTTCCCCATCGCCTCTATCGCCTCGGGATGAGGCCCGATCCATATCAACCCCGCCTCCGTGACCGCCCGCGCGAAGGCAGCACTCTCGGCCAGGAAGCCGTAGCCGGGGTGTACAGCCTCGGCGCCGCTCCTCTGCGCCACCTCGACAAGCTTGTCGATGTTCAGATAACTCTCCGCCGCGGGCGTCGGGCCGACGTGATACGCCTCGTTCGCGAGGCGGGCGTGCAGCGACCCCCGGTCGGCGTCCGAGTAGACGGCGACGCTGCTGACCGCCATCTCCTGCAGTGCCCGGATGATGCGGACGGAGATCTCGCCGCGGTTGGCGACCAGAACCTTCTCGAACACCCTCAGGTCATCCCTTCCCAGCTCGAGTAGGCCCACAGGTACCCCTCGAGGCTCATGGTCTGCGGGACGGCGTGCCCGAGCAGCCCCGCGAGCCTCCAGCGGCTGCGGTTAAGCGTGTTTCCGTCCTTCGGCTCGCGCGCCCGCAGCGCTTCCAGCGCCGCCACTATCGCGGCGGTCTCTTCAGAGCTCGGGTCGGGTTCGACCCTCAAAGCGGGATGTTTCCGTGCTTGCGCGGCGGGCGCTCGGGGCGCTTGGTCCGGATCATCTGGAGGGCTTTGATCAGGTACGGCCGGGTCTCGCGCGGGTCTATGACGTCGTCTATGTAACCCATCTCGGCGGCGACCATAGGGTTGTTGAACTGCTCCTCGTAGCCCGCGATGAGCTCTTCGCGCTTCGCGTCCGGGTCTTCCGCCTCCGCGATCTGGCGCCGGAAGATGACGTTGACGGCCGCGGGCGCGCCCATGACCGCGATCTCACCCGTCGGCCACGAGACGTTGACGTCCGCCCCGATGTGCTTGGAGCACATGACGTCGTAGGCTCCGCCGTAAGCCTTCCGCGTTATGACCGTCATCTTGGGCACCGTCGCCTCGGAGAACGCGTAGAGAAGCTTCGCCCCGTGGCGGATGATGCCACCCCACTCCTGGTCGGTCCCAGGCAGAAACCCCGGCACGTCCACCAACGTCAAGAGTGGTATGTTGAACGCGTCACAGAACCTCACGAACCGCGCCCCCTTAACGCTCGCGTCTATGTCGAGCGTCCCCGCCAGGACCATCGGCTGGTTCCCCACGACGCCCACGGCGTGCCCGTCGAGCCTCGCGAAGCCCACCACCAGGTTCTGCGCCCAGCCCTCCTGCACCTCGTAGAACTCACCCTCGTCAACGACGAGCTCCACCGCTCTCCTTATATCGTAGGGTTTCTGGGGCGAGTCCGGGACGAGGGTCGCGAGATCCCCCTCCATCCTCTCCGGAGAATCTGAGGGCTCGTAGTACGGGGCAGTCTCTAGGTTGTTCTCCGGGAGATAGGTGAGGAGGTAGCGCACGTCCGAGAGGCAGCTCTCCTCGTCGGGGGCAGCGAAGTGGGCGACGCCCGACCTGGTGTTGTGGGTGCCCGCGCCCCCGAGGTCCTCGAAGGAGACCTTCTCCCCGGTCACGCTCTTTATCACATCGGGGCCTGTGATGAACATGTAGCTCGTCTCCTCCACCATGAAGACGAAGTCGGTTATCGCCGGGGAGTAGACGGCACCCCCCGCGCAGGGACCCATGACGACGGAGACCTGGGGAATAACCCCGGAAGCCAGCACGTTCCTGTGAAAGATATCGGCGTAACCGGCTAACGAGACGACGCCCTCCTGGATACGCGCCCCGCCCGAGTCGTTGATCCCTACTATCGGGCAGCCGGTCGCGAGCGCGAGGTCCATGACCTTGCAGATCTTCTGCGCGTAGACCTCGCCGAGGGAACCACCGAACACCGTGAAGTCCTGCGAAAAGATGCAGACCTTGCGTCCGGCGACCTCCCCGTAGCCGGTAATCACGCCGTCGCCCAAGGGCTTGTTCTCGTCCAATCTGAAGTTGTGCGAGCGGTGCACCCGGTAGCGGTCGAGCTCGACGAAGGTGCCGGGGTCGAGCAGCAGCTCTATGCGCTCTCGTGCGGTGAGCTTGCCGCGTTCGCGCTGGCGCTCGACGGCCTGCTCGGGGGCCGGGTTGGCCGCCGCCTCGCGCAGGCGTTCGAGGCCCTCGATCTTCCCGGCGGTCGTACCTTCCCCCAACCTCTCACCCTGCATAGCAGCAGGCATTCTAGCACGCACACCCCCGTCGGTTTTCCGGCGGAGAGGAGGGGGGAGATAGTAAAATGAGGTCCCGGAAAGGCCTCCGGACGTGGGAAAGGAGACGGTATGCAAGTCTTCGAGAAGCTCGCCGAGTACCGCTACGAGCAGATCGTCTTCTGTCAAGACAAGGCC
>Ga0126306_10000832_pt1 | contig 15572 bp, 14 predicted proteins | sample Plot27_FD_92592 | JGI IMG/M metagenome (GOLD analysis project Ga0126306, IMG submission 92592) | Serpentine soil microbial communities from UC McLaughlin Reserve, CA, USA - Plot27 | ecosystem: Environmental > Terrestrial > Soil > Grasslands | place: USA: UC McLaughlin Reserve, Lake County...
CGACGACCCCTTCGACACCACCAGCGGCATCGGCCGCGGACGCCGGCTGCTCTTCCAGGACGTACCCGAGGACAAGACGGTCAAGAACCGCCTGCACATCGACATCCACAGCGAACCCGGCGGCCTCGACAAGCTCGTCGCTCGCCTGGAAAGCCTGGGCGCCACCCGCCTCCGCGAGGTGGACAAGGGCCCGGCAGGGCACTGGTGGATCATGCAAGACCCCGAAGGCAACGAGTTCTGCGCAACGTAGACGAACGGCGCAGGCGGTGGAGGAAGCGGCGGACGGTGCGTTCGCTCACGCGGGCCCCGCGGTCGCGGACCTCCTGGTGGAGGCGGCTGGTGCTGGTGCAGCCCTCCGCCCAGCGGCCGGCCAGGTAGGCGGCGTGGCCGTCCAGGCTGCTTGCCCGCCCGGTCGGATCCGCCGCAGCAGCAGGGTGCACAGGCCGTAGCGGAAGATCAGGCCCGGGATCTGCTCGGCGAAGGTCTTCCTGCAGCAGTCGGCGGCAGCACAGAAGAACCGGCACACCCGTAGGTGCAGCACCGCCTGCTGGTTCGAGACCGCGACGTCGGAGACCTTCCGTTCGTAGCTGCTGTGCACTTGGGCCGAGGATCTGCTGCAGCCTGGGCAGGCCGCCGACGGCTCCCGTCCCCGTCCCCGTGCCCGGATACGGACCGTGCGGCCGCTCGCTCGGATGGCATCGACGTGCACACGAGCGAAGTGCGGAAACAGGACAGCGATCAGCTCGGCAACAGACACGCGACGTGATCATGAGCCGCCGAAATCAACATCAGGCCGTCGACACGCCGCCTGATCAAAGAACTCGCGACAGAGCCAGTTCCTGAGGTCCGTTGACACAGCAGCCGGCAATCGGGTCCGGAAAGGTTGTGGGTGTTGTCGGATCCGGCCGGTCGCCGATCGTCTCCAGGTCAGGAGGTGATGCACGTGGAGATATCTGCTGACGTTGCCGGGGCAGGATCCTCACCGCAGGTACAGGTCGGGGCCCGGTCGGCACGACGGTGGGCGCTGGCTCTCGGCTCGTTCACGTCGTTTCTGGTTGGCTTGGACGCCCTGGTGGTGGCGACCGCACTGCCGACCCTGCACCAGGAATACGGAGGCGGGGTGGAGGTGCTGGGCTGGACGGTCGACGCCTACCAGCTCGCGTTCGCCGCCTCGATCCTGACCGGGGCGACGCTGGGCGACCGGTTCGGGCGGCGCCAGATGTTCGTCTGCGGTGTGCTGGTCTTCAGTGCCGCGTCGGCGCTGTGCGCGCTCAGCCCGACCGTGGAGGTGCTCCTGGCAGCGCGGGCTGCGCAAGGGGTCGGCGGTGGGCTGGCCGTACCGCTCTCCGTTGCCTTGATCATCGACGCGGTGCCGCCGCAGGAGCGGGGACGGGCGCTTGGCCTGTGGGGTGCGGTCACCGGGGTCGCGGTGGCCGCCGGGCCGCTGGTAGGCGGGGCCGTGGTGGAGGGCCTGGCCTGGCAGTGGATCTTCTGGCTGAACGTGCCGGTCGGCGTGCTGCTCGCCGCCTTGGCGTGGTGGAGGATTCATGAAAGCGCGCGGAGCTTTACCAGCCGGGTGGATCTGGCCGGCGTGGTGCTGGCCACAGCGGGTGTGTTCGCTATCGCGCAGGCGCTGATCCGCGGCGAGAGCGCGGGCTGGTCCTCGGCGTCGGTGGCTGGCGGGCTGCTTGGGGGTGCTCTCATCCTTGCGGGGTTCGTGGTGTGGGAGTGCCGCACGCGGGCTCCGATGATGCCCATGGCGCTGTTTGCCAGCCGCGGCCTGGCCGCCGGGTGCGTCACGGGCTTCGGGTCCATGGCCGGGGTGTTCGGGTTCGGCTTCCTCACTGCCCAGTACCTGCAACTCGGGTTGGGGTACAGTCCGCTCGGCGTGGGATTGCGACTGCTGCCCGCCACGGGAATGGCCCTCGCGGTGTCGCCGCTCGCCGGCCGGCTCGCCGACCGGGTCGGAGACAGACCGCTGGTAACGCTCGGCCTCGGCCTGCAGGCGGTCGGTTTGCTGCTGCTCGGCGTCGTGGTCACCCATAACAGCGGCTACGGCACGGTCATCGGACCGCTGTTGCTGACCGGCATCGGCATCGCGGTCGCCTTCCCGACGATCGCCTCGGCCGTGATGCGGTCCGTGCCTCTCACGCATACGGCCATTGCTTCCGGCGTCAGCAACACATTCCGCCAGGTCGGGGCGGTGTTCGGGGTGGCGCTCGCCGCCGCGGTCTTCGCAACAGCGGGCAGCTACCGCACGCCGGGCGAGTTCGTCGACGGGCTCCGTCCCGCGTTCGTGGCCCTCAGCGCGGTATGCGCCGTCACCGCAACCTTGGGGCTGCTCATCTGGCGATCGGATCGGACCACGGCTCTGGCGCAGATCACGTAATCTGCGCCACAGCCAGTGAACGCCAGGAGCCGCGGTGTCCGGAGGTGACCTGGACCGAGACCCACGATGAGATTCGGCGCGGGCGTCGTTGACCTAGCGGACGCATCGGGAGGCGCGCCGCCGAGTCGGGAGGACGGGCACACCGTGGCCGCGGTCGCGGCCGATCTTGGTGTTGGCCTGTTCGGGATCCGCCGGCTGCTGCGCCGCGGAGCCGACCACCACACCGAGCACTCCTGGCAGCGGATGCTGGCCGGGCTCGACGCCGGCGACGACGACCAGCAGGTCGGCAGGAGTGTCCAACGGCCCCACCGAGGCCATCAACGGCCTGATCAAGAAGGTGAAGCGAGTCGGGCACGGCTTCCGCAACTTCGCCAACTACAGGCTCCGGCTGCTGCTGGACTGCGGGGTCGCCTGGCAGACTCCACCCACCACCCCGATCAGAGGGCGGCTACCACGTTTGGCTGTGACTATTGTGGACGGTCGCAGTCACTGAGAGGCTGACTCAAACTGAAGGGCAACCACTCATGACCAGTGCCACCAGTCAGCACGACGATTCCAGTCGCATCGACACACGGTTGCGGATCTCGGCGCTCTGGATCGCCGTACTGTTCATCTTCGCCTACGTCGACCTGTTCTCGCTCTATCGACCCGACTTTCGGGCCGACATCGAGGCGGGAACGGTCTACGCGTTCGACATCAACCAAACGTTCCTGTTCCTCACGACCCTGTACATCATCATCCCCAGCCTCATGGTCTACCTCACGCTGATCATGCGCCCCCCCGTGAATCGCGTCGTGAACATCGTTGTTGCCGCAGCCTACGGCCTGACCATTATCGGTAGCGCCGTGGGCGAGTGGAACTACTTCATCCTCGGGAGTGCCGTGGAGGCGATCCTGCTCGCCCTCGTGATCCACCACGCGTGGACCTGGCCCAAGGCGGACCACTCAGGCTGATCCTTCGGCTACGGCACGGATTCATCTGGTTCTGCTGCTGCGCCCCGGAGCCGAGCACCACACCGGCCACTCCTGGCAGCGGATACTGGCCGGGCTCGACGCCGGCGACAAAAGATCACCGCTGCACGACACCATTCTGCCCATGGCCCGGGGATAGAAGCTCAGCCTTCATTTACTCCGAGCGGATGTCCCGGTCGTCATCGTCGACCACGTGCATGGCCGCCTCTTCGGCGCTGGCGGCTCCGGCGTCGATGCCGACGTCACGCGCGACCAGATCGGCCTCCTCGTCCGCGTGGGCTCCTTCGTCCTCGGCGACCAGCCGACCGGCGCGCGGATCAGCGCCGTCGTCGAGAAGCAGCCCGTCGACGTCCTCGTCCGCCCACTCCTCCCCCACGCCCTCAGCCGGCAACGGCTCGTCGTCGGCGTAGGGGTCGGGTTCCGGCTCCTCCTCAGAGAGCAGCTGATCGAGCGACTCACCGGCGCGCTCCTCGTTCGCGGTCGTTCCGTACCGCTCGCCGGCCGACCATCGGTCCGGAGCCACGATTCCCTGATCCAGCGGATCATCCCCGGGGTCTCCCTCGAGGGTGTCCGCCGCGTCCAGTACGCCGTCGTCCTCGAGCTCGGCCGAGGAGTCTTCGGGTGACTTGTCTGCGTCGGTCATGTCTAGTCCAGGGGCTCTCGACAGTGCCTGTCCGCCGCTCATCGTAGGCAGAGACTGGGGCTCCGGCACGAGCGCGGTGATGCGGTCGACGACACTCGGACGATGACCAGCATCCCGGAAGAGACGCTGTACCACCGTTCGCTGGGATGGCACGCGCCTGCCATGCGGCGAGCCATCATCGTGGCCGCCATCTGGCTGATCGTCGCAGTGGCGCTGCTGCGTTTCGTGACGTGGGAGTTAGCCGGGATCGGCGGATGGGACGCCGGTGCCGTCACGTTCCTCATGACCGTCTGGCCGATCATCATCCGGGCGGACAGCTCGGACGCCCAACGGCTGGCCACGCGCGAGGACGAAACACGCGGCTCCGCTACTGTGCTCGTTATAGGCGCGAGCGTCGCCAGCCTGCTGGGTGTCGGCTTCGCCCTCGGCCTCGCGGGGCGGGAGAGCGGCCCGCTGCGGCTGCTGCTGATCGGCGTCGCAATGCTGACCGTCATGCTGTCGTGGACCGTGATCAACACGGTCTACACCCTGCGCTACGCGCACCTCCACTTTGGATCGGCAGCCGAGGGTATCGCCTTCGGCGACTCGGGCGGGCCGGAGCCGCCCAACTACCGCGACTTCGCCTACGTCGCCTTCACCATCGGTATGACGTACCAGGTGTCCGACACGACGGTTCGCGATCCGCGGATCCGGCGCACCGTGCTCTCCCACGCCCTCCTGTCGTATCTGTTCGGCGTGGCGATCGTGGCTGGTTCCGTCAACCTCATCGCCGGACTGGTCAGCTGACCGTATTCGGCCGCCGACCAACCACGAGTAAGGCTGCTCGGGTTGTGGCTAATCCGATAGATTGAGCCTCCCGCTGAGCGAATCCGGCCCACCAAGCGCCCCGGATAGCTGGCGATCGGACCCTTTTGAGGAGAATCATGTCTCACCCGACGAATGATTCCGACGATCCGACTATGTCCCACGACAGGTCCGCCGCGCCGACCGGCGCGACACCGAGCCACGAGACTGCCGGCACCAGGCCGTCGGACCCTCAGCCGCTGCAACCCACGCCGAGCGGCTACGCCCCGGGCAGCCTGGGCGCGCCCGCGGCCCCGTCGGCGCCGACCGCCCCAATTCCGTCCGCCGTCGCGCCGGTTGCCAAGCGAGGCAAGGCGACACCGATCCTCGCGGCTCTGGCGGTACTGTTGTTTCTCGCACTGGCGGCCGTGACCGCGCTGTTCCTGATCAATGACAACAATTCGGATGAGACCATTGCCAGCCAGAAGTCCCAGATCGAGACGCTTGAGCGGCAGGCCAAGGATAAGGACGACGACTTGGCCAAGGTGAATCAGGATCTGGCCACCGCGAAGAGCCAGGCTGATGCCCTGCAAAAGAGCTCGGCCGCCTGCAACAAGGCGGTGCAGGATTTCTTCAATGCGGTAAAGAATGACAATGAAGCCGCTGGCACGACTGCGGCGTTCACCATCCAGCGGGAGTGTAAGGGCGTCAACGTATTCTAGTATCGTGAGTCGTCAATGGTGCGGATCAAGGTTGAGCCTCGATCCGCACCGTTATTCCAAACGGAGATCACCCGGTCTTCCCTGCGGCTGTGCCTGAGCTTCAGTCGGTGAGGCAGACGACGAGGTCGGCGTGCGCCCGGGTGCCGTCCACCAGCGCGGCATTGCGCTGATCGGAGCCGTGCGCCCACTGCCGCGCCTGGCGAGGCGGTTTGCCGAACTCCTGATGCCGGCGCACCAGCCGATCCAGCCGCAGCTCGGCGGGCGGGTCCAGGAACCACACCTCGTCGAGCAGGCTTCGCACCGGCGCCCAGCCGCCGGAATCCACCAGCAGGTAGTTGCCCTCGGTGACGACGAGAGGCACCTCCCGGGGAACCGGGATCGCGCACGCGATCGGCTCCTCGATCTCGCGGCGGAACAGCGGTGCGTAGACCAGCGCCTCGGTGCCGTCCCGGAGCCGGCGCAGCAGCGCTGCGTACCCGGCCGCGTCAAAGGTGTCGACCGCCCCCTTGCGGTCCCGCCGGCCAAGGCGCTCCAGCTCGGCGTTGGCCAGGTGAAAGCCGTCCATCGGGACGAGCACCGCGTCGCCGCCGAGAGCGGCAACCACCGCGTTGGCCAGCGTCGACTTGCCTGCCCCCGGGGCGCCGGTGATGCCGAGGATCCGCCGCCGTCCCGGCTCGACCAGCCCTCGGGCGCGCTTGATCAGGCAGGACTGGCTCGCCAGCAGCGGGTCCGTCACAGGCTCTCCCCGCGGGTGACGGCCACCGGATCAGTCCGCACCCGACTGTGCTCGTTCACCCACCTCGGCCCCGCCCGCAGTCGGATCGAGCGCTCCGGTCATGATCGCGACCACGTCGGACATGCTCCGCTCGCGCGGGTCGACCACCGCGATCCGGCGGCCGAGCCGGTGGATGTGGATCCGGTCGGCGATCTCGAAGACCTGGGGCATGTTGTGGCTGATCAGCACAACCGGCAGGCCCCGGTCACGGACCTCGCGGATCAGGTCGAGCACCATCCCGGACTCCTTCACGCCAAGGGCGGCGGTCGGCTCGTCCATGATCACCAGCCTGGTACCGAAGGCCGCCGCCCTCGCCACCGCGACGCCCTGGCGCTGGCCACCCGAGAGATTCTCGACCGGCTGCGTCATCGACCCGATCCCGATCTTCAGGTCGCTCAGGTGTCGCGACGCCTCCGATCGCATCCGCCTGGCGTCCAGCCGCCGGAACACCTTCCCGAGGACGCCGCGCTGCCGCAGCTCGCGGCCGAGGAAGAGGTTGCTGGCGATGTCCAGCGCGGGGGCGACCGCGAGATCCTGGTAGACGGTCTCGATGCCGTGCTTGCGGGCGTCGAGCGGGGTGCGGAAGTGCACCGGCTCGCCGTCCATGATCAGCTCTCCGGAGTCGGGCACGACGGCTCCGGAGAGCACCTTGATCAGGGTCGACTTGCCGGCGCCGTTGTCGCCGACCACGGCCAGCACCTCGCTCGGGCGAAGCTCGAAATCCGCGCCGCCGAGAGCGGTGACGTGCCCGTACAGTTTCACGATTCCGCGGGCCTCCAGCACCGGCTGCGCGGAGACGTCCGTGGTGCGCTTCGCTGCCTCCGTGCTCATCGCTGCCTCCGCCGGGAGATCTGGTCGACGGTGACCGCGAGGATCACCAGGATGCCGGTGGCCACGTTCTGGTAGAGGTTGTCGATGCCGGCCAGGGTGAGCCCGTTGCGCAGGACGCCGACGATCAGCGTCCCGATCAGCGTGCCGACCACCCCGCCGCGGCCACCGAAGAGGCTCGTGCCACCGATGACCACGGCGGTGATGCTCTCCAGGTTGGCGTTCTGGTAAGCGTTCGGGTCCGCGTTGGGGATCCGACCCAGCGCCTCCCACGCGGCCAGGAAGTAGATGAAGCCGGCGGCCACGTAGACGCTGAGCAGCGTCCGGTTCACCTTGATGCCGGTGAGCCTGGCGGCCTCGGCGTTGTTGCCGATCGCGTAGACGTGCCGGCCCCAGGCGGTCTGGCTCAGCGCGTACCAGACGAACGCGTAGAGGCCGAGCATGAAGAAGGTGCCGTAGGTGATGAACGCGTCGCCCACCAGGAAACCCTCGCCGAGCCAGCCGAGCAGCTCGTCGGTGACCGGGTAGCTGCGCGAGCCGGCGTAGAGCTGGGCGACCGCCGTCACCACGGTCAGCGTGCCGAGCGTGACGATGAACGGGGGTAGCCGCAACTTCGTGACGAGCAGCCCGTTCGCCGCGCCGAGGCCGGTACAGACGATCGCGCCGAGCAGGAGCGCGATCAGCGGATCGCCGCCGTTGGCGACATGCCGGGCGATGATCAGGGTGCCGAAGACGGCGATGGCGCCGCAGGCGAGGTCGATGCCAGCGGTCAGGATGATCAGGGTCTGCCCGACCGCCAGCACGCCGACGACCAGCGACTGCTGGAGCACCAGCGAAAGATTGCCGACCTCTAGGAAGTTGTCGGTGATCGAGGCGAAGACGACGAACGCGATGATCAGCGCCGCGAGCGGGCCGAACGCCGGCGTCCTGATGATGGTGTCCAGGACGTCGGCGTAGCGGCGCGACGCGGCGGTCGTGGTAGCCAAGGGTCAGCCCCAGCAGTTCTGGGCGCCCCAGGCGGTGTCCTTGCTGTCCAGCCCCTGCATGGGCTTGTCGGTGATCAGCTGCGCGCCGGTGTTGTTGAAACCGGACGGCTTCTTGTCGTTCTTTGCGAACTCCACCACCGCACTGACCCCCTCCTCGGCCATCTTCCTCGGGAACTGCATCACGGTGGCACCGACCTTGCCGGCCTTGACGTCCGCCACGCCGGAGCAGCTGCCGTCGATGGATCCGATGGTGATGCGCGTCTCCGCGCCCTTGCTCTTGATCGCCTCGTAGGCGCCGCGGGCGGCCGGCTCGTTGATCGTGTACACGACGTTGATGTCGCCGTTGCGCTGGAGCAGGTTCTCCATGGCGGTCTGCGCCTTGGCCTGATCGCCGTTGGTGTTCTCCTTGCCGACGATGGCGGGATCGTTCTCCTTGACGCCGAAGCCGTCAAGGAAGCCGTCGTGGCGGAAGGTATCGACGGTTCCGCCGGGGGTGCCGTCCAGCATGGCGATCTTGGCTGGGGTGGAGCCGACCGCAGTCTTCACCCACGCGCCCTGGAGCCGGCCGGCCTCCTTGTTGTCGGTGGCGAAGGTGGCGTCGACCGCGTCCTCGGGGTCCGTCGCGGTGTCCAGCGCGATGACGACGATGCCGCGGTCGCGGGCCTTCTTGATCGCACCGAGGATGCCGGTGGAGTTGTTGGGCGTGATGAGGATGCCCTTGACGCCCTGGCTCACCAGGTTCTCGATGGCGGCGACCTGCCCCTCGTTGTCACCGTCGAACTTGCCGGCCAGCGCGATGAGCTGCGCCCCATCCTTGTCGGCCTGGGCCTTGGCGGCCTCGCGCATCTTGACGAAGAACGGGTTGGTCTCGGTCTTGGTGACCAGGCCGACCTTAACGTCGCCGCCGGAACTGCCCGAGCTGTCGTCCGAGTCGCCACAGGCGGCGACGGAGACGGCGAGCGCCGCGGCGGCAACCACCGCGACCAGGCGAGATGTTCTCGGGCGGACCGTGCGGAACGAGTTCATAGGGGCCTCCCTGGGCCGTCCTTCCGGGCTTCTTGCCCGAGTGGCGCAGCATCGTAGGCAGGAGTTTTCACCTCCGCAAGCGCTTGCGCAAGCGCTTGTATCCTTTTCGCTATCTACCAAGGAGCTGGGCATGGTCACGATGGCGGACGTCGCTCGGGTGGCGGGGGTGTCCATCTCCACCGTGTCGCACGTCCTCAACGAGACCCGGAAGGTGCGCGCCGAGACCCGTCACCAGGTACTCGAGGCGATCCGGGATACCGGCTACACGCAGAACACGATCGCCAGAGCCCTCGCCACCGCCAGCACCACCTCGATCGGGCTGGCGATCTCGGTCTTCTCCAACCCGTACTTCGGCGAGCTGGTCCACGGCATCGAGGCGGAGGCGAGCGACGCCGGCTACACCCTGCTCCTCGGCGATACACACGACGAGGTCGAGCAGGAACTGCGGATCGTCCGGGCGCTGCAGGCCCGCCGGGTCGACGGGCTGATCCTCGCGCCGTCCGCCGACGCGGTCGAGGAGACCCTCGCTCTGCTCGCCACGCAGAACCTTCCCGTCGTCCTGATCGACCGGCTCCCCTCCCCCGACTTCGACCAGGTCGGCACTGAGAACGAGGACGCGACAGCGCGGCTGGTCACCCATCTGGTGCAGCACGGTCATGAGCGGATCGGCATGCTCGCCGGCCTGGCTGGGCTGAGCACCACGATCGAGCGGATCGCCGGCTACCGGCGCGGGCTAGCCGAGCACGGGATCCCGTTCGACCCCGCGCTGCTCGTCGACGGCGGCTCCAAACCGGATCTCGCCCAGACGGCCGCCCAGGCTCTGCTGGACGTTGACCGGCCGCCAACAGCGCTGGTGGTCGGGAACAACTCGATGACCATCGGCACGATGCGGGCGCTGCGCGAGGCACGACTGCGGATACCCCAGGACATCGCACTGGTCGCGTTCGACGACTTCGAGTGGGCGGACCTGTTCTCGCCCCGGCTCACCACAATCGCGCAGCCGTGCCTGGAGATCGGAGCGGAGGCGGTGCGGTTGCTGCTGAGCCGGCTCGCCGATCCGAGCCTGCCACCGCGGACGGTGCGACTCGAACCCGAATTCATGCGACGCGAGTCCTGTGGCTGTGCGAACACTCCGTGACCCCGCAGGTCAGCCCGGCAGAGCGCCGATCAAAAGCCCGGCGTGAGCCACGGCGTGGTCTTGTACCGCTTCTTTGCCCGGTGAATGTAGTTTTCGGCAGATGGGACTCCGACCGCTCCGTCGTGCCAGTCACCGGAATACCAAGCCCCCACGCATCCCCACAGATCGCCCGCGGCGTACGTACCACGCGAGGTATTGCCGTGATCCCGAAGCCACCAGACCCATCCTTCGTAGCAGCCGCGCAGCCAACCGCCGAGCGCATCCACCGCGGCAGCCGTCGACTCCCGATTCCAGGGGAACAGCCCTGGCCAGGACGTCGACTTCGTACCCACTATCCCGAAGGTCACGGGGCACGGAAGCCTGGTGTAGCCGGCGGGGCATTCTGCCAGGTCGTCGACGTAGTCGCCGTAGTTGGACTGTTTCCAGTCGGACTCCAGGACAGCGATTGTCCGGATCATGTTGTCGGGGAGGCCCCATTTGGCGGCAGCCCACTGGAGGATTTCGTCGGTGGTGCCGGTGAAGTCCCCGGTTATGCGATCGAGTATGTACGTATTCCAGCTCGGGTCGTAGGCGCGCGCGGCGGGGTCCTTGGGCGGTAGTTCGAGGCTCCTCGGGGTGGTCCGGTTGTACCGGGTGTTCTTGCGACGGATCTCCCAGGTTGACCGGTGCACCATCGCGGCGGCCTTCGCATCGTCGGGAAGTGACGCGTACGAGCCCACCGGCTGGAGCTCGAAGTATCCGCTCGAGGGCGGCGGCTGACTGTTCAGCTTCGGGCCTTGAATCAGGTCGCTCAGGACGAACCAGGCCACCGCGGCCACAATGACCGCGCTAGCGATCCGCCCGTTGCGAAGCCCATACATCCGGTCCCCTCCCCGCCGCACCGTCTCGCCCATGCCATCCGGGAAGGCCCTACCCTCCGTTCATCACCTGGCGCATGGTCTGCACAGTGGTCCCCGGAGGCGCACTGCTGGCAAGCCAGTCGAGGAATGCGTTGAACGTGGTGTCCTTGATTGGTTTGTAGCTCGCCATGCAGGTGCTGAAGTTAGGGGCCGACTGGGAGCAGATCTCGTGGAAGACCAAGACGATCCACCCTCCGCCGTGGCTCTGCGCCGCGTTGACGGGATCGGTGAGGTCGGAGAGCAGCAGCTCGGTCGTCGCCTGCCGGTATACGGTCCGGATCACATACGGATCGGCCGGCGGAATCGTCTCCGAGTAGGTGTTCACACTGGGGTTCACCCCACCGGCCCGCCGGCCCGACTGGTAGCCGCATGACTTCACGATGCCCGCGGCCGTGGCGTCGTAGGCCCCGAACGGATAGGCGAAACTGACCGGGTCGTAGCCGAGCTGGATTAGGGTCTGCCGGTCGTCGCAGACTTCCTTTGTTTTCTGCTCGAACGTCAAACTCGAACTCGTGAGATCGACATGGTTGGCCGTGTGCCCGCCGATGTCGTTGCCGTCACGATGGAGATCGTCCACCTGTGACCAGGGAATGGTCTTGTTGCGTGAGGAGATGTAGAACGTCGCGCGCATGCCGTGGCCGGTCAGCATGGGACGCACGCGGTACTGGCTCGCGTCGCCGTCATCGAAGGTCAGTGACACGGTCACCGGTCGCGGGGGCAGCACTGGCTGGGCGGGAGCGCCCAGGGCCTGGCGCACGGTCTTCACCACGGTGTCGGCCGGTGCCCCGCCGGCCTGCCCAGCGTTGGCGAGCCAGTCGAGGAACTGAGAGAACACGGCATCGTCGATCGGTTTGGACGAGGACATGCAGCTCGAGTAGTTGGCGGTGCCCTGGCGGCACACCTGGTTGAAGACCAGCGGTACCCAGCCGCCACCCCGGCTGGCCGCCGCGGTGACCGCGTTCTGCAGGGTCGACAGCTGGATCGCCGAGCTCACCGAGTTACTCAAGGTGCGGACCGCGAAGGCGTCCTTGGGCGGAATCGTCTCGGAGTAGATCGGACCGTTGGGTGAGAAGCCACCCACGGCGCGCGCGCCCAGGTATCCGCAGGCCTGGACGATGCCTCGGACGGTGCTGCCGTCCGGGAAGGTGTAGTTGTACGCGCCACCGGGATAGGCGAAGGTCTGGGGGTCGTAGCCGCGCCGGGCCAGCCAGGTGAATTCGTCGCAGACCTGTTGCTTCTTGTAGGCGTAGTCCTGCGTCCAGTCGCTGTTGTAGATCTGCGTGAGATCCTTGTGGTCGAATCCCATTCCCCCGATCTCGTTGCCGTCGCGGTACAGATCGTCGACCTGCGCCCAGGACGTGCAGCAGGCATAGCTCTTGTTTATCCAGCCGGTGGCGACGTAAAAGGTCGCGTTCATGTTGTAGGCCCGCAGAGCTGGGCGCGCATAGTTGTATTGGCTGATCTGGGCATCGTTGAAGGTCATCGACACCACCGTCTGACCGGCGGCACGGGCCACCCCGGCAGTGATCGGCAACAGCACCGCCAGCAGCGCACCGACCAAGCCGACACAAAATAGTCTCCGCCGCCCCCCCGGGACGCGGACCACGCCGTACCAACCGCGGTTTTGAAGCACCGGCACGACTCCCCCCTCCAATGACAATGGATTTGCGCTATTTGGACCGGATCTTGATTCTTCGGGGCTGGTCGATCTGCGGTAACGCGGCATGCGGGTCGGCCGGCGAGTCATTGCCACGGATGCTGTGGGGCTGAGCAGGTCTGGACCGCGGGACACCCAGGAACCCGCGCTCCTGCAGGTGTTCGATGAGACGCCGCGCTGCCTGCTCCGGTGACTCGATTCGGGTGTCGACGACCAAGTCGGCGTCCGCCGGCGCCTCATACGGGTCTGAGACCCCGGTGAACCGTGGCAACAGCCCCGCGCGAGCCTTGGCGTAGAGACCCTTGCGGTCGCGCTCCTCGCACACGTCAAGTGGTGTGGCCACGTATACCAGGACGAATCCGCCGCCCTGCTCGACCATCCGCCGCACGTCGCGCCGGGTTGCATCGTACGGAGCGATCGGCGCGCAGACGACGATGCCGCGGTTCTTGACGATCTCGGCCGCCATGAAGCCGATCCGCATGACGTGGAGATCCCGGTCCTCCCGCGAGAAGCCGAGCTCAGCGGAGAGGTGCGGGCGGACGAGATCGCCGTCCAGCAGCGTGACATGGCGGCCACCGCGCTCGAGCAGCTTCGCCAGAAGAACTTTGGCGATCGTCGACTTGCCCGACCCGGACAAACCCGTGAAGAAGATCGTGAAGCCCTGCTCGGAACGCGGCGGGTAGGTGCGGCGCAGCTCGGCCGCGACCTCAGGCCGAGTGAACCAGTGGGGCAGGTCGCTGCCTTCGGCGAGCCGACGCCTGAGCTGCGTACCCGAGATGGAGAACATCCGGCAGCCGGCGGGCGCGTCCTCCTCCGGCACGTACGCGCCGGCGTCCGGCACATAGACCATCCGCCGGAACGGCAGGATCTCCACCTCGAACTCCGCGGCGTGGCGACGAACGAGATCCTGGGCCTCGTATGGCGGGTAGAACGGGCGGCCGCGGGAGTCCAGCCCAGGCCCGGCGTGATCCCTACCAACGATGAAGTGAGAGGCGCCGTAGTTCTGCCGGATGATGGCGTGCCAGAGCGCCTCGCGGGGACCGCCCATCCGCATCGCGAGTGGGAGGAGGGACAGCAACGCGCTACCACCGGGGTAGCTGGGCAAGAGCGCCTGGTAACAGCGAACCCGCGTGTAGTGGTCCACATCGCCTGGCTTCGTCACGCCGACGACGGGGTGGATCAGGAGGTTCGCGTCCGCCGCCGCGGCGGCCCGAAGTGTCAGTTCCTGATGCGCTCGGTGCATCGGGTTCCGGGTCTGGAACGCGACCACGCGCCGCCAGTCGCGACGCGCGAACTCGCTTCGTAGCTCGGCGGGAGTGCGTCGGAGCTGGCGGAAGTCCGGGTGCTCGGGCAGCTGAACGACCTCCAGCGCCCCGGTGACGTACCGCCGATTGGTGCGGTGGAGCAGGTGCGCGACGCCAGGATGGGCGGGGTCGGTGCTGCCGAGCACCGCTGCGGCTTCTGCGCGAACATCCGGCCGCCACGCCTCGGTGATGTGCAGTGCCGCCAGCATCACGCCCTCGGAGTCCCGCAGTGCGAGCATTCCCGCCGGCCCGGTCCTGGCCAGCACCTCCTCTGTCACGTCGAGCGTTACCGGTATCGGCCACAGCGTTCCATCGGCGAGCCGCATGGACTCGCACACCGACTGGTAATCGTCCCTGCCCAGGAAGCTCACGAGTGGCGAGAAGCCGCCGCACGCCAGCAGTTCCAGGTCGCAGAGCTGCCGGCGACTGAGCTGCCAGTTCGGCCACGTGACGGCCGATCTGTTCAGCTCACGCGCGCGTTCGGGCTCGACGAGCAGGTCGACGAGCAGGCCCCCGTGCGGTCGGATGGTCGCGATGACGGCCAATGCCCCTCCTTCGTCAATGCGCTGACGGTCCGCGCGGGTGCAGGCCGTCTGACTCGCTGCCGGCGAAAGCCCTACCCCACGAGAAACGTCCGGTAGATGACCTCTGCGCGGTCCCGGGCCTTGGCCAGATCTGGCCGCAGCCACTGCTCCTGGAGCGCGCTCTTCGACCCTTCTCGCTCTGCGGACGGAATCCACGCCTCCCTGGCGTCCAGCAGCCTCAGCTGACGCGGCGAACCTTCCAGCTCGCGGCGCAGCTCGGTCAAGGTGACCACCCCGGACTCAAAGCCGAGGAGGCTCTTCGACAACGTTCCGCGCTGCTTGATCAGCTCAAAGCACTCCCGCATGTTCGCCTCCGTGTGCGCGAACTCCGCGAATGACGTGCCATACCGTGCGTTGAGCCGCCGGATGACCGATCCGAAGTCTCTGGTGACTTCTTCGAAATCGCCTACCACGAACTTGCCGCGATACGGCAGTAGGCGTGAATAGAACCGCGAATAGGCGACAAGGGCATCCCGGAGCGCGACGCCGGGTTCTCGGATGAGCTGCGAGAGTATCGCCCCCTTCGGCTCCCGGATCAGCACCAGCGCGGGTACGTCATTTCGCGCCGCCTCGATTAGTTGAGCCGGGGCGTGCAGGTGGTGGGCGAGCCGCACCGGCTTGTCCTGCGCCAGTTGCAGGGCGTACACGGCAAACGTGGTTGCCGAGCGCGTATAGCCGTCGATCACGAGCTCGGTCTGCCGGCTGATGACCTCCGGGCTCGGGCCACGATACTTGCGGCGCGCAAAGGGCAGATACAGGACGGGATACTCCGACACATGCGTCCGCAGGCGGTGCCTGGCGCGGCGGACAGGTGAAACAGACTGGGCAGCCACTAGCTCATTCCCTCCATGCTGCGCGCCGGCTGAC
>Ga0126306_10000833_pt1 | contig 15568 bp, 17 predicted proteins | sample Plot27_FD_92592 | JGI IMG/M metagenome (GOLD analysis project Ga0126306, IMG submission 92592) | Serpentine soil microbial communities from UC McLaughlin Reserve, CA, USA - Plot27 | ecosystem: Environmental > Terrestrial > Soil > Grasslands | place: USA: UC McLaughlin Reserve, Lake County...
GTCTTGAGGTGGGCCGCCGCTGAGACCGTCGCCGTGCTGGTGCGCTTCTCTACCGGTGGACTATGTACTAACAAGTCGAGCCGCGACCCTTGGGCGAACGTACCAGATAGTCCCCTAGAGTTCTCTCATGACTTCGTCACGCATCCCTGAGCGGGTGCGCGACGCGGAACGCACCCGCGCTGACCTGCTCACCATCGCCACTCAGGTTTTCGCCGAGGACGGTTACTCCGGCGCTCGGGTCGACGAAATCGCCGAACGGACCCGGAGCACGAAACGGATGATCTACTACTACTTCGGCGGCAAGGAACAGCTTTACCTCGCAGTCCTCGAGCAGGCGTACACCACCATTCGCGCGGCCGAGGCCAATCTTCCGCTCGACGACTTGGCTCCGGTTGAAGCTCTTCGGCAGCTGGCGGAACTGACCTACGACCATCACCGCGAGCACCCCGATTTCATCCGGTTGGTGTCGATCGAGAACATCCATCACGGCGAGTTCATCCGTCGGATCCACTCGTTGCCGAGCCTGTCGACGCCTCTGGTCTCTCGACTGGACAGGCTGCTCGCCGCCGGCCGTGCCACCGGACAGTTCCGGTCCGACGTGGATGCCGTGGACGTGCACATGGTGATAAGTGCCTATTGCGTCTTCCAGGTCGCCAACCAACACACCTTCCGCTATCTGTTCGGTCGGGACCTGACCGCGCCGGCCAACCGCGACCACCTCCGCGCCATGATCGGCGACGTGGTCGTCGGCTGGATCACCGCCGGCTGGGCTCCGGGGCATCACTAGTGCCGCGGAAGGGAAGTTCCTTGGCGCTTGGCGACGTTCAGGTGCGTGCATCGCAAGGCCGACGAGGGAGCGATACCGGGTCGTGTCCCGACCGAGGAGAACGCCGCGAGGTGCGTGCATGGGCGGCGCGAAGCGTCAAGAGATTTCCCTTCCAGGGCACTAGACCCTGCCAGCCCGCTCCTCAGCGTCGACGAGGGTCCGGAAGTGACGCTCCATCCGATTGCGGTCAGGCTGCTCGCCAGTGATGATGTGAAGACTGGCGTATGCCTGGCCCACGACCATCCGGCCACCATCCAGCACGGGATGGCCCTGCTCGGCTGCTCGCCGGATGAGCTCGGTCTCCAGCGGCCGATACACGACATCGGAGACCCATGAACCCCGGCGGAGGAAGCCGACGTCGAACGCGACCCCTTGATGATGGAGCATTCCGAGCGGGGTGGCATGCACGACCCCAGTTGCCCGCGCGATCGCCGCCCGAAGGTCCTCGATCGGGACCGTCGCGACGGCCTGCGTCGGGAAGTGAACGCGCATGCGCTCGGCGAGGTCCTCGGCGCGGGCGGCCTCGACGTCGTAGAGGTCGAGCCGGGAGGTGCCACACGAGAGGAGCGCATAGGCGGTCGCCGCACCGGCACCCCCGCACCCGATCTGCACGACGCGTTCGAACGATGCTCCGGGCAGGGTCGAGAGGAGTCCGTCGCGATAACCCATCCAGTCGGTGTTGTATCCGATGAGACGGTCGTCATCGAACACGACGAGGTTGACGGCTCCCAGGTGTTCGGCATCCGGGTCGAGCTCGTCGACGATTTCGAGCACCAACTGCTTGCACGGGTGCGTGATGTTCATCGCCGCGTAACCGAGGCGATGCGCCTCCTCGAGGAGGGACCCGACATCCTCAGCGTGCTTGCCGAGCTCGATGAGATCGAAGATGCGGTACTCGTAGTCGAGACCCAGTGCGGACGCCTCCTCCTCGTGCATTAGTGGCGTGAGGGATGCCGTGATGCCCTCACCGATCAGCCCGACGAGATAGCGGGCGCGAGTCGCAGGCGCGCGAGGACGGCTGTGCTGCTCCTGCTGCGTCATGATGCGTCCGGGACCTCGAAGTCGACGGTGGCGAGCGACACTTTGACGGGAGCGGAGATCCGAAGCACCTCCGCGTGCGCCGGGTGCCGAGTGTAGGCGTCGAGTCCATTGAGGTCGACGAAGTCCGCGACGATCGCGAGCTCGTGAGAAGACGGGCCCCCGAGGACATCGGTGCCCACGCTGATGCTCCGCAGCTCGGGGATCTGCGCAGGCAGCGCGCGAAGAAGTGACATCCAGTGTTCCCGCTGCTCTGCGGTGAACGCCGGCGCGAACCGGAAGACGGCGACATGGCGGATCACGTCGACTGACCCTTATTCGCCTCGCCGCGCTGCTGATATTGAGCGGCGAGGCGAACTGGGGCGTTGAGCGCGCCGTAGCCCTCGTAGCCGTGGCGCCGCTCGACGACTTCGAGGAAGACCGTTCCGATTGGGCGAGTGTAGAAGTGGAGGAAGTCGCCCGTTTCGTCACGGTCGTACATGACGTTCAGCCCCTTGAGCCTGTTCAGCACCAACGGGTCGATGTCGTACCGGGCTTCGATGTCGTCGTAGTAATTGGCCGGGATGTCGAGGGGACGGAATCCGCGATCGCGAGCCGACTCTGCCAACGCGAGGACGTCGGAGGACGCGAAGGCGATGTGCTGAGGAAGGATGGCATGTTGGTCAGCACCCGACGGCACCAGATTAAGCGCAATGCGGACGATGCCGTCGGCGCTTCTGAGCACCTGGCTCCGCACCAGACCCACGGGTCCCGCGACCTCCACCGAAGGCTGCGTGCGCAGGTCGAGGACGGCGTGGAAGAAGAGCACACCCGCGTCGAAATGCTGCCACGGTTGGGCGAGATTCACGTGGTCCACGCGTTCGATGCCGGGTATGCCCTCGTCGGCGGGCGCGCCGAACTCGCGCACCCAGTTCGGCTCCGAATTCCCGGCAGCGCCGAAGAAGACCTCCGATCCGTCGGGCGCGCGCACTCCGACCAGCGGCTCGTCGCCAGCGCTCTCCTCGCGCGGAATCTCCGGCGCGAAGAGCTCGGTGGCGCGACGGAGCGCCGCGTCGGGATCGCGGACCGAAAGTCCGATGCCCGCCACGGCGGGCTGCGGCCGACCCGACTCCGGACGACCAAGGACTATGCGCGCGGCACCCTGCGACCACAGTTCGACGCTTTTCGACCGGTGACGGCCATGCGCACGAAAGCCCAACTGGGTGAGCAGATCCCGCATATCGGCCGTCGCCTCGGTGCGCAACTCCACGTAGCTGACGTCGACGGGCCGCTCGACGACCGGCAGGGTCGATACGGACATGCGGGCGGCGCGGCCGCCCGCCGACGCGCCAAGCCAGGACGCGGTCTCGTGTTCCAGCCAGCGCAGGGAGCGCCGCGCATCAACCGCTGTCGCTCGTGCGTCGGACTGGCGAAAAGTGTCGTTGAAGATCTCGAGTGAGATAGGGCCCTCGTAGCCCGTCCGTACCAGATGACCCATGAAGGCACCGAGGTGGAAGCCGCCTTCGCCGGGAAAAAGGCGGTGATGACGGCTCCACGAGAGCACGTCCATGGACAGGAGGGGGGCGTCCGCCAGCTGGACGAAGAAGATCTTGCCGGCCGGGATCGTCTCGATCGCTTCCGGGTTGTGACCCTTCGACAGGATGTGGAAGCTGTCGAGGCACACCCCGATCCGGGGGTGATCAGCGAGGCGCACGATGCGGGCGGCCGTCTCGTAGCTGTCGACGAACCTGCCCCACGCGAGCCCCTCGTAGGCGACTCGCACGCCAAAGCGCTCGGCGAGATCCCCGAGCTCACGCAGCTGCGCCGCCGCAAGCTGCTCGTCTCCGCTGCGCGCTGTCCCGACGTTGCTGCAGAGCAGCATGGTCTCGATCCCGAGACGGTTCATGAGCGTGAACTTCGCCGCCGCGCGCCGCAGGTTCTGCTCGAGCAGGTCCGGGCCGACGCCTTCGAAGTCGCGGAAGGGCTGGTACAGATCGAGGGACAGCCCGAGCTCCTTCGCCCGCGTTCGGATCGCCTCGGGCGAGTCCGGCGATGCGACGAGGTCGGGCTCGAACATCTCCACCCCGTCGAACCCCGCCTTATGCGCGGCGATGAGCTTCTGATCGAGCGTGCCGCTGAGGCAGACCGTTGCGATCGACGTGCGCATAACCCCTCCAGCAGGCACCGACGCTGGCGCCCCGCGATCCTTAGAGCAGCATTGCGTCCGACTGTACTATCTAGTACGTTCGATCCATAGGCGACCGAAGGCGATTCAACCCCGCTGGAAGGGGATCTTCGATGACGAGTCTCGCCGAATGGAACACGGCCCCGGCTCGGCGGGCCGGATCGGCGTCAGTTCTCGACCGCATCATCGCTATCCTCGACGCGGTCCGGGAGTCGCGCGGTTCGATATCCATCACTGAGCTCGCTGCGCGGACAGCCCTGCCGAAGTCGACCGTGTCCCGTCTCGTGGCGGCCATGATCCAGCAGCGCTACCTCGAGCGCACCGAGGATGGGGTGACGCTCGGTCTGCGCCTATTCGAGCTCGGCGCGCGCGCCAGCGTCCCTCGCCGCCTCATCGCGGCCGCGGCCCCCGTAATCAAAAACCTGTGGGACCTCACGGGAGAGCGGGTGGGGCTCTGGGTTCATCAGGGCACAGACATGGTGTCGATCGCGGCCGTGCCCGGTCGGCTTCCGATGCTTTCGACCCGCGCCGGGATGCGCTCGCCAGCCCTGACGACGGCCAGCGGCAAGGCATACCTCGCCTTCTGCGCCGATCAGAGCGTGGTCGACCGGGTCAGCGCGCCACTCAACGACGATGCGGCCGACCACTTCAGAGACGAGCTCAGCCAGGTGCGCGCCTCGGTCGTAGCCACGGACAGGGAGGTCGCCTACCCCGGCATCCTCGCCGTGGCGAGCCCGGTGCTCTCGGCTGATCACGTCGTCCTAGCTGCGATCTCCATCGCGGGGCCGAGCGGAGCAATGGACCCGGAGAGCGTCGCACCACTGGTGCGCGCCGCCGGAGTGACCCTGAGCCGGCGGCTCGCGGCGGCATGAGACACCCATGCGAACCGCCGATTGGACCGACTCGGTCAGCGTCTTGGACCGCGTCACGGCTGTCTTCGAGGCGTTCGGAGAGCACGACGAGGGTCTCGGCGTCTCAGAGTTGGCCCGCCGCGCCAACCTTCCGAAGTCGACCGTGTCGAGGATCGTGGCCGACCTTGTCGGGCAGCGCTTCCTAGAGCGAGACGGCGACAAGCTTTATCTCGGGATCCGCCTCTTCGAGCTGGGTCAGACGGTCCAGCGGCCGCGTGAGCTTCGTAGGCTCGCGCTGCCCGTGATGACCGATTTGCGCAACCTGACCGGCCACACCGTCCATCTCGCCGTCCTGGAGGGAGGGGACATCGTCTTCCTCGCTATCGTCCGTGGCTGGCCCACACCGAAGCCGTTGGGGAGGGTCGGCGGGCGCCTGCCCGCTCACGCGACAGCGCTGGGCAAGGCCATCCTCGCGACCTCGGCGCGAGACGTCGTCGAGCCCATCGTGAACGGCGGACTCGAGCGGCGCACGCCGCGCACGATCTGCGAGCCGGCGGCGCTGCTGCGCGAGCTGACCGAGACTCGCAGGACTGGGACTGCCACCGAATGGGAGGAATGCGCGTCCGGCCGCGCCTGTGTCGCGAGCGCCGTCCTGGGTCGCGGTGCCGTTCCGATGGCGGCCATCTCGGTGACCGGGTCGGTCGAGGAGCTCTCCTCCGATCGGCTTGCTTCCGCGGTTCGCGCCGCAGCCAGGACGCTGAGCCGGCGTATCGGCGTCGGCCGGATCTCCTGACGGACCGAAGTAGCAACGGGGTGGGTGCGGGTGTCGCACCCACCCTGTTCGCTCGTTGGGAGAGGTCAGCCGGCCAGTTCGCGGATGGCCTGGTACTCCTCGAGGGTCTCTCCGGTGAAGTGGTTCTTGAAGTAGGCCTCCGACTTGCTGACGAACGCCTCCATGTCGATGTCCTGCTGCTCGATCACCGTGAACTTCGTGTTTGCGCGGTACTCGTCGAGGATCTTCTTGGTGGCTTCGTCGACGCAGTCGCGGTTCTCCTGACGGATGTCGTGGATAGTCTTCTCCAGCAGGGCGGCCTGTTCGTCGTTCATCTTCTCGTACGTCTTGCCGCTGACGAGGATCCAGTGGATGCCGATGTTGTGGTTGTTGAGGACCGCCACGTTGAGCACCTCGTCATAGCTCGACGAGCGGGTCGCGACGATCGGATTCTCCTGGCCGACGGCGATGCCTTGCTGCAGCGCGGTGTAGAGCTCTTCCACCGCGACGGAGACGGGGTTGGTGACGCCCAGGGCCTCAGCGTTCGCCAGGAAGGCCGGCGAATTGGGGAACCGGATCGGCACACCTTTGAGGTCGTCGGGCTTGCGGACTTCGACGTCCTTCGTCGTGAATGTGCGGTTCCCGAAGAACCACCCGTCGACGATTTTGACGCCGGTCGCCTCCTGGAAGGACGAGAACAGTCCTTCAGAGCCCTTGTCGATCCAGTTGAAAGCGTGGTCGGTGTCCTTAAACGCGTACGCGGCATCGACGACGCCGATCGGCTCGTACGTGGAGCTCAGCGCCGAGGCTCCCTGCAGGTCGATGTCGATGTCGCCGGCCTGGACTTGCGGGAAGCGATCTGCGTCGGGACCGAGCTGGCTAGCCGGAAACAGCTCGACCGTGAAGCCGACGTTGGCCTCCTGGAGACGTTTCTGGAGCAACTCGACGCCGCAGTAGTAGTTCGGCGTCTGCTCGTTCTGGCTGGTCGCGACGGTGAGCTTGACGGTCTCGGTGGCGCCACCCTCGGGGGTGCCCCCACCGCCGCAGCCGGCGACGACGAGGGTGGTTGCTGCGAGCACTGACGCGGCGATTCGGCCTCGGCGCGTCGAGCGGGCTGTGCCCATAAGACTCTCCTCTCTTCTGCGCACATCTTCGTGCTTGCGCTGACGTGAATCGGTGGCCGAGACTGCGGCATCGGGTAGACGAAGTTCCTGCACTGGGGCGGGCGTCGTCGACCACGCTGTCAATGAGACGGCCCGGTGGCAGTGCCGACTCTGGCTGACTTCGTTCAGTTCGCAAAGCGATGTCCCGGCGAGTGGAACATGCCCCGGCGGCCGCCGGTTGGCCGGTCTGCCGCTGAGTGGAACGATCCCGGTGCGCCGTTCCATTTGCATACGCTGAGCGCGACCAGTCTCCGTGGCAAAGCCCAGGAGTGTCCGTGATCGCATCCGAGACCGCACCCGTTCGCATCGGGGTCATCGGCGTCGGGTTCATGGGACGTCAGCACGTCGAGTTCATCCACGCGGCGTCGGGCGCCGAGCTGTCAGCCGTCGCCGATCCCGCCGCTGCGGAAGGCAGCTTCGGGTGTCCGAGATACCAGGACGCCGCCGCCATGCTGGAATCCGAGGAGCTCGATGCGGTCATCATCGCCAACCCGAACGCGCTTCACGTCGACACCGCGATCAAGTGCCTCGAGGCCGGTGTCGCCGTGCATCTTGAGAAGCCGGTCGCCGTGGACTACACGCAATCGCTTCGACTCGTCGACGCGGTCACGCGTCTGAACGGGCGTCTGCTGGTCGGCCATCATCGGCGCCATCATCCGGCGGTCGCGCGAGCCCGCGCAGCGATCCAGGCGGGCGAGATCGGGCAGATCGTCGCCGTCAGTGGGCTGTGGTCCGCTCGAAAGGAGGACGGCTACTTCACGGAGGCACCATGGCACCGGCAGCGCGGCGCCGGCGTGATGCTCCTCAACCTCGTGCACGACCTCGATCTGCTGCGCCACTTATGCGGCGAGGTCGCCGAGATCCAGGCGATCGTGAGTTCTCACGCGCGCAACCTGGAGGTCGAGGACACGGTCTCGGTGAACCTCCGATTTGAAGGCGGCGCCGTCGGCAGCTTTCTGGCCTCGGACGCCGGGGTCTCTCCGTGGGGCTGGGACCAATCCACCGAGGAGACCCTCGAGTTCCCGTTTCTTCCCGATGGCATGGCGTATCAGGTTGTCGGTACCCGCGGTGCTTTGTCGATGCCGAATCTCGCCAAGTACTCCTATGATCCCCGGGTGTCCGCCGACTGGCACTCCCCCCTCTCCCGCACCTACCTTCCGGTCGCTCCACGCGGATCGTTTCAAGCGCAGCTAGAGCATTTTGTCGAGGTCGTCAGAGGGTCGGCGGAACCTCTCGTCTCGGCGGAGGACGCGTCGCGGACGCTCGCGCTCGTCGAGGCGGGGGCACTCGCGGCGCAGACCCATCAGACAGTCGACGTCGCGCGATTCCGTGCCGACGCCGTCGCCAAGGCGAGCGTGAGCGCCACGCGAGACGAGCGGCGCCGGTCATGACAGCGTCACCAGCTCGAGAGACCGACGTGATCGTCATCGGTGGCGGGCTCGCCGGTCTGTCCGCGACCCACCGAATCGCGACGAGCGGACGCAGCGTCGCCCTCATCGAAAAGTGCGAGCGACTGGGCGGCAGCTCGGCGATGAGCGGAGGCTGGTTCGCCTTGTCCGGCACCGCGATCCAACGTCGGGCTGGAGTCGAGGACTCCGACGCGCGCTTTATCGCGGACATGGTCGAGACGGGCGCGGGATCCGCCGATGAGGAACTGTTGCAACGGCTCGTCGAGCGTCAGATCGACGCCGTCGCCGCAATCGACCGCGCCGACGCGTGGACGGACGAGCTCAAGATCAGCGCGGGGATGACCGTGCCACGCGCGCATCTGATCCGCATCCGCCAGCTGCTCGCGTTCCTCGAGGAGAAGGCGGTGGCGGCTGGCGCGGTCATCCTGCATTCGCACGCGGCCGACCGGCTGGCCTGGGATGGAGCCCGCGTGCACGGGGTCCGGTCGGCAAGCGGAGACTTGCTTGCGCGCGCAGGGGTGCTCCTCACGAGCGGGGGATTCTCTCGGTCTCGGAAGCTTATCGAGCTGTTCGTGCCTGATCAGGTCGCGGCCATGCCGTACGGCGGCGTCGGCAACACCGGGGACGGTCTGCGGATGGCCTGGGCGTTGGGCGCTGGTGTGGCCGACATCGGGCACGTCGCCGGCACCTACGGACAGAGCCCCGAGACGACCGACGACGAGCACGAGCTCCTGACCGCGAACTACCTCGGTGCGATCCTCGTCAATGCCCACGGCGAGCGCTTCACGGACGAGTCGGAGTCGTACAAGGTCCTCGGGTCCGCCGTCCTCGCCCAGCCGAAGAGCATGGCGTATCAAGTTTTCGATTCCGTAGTGCGGGCCTTGTCGAAACCGGGCGTGCCGCTGTCGGACATGGAGCGGATCGAGGAGCTGGGGCATTTGGTGCGGGTACCGACGATCGCCGCGCTCGAGGAGAGGCTCGGGATTCCGGCGGGGCGGCTCGAGCGCACCGTGGAGGCGTACAACGAGGGCGTGTCCGGACGACATGGTGACCGCTTCGGCCGAACCGGCCTCGTGAACGGCGTCGGTGCGCTCGTGCCCGTCACCGCGCCGCCCTTCTACGCATACCCCGCAGTGACCGCGATGACCTCGACCTTCGGCGGAGTGAGCGTCGCACCCGACACATCGGTGAAACGCATCGACGGGACGCGCATCGAGGGGCTGTACGCCGCTGGCGAGGTCGTCGGAGGGTTCCACGGCGCCTCGTACATGACGGGCACCGCGCTGACCAAGGCTCTCGTGTTCGGGGTCGAAGCCGCCGATACGATCGTCCGGGGCTGACGCGCGCCATCGGCTGGCTCCGCACTCCGCCGCGCGCATCGCGCCCATGTGCCGGCCCGATCACCGGCATCTCATGACCCGAGTTCAGCGTGACCGTCGGTGCGAGGGCATGCGGTGTCAGCCGTTCGCTTCGCCAGTCAGTCGATCGGCGGCACGAATCGCAAGCTCGTACCCGAACACGCCCGCGCCGGCGATCACGACGCGCGCGACTGACGAGACGAGAGAGTTCTGATGGGCGGTATCGCGGGCGTGGATGTTGGTGATGTGGATCTCGACGATCGGGGCATCCAGCATTCGGAGCGCGTCGAGGACCGGTATGGAGCGGAAACTGAAGCCCGCGGGATTGATCACGACCGTCGCCTTCTCGCGATAGGCATCGTGCAGCCACTCGACGATCTGATGCTCCGCGTTGGACTGTGCAAAGAAAAGATCGAGCCCCAGCTCGTCGGCGAGCCGGACGCAGTCGGCTCGGACGTCTTCCAGCGTCGCGCTGCCGTACAGCTCGGGCTCGCGCTGACCGAGCATGTTCAGATTCGGGCCGTTCAGAACGTAGAGCTTCCTGGTCACGGATGGGACCTCTCCGGGGCGGCGGTTCCGCCCCGGAGATGTTTCCGTGGTCTGCGGCAACGCCCGCCGCCGCGACCGATGCGATGAATGGGATCGCGGCGTCACATCAGGCCCAGCAGCGTGGGCACGATCGTGACGATCGCCGGGAAGAGTGTTAGCAGCAGGAGGACGACGCCCAGGGGGATCAGGAAAGGCAGGATGCCGCGGAAGAGTTGGCCCATGGGCTTGCGCGTGATGGAGCCCACCACGAACAGAACGGCACCGACGGGTGGTGTCAACGAGCCGATCATCAGGTTGAGGATCATGATCACTCCGAGGTGCACGGGGTCGATCCCGTAGTCGGCGATGATCGGCATCAGGATCGGTACAAGCACGAGAATGACCGGCGGCGCCTCGAGTGGGATGCCGAGGAGGATCAGCAGCACATTCAGCAGGAGCAGGAAGACGGTCGGGTTTTCGGTCAGACTCGTGAGCCATTCGCCCAGGTTGCGGGACACCTGCTCTCGCGCCAGCACTTGACCCATGAGGTTGGACGCGCCGAGGATCAAGAGAATGCCGCCGGAGATGACGACTGTCTCCTTGGCGGCCGTCCAGAACACTTTCCGCGTCAGGGTGCGGTATAACAGCCCGAGCACGAGCGTGTAGGCGGCGGCGATGCCGGCGCTCTCCGTGGGAGTGAACCGGCCACTGAAGATGCCACCGAGGATGATCACCGGTAGCAGCATCGGGCCGATGACCCGTACCAGCGCCTTACGGGCCATCGCGCCGTCGAACGGGCGGCTGCTGGCCACCTCCGGGTGAAACCGTACCCAGATGAAGACATAGACGGCCAGGCCGATCGCCATCAGCACCGCGGGCAGGATCGAGCCCGCGAAGAGCGCGCCGGTGGAGATCGTGGCGGTCGCGGCGAATAGGACGGCGGGGATACTCGGTGGCATCACTGTGCTCATGAGCGAGCCGGACGCCGTCAGGCCCGCGGAAAAGCCGTAGGGATAGCCCGCCTTGAGCATCTGGGGGATCTGTACTTTGCTTGTGGACGCGGCATCCGCGAGCGCGGAGCCGCTGATCCATGAGAACCCGATCGCGGTGCCCAGGTTCACGTAAGCGAGGTTGCCTGGTAGCCGTGGAAGCAGGGCCCTCGCGAAGTCGTATAGCCGGGCGGCGATGCCGAGGTGGTTCGCGAGGGTGCCGACGAAGATGAACAGTGGCACCGCGAGCAGGGGAAAGCTGTTGATGCCGTTCACGATCGACGAGATTGCGTAGCCTGCCGACAGCCCGCGGCCGTAGAAGTACAGCATGCTGGGCGCGATCATCGCGAACGCGACGGGCACCCGAAGCAGCAGGAGGACGACAAGCAAGAGGATGTAGAGCCAGAGATCCACTGACTAGCCCTCCATCTCAGAGATGTCGAGCTTGCGCTCCGGGCGGTTGGCGTACGGGATTTTCACGGCCGAGTGGACCGCGGCCGACAGGAATCCGATGAGAGCGAAGACGTACAGCATGCCGAGGGGGATGTGCATAGCGGCGCTGGCTCGTGCCCACTCGATCTCGATCTTCAGGAATGCCTCGTAGGCGAGCGCGAGACTAGTCGCGACCATGATGATGGCGGAGACGACCCGCAGCGCGATGAAGAGCTTCTTGCCCGCGAGTACCTGGTCGAATACTTCGATCACGATGTGCCCGTTGCGGCCCACAAGGTACCCGGTGGTAATGAAGGTCATGGCGACCATGGACAGGAGGGCCAGTTCACCCGCGCCGACCCATCCGATCGCGGGAAAGTATCGCCCCAGCACCTGATACATCACACCGAGGAAGAGGAGGGCGAACAGCACAACCCCGATCGCAACCTCCACCGCCGACAGAACGCGCATGAACCTCGGGTCCGGCGGCACCCCCTCATTGAGCTGGGGGACCGTGTAAGAGGTGTTGGTGTGCTCGTAGCTGGACTCCTCGGGCTCCTTCTCGGTCACAGTGCCACCGCCTGGACGACGCTCCACGACGAGGAGTGCGCACCGCTATCAACATCAGGCGCCATGGTGTCTGAATTCATTGCCAACCTCTCCTGGTGCGGCCCGCCGCGTGCGCAGGCACGCGGCCACCCTTGCGACTCTGGGTCGTGGAACCGATGTCTGCAAAGTCATGTCTCGGCGAATGGAACGCTGCGCCACAGCAGCAGGGGCTCCCGCCCGCGGCGCTGCCGGACACACCGATCCGTCTCCGCCGCCCGAGCTTTCGCCGTTCAGGCGAGGGTCGAACCGACGGAGACGAAGAGTGCTGGTGCTGGCGGGACCGCACTACCTAAGCGCTGAGCGGCATCCCGTTCGGCGTTGAACTCCTCGAAGGTCTACCGCGCAACCAGCAACCACGGATATAGCGGAGAGACGGGCGACTCCCAGGTCCGCGTCCTGCGATCATGACACAAGGCGGCCGGACCCGCGGCTCGCACGTAGCGCGGAGGAGGCTTGCAGGGGGTGGAGGAATTGCACAGGTGGTTGGCGCGCTGGGGCGGCGGCAGCCGTGACCACTCCGACGTCGGGACGAGGGTCGGCGGTATCGGCCACCGCGCGAAGGGCTCGAGGTGAGCGCCGGACCTCCGTGGCTGCTTGTCCTCGATCTGGCCGGGACGTTTGCGTTCGGCCTCAACGGAGCATTGACTGCGGTGCGCGCTGTCCGGCTGGACATCGTCGGTGTCATCGCCCTCGGGATGATCACTGCGCTGGGCGGGGGCATCATCCGCGACATCTTGCTGGACGATCTGCCGCCGGCGACATTCCAGGACTGGCGGTATCTGGCGGTGGCCGCAGGCGGCGCGTTCATCGCCTTTCTCCTCGGTCACCGCCTGCACCGGCTCGCCGGATCGATCACCGTGCTCGACGCCATCGGGCTCAGCGTGTTCGCGGTCGCCGGAGCCAGCAAGGCCCTGGACTTCGGGATCGGTGCCGCACAGGCGGTGATCTTGGGCACGATCACCGGGGTGGGTGGCGGGACGCTGCGCGACGTACTGATCCGCCAGATCCCTTCCGTGCTGAGCACCGGGCTTTATGCCGTCCCAGCTCTCGTCGCTGCCGCGATCACTGTCGCCGCCAGCAGCATCGGTGTCTATAGTTGGCCGGCTGCGACCGTCGCGGCCTCTGCCTGCTTCCTCATTCGGCTACTTGGCGTGCATTTCAGCCTCAGCGCGCCGGAGCCGCCCGGGGCGACGCGAAGCGATCCGGATTCACCGGAGCAGGAATGACGCGTTGATTTCGGACCTAAACGAAGCGGTCGGCGGTCTGAGGTCGAGGGCGAGCAGGGCCCGTTGCACGATCTCGGTTGGGGTGCCGTCGATGTCGACGATCACGCCGTCCTCGTCGGCTGTCGGCGGCTCAAGAGTTTCCATTTGGGAGGTCAGCATCGAGGCCGGCATGAAGTGGTCCGACCGTTCGCCGTGCTCGGCGCTCCACCTGCCCTGGCCCCGCAGGTGGGTGGAGTGCGCTAGGTCCCCACGGCTCGTTCTTGAACCTCTCCTACTGGCCCAGGAAGTCCAGTCCGACTTCTGGTCCTGCCGCTCCTGCGCCCCGTCGCTCAACGCGGGCATGGATCACGAGATGCCGGACGCCAAGTGGCTCAACGAAACGAATGTCAAGGCCGCCCTTTCCGACACCAGCCTCGAGATCGAGACGGTCGATCGTGCCCCGGTCCGCCGCTACACCCAGATGTTCCGGTGCGGACAGTTCGAGCGCTCCTACGATCCGGGCGAGATTGACGCCCAGGCCCGCACACGGGATTCGAGGGGGCCGCGGACGAAGGGGCCGCCGATGCGCGGTAGACGACAGACTTTCTGCACGCGACCACCGCGTTATCTTCTGTCTGCCAGACTGCGGCGGTGGCATCCGGTCGCGAACGCGTTGGGGAGAGCGGGCCGTATCCGAATTGCGCGAATTTGCACCGTGTACTTGTGCCAGATACAACAATGCATCTGATGTCTAGCGATAGACGGATCGAGGAAGGGACCCGTACGGTAGAGATCCGAAGAATTAATCAGATCTATACTCATGACCTATCGCTTTCAGGGAGAAATATATTGCGATGCCCAACCCCAAGCTCGATTGGTTCACCCATGATCGCCTCGGTCTCTTCGTGCACTGGGGTCTGTATGCACTGGGGCCCGCCACGAGTGGCTGATGAACCGCGAGCGGATCCAGACAAAGACCTACGAGCGCTACGCGCGCTACTTCGAGCCGGACTTGTTCGATCCCGTCGACTGGGCTCAGCAGGCCAAGCGCGCGGGCATGAAGTACGTCGTGCTGACCACCAAGCATCACGAGGGCTTCTGCTTGTGGGACTCCAAGCTGACTGACTACACCGTGATGAACACGCCGTACGGCAAGGACATCCTCGCTCAATACGTCGATGCCGTCTGGGCGGCCGGCCTGAAGGTCGGTCTTTACCACTCCCTGCTCGACTGGCACGACCCGCAAGCGCCATGACGACTCAATTCCTGGCACGCGTCGAGCGCGACGACCATACGCCGCCGATCCAGTCCCAGACCGACGTGGTCGTGGACGGGATTAAGTCAATGATCATCCGTGGTCAGCTAGGTCCAGGCGCCCGGCTGCCCCGCGAGAAGGACCTCGCCCTGGAGCTCAACGTCTCCCGCGGCCCGCTTCGGGAGGGAGTGCGCGCTCTCTGTTTGATGGGAGTCCTCGAGACCCGCCAGGGAGACGGCACTTATGTGACCTCCCTCGACGCCAGCCTCCTGCTCGCGCCGATGGCCTTTCTCGTCGATCTCGGCACCGAGGCAGCGTTTCATCTGCAAGCGGTCCGTCGGGTGCTCGAAACCGAGGCTGCCGGGCGAGCAGCCCAGTTGATCACCGAGGCGGCGGTTCGCGAGGCGTCGGACATCCTTGCCCAGGTGGAGCCTATGGTCACCTCGACCAGCGATGATCACTTCGGTGCGTTCATCGAGGCCGACATCGCGTTCCATCGCGTCATCGCTCACGCCTCCGGAAATCCGGCGCTGGAGGCCCTGATCGAGGCCCTCGCCAGCCGAACGGTCCGCGGGCGGCTCTGGCGCGCCATCTCCGAGGAGGGTGCCCTACACTCCACGCACCGGGAACACCAGGCCATCCTGCAGGCCATCACCCGACGCGATCCGGACGCGGCGCGAATTCGGATGGCCACGCATCTGCTGGCGGTGCAGGAGTTTCTGCATGATCATCCAGAGGTGGCGGGGATGGAGCCGCTCGCCGTTCTCGACCCGCAGCCGCCATCGGAGTCCGGATGAACGTCCTCGCAGCCGACACCCCGCTGGGCCGCAAAGGTCTCCGGGTCGGTGCCATGGCGTACGGGGTCGCGGCGCTCGGAACCCTCTTGCGGCCGGTGCCTCGGCAGGAGTGGGAGGGCGCAGTGCCGGCGGCGTGGGAGAGCGGGGTGCGCTACTTCGACGTCGCCCCGCA
>Ga0126306_10000834_pt1 | contig 15561 bp, 3 predicted proteins | sample Plot27_FD_92592 | JGI IMG/M metagenome (GOLD analysis project Ga0126306, IMG submission 92592) | Serpentine soil microbial communities from UC McLaughlin Reserve, CA, USA - Plot27 | ecosystem: Environmental > Terrestrial > Soil > Grasslands | place: USA: UC McLaughlin Reserve, Lake County...
CGAAGACCGAGCCGCGGATCAGCTTGCAGTCGCCGGTGGACTCCTCGTCGGGGCAGTCCTCGTCGTCGGTGAGCACCGTCACCAGGTCCATGCCGGCGAAGCGGAACTGCCGCCCGTGGATGGTGGTGGTACCGGACGGCCCGCTCACCGCCACGTCGTAGATCGTCGTGATCGTCCCGTCGGAGACGGCGAAGACGTCGAGCGCGCCGGGGCCCGTGCCGCCGTCGAGCAGCCCGGTGATCCGGCCCGTGGCGGTGAAGAGGAACGAGTCGCTCGACGCGCCGCGGCCCCGGAGGTTCTCGAACAGGCTGAACGTCGTCGTCGTGATGTCCGCGTTGTCGGGCAGGATCCCGTCGACGGTGCCCGCGTCGACCCCGGTGATCCGCCACCTGACGTGGTCGCCGGAGACGCCCGGGCCGACCAGCGTGTCGTCGCCCGGCCCGCCGATCACGCTGTCGATGCGGGTGAACTCGTCGATGCCGGGCCCGGTCGCGAGCGCGAGGTTCACGGTCACCGAGCCCGCGTAGAGCTCGTAGCTGAGCGTGTCGACCGGCGGCGTCGGGTCGCCCGGCGTGAGCTCGGCGTCGTCGCCGCCGTCGAGCAGGCCGGTGAGCGAGCCGCCGGGGCGGATACGGAACACGTCCGGGCCGGTGCCGCCCTGGAGGTTCTCGATCTGGGTCCAGTCCGTGCCGTCGATGGTGCCCGCGTCGAGGCCGGTCAGGTCCCACGTGTTCGTGTCGCTCGGATCGTCCGGGTCGTCGCCGCCGATGAGCACGTCGAGGCCGGCGCCGCCGTCGATCGTGCCGCTGATCGAGCCGCCCGGCCCCAGCGCGAACGTGTCGACGCCCAGGTTGACGCCGAGCGTGCTGCCGCCCACCAGGTTCTCGATATCGGCGAAGTCCGTGATGCCCTCGGCGCGGCCGCTGTCGGTGCCGTCGATCGTCCACTCCGTGCCGTCGGCCGGGCCGTGCAGCGCGTCGCTGCCCGCGCCGCCGGTGATGTGGACGCAGATCACGCACACCACGGGGTCGGCCTCGCCGTCGTTCACGGCGATGGCGTCCGACACACGGATCGTGTCCGGGCCGCCGCGGCCGTCGATGACGACCCGCTTGACGCCCGCGCCGAGCGTCCCGAAGTCCTGCGCGAACGGGGCCCCGCCCAGGGCGAGCGTGAGCGTGAGCCGCAGGCCGCCGTCGATCGCCTCGACCTCGTCGCCGACCCCGTCGAGGGCGAGCGTCACGTCGTCGACGTCCGCCGTGTCCCGCAGCTCGACGACGAGCTCGCCGTCGTCGTACGTGACGAGCGCGTACGAGTCGTGGGTGCCCAGCGGGGCCGTGAACTCGTCCGCGCCGCTGCCGGTGACGATCGTGAGCGAGCCGACCGGCGCGGTGGCGGTGAAGGAGCTGAAGGCCTGGCCGCTGCTCGCGAGGAACGCGAGGCCGGCGAACGTCACCGTGAGCTGGCCGGAGGCCGCGGCCACGGTGAAGTTGCGATCGAAGATGGAGCCGGTCACGACGCGGTGGTCGCCGCTGCTCGCGATCGCGTCGTAGAGGTCCATGCCGGTGTAGGTCACGGTCGGCCCGGCGTCGAACGCCGTGGCGGTCCCGGCCTCGTCCGCGTCGGACGGCTGGAACGCCGTGAGGTTCGCCCCGGAGGCGACGGCGAACCCGTCGAGGCCGCCGCTGCCGCCGGCGACCGTGCCGCTGACGCCGCCGCCGGAGAAGACAAACGCGTCGTTCGTCGCGTCGCGGCCCGTCAGGTTCTCGAACTTCTCGAACGCGACGCCCTCGACGGAGCCCGCGTTCAGGCCGGTGATCGTCCACGTGACCTGGTCGAGCAGCGGGGCCGGCCCGCGGAGCGTGTCCGTCGTGGCGTTGGAGCCGACGACCGCAGTGATGTTGGCGAACGCGGCGATGCCGCCCGCGGTCGCGGCGAACAGGTCGACGGTGACGGCGGTGGCAAGGGTTCCGAAGTCCAGGCGGTTCGCGGTGGGAGCGGCCGGATCGACGTCCCCGCCGTCGAGCACGCCGCTGAGCGAGGCCGTGGCGCTGAGCACCTGGAACGTGTCGTCCTGGGCGTTGCCCGTGAGGTTCTCGAACCCGCTGAAGCCCGTCGTGTTCAGCATGCCCGCCCCGGCGCCGTCCAGCTTCCACGCATTGGCCTGGTCCGGACCGACGAGAGTGTCAACGCCGGCGCCGCCGCTGATCGCGCCCGTCAGCGACCCCGCGACGATCGCGAACCGATCGTCCTCGGCGCCGCCGGTGAGGCTCTCGACCTCGTCGAAGCTGATCAGGATCTCCAGGGGGGGCGTGCCGTCGAGGTCGCGCTTCGCGTTCCCCGCGCCGTCGCCGGTCAGCTGCCACTCGACGTCCGCGTCGGGGCCGCGCACCTCGTCGTCGCCGTTGCCGCCGTGGACCGTGACCGTGGCGGGCAGGACGTCCGCGACCGTGACCGTCTCGTCGCCGTCGCGGCCGAAGATGTCGATGCTGCGCACACCCTCCCCGATGACGCCGAACGTGCGCGTGACGCCGCCGATGACGAGATCGACGATCGTGCCGTCGCCGGCGCTGTTCGCCGCGATCGTCACGACGTCGGCGCCGCTCGTGAGGTTGGCGGTGAGGACGCCGTCGCTGAAGGTGATCAGCAGACCGTCGAACGCCGGGCTCAGCGTCGGCAGGATGGCTGCGGTGTCGTCACCCGTGCCGCTCGTGAGCGCGAGCGAGTTGGTCGGCCGTGCCAGCGTGAAGACCGACTGGAAGGTGGTGTCGTTGGACGTGAACCGGATGCCCGTGAAGGTCACCGCGAGCTGCCCGGTCGTGCCCGAGTCGCCGACCGTGAACGAACGGTCGAAGATCGTGCCCCTGATCACCCGATCCGCCGCCGTGCCGGCCACCGGCGTGAACGGGTCCATCCCGGTGAAGGTGATCGGCTGGCTGCCGGCGAGGGACCTCGTGCCGCCCGCGTTCGCCAGCGTGGGCTGGTACGCGCGCAGGCCGAGCGCGTCCACTACCGCGAAGCCGTCGACGACCCCGGCCCCGGTCCCGCCCGCGATCGTCCCGGTGATCCGCGCCCCGGGCGTGGTGAAGACGAACGCATCGGAGGTGGCGTCCTGGCCCGTGAGGTGCTCGAAGGTCGCGAAGTCGACGCCGTCGACCGTGCCGGCGTTGAGGCCGTCGATCGTCCACAGCGTCTGGTCGAGCGTCGCCGCGGGGCCGATCAGCGTGTCCGTCTGCGGGCTGCCCCTGATCGCTTCGATCCGGGCGAAGGACGCGACGCCCGGCGCCGACCGGGTGTTCAGGTTCACGCTGACCCCCGCGCCCAGGAGGCCGAAGTCGAGCGTGTCGGCGCTCGGCGCGCCGGAGTCGGAGAGGCCGCCGTCGATGCTCGCGATGGATCCGCCGTCGTCGACCTGGAACGTGTCGTTCGCGCTGCCGCCGACGAGGTTCTCGACGTCGGCGAAGCGCGTCCCGCCGATCGAGCCCGCGTTCGCGCCGGTGATGTTCCAGATCGCCGGGTCGTTGGGCCCGAAGAGCGTGTCGGCGCCGAGTCCGCCGCTGATCCGGCCGTCGAGCGCGGCGCCCGCCTCGAGGACGAACTCGTCGGGGTTCGCGCCGCCCGTGAGGTTCTCGATGCCGTCGAACATGAAGCCCGGATCGGAGTCGCCGGTCAGCCCGACGTCGACGCTGCCGATGCCCGACGCGGTGAGGAGGAACGAGCTGCCGGTGCCGGCAGCGCGCCCTATGAGCGTGTCGCCGCTCGGGCCGGTCGCGCGACTGCCGTGAAGGATGTCGATGTTCGCGAAGGCGCCGACGCTGGTGGCGGTGGACGCGCCGAGGTTGACGGTCAGAGCGGTGTCGCGCAGCGAGAAGTCGAGCGCGTTGAGGAGCGCCGTGGCGACATCGTGGTCGCCGCCGTCGATCGTTCCGGTCACCGAGCCGCCGGTCGCCAGGACGAACGCGTCCCCGACCGCGCCGCCCGTGAGGTTCTCGACCCCGGTGAAGGCGAGGCCCCTCAGCGTGCCGGCGTCGGGGCCGGTGACCATCCAGGTGTTGTTGAGGTCCGGTCCGGTGAGCGTGTCGCTGCCGCCCGCGCCCGCGAACGTGTACGTGCCGCCGCCGGTCTTCGCGACGAAGAAGACCGAGTCGTCGCCCGCCCCGCCGTTGATCGTCAACGCGCCGGCGAAGAGCCCGTCGAGCAGCTCGATCGTGACCTCGTTGGTCCCCGTCCCGAGGTTCAGCGTGAGGGAGGTGACCGTGCCGGCGTTCGTGATCAGATGGGTCTCGCCGCCGCCGTTGAAGTCGATCGAGAACTGCCCGTCGGACGCTGTCCCGCTGTCCGCAATCACGATCGTGGCGCCGGGCGGCGCGTTGATGACGATGTCCGTCGTACCGGTGACCGTCACGGGCTCCATGCCCGCGTAGCTGATGACGTCGCCGCCGCGAGCGAGCGTCCCGGACTGCGGGCCGGTGATGGTCGACTCGACGGGGCCGCCCGACGCTGCGAGCTCGACGATGTCGAAGCCGCCGTCACCGCCCTCGACGGTGCCGCTGAGCGACCCGGTGGCCGCGAAGACGAAAGTGTCCTGGTTGCCGGCGGCGCCGGTGAGGTCCTCGAAGCCGGCGAATGCGACGCCCGCCACGGTGCCCGCGCCGTCGCCCGTGATCGACCAGACCGCGTCGGAGGCCGGGCCTACGAGCCGATCCATGCCGGCGCCCGCGATCAGGCTGATGGCGACGGGGATCGCCGTGGCGATCCGGAACACGTCGTCGCCGGCGCTCCCGGAGATCGTCATCCCGGCCGCGCCGGTCAGTGCCTGCCGCGAGGTCGTGCCGTCGACCGTGATCACCAGCTCGTCACCTTCGACGGCGATCGCGATCGTACGGCCCGGCGGGCCCCGGATCTGGCCAGGTGCCAGGGTCTCCTCCATCACGCCGAAGTGCTCGTGCCCCAGTCCGAGCGCATGCCCGAGCTCGTGCAGCACGACCGAGCGGAGGTCCATCGTCGCCCACCCCCACCCGGCGGCGGTGCGATCGATCGCGATCGAAGAGCCGGTCGTCTGGCCGAGCATGAGGCCCGGCAGGTCGGCGATGGAGAAGGTGACGCCGCTGAAGTCGGCGTCCGCCCGGATGGCGCTCCACTCGAGCTCCGCGGCCGCTAACGCCGCGTCGAGCTGTGCCTGGGTGAGCGGCTCGCCGGGATCGGCGCCCGGCGGTGGCGCGGAGGCGGCCATCAGGGCGCCGGCGTCGCCCAGGCCCGCGGCCTGGACGAGGGCGATCGCGAGGGCCGTCGCGGCGTCGAGGCTCACGGCGGCGAGATCGCCGGTGGAATCCACGCCGGCGGGCGGAGGCCCGCGTGCGCTCGCCGGGTCGGACGCGGAGTCGATCAACGTCTCTGGCGCGGAAGCGATCGTCGCGCCTGCGTCGGCGAAGCGCGCCACCGAGACGCCCGCGGTCTCGGATGCCGTCTGGCCCGCCACTGCGGTGGCGCCGGCCGCCGCGACCTCCGAGGAGATGCCGAGAACGGCGTCGGTCTCGTCCCTAGCGGGAGCCGCGAACGTGAGCGCGTCCGGCGTGCTCACGTCCGCGAGGCCGAGCTCGGTGGCCGCCACGGTCGCGTCGCCGCCGTCCGCGGCAACCCGGTTGGCGCTCGGCGAGCCCCCGGCGGGCGTTGCGATGTCGATGTCGATGCCTCGTGCGACCGCTGCGCCGGTGAGCGTCGCGGCCGTCGCCTCCAGCAGCTCCTCGGAGACGGGCGGCGGGGGTGGCACGGCGGGCGCCGCGACGACCGGCGCAGCCACGGCGGAGGCGATCACTGCAGGCGCGGGCGCGGAGTAGACCACCACCGGCGCGGGGGCGGACGCGGCGAGCGTCGGGGTCGCGTCCGCCGTGGGCTCCGGCGTGGGGGTCACGTCGATCGCGCCCGTCCCGGTGGTGACGGATGGAGCGGGCTGGGCCGCCGCTTCGTCGCCCGCCGGCGCCGGTGCCGGCTCGCCCTCGGGAGCGGGCGCCGCCGCCGCGATGTATTCGCTCGGGGCCGGGGAGGCCGCGACCGGCTCGACCGCGGCGGGAACCGGCGCGAGCTCGGGCGCCTCCACGGCAGCCGGCTCAGGCGCGGTCTCGTCGGCCGGCGCAGCCGCCGCCGGGGCGCCGGCCGCCGGGTCACTCGCCGCCGCCTCAGTCTCGACCGCGGCCGGCGCCGGCGCGACGGCGGAGTCGGGCGCGGGCGCCTGCCGCGCGGCGGCGACCGCCTCGCGGCTGGCCTCGGCGGCGGCCAGGACCTCGTCGAGCACGGCGTCGACGGCGTCGCGCGCGGCGCGCGGCGCTGCAGCCCGCGCGGCCGACTTCGGCCCGGGTCTCGCGTCGGGCTTGCGCTTCTGCCGAGCCTCGTCGCTCTCCTTCTTGCCTTTCTGCTGCGGCTTGCCCCTGGCGTCGTCGCCGGCGGGTTCGTCCACGATCACGCCGCTGTCGTCGGGCGGCAGCGGCGGCAGCGCGGCCGGGTCAAGCGGGTCGGCCGGGGACTGCCCGTGGGCGGCGGTGATCGGCGACTCGCCGAGCGCGACGACGGGACCGGTGCCCGAATCGACGATCGGCAGGTCGGCGAACGGGTCCTCCTCGGGCGCAGCGGGCTCGGCGGCGGGCGCGGTCCCCCAGTTGGTGTCTTCCACGTCCGGAACATCGTCCGGCGGCGCGTCGCCGGGTGCGGGCGCGGCCGGCACGTCCGGTGCGGGCGCCGGCGTACCGCCGGTGAGCTCGCCGCCCGCGCCGGCGTCCGGCGCGGCGTCGCCGGCGGGGGTGGTCGCGGCTACGTCGTTGTCTCCAGCTGCCGGGGCTCGGGAGGCGGCGGCTTCGCGCTCCCCGTCGTCGTGCTTGCGCCCCGCCTCGGGAACGGCGGCCGGCTTGCCGCCGTCGTCGCCGCTTTCGGCGTCGGCGAACTGCGGGTGCGCGAACTCCGGGACGATGAGTTCCTTCGGCGCCCAGCGATCCTCCGCCAGCTCTCCTGCCGCGCCCGCCACCGGGGCCGCGTAGCCGGCCGTCAGGGCAACGAGCCCCAGTGCGGCGAGCGCACGGACGGGCCGGCTCCTGCGGTGGAAGAGCAGGCGGTGGGAGCTGCGCCTTTGGGGGGTTTGGGGGGTTCGCCGGGTCATTACATAACCCGCTGAATACGTCCTGCTCGGAGCTCAGCTGCCCCGTACGACGATCCGTCTCTGTGAGGTCCGACTCTATGCACACTCTCCGAGCCGCGTGGGGAAATTTTGCGAACTCCCCCCTTTTGCAGGGGGAAATGCGTCAGCCGACGCGGAACTCGACCCGGTTGCGGTCCGCGGCCGAGAAACGCGCCTCAGGGAATCCGGCCGCGATGGTGACGCGCGAGAAGACCATGTAGCGACCGGGCGGGAGCCGCTCGGCGAGCCGCAGCCGCCAGTGCCTCGTCCCCTCGGCGCGGACCCAGCGGCGCCCGCCGCAGCCGCCGCCGGCGCGTGGCTTTCCGGCCCTGAACCCACCGCGGGGTGACCGCAGCCACGCGCAGCGCCCGCTGCCCTTGCGCAGCAGTGCTACGTCGACGCGCTTGGGCCGCAGCGGCTTGCGCTTCTGCGTGCCGCTGCCCCCGCTCGCGGCGCCCGAGAAGCCGCGCGCACCGCGTTTCAGCACGTCGGAGTCCCCCACGCCGACGACGCGGGCGCGGACCATCGCACTGTCGTTCGCCGCATCGACGTCGCCCGTAGCGCTGGCGCGCAGAACGAGCGTTTCACGAGTGCCGGGCCGCGCGCCCGGAGGAGCTGCTGCGGGCACGCGGTCAGCGACGCTCTCGCCACTCGCGAGCGAGTACCGCGGCTTGGACGCGACCCGGACCCGGCACGCGATCGTGCCGGAGTTGCGCAGCGTGACCGGGAACCCCCACGCGCCTTCAGACGGCACGCGGCGGGCCGGCCGCAATCCGAGGTCGCAGAAGCTGAAGACCACATGCGCCGCCGTCCGGTCGTTGTTCGCGTTCGCGTCGCCGGCGACCTGCAGGCTGACCACGAGCACGTCGTCCGCGCGCCGCGCGCCGTCGTACGCGATCGGCACCGCGCTCGTGACGAACGTCGTGCCGGCCGCGACGGGGCCCGTCTGGACCGGTGCCATGCGGTATGGCGCGGGCACCGTGATGGTGCCGGCACAGGATCGCGTACGGACGTTCGTCACGCCCACCGGCAGGGTTGACGGCTCGCGACCGCGGAACACGATCTCGGCGGGCTCGGCGACGCTGACGGCGAGGTCGCAAGCCTTGTCGGCATCGATCAGCAGCCGCGCGTTCCCGAACCCGTCGTCGGCGGAGAGCACATGCCTCCCCGCCACCGCGACCCACCCGTTCCCGCCAGTGGCAACCGAGAAGAGCCCCCCGTCGCCGGGTGCCGGGATCACGAGATCGCCGTAGCCCGCCGCGGTGATGTCGCTCTCGAAGCCGCTGAACGCGGCGGCCGCCCAGTCGGTTGGCTGCGAGCCGAGCTCGTTCGTGTACTGGACCGTGCCGACCGCGACCAGCGTCGGTGGCGCGCCCGCTGCGACGACGAGGTCCGCAGCATGCGTGGTCGCCGCCTGGCCGGCTGCGACGAAGCGCCCGCGCACGTCGAACCGCCGAGTCTGGACGGCCGCCCCCGCGGCGTCGATGCGCGCTACGAACGCGTCGGTGTCCGAGCCGACCGCGGTCGAGCCGGACGCGTACAGGGCGCCGCCATGCTCGACCAGCCCGCCAGGGGTCGTCGACGTGCCACCGGGGTCGAGCGTGAGCTGCCCGCCCGTGCCAAACGCCGGATCGGCGTCGCCGTGGCCGTCGACGGCGTACAGCACGGCCCGGTTCGGGCTGTCGAGGGCCGCGATGACCGCAAGCCCGCCGCCGGGGCGGAAGACGATGTCGGTGCCGCGGTCGTTGACGGCGCCACCGCCGAGGTCGACCACCTCGACGCCGTTGGCGCCGAAGCCGTCGGCCGGCGAGCCGTCGCCGTTCAGCAGGGCGACGACCAGGTTGTCGGTCGAGCCGACCCGCCGGCTGCCAACGATGGCCAGCCGCCCGTCGGGGGCCAGCGCGATGCGGCCCGCGGCGTCCTCACCCGCACCCGTCAGCACGACGCTCCGGTTGCCGCGCGCGTCCGCAGTGCCGAACGACGGATCCGGGTCGCCGTCGGCTTCTAGGCCGAGCACCACGATGTCCTTGTTCGCGGACGCGCGGGTGGTGCGCAGGATGCGGATCCGGCCGTCGGGCAACACGCCGACCCCGCGGCCGTCGTCCTCCGCGTCCGCCGCGATCGGGATGACAAGCCTGCCGTCCCCTGAGAACCCGGCGTCGAACGTGCCGTCGGGACGGCGGGCCATGATGCCGATGTCCCGCGCTGATCGAGCTGCCCGTCCGGCCCACCGTGTAGATGCGGTCGCCGTGGATCGCGACGGCGGACGGGATGTCCGGGATGATGTTCGTCGGGCTGAAATCGCCGTCGGCGATGCCGCTCGGCGAGGCGAAGAACGTATCCACGGTGAGCGACGGCGCCGGCGCGCCCTGCGCCCCCGCGGCGGCCGGTAGCGCGAGGGCGATCGCGACGAGAAGCGTGGCGGTTCGCAGCATGACGTCGCGTCAGCTCGTGCGCTGGACGATCGAGGTGCTCCCGTCGCGGTGGCGGAAGACGAGCTTCACCAGGCCCTTGCCAGTCACGAACCACGTCGTGCGCGTGCCGCTGCCGAACCGGTAGCCATGCTGCACGAGCCGGGAGCGGACCACCGTCGCGCGGAACAGGCCGGCGGGCGTGCGCACGCGCCCGTTCGTCGCGATGACGCGCGACACCCCCGTCACCCCGTATCCGCAGCGCGACCGCCGCGCGCAAGCCCCGCCCCTTGCGGAGTCCGTTCCTCAAGCTCTCGTCGAGGGCGAGAGACCGCCTTTCGGCCGTTTGGTTTAGTTTAGACGACACGGGGCGACAGCGGGTTCGTCGACCCGAACGCCTCGGCACACAAACGCGTGCCTTGGATGGTGGCCGCCTGGTGAGCCGGTGCTGTGGGGTGTCGGCAAAGAAGACCGCCTACCCGCCGGCGCAAGACCGCGCTGACCCGGCCGAATCGGCGAAGCAGCGTGACGAAGCTCCGTGTCGTCGACTCCCACGCCGCTCGCGCTTTCTCGGCGTCGATCGCACTGCCAACTCTCGAAGGCGTTGACCTGACGGACCGCGTCGCGTTACGCTCGGCTGGCTGGTCGATCTCCTGCGAAGGAGCCCCCGTGTACACGCCGTCCGGTCGGGCCGTCGTGCGGATGGTTGCGCTCGGCGCCGCGCTCGCCCTGCTCCTAACGCCGGTTTCGGCGGTGGCTCACCCCTCGCCGGTCGACGCGCTCAGCGAGGCAGAGATCCGGGAGTCGATCCGAACGGTTGAAGCCGCCCAACAGTTCGTGCCGGGCGCCTACTTCCCGCTCGTCACGCTCCGCGAGCCGCCGAAGGCCGAGGTGCTCGCGTGGACCCCTGGGTCCGCGTTCCGGCGCGAGGCGCTCGTCCAGGTCTTCGAGCGGGCGGCAAACCGGTTGTCCGAGATCGTCGTCGATCTGCGCCAGGGCCGCGTCGTCTCGTGGACCGCGAACCCGGGCCGCCAACCCGGCGTGTATCTCAGCGAGTGGACCGACGCCGCGGACGCCATCCGCGCGGACGCGCGCTGGCGAGCCGCGATCCGGGCCCGCGACCTCCAGCCGCGGGACGTCTTCATCGACATCTGGGCGCCCGGGTCCTCGTCAGTGCCCGGCGCCGCCGCGGGCGCGCGCCTGCTGCGCGGCCTCGCCTTCTACCAGGGGGCGCTGCCGAATCCCTACGACCGTCCGATCGAGGGTCTGGTCGCGACGGTGGATATGAACCGCATGGAGGTCGTCGACGTTGCCGACACCGGCATCGAGCCGGTCAACACGACGCTGACGGGCGCGGCCCGCCCGGCGCGGCAGGGGTTGAAGCCGCTCGTCGTCCGTCAGCCCGAAGGACCGAGCTTCACGCTCGAGGGCAGCAAGGTCAGCTGGCTCGGCTGGGAGTTTCGGATCGGATACTCGATGCGGGAGGGGCCGGTGCTGCACCGCATCGCCTTCGCGCCCTCCGGGCCGCCGCGACCGGTCATCAACCGCCTGTCACTCGACGAGATCTACGTGCCCTACGCGCACCCGGACCAGCTGTGGTTCTGGCGCGGCGCGCTCGACGTCGGCGAGTACAACACCGGCCAGTACATGGAGCCGCTGGCCGCCGGCGCGGACGTCCCGACCAACGCCGTGTTCCTGGACGCGGTCGCCGCCAACGACGTAAGCCGACAGCCGACCGGCAAGCGGGCAATCAAGCTTCCGCACGCTATCGCCATCTACGAGCGCGACGGCGGCTCACTGTGGGATCGGACGGACCCCGACAGCTTCGAGCGCGAGGCACGCTTCGCCCGCGAACTCGTCGTCACCGGGGCGTACGCCATCGGCAACTACACGTACAACACCGAGTACGTCCTCCGGCTCGACGGCGGGGTCGACGTCATCCAGGGGGCGACCGGGACCACGCTCAACCGCGGCGTGAGCTCGGCGGCCGAGGGCTCGGCATTCGCGACGCTCGTCGCCCCGAACATCGCCGCGCCGCTGCACCAGCATTTCTTCGACTTCCGCATCGACTTCGACGTCGACGGGCCGGCGAACCGGCTCGTCGAGGAGAACACGCAAGGTGCGCCATCGGTCTCGAGCAACGCGTTCACGATCGACCGCCAGCCGATCACTGTCGAGGGATTCCGTGACAACAGCCCGGCTACCAACCGGCACTGGATCGTCGAGCATGCCACCAAGCGCGACGCGCTCGGACTCCCCGTCGGCTACCGGCTGCATCCGGAGGCGCACACGCCGGCGTACGCCGACCCGTCCGACGAGGGGCTCCGGCGCGCACCGTTCGCCCAACACGCGCTGTGGGTTACGCGCTACCGGGACGGCGAGCTCTACGCGGCCGGCGACCAGCCGAATCAGGGCCAGGTCGGCGACGGGCTGCCGTCCTACATTGCCGACCAAGCTGACGTCGACGGAGAGGACCTCGTGGTGTGGTTCTCGACCGGCCTCACCCACGTACCGCGCGTCGAGGACTTCCCGGTCATGAACCGCGAGACCGTCGGGTTCTCCCTCCGGCCGCAGGGCTTCTTCGACGAGAACCCGGCGCTCGACGCGCCGTAGCCGATTCCGTTAGGAGAGCGGCTCGAGAATCCGGGTCCAGTCGTCCAAATTCAGTTACGTGAGCAGCGATTCGGCGTCGTAGAGCCATGTCGGTGCTCCTGAGTGTCCGGGTAGAGACGCGCGGCAAGCGGCAGGTTCTGACGGATGCCGACGCCGAGCACACTTCGCCGGCTGACCAGCACCCCGTCGACGTCATCCCGCCGTCCGATCGCACGCGACACGACCGGCGCTCTATCTCGTTCGCGAAGACGCCCGGATCGTGTGCGAGACAACCGGGGCTCTATCGGGGTCGCCGTGTCACCTCGTGACACCCTCCCTGTTCCCACCCGTTCCCACCCAAAGGACGGCTCGGAATAACGGTGCGACAGCCAAATTTGGCTTGCCAGAGCCATTTCTGAGGAGCGCGCCCGAGAGGATTCGAACCTCTGACCTTCGGTTCCGTAAGCGGTCGCTCTACCTCGCCGCGATCCCTGTTCCCACCCCGAATTGCCTGCACAGACGAATCTCTCGAGGTGACACGAGCGGCCACGAGATGCCATGCGAGGACGCGATTTGTTCCCACCTCTTTCCCACCCGTGTCCCACCCAGCATGGGCGGGCGAGGGCGGCCCCATCGCCTGTGTTCCATCCGATCGAAGGCCGACGTCCTGACGGATCGGCTGCCCACGGTTCCGCGGTTCCGCGGTTCCGCGGTTCCGCGGTTCCGCGGTTCCGCGGTTCCGCGAGCCGCGCATGGTAAAGGAAGGAGACGCCGGGAGCCCGCTGGCCTCACTCATGTCGGATGCCTCAGCACGACACCGCGGCCGCTGGCGACTGCGGTGCCGAGAGGGAGATCAAACAACTGACGTCTGCGGAACCGAAAGGAAGTCAGGAAGTTCGGAACCGTTCGGTTTGCAGGCCAAAAGGCAAATGTCGCAGGATCCGCCGAGCACCGGCAGCGAAATCACGAGAACGATTCAGGACCCGCGACGCTCGCGTGATTGACTTACTGGCGGGCGGCTGCCGCCAGGCGGAGAAGGGCATCGGCCAGTCGACGCCCCGCATCGTCCGAGAGCTCGCTGACGAGCTGGTCGGGCTCGACGCTAGCGTGCTTGAGCGTCGCGAGCGCGTCCGTGTCGGGCATGTTGTCGATCGAGTTCAGGAGCTCGAGGACGGTGAGCCGAGCGCCGGTCGCGCTGTGCACCATGAGACCGTCCCTGACGATCAGCGCGGCGACGCGCAACGCGACGGGTCGAGTCGGAGCGTCGTCGACCGCGTACCGCGCGCCGACACGGTGCAGGCGCTGCAGCTGCAGGCGGACGAGGCTCGGCTCGTCACGGTAGCGATCAAGCCATTCGCGGCCATCCGGACGACCGGTCGACGTCGCGACCGTGGGTGCACGCGGACGCACGGCTGCTGCTGGCTGGCGTGGAGCCCGTGGCGCGTGAGGTCGCGGCGGTGGTGGCGGCGGAGGTGGCTCGCGCAGTCCCGCCTCGAGCAGGAACGGGCTCTCCTTGCCGGCCGTGGTGACGATCTGCAGCCGCTCCTTGGCGCGCGTGAGCGCGACGTAGGCGATGCGTCGCTCGGCCTCCATCCCCTCGCCGCGACGGATGGCCTCGTCTTCGACGTCCAGCGAGCGCCGATGCGGGAGCTGCTCCGCATCGCAGCCGAACAGCAGCACGACGGGCCATTCGCGTCCCTTGGCGCCGTGGACGGTCGCAAGCTCGATGCCGTGAGCGTCGTCGCGGATGTCGGCGAGCGCAGCGCGGCGGCGTGTCAGCTCCGCGGCGAACTGCCGGACCGTGCGTCCCCGGGCCTCTCGCTCGAGGTCGTTGAGGGTCTCGATCTCTACCTGCTCGGTGCCACCGAACGCGCGCTCCTCCTGGCCCAGGTGACGGTCCAGCCCGCCGGCGCGCAGCTGTCGAACCACGGCGACGGCGTCGTCGCGCTGTCCCTCGATCCTCGAGACGATGCCGATCAGCTCGCGCACGCGATCGCGATCGCGCTCGGTCGCGGCGAGACGCTCGACCGCGGCGCTCCAGCTCGCGCCGTTGCGCAGGCGTTGTGCGATGCGTTCCGGCGCCTCGAGCACCAGGCCGCGCGGCGGGTGGCGCACGACCTCCTCGACGTCGGCCGGCTCGGCCTCTCGCGGCTCGGCGAGCAGCCGCATCCACGCGCCGATCACCCGGCGCGCGCGGTTCTCTCGGAAAACCGCCTCCGGCGCGCTGATCCGGACACCGATCTCGGCGCAGTGCTCGGCGACGGCCCGCAGCAGTCTCGTCGTGCGCGCCAGGACGACGATCGTCCCGCGTACCTCACCGCGCAGTCGCTCCGCGGTCCACCGAGCGCCGGCGTCGGCCTTCGCGTGCTCGCTGATCCCAACGTCGCGCTCGGTGCCGTTGCGATCGGGCGCAGCGCGGATCGCCTTCGGGAAGCGGCGCGCGTTGACGGCGATCAGCTGGGCGGACCGGGCCACCACCTCAGGCGGGCAGCGATAGTTGGTCTCCAGCGCGACTCGCTGCAGCGCGGGGAACGCCTGATCGAGCGCGACGATGCGCTCGACCGACGCCCGCCGCCACGCGTACAGCGTCTGGTCCTCGTCGCCGACCGTCAGCAGCGAGTCCTGTGGCGCGGCCACGATCCGCACCATCAGTTCCTGCGCCGGCTCGATGTCCTGAAACTCGTCGACCAGCACGCGCGTGAAGCGCTCCTGCCAGCGCGCACGTCGACCTGGGTCCTCGCGCAACACGCGCACGGCCAGAAACACGAGATCATCGAAGTCCCGCCACCGCCGCTCGGCGAGACGAGCCTCATAGAGTCGGTAAAGCGCGGCCAACGTACGCTGCTGATCAGACCCCGCCCTCCAGCGCTCGGTCACCTCTGCGTCGGTGAGCAGCAGCCCGAGCTTGCAATCGGAGATCAGCTTGGGCGCATCGGCGGCATCGATCCACTCCGCCTCCTCGCCCGCCTGCCGGCGTGCCTGAAACACAAGCCGGCGCCACTCGTTGAGCGTAAGGCTCCCGACGCGCTCGCGCAGCAGGCCCGCATCGCGAAGGATCTCATGCCCAAGGCTGTGAAACGTCCGCGCCTCCACGCCCGCCACGCCCGCAGCTCGCAGCCGGTCCCTCAGCTCCGCAGCCGCGGCCGCGTTGAACGTCAGACACAGAATCTCGGCCGGGGCGCGCCCGCGGCGCAGCAGCTCCCTGACCCGCTCGATCAGCACCGTGGTCTTGCCCGACCCCGCTGGCGCGATCACCTGTACCACCCCGTCGCCGGAGCCAACCGCCTCGAGCTGGCGGGCGTCGAGCGACCGTCCCGGCCGCGGCGGTCCGGGATCGGGCGCCGGGCCCGTCGCCCTCCATGCCTCGAGCGCACGGTGACGCAGCCGCTCGAGCGC
>Ga0126306_10000835_pt1 | contig 15556 bp, 16 predicted proteins | sample Plot27_FD_92592 | JGI IMG/M metagenome (GOLD analysis project Ga0126306, IMG submission 92592) | Serpentine soil microbial communities from UC McLaughlin Reserve, CA, USA - Plot27 | ecosystem: Environmental > Terrestrial > Soil > Grasslands | place: USA: UC McLaughlin Reserve, Lake County...
CCGCCGCGACGAGGTGCACGTGCCCGGGGACGCGCGGGGCGTGGCCCTCCGCCAGGCGCTCTGCGACTTCATGGCCGAAGGCCGCCGTCAGCTGGCCGCCTGACCGGTCACTCGGTCTCGATCGAGGCGCCGCACGACGGGCAGCGGGTCGGCGGGTCCTCGTCGGCCAGCCGCCCGCACTCCGGGCAGACACGCGGCAGCCAGCAGGCGGGGTCGCCGCCCTCGTCCGCCGCCCGCTCCACCTCCTGTGGGTCCACGTCGTGCAGCCTGCCACCTTCCGCCGTCGTCGGACCGGCGTCGGGCGAGGGCGGCCTCCCCTCCGACCGGGTGGGCCCTCCCCTGGACGCGGAGCAGACACAGCGTCGGCTGGGACACTGGGAACGTGCCGTCGCCGAAACTCCACCGCGCCGCCCTGACCGCTGCCGCCCTGGCCTGGCCGGTGACCTTCGTGACGCGCGCGGCCTGGGGCCTGCCCCGGGCACTGGGGGCCCACCGCCGGCGGCTGCGCCCGGTGGTCGCCGGCTCCCCGCACTTCTCCGACGGCAAGTTCCACAACACCCTCGAGACCCCGGCGCTGGCGCCGGCCAACACCCGCGACGGCCTGCTGCGGCAGTGGCACGACGAGCGGCACGTCGGGCTCCCCGGCGGGCCGATCCCGCTGGCCCGCCCCGAGATGCCCGAGGAGGCGGCCGAACTGGCCGTCACCTGGCTCGGGCACGCCAGTGCGCTGCTGGAGATCGACGGCCAGCGCGTGCTGGTCGACCCGGTGTGGGGCTTCCGCGTCTCGCCGTCCCCCGTGTTCGGCCCGACCCGGCTGCACCCGGTACCGGTGGCGCTGGACGAGCTGCCGCAGGTCGACGCCGTCCTCGTCTCGCACGACCACTACGACCACCTCGACCTGCCGACGGTCGAGGCGCTGCTGACGACGCAGACGGCCCCGTTCGTCGTCCCGCTCGGCATCGGCGAGCACCTCCGCAAGTGGGGCGTGCCCGAGAAGCGCATCGTGGAACTGGACTGGGACGGCGAGCACAACGTCGGCGGCCTGACGCTGACCTGCACCGAGGCCCGGCACTTCTCCGGGCGCTACTTCTACCGCGACACCACGCTGTGGGCGTCCTGGGCGATCGCCGGGCCGCGGCACCGGGTGTTCTTCGGCGGAGACACCGGCTACACCCCCGCGTTCGCCGGCACCGGCGCGCGGCTGGGCCCGTTCGACCTGACCCTCCTGCCGGTCGGCGCCTACAACGACGCCTGGCACGCCATCCACATGGACCCCGAGGAGGCGATGCGGGCGCACGGCGACCTCGGCGGGCGCGTGCTGCTGCCCATCCACTGGGCGACCTTCAACCTGGCCTTCCACCGCTGGGCCGAGCCCGTGCAGCGACTGCTCGCCGCCGCCGACCGCACCGGCGCGCAGGTCGTCGTCCCTCGGCCGGGTCAGCGGATCGACGTGCTGGACCCACCGGAGCTCGAGGACTGGTGGACGGCGGTCGGCTCGCTCCCTCCGGAGGAGCACGTGCACACGCAGGGGCCGGGCAGCGCCCTGCTGGTGCGGGCGGCGACCCGCCTGCTCCGCCTCGGCAACTCCTGACCCGCCCGACTTGAGAGCCTTGGGTCATTCGGCGTGTCGCCGACGGAGCGGTCGAGGCCGGCCCTAGGCTGCACCCGCCACGGCGGCGACTCATACCCACTGGTCAGCGTGCCGAGCGCCCGTGTCGATCATCTTTGGGGAGTTCCCGTGCCGCACTTCGGACGCCGCCCGTCTGCATCCGTGGAGGACCACACCGCCGAGGCGCGGGCCAACGTGGCCGCCGTGACCGAGGTCGTGCAGGAGCTCGCCGCGGCGCACACGTCGGAGGACGCCATCCGCACCGCCCTGGACCTGGTCCGGGAGCGCTTCGGGTGGGCCTACGGGTCCTACTGGCGGGTGGATCCGGCCAGCCAGGCGCTCACCTTCGTGCAGGAGTCCGGCAGCGCGGGCGACGAGTTCCGGCAGGTCACCCTCGCGGCGTCCTTCCGCGAGGGCGTCGGTCTCGCCGGCCGCGCGTGGAAGGCCCGCGATCTCGTCTTCGTCCCCGACCTGGCCGAGGTCCGTGACTGCGTCCGGGCTCCCGCCGCCCAGCGGGTCGGCGTCCGCAGCGGGATCTGCTTCCCGCTGATGGAGGACGGCGAGGTGACGGGCACGATGGACTTCTTCGCCACCGAGACCCTCGCCCCGTCCGCCGAGCGCCTGGACACCCTCCGCGCCATCGGGCGCCTGGTCTCCCAGGCCATCGAGCGGGTGCTCACCTCGGAGCGGCAGGCCGAGGCCGCCCGGGACATGGCCGCCGTGAACACCGTGCTCCGCGAGGTGTCGCGGGCGACCAGCCAGGAGTCGGCGATGGCCGCCGCGCTGACGAGCATCCGCGAGGGATTCGGCTGGGCCTACGGGTCCTACTGGGCCGTGGACCCGGAGGACCGGACGCTGAAGTTCGTCCAGGAGGCGGGCAGCGCCGGGCAGGAGTTCCGCGACGTCACCCTCGCCGCGTCGTTCCGGGAGGGCGTCGGCCTCAGCGGTCGCGCCTGGCGGACGCGGGACCTGGTCTTCGTCGAGGACCTGGCCCAGGTCACCGACTGCGTGCGGGCCCCTGCCGCCCAGCGGGCCGGCGTGAAGTCGGGCGTGTGCCTGCCGATCATGGCCGGCGGCGACGTGGTCGGCACCATGGACTTCTTCGCGACGACCACCCTCACCCTGTCCCAGGGTCGTGGGGACGCGCTGCGCAACACCGCGTTCCTCCTCGGCCAGGCCATGGAGCGCTTCCTCTCCGCGGAACGGCTGCAGACGGCCGGACGCGAGCTGCTCGACTCCATCACCGAGGTGGAGAGGAACGTGCTCTCGGCCACCTCGGTCGCCAGTGACGGCAAGCGCCTCACGGAGGAGGCCAACGAGTCGGTCGCCGGCCTGGGCGACTCCAGTGCCGACATCGGCAAGGTCGTGAAGGTCATCCGCGGCATCGCCGACCAGACCAACCTGCTCGCGCTCAACGCCACCATCGAGGCGGCCCGCGCGGGCGAGGCCGGTCGCGGGTTCGCCGTCGTCGCCAACGAGGTCAAGGAGCTGGCCGCCGAGACGGCCCGGGCCACCACGGACGTCGACGCGAAGGTCACCGCCATCCAGGAGCAGGTCGAGCGCGTCGTCACCGCACTCGGTGCGATCAGCTCCATCGTCGAGCAGATCAACGAGACGCAGACCGTGATCGGTGGCGTGCTGACCGAGCAGTCGGCGGTCACCCGCGCGATCCTCGACTGACCGGGCGGCTCCTGCTCAGCCCAGGAGCCGCCGCACCCCGGCCAGGTCCGCCGCCTCGCGCCCGGGGCGGGGACCGGCGGGATCGGGGTCGTGTCCCCGCCGGCGCAGCCGGATGACGTCGATGCCCGCCTCCATCGCCCCTCGGACGTCCCGCCCCGACGTCGCCACGTGGACCAGTTCGCCCCCGGCGCGCTCGCGGGCCCGCCGGTAGATGTCGGCCCCGGGCTTGTAGGCGCGCAGCCGTTCCGACGTGAGGACGACGTCGTCGTCGAGGAGCCGCGCCACCTTCGTGCGGGCGAAGACGTCGTCGTCGACGTTGGAGAGGATGCCGACGCGGTGGTCGCCGGCGATCGCGGGCAGCTCACGGACGACGTCGGGCCACAGCGGCCACCCCGCGACCGAGCCGAGCAGCATGACCGCGTCTACGTTCGCCGGGCCGGTCAGCCCCAGCTCGTCGTAGGTGGCCGCCAGCGAGCGGCGGCAATGCTCGGCGAACGGGATCCACTCGGGCTCGTCGCGCTGGGAGGCCTTGTTGCGCCGGTCCCACTCGTCCTGGAGGCGGCCGCCGTCGATCCCCCAGCCGCGCTCGGCGGAGATCACGGCCAGGATCCGTGCGGCGCCCGTACGGGAGTCGATCAGGGCGCTGAACAGGTCGAAGGTCACCAGCACGGATCGGAGTGTGACACCGTGCGCAGTCAGCCTCCGGGCCCCGTCCAGAGGCTCACCGCGAGCCTGCGAGCGGTGAGGACGACGGGGTCCGTCAGCGGAGCAGCTTGGACAGCCGCCGATCGGCCAGCGGCTTGCCGCCCGTCTGGCAGGTGGGGCAGTACTGCAACGACGTGTCGGCGAAGCTCACCTCGCGGACGGTGTCCCCGCACACCGGGCAGGGCAGGCCGGTGCGCGCGTGCACCGTCAGCCCCGAGCGCTTCTCGCCCTTCATGGTGGCCGCCTTCTGGCCCCGCTGGCGGTCGAGCGCGTCGGTGAGCGTGGCCCGAACGGCCTCGTAGAGACGGACCAGTTCGTCGTCGGTGAGCTTGTCGGCCATCTTGAACGGCGACAGCCGGGCGGCGTGCAGGATCTCGTCGGAGTAGGCGTTGCCGATGCCGGCAACCAGGGTCTGGTCGGTGAGGGCGCCCTTGAGCTGACCGGAGCGGGTCCTCAGGATCGCCGCGAACTGCTCGCGGTCGACCTCCAGCGCGTCGGGGCCGAGCCGCGCGATGCCGGGCACCTCCGACGGGTTCCGGACGACGTACACGGCGAGGCCCTTGCGCGTGCCCTGCTCGGTCAGGTCGAAGCCGTTGCCGTCGTCGAGGTGGACGCGCAGCGCCAGCGGGCCCTTGCCGGGCTTGGGTGGAGCGGTCGGCAGGTTCTCGCGCCAGTGCAGCCAGCCCGCCCGCGCCAGGTGTATGACCAGGTGCAGCCCGGAGACGTCGAGGTCGAGGAACTTTCCGTGCCGGCTCGCACCGTTGATCTCCAGGCCGCCGAGCGCGGACAGCGGCGGGTCGAAGGTCTTGATCGCCTGCACCGAGGCGAGGTCGGCCCGCGCCAGCACGTGGCCGACGGCGTTCTCGCGGAGGAACGCGGCCAGCGCCTCCACCTCGGGCAACTCGGGCACCGCACCATGATCCACGGTTCGCGGTCGTGCCGCCGTCCCCGATCAGGGGACTTTCGGCGCCGAGAGGCCGCTCCCCCCGGCGCTCCCGGGGCGTTCTACCCGCTCCCGGGGTCCTGCAGGACTCGAGGAGCGTGAACAACACTCCAGAAGCGGGGCCGAGCCGTCAGGCGTCGGCGTCCTCCCGGACCCGGGCGGTGGCGCCGGGCTCCAGGCGGGCCTGTTCGGCGACCGCGTGCGCGACCGCCTTCGTCACCTCGGCGTCGAAGACGCTGGGGATGATGAAGTTCGCGTTCAGCTGGTCGTCCCGGACGACGGCGGCGAGCGCGTCGGCGGCCGCGAGCAGCATGCCGTCACTGATCTCGGTGGCCCGCGCGTCGAGCAGGCCCCGGAAGACGCCCGGGAACGCGAGCACGTTGTTGATCTGGTTCGGCAGGTCGGAGCGGCCGCTGGCGACGATCGCGGCGTACTGCCGCGCGCGTACCGGGTCGACCTCGGGTGTTGGGTTGGCCATCGGGAAGACGACGGCCCGCTCGTTCATGCGGGCAAGGTCCTCCACGGCGAGCACGTTCCCCGCGCTGACGCCGATGAAGACGTCGGCGCCCTGGAGGGCGTCCGGCAGCTCGCCGCGCTCTCCACCGGGATTCGTGCGCTGCGCCAGGTCGCGCTTCGCCGGGCCGAGCCGGTCGTCGTCCGGGGAGAGGATCCCCTCGCGGTCCCACACCAGCACCCGTCCGGCCCCGGCCTCCAGCAGCAGATGGACGATCGCCGTCCCCGCGGCCCCACCACCGGCAACCACGATCTTGACGTCGGGGAGCCGCTTGTCCACCACGCGCAGGGCGTTCTTCAGCGCGGCCAGCGCCACGATCGCCGTCCCGTGCTGGTCGTCGTGGAAGACCGGGATGTCGAGCTTGTCGCGCAGCCGGGCCTCGATCTCGAAGCAGCGGGGCGCGGCGATGTCCTCGAGGTTGATGCCGCCGAAGCCGGGGGCGATGAGCTCGACGGTGCGCACGATCTCGTCGACGTCCTGGGTGTCGAGGCAGATCGGCCACGCGTCGATGTCGGCGAACCGCTTGAACAGGGCGGCCTTGCCCTCCATGACCGGCAGTGCCGCGCCGGGGCCGATGTCGCCCAGCCCCAGGACGGCGGACCCGTCGGTGACGACCGCGACGGTGTTGCCCTTGATCGTCAGCCGCCGGACGTCCTCCGGGTGGTCGGCCAGCGCCAGGCAGACCCGGGCCACCCCGGGCGTGTAGGCCATGGACAGGTCGTCGCGGGTCTTCAGCGGCACCCGGGAGGAGACCTCGATCTTGCCGCCGAGGTGCAGCAGGAAGGTGCGGTCGCTGACCTTGCGCACCTTGACCCCGGGGACTTTGCGCAGTGCCTCGACCATCTCCTCCGAGTGGGAGGCGTCGGCGGCCGAGCACGTGACGTCGACGGTCAGCCCGTCGGAGCGCGAGTCGACGACGTCGATCGCGGTGACCGCACCGCCGGCCGTGCCGACCGCGGTGGCGATCCGGCCGATCGAGGCCGGGTCGCCGTCGGCGGTGAGCCGCACGGTGATCGAGTAGGAGGCGGAGGTGACGGGACCGCGGGGGGTGGTCACGGGCTCGCCGAGGGCGGTGTCGTCGGCGCCGGTCGTCGGCGCGGTGTCGGTGCTCATCGCGTGGGCCATGCTCTCACTGGTGGTCGCCGCCCCGCCGGGTCGGAGAACGTGATCCTCGTCAGCCCGCGGGCGTGGAGGCCGGTCGTTCGGCGAGCGCCTTGAGCCCGGCGCAGAACTGGCGGAACGAGGGGTTGAGGTCGGGGGTCGTACGGCCGAGCAGCGCGGCCAGCGGCCCGCTGTGGTCCTCGCGCACGGTCAGCACCGTGCTGCCGTCCTCCTGGCCGTCGAGCGAGTAGGTGCGCTCGATGACCGCCAGGCCGAACGGGAGCCCACCCCGCCAGCGCATCAGCTCGCCGGGCCGCAGCTCGGTGACCGTGACCGGGAAGGGCCGACTGCGGATCATCGTCGCGTAGATCGTGAGCCGTTCCCCCAGCGCGACCCGCCCCTCGACGCGGTCGACGCCGGAGTCCCAGTCGCGCCAGCTGCCGACGTCGGCGAGCACCGCCCACACCGCGGCGGGCTCGGCGTCGATCCGGGCGACCGCCTCGAAGCTCCTCACACCGCGCAGTCTGCTCCGGGGGGAGGGGGACGGCCAGCGCTCAGCCGCGCAGCCGCGGTGGCCGGACGTCGAGGTCGCGGCCGGCGGCCGCCTCGGCGGCGAGGCCCGTGGCCCAGCGGGCGACCCCGGCGACGTCGATGCCGTGCGGCGGGTGCACCGCGTACGGCTGGACGTTGCCGGCCCCGCGCTCCAGCAGCGTCGCGGCGCCACGGGCGTTGCCCCGCGCGGCGTGGGTCAGGCCGACCGCCAGCTGGGCCAGGCCGCGCCACAGCTGCCGCTCGGGCTCGGGGGCGGACTTCCAGGCGTCCTCGAGCACCTCGTGCGCGTGGAAGGGGCGGCCGGCGTCGAGCAGCTCCTGCGCCTCGGCCAGGGCCTGCGCCGGCTCCCGCAGGATCCCCTCCGGCGCCCGCTCCTCACCCTCGGCGCCGTACGGCAGCGGCCTGCCGAGCGCGTCGCGCGGCCGGGCGTTGCGGGCCCGGCCCGCGGCGTCGCGGTCCCGCTCGGTCGTCACGCCCTCATCCTCCCCTGCTGCATCCGCCGTTCACGGCGCGGGCGAAGACCCGGCGTGACCATGACCGCGTCGCCCGCGCGACTCGGTAGCGTCCTGCCCGTGCCCAGCGAGCCAGGGACCGCGCCCGGCGCCCCGGAGCCGGACGACCGGGAGGTCGCCCGGCTGTTCGCGGCGGGCGACGAGCGCGGCCTGGCCCTGGCCTACGAGCGCTGGGCGGGACAGGTGCACGGCATGGCGGTCCGGGCGTTCGGCCCGGGGCCGGACGCCGAGGACGTGACCCAGCAGGTCTTCGTCTCGGCGTGGACCGGCCGCGCCGGCTACCGGCCGGACAAGGGCCCGTTGCCCGCCTGGCTGGTCGGGGTGTGCCGGCACAAGATCGCCGACACATGGGCCCGGCGCGATCGGCAGCGCCGGGAGACCGAGGCGGCGGTGACGGAGTTCCAGTCGGCACCGTCGGCGACCACCGCCGGGGTGGACGCCGCCGTCGCGGACCGGGTCCTGCTGCTCGACGAGCTCGATCGACTCGGCCAGCCGCAGCGGGGGATCATCGAGCTCGCGTTCTTCGAGGACCTGACGCACCAGCAGATCGCGGCCCGAACCGGGCTGCCCCTGGGCACGGTGAAGAGCCACATCCGGCGCACCCTGGAGCGCCTGCGGACCCGGTTGGAGGTGGACGGTGCAGCACTGCACGCCTGAGCAGCTGGCGCTGGCGGCGCTGCGCGAGCCGCTGTCGGCCGAGGACACCGCCCACCTGGCCGCGTGCGCGGCCTGCCGCGCGGAGGTGGCCTCGCTGCAGCGCGGGGTGGACCTGCTCGCCGTGCCGCAGCTCGCCGCACCCGGCGCCCCCGTTCCGCCCCCGCCGCACGTGTGGGAGGCGATCGCGGCGGCCACCGGGATCACCGCCTCCCCCCGCGCGGAGGCGCCGGCCGTCGTGTCCGTCCCCGCAGCGTCCGAGGCCCAGGTGCTGCCCTTCCGCTCGCGACGTCGTCCCCTGCTGATGGTCGCCGCCGCCGTGGTGGCCGGTGCGGTGCTCGGTGCCGGTGCCGTCGCCGTGCTGCGCGGGGACGACGAGGACGGCGGCGAGACCGTCGAGGCGGTCGCCCTCGACCCGCTGGCCGACAACGACGCCTCGGGCCGCGCGACGATCGTCGTCCGGGACGACGGATCGCGCGTGCTCGAGGTCGACCTGGAGGCATCCCCGCTGGACGACAGCTACTACGAGATCTGGCTGATCGACCAGGACGTCGTCGGCATGGTGCCGCTGGGTGTCGTCCGCCCCGGGAAGCAGACCGTCGAGCTGCCGGCCGACCTGGACGTCGCCGCCTTCCCGATCGTGGACGTCTCGGTCGAGCCGCTGGACGGCGATCCCACCCACTCCGGCGTCTCGGTCGCCCGGGGCGAGCTGGAGTCCTGAGTGCGGCGCTCGCCTAGCGTGCACCCGTGAGCGAGAGCCTTCCGCACGAGGACCTGGGTGCCTCCTGGCGCCAGGCCCGGCCCCGCCCGGCCGGCCGGCACCTCGACAGCGCCGCCTGCAGCCGGCAGAGCCACCGCGCGCTCGAGGCCGCCGCCCACCACGCCCGGCACGAGGCCGAACTCGGCGGGTACGTCGCCGAGGCCGCCGCCGACGACCTGCTCCAGCAGGGCCGGTCAGTGATCGGTGGGCTCGCCGGGATGGCCGCCGCGGACGTCGCCTTCGTCGAGTCGGCCCAGGCCGCCCTGGTCGCGCTGCTGACCGGCTGGCGGCTGCCGGCCGGGTCGCGGGTCGCCTGCCTGCCCGGTGAGTACTCCCCGAATGTCGCCCAGCTGCGCACCTACGGGCTGCGCCCCGAACCGCTGCCGGTCGACGGCCTGGGCCGCATCGACCTCGACGGCCTGGCCCGGCTGCTCGCCGGGGACCCGCCGCGGTTCGTGCACCTGACGCACATCCCCAGTCACCGCGGGGTGCTCCAGCCGGCCGGCGAGGTGGCGGTGCTGTGCCGCGACGCGGGCGTGCCCCTGGTCCTGGACGCCGCGCAGTCGCTGGGCCACGCCGACGTCGACCTGGGCGCCGACGTCGTCTACGCCACCTCCCGCAAGTGGCTGGCCGGCCCGCGGGGCGTCGGCGTCCTGTGCGTACGGCCCGCGCTGGCGGCGCAGCTGACCCCCGTGCTGCCCGAGGCGGAGGGCGTGCCGCCGCTGCGGGCGTTCGAGTCGGGCGAGGCGCACGTCGCCGGGCGGGTGGGTCTCCTGGTGGCGGTCGGGGAGCACCTCGCCGCGGGACCGGACCGCGTGCGCGAACGGCTCGGCGCGCTCGGGCGCGCGACCCGTTCGCTGCTGGACGGCGTGGGCGGCTGGCGGGTCGTCGAGCCGGTGGACGAGCCGACGGCGACCACGACGCTGGTCCCTCCGGACGGCGTCGACGTCGTTCCGACCCGGACGAGACTTCTCAACGACCACGGCATCGTGCTCAGCGCGATCGGGCCCGAGCGGGCGCCCGGCGAGATGACCGGGCCGGTGCTGCGCGTCTCCCCGCACCTCGACGCGTCGATCGACGACCTGGAAGCCCTCGCCGCCGCCCTCTGACTTCCGCAGTTATGGCCATAACTGCGGGAATCAGGTCTGCATGCGCTCGGAAACCCGGCGGTGGACGGCGAGCTGCTCCTCCAGGCCCCCGTGCACCGGGACGCCGTCCTCCACGACCAGCCGCCCGCCGACGACGGTGTGCCGCGCGCCGACCGGACCGCACCGCAGCCACGCCTCCACCGGGTCCGACAGCGCGCCGGCGAAGCGGACGCCCTCCAGCGGCCAGACCACCAGGTCGCCGCAGGCACCGACCGACAGCTCGCCGATCTCCCCGGACCGCCCCAGGCAGGCGGCGCCGCCGCAGGTGGCCATCTCCAGCGCGTCGCGGGCATTCATCGAGGCCGCACCGTTGCGCAGCTTGCCCTGCAGCATCGCCGTCCGGGCCTCCAGCCACAGGGACGCGGAGTCGGCGGACGCCGACCCGTCCACCCCGAGCCCGACCGGCGCCCCGGCGGCCCGCAGCTCGAGGACGGGTGCGAGCCCGCTGCCGAGGATCATGTTGGACGAGGGGCAGTGCGCCGCCCCCACCCGGGCGGCGCCCAGCCGGGTCACCTCGTCCGGGGACGGCCACACGACGTGCGCCAGCCACGTCCGGTCGGTCATCCAGCCGACGTCGGCGAGGTAGTCGACCGGGCGGCGGCCGAAGGTGGCCAGGCAGAAGGCGTCCTCGTCCTGCGTCTCGCAGAGGTGGGTGTGCAGCCGGACGTCGAGCTCCTCGGCGAGCTCGGCGGTGCGGGCCATCAGCGACGTCGAGACGCTGAACGGGGAGCACGGCGCGAGCGCGATCCGCGTCATGGCCAGGGGCGAGCGGTCGTGGTGGGCCTCCACCAGCCGCTTCGAGTCGGCCAGGATCTCGTCGTCGTCCTGCACGACGCTGTCGGGGGGAAGTCCGCCGTCCTTGACCGACAGCGACATCGAGCCGCGAGTGGGATGGAACCGGATGCCCAGGTCGCGGGCGGCGGCCACCTCGGCGGCGATCAGGTCGCCGGCCCCGCGCGGGTGCACGTAGAGGTGGTCGGTCGACGTCGTGCAGCCACCGAGGGCGAGCTCGGTCAGTCCGACGTAGGCGCTGACGTACGCGGCCTCCTGGTCGAGCCGCGCCCACAGCGGGTAGAGCGTGACCAGCCAGTCGAACAGGCCGCCGGTCAGGGCGGGCGCGAAGGCGCGGGTCAGGTTCTGGTACAGGTGGTGATGGGTGTTCACCAGGCCGGGCGTCACCAGGCAGCCCCGGGCGTCGATGGTGCGGGACGCCTCGGGTGTCGGGTCGCCGGGGCCGCCGAGCCCGCTGACCGCCCCACCGGTGACCGCCACCCAGCCGCCCGGGATCTCGCGCCGGGTGTCGTCGACGGTCGCGACGAGCTCGGCGTCGGTGATCAGCAGGTCGGCGCGCGCAGCGGTCTCCACACCGGGCATCCTGCCGGTCGGGCCTCAGTCCAGCGGCTTCTCGTCCACCTGGACGTCGAACGTCGCCTTCTCGCCCTCGACCGAGGTCACCTTCACCGAGACGCCGTACTCGGTGGGGTCCCCGCCCGCGGTGAGCGTGCACCGGGTCTCCGCGCCCACCTCCGCGTCGACGTCGTCGGGACAGCTGACGTCCGGCCGGACGCCGACCTGCTCCTCCAGCGCGTCCTCCGCCTGGGTGGCCACCTCCTCGGCGCTCAGGACGGGGGTGGACCCGAAATTGAAGCTGCAGCCCGCCAGCCCCGCGAGCAGGAACGGGACGGCGATCAGCGGGCGGGGACGGCGGGGCACGGTCGCTCCTCGAGGGTGGCGCGGATGGGAGGCCGCGACCCTAGCGAGGGGTGCCCCGCGGCAGCACCGGTTTCGTGCGCGGCTCAGCCGACGGGCCCGTCCAGCAGCGCCGCCACCTCCGGCGGGAGGTCCCCCGACAGCGGCCGGGCGCCGACGAGCCGGCCGGCCTGCTGCGGCGGCACGCCGAGCGAACCGAGCACCTCGAGCGCCTGGACGTCGGGGAGGGCGTCGAACCAGCGCCGTCCCAGCGCGGACCGGCCGGCGGCGGTGGGGCGCCCCCACAGCCGCAGCCGGGCCATCCCGCCGTCGGGGAAGACGTCGAGCCGGACCCGGTCGATGCCCGGCGCGCCGGTCAGCACGAAGCGGTGCCGGGTGTCGGGCTGCAGGCGCGTCCGGGGCAGCAGCGGGACCGCGCCGTCGCGGCCGATGCCGGTGAGCGACGCCGTGCCCGGGGCGTTGCCGAGGAACCAGGAGGTGTCGAGCTCCGCGAGCGTCACCACGCCCTCGCAGGCGAGGGCGATCTCCACCCAGTCGTTGCCCTGGTCGCGGCGCCGGGCGGTCTCCCAGCCCTCGCCCATGGACCGGGCCAGGCCGCGGCCGATGAGCTGGGTGGGCCGGCCGTAGAACTCGTTGCTGACGCCGGTGATCCGGGCGCCGTTCTCCAGCGCCGCGAGGTCGACCGGGCCGGCGTCGATGAACCGGGGGTCGGGCAGCACCGTGCCGTGCACCCGCAGCCGCGCCACCCCGCCGTCGGGATGGATGTTCAGCCGGACGTGCGTGACCCGGCGGTCGGAGTACACCGGGAAGTAGTTGTGCTTGTTGCCGGCCAGGTCGGTCAGGGCGAGCAGCGGCTGCCAGTCGGCCTTGGTCAGCTCGTCGACGGAGGGGTGCCCCTCGACCGCGGCCGCGTCCACCGACGCGCGCGGCGGGTAGTTGCCGGTGAAGAACGAGGTGTCGACGACGACCCCGGCCACGATGCCGGGGACGCCCAGCCGGACGATCGCCCAGTCGTGCCCGGGCGACCGGCGCCGGCGGGTCTCCCAGCCGTCGTACTCCTTGCCCTTGTGTCCGAACTCCGTGCGGGCGACGGGAGGATGCGGCAGGACCAGGTTCTCCCGGGCGGCGAAGAACTCGTCGTTGGCCGCCACCACGGCACCGCCGAGGGCGCGGCTCGCCAGGTCGGGCAGGCGGGCGAAGTCGGTCATCGTGCTCCTCGGGACGGCGGCGCCCTCACTCTGGCATGCCGCGGCGCAGCAGCCGGCCGAGCGGCTGGTTCCCGGCCGGCTCGCCACGGAGCCACGTCCGGCGGACGGCGCCGGTGAGGGTCCGGCCCGCGTACGGGGTGACCGGGTTCCGGTGCTCGAGCTCTCCCACCGTCCACTGCTGGTCGGGCGCGAAGGCGACCAGGTCGGCGTCGCGGCCGGGTGTGATCGCGCCCTTGCGCGGCAGGCCGGCGAGGCGGGCGGGCGCCTCGGCCATCCAGTGCACCACCTGCGGAAGGGCGATGCCGCGGGCCCGGGCGCCGGTCCACACCACGGGCAGGGCCACCTGGAGCGAGGCGATCCCGCCCCAGGCGGCGCCGAAGTCACCGGTGTCGAGCCGCTTCAGGTCGGGCGTGCATGGCGAGTGGTCGCTGACCACGAGGTCGATGTCACCGTCGGCCAGCGCCGCCCAGAGCGCCTCGCGGTGGCCGGTCTCGCGGATCGGCGGGCAGCACTTGAAGGACGTCGAACCGTCGGGGACCTCCTCGGCGGCGAAGGTCAGGTAGTGCGGGCAGGTCTCGACGCTGATCCGCACCCCCTCGGCCCGGGCGGCGCGCAGCAGCGGCAGGGAGCCGGAGTCGGCCAGGTGCACGACGTGGACCCGTGCGCCGGTGTCCCGGGCAGCGGCGATCAGCCCGCCGATCGCCGACTCCTCCGCGCTCCCGGGGCGGGACGCCAGGAACCCCGCGTAGCTCGGACCGCTGGGTTGCGGCGCCGCTGCGATCACCTCGGCGTCCTCGGCGTGGGCGATCAGCAGCCCCTCGAAGGTGACCAGCTCCGCCAGGACGGCGCGCAGGCCGGCGTCGTCCAGCGGCGGGAACTCCGGCACGCCGGGGTCGAGCAGGAAGCACTTGAACCCGACGACGCCGGCCTCGTGCAGCGGCCGCAGCTGGTCGACGTTGCCCGGCACGGCTCCGCCCCAGAAGGCGACGTCGGCGCTGACCTGCCCGTTCGCCACCTCCTGTTTGACGCGCAACGCCTCGACGGTCGTCGTCGGGGGGATGGAGTTGAGGGGCATGTCGACGATCGTGGTGACGCCGCCGGCGACGGCGGCGCGGGTGGCGGTGGCGAAGCCCTCCCACTCGGTGCGGCCGGGCTCGTTCACGTGCACGTGGCTGTCGACGAGGCCGGGCAGCAGCACCTCGTCGTCGGCGAGGGTCACCGCATCCGCCGGGGCGTCGGCGAAGTCGGTGACGGCGGTGATCCGGCCGTCGGCGGTGTGCACGGCGGCGGCGTGCTCCCCGTCGGGCAGCACGACCCGCCGCGCCCGGACGACGAGGCTCACGCCGCCAGCGCCCGGGCCGACGCGGTCACCCGGTGCAGCTCGGACCCCCACGCCGTGGTCAGCCAGCCGCCCGTCAGGGGCAGGCGGACGGCGTCGTCCCCGGTCAGGACGTCGGCCGGATCCCCGATGTGCACCGTTGATGCATAGGCCCGCGGGGCCACCGGTGGCAACCACGCGGGCTCGCCGGGACCCAGCCCGACGGTCGTGTGCAGCAGCGGCCGCCCGCGTCGCGCCACCCGCACCGTCCCGGTCCAGCGTCCCGGTTGCTCGCCGCTGCGCCCGAGGAGCACCTGGTCGGTGGCGGTGAGCCGGGCGTTCTCGTCGAGTGCCGCGGTCAGCTCCGTGACGTGGTGGGCGCCCGCTGCGACCACGGTCGGCTCGAGGCGGAGATCGAGCTCGCCGCCGACCTCGGCGGTGATCCGCTGCAGCGACGCCCGCGGGTCGTCGCGGGCCGGCAGGGCCACCGCGGCGGCCACCGAGCGCACGCTCAGCCGCGCCCCCTCGTCCACGACCAGCCGGATCTCGACCACGTCCCCGCCGAGCGGCCCGAAGGCGGTGGCGACCAGGTGCACGGTGCACGGTCCCGTGCGGCGGACGGCGAGCTGGCCGCTCGCCCGGACCACCGGCAGCACCGTCCGGCCGCCGGGCCCGGGCCGGGCGACCACCTCGACGACCGTTCTCACGCGCGCTGCAGCGCCCTGGCCCGCACCTGTTCGCGAACCCACTCGGCGACCGGCGCGGCGGTCGGGTCCTCGCGCAGCGAGATCAGCAGCGTCGGCTTCCCACCCCGGACGTGCGCCGCGTCGCGCCGCATCACGTCCAGGTCCGCCCCCACGAGCGGGGCGAGGTCGGTCTTGTTGACCACGAGCAGGTCCGACGCGGTCACCCCGGGACCGCCCTTGCGCGGCACCTTGTCCCCGCCGGCCACGTCGACCACGAAGACCTGGACGTCGACCAGGCCGTAGCTGAAGCTCGCGGTCAGGTTGTCGCCGCCGGACTCGACCAGCACCAGTTCCAGGCCCGGGTGCCGCGACTCGAGCAGTTCGACCGCGTCGAGGTTGGCGGTGATGTCGTCGCGGATCGCGGTGTGCGGGCAGCAGCCGGTCTGCACCGCCTCG
>Ga0126306_10000836_pt1 | contig 15542 bp, 10 predicted proteins | sample Plot27_FD_92592 | JGI IMG/M metagenome (GOLD analysis project Ga0126306, IMG submission 92592) | Serpentine soil microbial communities from UC McLaughlin Reserve, CA, USA - Plot27 | ecosystem: Environmental > Terrestrial > Soil > Grasslands | place: USA: UC McLaughlin Reserve, Lake County...
GGATTGTTATCCAGTTTGATATTGCTACGAATAGTGCAATGTAAGCCGAGTAGAATTGTCGAGATTCCCAGAATCTTCGTCCTGACCATTCTCCTAGTCCCCTACGACCGACACCAGCATATATTTTCTTAAACATCTTGTCTGCTTCTGCTATCGTATATATATAAATATAGAGAGTGTAAAAATAGATATTTTACTGTTAGGAGTACAAGAAGGAGTACAAGAGTAGAGGGCCTATAAAGAATTATCAGTTAGTCAGTCAGTCAACTAATTAGCCGTCTGCTATTATCTTCGTATTTCGCTCTTTCATTGGTATTTTTAACATTCCATTGAGAAATCAATTCTAAAAAGAATTCAACATGCTTCTGTGCGACATTGCTCCATCGTAGATTGGAACGAAATTGTTCGACTCTTGTCTTGTATTCATCATAGGCCAATGCCAAATTCTCTATCGCTTGCTCAAATGACTGCATATCGCGATTGCATGCAATTCCCAAGCCCATATCTGCAAACTCTTTGAAAAATCTTAGATTAGACGCAATGAATGGCAGTCCATGGGCTAGAGCATCAAACATTACACCTGACACTGAAACAACCTTGTATGGAAATATTATGGCATCGCATGCAAAGAAGAGCTTTGACAGTGTACTATCATCTAAGTAGCCTAGGTGTAGACTGACGACATCGTTACTATTATCTCCATTCTTCCTTAGGTCTATAGGCTTCTCTGATCCTCTTTCATGCTTAGTTTGCTTCACTACTAACGACCAACCATTGGGGAGCCTAAGGCTGCCCAGCACATCAAATCCTTTATAGGAACCCGCATATCCAAAAGCAAGCAAAAGCATCTTGTCACTAGGCAATCCCAACTCGTTTCTGAACTTCTGCTGCAGCTGCCGCTGCTTCTTATCATTCGCTGTTGATGGTGCTGATGATGATACTTCGATATTAGGCTCTGCTCCATGATAAATTACTGTTCCGCGTCTGACTACATCCTTAATTGTCCTCGCAGGGCTTATTATTCCATCTGATAGCCTTACTACTTCGAGCAGTAGATCATATCTCTGCTCCATTACCCACCTTCTTATAGCGGCACGCAGAGGCATAGGCAGAAAACCAAATCTGCCCTCTTTTCTTAATGCCCTATCTTTTACATAGGAGCGATACTCTTCCTCAGGAAAAACAGTGTGCAGTGTAGATACTATTGGCACCGGGCATTTTCTGTAAAATCGATCTAATGTGGAGCCATGTACTAGTCTCCAAATAGTTTGTCTGATGGTAGTATCAACTTCATATAGTCCTCTTTCATACTGTATATTGACGATATCAGGCTTTGTTTCAGAAACAAGCCACAACAGGTGATCTGAATTCTGTTTATCCCCTTTTCTTACAATACCAGGGTAGACTGTAATTTTATTGCTCGTTGGACTAGCGTCGGGGGCACCTGTAGTAGCCGTGGTAGTATGAGCTGGAGGAGGAAGAGGGGTAGGAGGAGGAGCAGCAGCAGCAGCAGCGGCTGCGGCCGCGCTGATTGCAACTGACACATCGATATTACTTTTTTTGGCCAATGCATGGACCAAATTCAAGGTATACCTACCAACACCTCCTTTCATTGGAGGATACTCGCCAGAGACTACTAAGACCTTCATGATTGCGCTCTAGATGATCTGTACATACTTGCTTGGCTTCTTGCTTGCTCGATGTACTGTTTCATTGCCTTTCTGAAGTAATCTGGCGAAAATTGCCTAGAGATATCATGCATTTGCATCCTTTTTTTATCGTCAGCGGTTTTAGCGTTTTTAGCAATGTAATCAGCAGCTTGTTGAAGCGTATGGTATTGATATTCGCTAGGAACGATTTCACTGCAGCCACCATATGCTGGCACAATAGGAACAAGGCCTGCTGCCATTGCTTCTATGATTGATACTCCAAAATGCTCTCCAATCATAGTGTGCAAATATATCATGCTTTTAGCCATTGCATCAATAAGTTCTTCATTACTTGCGTTAGGTGTCAAAGTTACATTGTGTGTCAAACCATACGTCTCTATCATGTTCTGTAACATTTTGAAATATGGGCGATTAGCCGGTGTAAGTGAACCTACAATGTGAAATTTTATGCTCCCTCCAAGAAGATGAGCTACTGTAATAGCATTTTCGATTTGTTTTTCTGGCGAGAAGCGAGCCACCACCAGTACTTTCACTTCTCTTGCACTAATGGGCTGGCTGTAGGCATCCAAAAAACGCTCAGTGTCTACAGGTGGATATAATACATAGGGATGCACATCTGCAAACGCCTCTCTTATTGCTTCTCTACTAAATGTCGAATTTGTAAGTATCAGGCTTGATCTCGTAATGGCACGCATAGCAAGAGAATGCGTGATGATAGTATAAGGCTTAAAATATGCTCTCCAGAAAAGAGATTTTCGGTATTTATTGCTTGCATAGCTTGCTGTCGAACTCATTAAAAATGTGGGAAAGTGAAGATATAAAAGATAAGGAGTAGCCCCTGAGATTCTATATGGCAGAGCATCTCCATGAGTGTTAATAACAACTTCTGAATCCTTGAGATCTATTGAAGAAAGCATAGTCAATAGCCTTTGATAAATGCCAAAATAGTTAAGTTTGAAAGGAAGCAGAGACTTTATCCTTCCAATGTGTATCTTTTTGCCATAAGCCCTGCTGATGCTATCGAGGTCAGGAGGCTGAACGGTCACAAGTTCTACCTCATAACCAAGCTCGTATAATGATTCTATAGTTTCGATGGCAACCGTTGTCTCGCCGCCAAGAGCGTTCAGAGTGTGATGTATTACTACAGCCTTGCTCATGAAATGGACTCTATTGTTAATTAGTAACATTACGTGTTTTTAAGGCTTCGACCACTGCTGTGTGTGTTTCTTGTGTATCTTCTTCAATCAATGTGTGTACCTTTAGAGCATTATTATCATATAGATCCTTTGTCATCTTAATGCATAGGCGGCAGAGAGGGTCTCTAATCTGTCTGTATTGTCACTCATAATAATAGTATGGCAGATGCGGCTTTTGTATAAAAGGTGTATACTGGTAGACAGATAGTATAAAAAAGAAGAGAGGGGGGAGATACACAGAGATACTGAGTTAGTCTTCACCTGTGTAGGTTGATGTTTAGAATCCTCTGCAGATCCTTGAATTTGGATTGAAGATGCACTCGTCGCCGTTATCGCCGTCACCGTCGTCACCGCCGTCAGAGACTAAGCCATATTCCTGGTCAATGTCTTCGAGGTCTAAGTTAGCGGCTAGGTTAGCGGCTAGGTTAGCGGCTCTTTGGTCTTGGTCAATTATTGGTACTGCTATTTGTGTGTTGGTGTCATCTCCGAATGCAACGTTGTTGCTTAGGTCAACGTCATGTATGCTTGAGTCTTGGTCTACATCAGCTCTGTTATCTTGGTCTACGATTCCAGTAGCTTCAGCTGTAGCTTCAACTATAGCTTCAGCGCTAGAAGTGGTTGTGTCAGAGTCAGAAGAATGATGATGCTTCTTGTCTTTACCATGATGGTCACCATGGTCTTCATCTGATGCATCTGAGTCTGCGTCTGCGTCTGATGCTTCTGCTGCTGCTCTTACATCTTGTTCAGCGTCATTAGACTGTGCTACGGTTGCAGTGTTATCTCCTGTGTCAAGTTCGTTAGCTTGTGTGTTTCTTTCACTTTGATCACTATTTTGCTCTACATCATTTCTTGCTTCTTGATCTTGGTCATTTTCTTGTTCATTTGTTTGATCTATGTTTTGATTATCGTCCCCTTGATCTCCGTCGTCGCCGTCGTCGCCGTCATCTCCATTATCGCGCTCGCCAAAGACACTATCGAGGACACTATTTGCGATGTCACTTCCTAGTTGGGCTTGAGCGTATTGACTGAAGCTAACCGGTGCTATTACAAGTCCTGAAAGGGCTGTAACAGCTACGGCAGCGAAGACGATTTGTTTATGCTTGATCATTGCTGCTATTACTGTTTCGAACATCAGCGATATCAAGTTAGCAAGGTATTAAAGAGTTGCTAAGGAAAGTTTGTGAAACTTTGTCTTTTCGTTCCGTTTTTGGGGGAAATATATCGAGAGTGGCTAATAGAGGGCAATATTTAATTTAGTACCTCAATGAGCAAAACAACAACGGCCCTAAAAATCGCTTAGTAGCATACATAGTTGCCGTTAACGGTGCTAGTGAACTCCCGGCCTCCAAACAAGGTAATAGTTCATAACTGTAACTAAAGAGATTGCGACAAGCCATGTGCAGGTGGCTAGTGTCACTAGCCTGCTGCCTAATCTAGTTGATATATAGTACAAAGCTATGGCTGCAGGAATTTCAAATGGTATATCATACAATACTCTAACCTGAAGTGTCCACCATCCAAAAGAAAGTGGAACTATTCCTGCTGAAAGAAAAATCATTAGAAATATAGCACGAGGCTCTCGCACGTTCGATTTGAGAACCCAAAATAATCCTAGTAGCAAGATTATAAAGTTGCTGAAAACCCCTCCTAGGCTATCATGCATTGTCGCATTTAAGACACGCCATCGCATGCTAAGGTGTTCAATGTCAAGGTTTGTCTGTGCAACTTGTATATCTCGCTCTACGCCTCCAGAAGAACCAATCAACAACACTTTAGTAATGTCAACTGCAGTAGATAGTAGGATGGCAACAAGAAGCCAAATTATCCTTCTTTTGGTGAAAAGATTGTTGATGTTGCCATTCTTTTTCTTTTTCTCCTTCCATAAAACTGCTAACAACATGACCACTAGGAAGGTGCCTGAAACTGCTGCAAGTATTGTCCATGTATGTATATGGACAAACAAAACTCCAATAAGCAAAGTTGAAAAAACAACTATGTCAGAAAGACGACCGGATCGCAAATATCTAAACAGAAATGCTATTGATATGTACCCGACTATCAGGGCAAGCCAGTTAGCATAAAAACCAGCATATATCCCAATTAATGTGTGAAAGGATACTGCTCCAAAGAAGGCAGCAATTAGCGCTATTTTTTCATTTCTTGTAAGTTCTAGCGTTAGGAGATAAAATGCCAAAACAATACCTGGTCCAAGGATTATTGGAATATGTTCTATTACTTCTCGAAGATTATTACCCCCTACAACCTGGTAAACGAGGAAAAGAAATAACAACGATAGAGGTCTGTCTCCGCTTTGTCCTTGTACGACGAATGCTTGATAAATAAGGTCAGATACATTCTTTGATTTTGCTAATTCTACGATCCAGGTGAAATAGTAATGAGTATCAACTCCAATATCACGATTGTCCTTGTTTACCAAAGGATGTTGTGGAATAAGGACCAAAAGAACGGAGAGGATGATAGCAAGTAGTAGGAAGCCTATTTTGGTTTTTGTCTTTAGTTTATGATGATCATAATCATGGGGTAGGTTTTGGTTTATGTCTTGTTTAATGTCTAATTTGAGCATTCTCAATGCTCCTCTCTGTAGAACTTTCACAGCTAGGCACAAGGCTAATAGGAAAATGTAAATGGTAGAAAAACTCGATAACAATAGGAATAGTTCATTTGCGGGGTCGTCTCCGGCGGAAGAATCAAAATTAGGAGTAAGAAAAACAACTAATACTGGAAAAATTATGCCTATTGCACTAATAGCAATCACAGCAAGAGAGATATATCTCCAAGTCAACTTTGCATTGAAATTAAGGAGGTTTTTCTGCCGTCTACGATAATAATATAGCATAATTCCGATGATCAACGGAAGAGAGAGTAAGGCAATGATATCAAAAACTATATTATCTGGACTGATGAGTGCCAAGATGATACCAGTCACACCATAAGCCATCGAAAAGTAATAACGAATAGCCCTGTTCTTAACAGAAAGCAAGAACCATGAGGCTGTCGCAAGTATGACAACAATGTAATCAAGATGTTGATTTATAATATACTCCTGAAAAGTTGCATAAACTGTTACTCTATCTATAAGTGGATATACAGTTATTCTAAAAAAAGAGCCAATAGTATAGAGATAAAAGAAAATACATACAGAAAATGTCGCCCCTGATAATATTGAGGAGACGGGCATCCCATATCCCAGATCCTTGCTGAGTTTGCCGGCGGCAATCGTAAACAAAGTCATGTCTTTACCTCCTCCTGGATATTGATATTACAGGTTTTCTCTGCCTGTACTTATATACATGTATGCCAACTCTGCACCTAGTTATTGTATACGCATTACAGAATTCAAGTTAGATAGAAGGAGGAGTAAGTGTGGTAAAGGACAAATAGCACTATCTAGAATGCAGATGCCTACTGCCGGCAAACCACTTCCTTTTAGGCTTAAGTAAGCATAATTCTTAATTTCCAATTAAGAGTCAACACTCAGTACACACGTCAGCCGTCAATGCCAAGTTTGATATAAAGAGACGAGAGTGATACAAGTAAAATATTACTTTGCCACTATTAAGAACTATCCGCAGACGATGCAGTGGCATATCAAGAAGTCAACGCAAGTGCGCAACGTAAAAAGAAAGAAACAAAAAGGTATTTCAAGATAAACGTTCTGCAGAAATCACTTTAATGGTGTATGACAGATAACAGAAAAATAAAAATATCAGTAGGTTTTACTAAGAATGTTTCTTAAATTAAAAGCTATAATACTGCTGCAGTAAGCTTTAAATGCATAAGTTTAACAGTTGTTGCTACCTCAATGACACTATCCCCAGAAACGGCAATAGGCAGTAAATATGTCTCCTTTCCAGAATCAAGGATCTCAGTAATAATTCCAACTTTCAATCAAGCGAGGAAAATTGCTTACTCGCTAGAAAAAATAAAGCAAGCAGTTGAATTAGCCTTCAGTAACTACGAGCTGATTGTCGTAAATGATGGCAGTACTGATAATACATTGACTATTTTGAAAGACATAGCAATGACAGATGAGCATGTACGCATTATATCTTATACACCAAATAGAGGAAAGGGCTACGCAGTAAGACAGGGGGCTTTACATTCACAGGGAGATGCTGTGATACTCTTGGACGGGGACTTGGATATTTCCCCTGATTTGATAAAAGACTATGTTGAAAGGCTCAGCACATCTGATTTGGTGATAGCGTCTAAAAAGCACCCAGAATCCAGCGTTAGAATTCCAAGATCGCGGGCGTTTTTAAGCAGAGCATTTAACATCCTAATCAAGGCGACTATAGGTATTGCCCAAACAGATACACAAGTAGGGTTCAAAGCAGGAAAAGGAGACATGATGCGCACAATCTTCAGAAATGTCAGTGTCAATCGTTATGCTTTCGATGTGGAGTTTCTTGCCATAGCCTCTATTCTGCACTTAAAAGTTCAGGAGATGCCTGTCATAATGAAGATAGATCGAGGATTTAAGATGAAAGAGATTCTAAGGATGTTCATTGATCTAATAAGAATAGCCTACAAATATAGAATTGCTCATCGCTACCAAAACATCTATCAGGATATACAAAAAGAGGAAATGAAAAAAGAAGTTTCCAATGGCATAGTAGCGTAGCTGGTAAAGGCAAGCCATTAATATAGATTAAATCTCTCCTAATTTAGATCCGTTCAAATCGAGATGGCAGTGAATAATAATAGTAATTTTACGGGACAGGGAGTATTGCTTTTTGTTGACCAGGTACTTATTTCTGCAACTAATTGGATCTTTTGGCTTATTATTTCGAAATTGATCTCTGCATCAGAAATTGGACAAGCAAGCGTTATCTATAACTTGGTCTTACTCTTCTCAACCCTATCACAACTAGGTTTAGAATATCCTTTACTAAAAAAATCGGTATCTCATGGTTCTTCAATTTTAGTATCATCGCTAGCTATTGAGGCTATTATTACCATCATTTTGATACCTGTTCTTTATTATGTTGGATCTACCGATGCATACCACTCGTCCGCTTCTAGCTTTGTATGGGTAAGCATAGGGCTTCTAGTGTTCATGTCTTTAGGTTTTGTCACACGCTTTGCATTACTTGGAATTTCAGATGCAAGAAATATACTCATACGAGATATAATTGGTACTGCATCAAAATTTATTCTAGGTGTCGGCCTTGTTTCTATTGGATTAGGAGCTTTGGGCATACTGCTTTCATTCTTATTTTATTACATAGTGATAACAGTAGTAACGCTGCCATTAGTTCTTAAGAAGTTTCATATTACAAAATATGCTGACATAAAATGGCACTACGATACATTCCTGCAACTTGTTAGAGAGGCATTAGTTAACACTCCTGCAAAATTCTCTAGGCTTGTAATCTTGAGTATAAGTGTAGTACTTTTGGGCGTATTTGGAATCAGTGATGCGGAAATCGGAATATTCTATATGACAACGATGATCAGCATCGTAATTGGTGGTTTGGCTTCAAGCATATCTTATGCTGTCATTCCTGCTTCGTCGCTAGCGAAATCTGATCTGACAGAAGGTAGTCTGCGTATTGGATTGAGTCTTACTTCGCCACTAATCAGCGCACTTGCTGTTGTGCCTGCATACATTCTTTCTATGCTTGGTCCTGAATATACCTCGGGGGGATCTGCTCTATTTATTCTATCTATAGGCATTTTGCCTTCTGTAATTGTCATGAATTCAATTTCAAAGTTTAACAATTCAAATGAGTCTCGAAAAATTATTGTTATCGGTTGTATTCAGTTTACAGCATTCTTAATTCCCTTTATGATATTTGTCCCACTATACGGAATTTTTGGTGCTGCAGTTTCGATTTTTGTTGCTTACCTGACCTCCTCTATTCCCTCATTAATTTGGTCTAATAGTACGGTGAGAAGGTATGTGGTTAATAGTGCTATCGCAATTTTTGCTGGAATTCTCCTGGGGTATGCCATTTTGTGGGGAGCAAGTACCATCCATCCAATCATGGCTATTTTCGCGTCAGTAACTTTGACTGCGATTACAACTCTCCTGTTTAAGAATACAACACCGCAGGAAATAAAGGAAATACTGAAGAGTATAAGATGAATAATAATAGAATAAGAAATGCAATTCTTAAACTTGAGGGAGTCATAACAAAAATATCTTCATGTGCTATAAGCTGCCAATTTATTGCTCCAGTATTTTTATTGTCCTATATCTTTTTAATCTTGGAAATTCCCTTTTTGTATACTGTCATCTAGACGCCGAAGCATCTTGGTATGTTCTAAATTGAAAGATATACAAGCACTACATTGATGGCAAAAACACTGTGCTTGTTTCTTTTCGTGTTTGGTCTAAGCATTAGCGTGAACGAATATATCATTCATCAATGCAGATATTCTTTGGACAATATGCTTCTATACTAGAGCCACCATGACGAAGCAGAGTGTATATAATGTTGCAATAATCGCTGCAACTTCAAACCATATTTGTGGTTCACCTTCTATTGAAACGAGAACTTTGCCATTTGCATCGAGGGAGAACATGCTATATATTATTGTGGATGAAAAGACCTTGGATATGCTATCGTAAGACAAATACAGATATTTGGCGGCCTGACGAACTGAAACTAGCAATACTGCTAATCAAACTGATAGCAGTATTGTTGCAGATACAATTTCCTAGAAGTTCCTTGGAAAAAAAGAAGCAGAGAAAAAACTGGCCTTGTTTTTGTAATTACAAAATGGTCTATATAGTATATCAGATTCTATTTCGTCTCCATTCACGTCCTTGTTTGAGTAGTAAGTCGCATATAGGTTTGTATCAGTTATCATATCAGCTATGTCTAAATCTAAAATGACGCAAAAAAGATTATCTTTCAGGCATCTGACATAGTATGCGTTACTTTCAAACAGAAGCAGACTCTGACCCGCAATTACGACTTTCATAATATCCGGTTATTCAGAACTTCATAATAATTTACTAAACTGTCTATGTTAACTCTGACTCGGTTGTTTCTATACCTAATCTAAATTAGGTATTTTTTCACTTATTTTCCAAGATAGGATGAAATTCTGCCAATATAGAAAAATAAAAAATCCAAGAATTTCAAAACAAGAACCGCCGACCCATGAGGCAAGGATATCTCAAGTGATTTTGTCAGCAATTTCACCCGGTAACTGAAGCTAAACTGTCTTCGAACGACTTGACTGTTATATTTTTTCTTGTACATTTTGAAATATTTGCCATGGTGTAATTTCTTCCTAATATCTAATGGATTTCCAATTAGCCAGATTTTCTTATTGCTTGTGTGGATCTGAAGAGCGGGTGATGATTCTTGAGCTTCTAAAAAGATCTCCATTTCATCCCATCCATCATCTATCCTTTTCCAATCTACTTTTTCTATAACTTGTCTTTTATATAATCTTGGAGATTGGATCTCAGAGGCATTGGTGTAGCATTTTTTTTCAATTGTTCTCGCAATGTGGATAAAAGATTTTCCTAAAAACTCTTCATTTATAATGATGGCGTCAAAAGTACAATCCTCCGCATAACCTATCAACTCCTTAAGGATGCCTCTTTCTATACACATGTCGCTATCCAATATCAAGACATATTTCCCTGTCGACTTGAGAAAGCCCATTTCTCTTGCTTCTGCTTTGCTACAGCGAGTTCTCAAGAATCTACAATCGTATCCCTTACAGATTTCCTCTGTCCTATCGCTAGAGCAATTATCAACGACAATAACCTCTATCTTACTATTTATCTCAGCATCATATTGATGGAAAATTGAACCTAAACATAGATTTATTGTCGCTTCAGAATTATAAGTTGGAATAGTAATGGAAATAAGTGGAACGTTTTTTTGCATATACCCGAATTCAGGCATTTGAGCGCTCTCTGAGATTTATATCTCGGCTCCTAATTAAGGCTCGCCTATATATGTTACAATTACAAGCGATATTCGTTCCAGGACACTTCGAAGCATATTGTAGAGAGTGGCCACGACTAATTTCTCATGCAAAAATCTGATTAGCCACTTCGATTTCATTTTTATATCAAAATAGACCATCCGTGCAACTTGTCGCTCATTTAGGATTTATGCTAATTTGTGCACAAAAAACAATTTTATACTAATTTTTGCTACATGTATAATACCCAATGCATATACTATGGTTTAACTGGAGAGATATTCTAAATCCTGAAGCTGGCGGGGCTGAGGTTTTTACCCATGAGGTAATGAAAAGACTTACGAAGAGAGGTTACCACATGACACTTTTTACTTCAAGGTTTAAGAGGTGTCAATTGAATGAAAATATCGACGGGGTAGACATTATTAGAGAAGGTAACAAATATACTGTATACAAACAGGCCAAAAACTATTTGAAAACTTACAAGCATCATTATGACCTTATAATCGATGAGATCAATACAAGGCCATTTTTTACTCCTAAGTTTGTAAAAGAAAAACAAGTAATAGCTCTAATCCATCAGCTAGCACGTGAATTCTGGTTTTATGAAACAAGGTTCCCTCTAAATTATATCGGCTATCACTATCTCGAAAAAAAGTGGTTATCAAACTATAAGGATATTATAACACTAACGGTGTCCAATTCAACTAAAATGGACCTGGAAGAGCTGGGTTTTAAAAAACTTTTTGTTGTGCCACCCGGCCTAAATGTTACACCGCTTTCAACTGTGAAAGAGAAAGAAGCTGACCCGACTGTTGCTTTTATAGGAAGGCTAAAAAGGGCAAAACTTCCTCATCATGCATTACAGGCTTTTTCAATCATCAAGCGTGAAATACCAGATGCAAAAATGTGGGTAATTGGAGATGGATATCTGCGAGAAAAACTCAAATCATTCAAGATCAAAGATGTGACATTCTTTGGGCATGTTTCGAATGAAAAAAAATATAAGTTATTGAGCCGAGCTCACATTATCCTTACCCCGGCTGTACGTGAGGGATGGGGATTGATTGTAACTGAAGCTAATGCGATGGGCACACCTGCTATAGGATACGATGTCCACGGGCTACGAGACTCCATAAGGCATGATGAAACTGGAATTACCATTAAAGAAAGATCACCTGGAGCAATGGCCCAACAGGCAATTTTGTTGCTTAGAGATCCAAACCGTCTTTACAGATATAGTACAAATGCGCTCGAATTCTCAAAGCAATTTAGCTGGGATAAAACCGCAAGTTCCTTTCACAAAGTTCTTAGCAATCAATTTGAAACTGATGCAGATGCAATCCTGAGTTAAAATATGTAAAAAAGTTATATATATTCTTAAAGCAATAGAAGTCTGTCATATGAAATAACCCTATAGCACATAGAATCTTAAACTAGAAAGACCTGGTTGTCCAAGTATCTCTCAGTGTTCTATATTGAAGGATACAGGCAACACAAGTGATGCGAAACACAGGACTTAATTCTTTTTATAGGTCTTTCCTTTCCTTTCCTTCAAATATTTCATTTATACCAAACAAATATAGAGGTTAGTTTCAAAGCGCGAGGAAACCAAACGCTCTACAATTTTTGGCTCAGTGCTACCTTGAACGAATATTATTTATCAATGCTGATATTCTTTGTGTAATATGCTTTCTTGGTAGAGCCACGATGACGAAGGAGACTGTGTAGACTGTTGCAATAACCACTCCCACTTCAAACCATTTTTGTGGTTCATATTCTATTGAAACGAGAATTTTGCCGTCTGTATGGATGGGGAAGCCATTAATCATTCCGTTTAATCGCACGCTATCGACTTTTTGACCATTCATATATGCTTTCCAACCATTATCAAAAGTTTCTGCAAATACCAGCATAGAACCTGAAGATGAATTCAATTCTGCTGATATTTTAGTTGCACTTTCCTTCTTGTACTCAGGCTGGACTGACTGGTTGTTGTTACCCATTCTTATCTGAGTTGTATCAGCATTATCAGTGCTAGGACTAGTGGCTTGTTTTACGCTATTCAACATCACGGGTAGATCAGGTGATGACAAATTATAAATGTCAGATTGCTGGCTTACAATGACTAGAGAATTTGCTACATTCAAAGTTCCGCTATTTTCTCGGAGAATTTCGAATAAATACCAACCATTTTTTGCATATATTTGCTTCACATCATCTGATCTGCTGAGCCTCAGTAGGTTTTCATCATCATATTTGTCAGGACTCCTGTCATTGTTAAAGATAATATACTTAACCCCTACTGATGCCAAAAAATCATAAAAGCCTGGAGAGGACAGGGTACCGTTATAATACGGATAATTATACAATGTTTCTTTTACATAATTGTAATTGCGAGCGAGCTCGTATGTTGGTACTGCTGATGATCTAACTTCAAAAGGTGGAATGTAATGACCTTGGCTCCATGTGGTTGGGCGTGTCGAATATAGAGGATAATACAAAATCTTGAATTCTGTGCCAGTATCTTTTAACATGTTGTTTATTTCAAAATATTCGGATGGCAACTCAATAGGCTTGAATGTAAAGGTGTTAGCATCATATATTCCATAAGCGGACGAACCTACAAATATGAACGTGATGATGATTCCTGCTATTGATGCCAAATTATGTTTTCGAAGCTTTTCAGTAATAGATGCAATTGAAAATGTGAAAAGAGAAACGATAAAGAACAATTGATAAAGCTGAAACTTCAGCGGTGATCTGAAGATCCATCCAAATGATGATTGAGATACTAGGGTATAATAAGCAGCTCCAAGTGGACCATTAGCGCCGAATGATAGAAGCGTGCATACAATAAAACCAGCAGAAAACATTAACAGAACGCGATACATTTTCCAATCTCGTTTTTTGATAAAGAAAAGAGAGAAACCTATTCCAACTAGCGCAGCTAGTGAGGCATAATGAAAAGCACTTTGAAACGGATCTGGTGGGATAGTATTTGTATATGTAAATTGATCTCGGTCTAATAAGATTATCTTAATAGGGTCATTGTCCGAAACATAAAGAAAACGCGCTTGGGATAACTGAGCTTCTCTACCTAATTCGAGTGAAGTGGTAGGATTACTGAGGTAGGGTATAAGAAACCATGAAAATACTGCTATAAATGAAAGAAAAGTGAGTGTGGTCTTAATCAATACGAATCTTAAGTCCTTCCTTGACATTCTTACAAGCAACAGAAAAATTGTTCCGATGATAATATTCATTACCAAGTTGAAGGGATGCGCAGCCGAAAGGAGAAGGGCTGCTGTAGCAAGGAGGGGCAAATATATAGAATTTATTTTGGTCAATATGAAGTACAGAAGAAGAGGAAGTGCTGCAAGGCTAACCAACAACGATGTTTCCCAGCCAAAATGGAGGCTAATCGGACTATAAGCAAGTATGAAGGCACACCCTATCGAGATCCAGCTATGACCCTTCATTTCAATCCTAAAATGTTGGAGCAAAGATCTACAGAATAAGAACATGGCTATTGACAAGAAAGTGAAGGTGCCTAAGATAAGGATCTTTAGAATTAAGGAAACTTCTAGGCCCGCCTGCGCAAGTATCAGATATGGTAAATATATAAAAAGCCGAGGAAGTCTTTCGATAGTTGGCTGACTTGAAATATCATTCCACAGAGGATAGTATGACTTTATGAAATTATCGTTAGATAGAGGGAAATTAAAATCGCGTTGGATAATTACACCATTGTTTATTGAGAGAATTCCGGTCCAGATTACGACGTTTACTAAGATGATGACTATAAAATGCAGCCCTTTAATCCTTCTTAGGCCTGCAATCCTCCTAATCATATTATATTATACACCAAGGTCTCACATAGGTTTGATTTTAAGAGCTTTCGACAATTCTCTAATCAAGATGATAGACTTAGCTTTGCTTGTAAAGGCCAAAAGTGTAATACGCTTTATTTCTTCTATCTCAATCATCGGACACTTTGTGGTATTAGTCAAATACACTTTTGATTCCCCAATATCCTTTTGAGGGAAAAAACCATTTACAAGAATATAAATGTTAAAACCTCGTAGAAAGTACACTTTTCAGATTAATAGAATCTTTTACTCTCGCCTCAGAGTATGGGATAAGGTTGATGAAGTGGCGCACTATCTACCATCATGGTGCTTAGATATAATATTAGGGGAAATATTCTTTCCAATGACTTTTTGGCCTAAGCCAGCACTAATAATTGTCACTATATAGGAATTGCTTGGCTTGTACCTGTTTTAACTCTGACTTCTCAATTATTTTCAAGTATTCAGGCTCAAGAATATAATCTAGTTCTAAGATGGAGCAAATATGGAGTTTCCGATAGTGGATTTAAGTCTCCAGAAGGCATAGCTCTAGACCATCAAGCGGCAATGTGTATGTAGCTGATATAGCAAACAACCGATCTGCCGCGTACGCACCACATGTTAGTCCTGTCTTTACTGGATTCAGTAGTTCTGAAGGAACCATCTTCTCTGACGACACCAATTTAAGAATAAGCGTTGTATACGAAGGACTAAACCTCCCAAGTGCAATTGCTTTCATGAATTCAAGTGATATTCTTGTCCTACAAAAGGAAAATAATACAGTTATGAGAATTGTAAATGGTCAGATGCTTGATGAACCAGTACTAGATCTAGGAAATAGCACAAAAATTATTGGTTGTATGTGCGATATTGTCATATCGCGAAATGATAATGGTACATCCTATGCA
>Ga0126306_10000837_pt1 | contig 15537 bp, 18 predicted proteins | sample Plot27_FD_92592 | JGI IMG/M metagenome (GOLD analysis project Ga0126306, IMG submission 92592) | Serpentine soil microbial communities from UC McLaughlin Reserve, CA, USA - Plot27 | ecosystem: Environmental > Terrestrial > Soil > Grasslands | place: USA: UC McLaughlin Reserve, Lake County...
GCTGACCCCGGAAAAGGAGGTGGCCTTTATGGCGCGCATAGCGGTACTGATGACGGTGGTGAGTCTAATGGTGGTGATGCTGGCGATGAGCGTAGCGCCTGCGTTCGCGGCTTCGCCGTTCTACACCTGCACCAAGGAGGGCGAAGCTACAGTGGTTAACGTCCCTTCCAAGTACGCGCACAATAGTCCTTCTGGCTACGAGAGATACGGATACGTCTGCACGAGGCAGTGACTAAGCTATCGTGCAAAGGGCCGGGGTCTAGCAGCCTCGGCCCACCTTCTTGCCCTTGTTCACCCGGATGGGTGGAAGGTAACTGCTCCAACCAGGGTTCTCGAGCTTGCCTTGCTATTACTGAAATGGCGGGTTACTCGCTGCGATCGGTGGCGAGCGCCTTGTCGAGGCGCCCGACCTTGCGGGCGGCCCTATTGGGGTGGATCACGCCCTTGGTCGCGGCCTTGTCGTACTCCCTCTGAGACTCGTCCCGGATGCGGCGGGCTTCCTCTGCATCCCCCGAATCGACGGCCCTGTAGAAGCTCTTGGAGAGGTTGCGCAGGCGGGTCCTGACGCCCTTGTTGTGGGCGCCACGCTTGACGTTCTGCTTGTCACGTTTGGATGGTGCGGGCACGCTGGCTCCTCGGATCTGATCTTACCTGACCGGAAGAATGTAACACAAGTAGAGCAAAGGAGCAATCATGATAGAATCTCCCGGTGCCAAACATCGAACGTACCCGCAATTTCTGCATAATCGCGCACATAGACCACGGTAAGAGCACCCTCGCCGACAGGCTGCTCGACATAACCGAGGCCGTCCCCGAGCGGGAGCGGATGGACCAGATCCTCGACACCATGGACCTCGAGCGCGAGCGCGGCATCACCATCAAAGCCCAGGCCGTGCGCGTCCGCTATAACAGGGAGGACGGCGCGTACAACCTCAACCTCATCGACACTCCCGGCCACGTCGACTTCGCCTACGAGGTCTCCCGTGCCATAGCCGCCTGCGAGGGTGCGCTGCTCATCGTAGACGCGAGCCAGGGCATCCAGGCCCAGACCCTCGCCAACCTATACCTGGCCATGGAGCACGACCTGGAGATCATCCCCGTCCTCAACAAGATAGACCTCCCGATCGCCGACGTCGAAGCCGTCACCGAAGAGCTAGTGGAGCTACTCGGCGTGGAAGAGGCGGAGATCATCAAGATCTCCGCCAAGACCGGCGAGAACGTTACGGACGTCCTCGACGCGATCGTCGACCGTATCCCCGCGCCCCACGCCGAGCACGACGAGACGCGGGCCCTCATCTTCGACTCCCTCTACGACCCCTATCGCGGCGTCATCTCTCTCGCGCGCCTGTTCGACGGAGAACTGAAGAAGGGCGACAGCGTAAAGGCGATGGGCAGCGAAGAGGACTTCGAGCTACTCGAAGTCGGCTGCTACTCCCCGAAACCAACAGCTCTCCCCGTCCTCGGAACGGGCGAGGTGGGATACGTGATCGCAGGCCTCAAAGACATCGAAGCCCTGCGCGTCGGCGACACGGTCACGCGGGTGCAAGAGCCCGCATCGAGCCCATTGCCGGGCTACGCGCGGGCTCTCCCGACCGTCTTCTCCGGCCTCTATCCCACGGAAGGCGACGATTTCGAGCGGCTCAGGGAGGCCCTCTCCAAGCTGCAGCTAAACGACGCCTCGCTGTTTTTCGAGCCCGAGAACTCCAGGATGGGTTTCGGGTTCAGGTGCGGTTTCCTCGGCCTGTTGCACATGGAGATCATCCAGGAACGGCTCGAGCGTGAGTTCGACCTCGACCTCATAGCTTCCCACCCGAGCGTGAAGTACGAAGTCGTCGTCGAAGGCGAGGTCGTCGAGGTCACCAACCCGAGTGAACTACCGGAGATATTCGACGAGATCAGGGAGCCCATCGTCAGGGCAACCGTGATCTGCCCCAAAGAGTACGTGGGAGCCGTGATGGGCCTCTGCCACGAACGACGCGGCATCTCCGTCGGTATGGAGTACATCTCGACCCGCCGGGTGCAACTCACCTACGACCTGCCCCTGGCCGAGATCATCACGGACTTCTTCGACGCCATGAAGAGCCGCACCAAGGGCTACGCCTCCTACGACTACGAACCCCTCGGCTACGAACCCTCCGACCTCCTCAAAGTCGAGGTCCTCGTCTCTGGCGACACGGTCGACGCGCTCTCCATCATCGTCCACCGCGACAAGGCCTACCAACGTGGCCGCGCCCTGGTCGAGAAACTCAAGGAGCTCATCCCCCGCCAGCAGTTCGAGGTGCCCGTCCAGGCGACCATGGGCAAGCGAGTAATCGCCCGCGAGACCGTCCGTGCCTACCGCAAAGACGTCACGGCCAAGTGCTATGGCGGCGACATAACCCGCAAACGCAAGCTCCTCGAGCAGCAGAAAAAAGGCAAACGCCGCATGAAGCAGGTAGGCAGCGTAGAAATACCGCAAGAAGCCTTCCTCGCCGCACTACGAATCTAAAGCTAGTCAGCACGCTCAGGCTTCGCCTTCGCTCGTCAGCAAATCAGCTCCTTCCGTTCGACCCTTGCCCTGCCGCGCTCGACGTGCCGCTGCCCGCGGCGGTCGGGCACGACGGTCGTGGCTAGGCAGCGAGACGACTTGCAGAAATGCTGACAAGCGAAGGCGAAGCCTGAGCGTGCTGAAATGCTGACATGCTGAAGTGCTCTGCACCCATGTTAAAATCACGGACTATATGACACACCTCGAGCTCTCAGAAAGACAACGCGAACTACTACTCAAGACGCTGGAGATCTACATCTCCACGGGCGTCCCTGTCAGTAGCCATGCTCTCTCCTACGAGCTTGGCGTCAGCAGCTCCACGATCCGGGCCGAGCTGGCCCACCTCGAGTCGCTCGGCCTGCTCGACCATCCCCACACCTCGGCAGGAAGGGTCCCTACGGACAGGGGATACAGATACTACGTCGACGCCCTGATGGAGGTGCAATCGAGGGACGACACCGCTTTTACGACCCTCGCAGATTATGGCAACGTCGATGAACTGTTGCGGGGCGTCTCGGAGGGAATGAGCGAGGTGACCCGTCTTCTGGCCGTGGTCGCCGGGCCCACGGTCCTCGGAGAATCGCTCGCCCGCGTCGACTATCTGCCGCTCGGCGAAGGCAGGCTGCTGCTCGTCGTTTCGATGGCGAGCGGTGCATCTTCGAGCGCCGCCATCACGCTGCCCATACCTGTTGACAATGAGGAACTGCGTGAGATCTTCGCGGCACTCAACTTGTGGCTCGGAGGACGTCCTCTCGGCGCCGACCTCGAGCTTGGTCTCGCGGCCCGCACAGCGCTCTCGGACCACGACCCGATGACCGTAGGAGCTGTAGTCGAGGCCGTGGGAGCGCTCGGCCGGGCCACCGAGCGTGGGGTCTTTATCCAGGGCGCTTCGGCCCTCCTTAGCCGGTTGGACGACCTGGATCCTGGTAGTCTCTCGGCTGTGATCGAGGTCTTCGAAAGGCGGCGCTGGTTGCTGCGCCTGATGGGCGACGCGCTAAGACGCTCCGTTTCGAGTAGCGGGGTCGTGGTTTCCATCGGCACGGAGAGCGGCTTTCTGAACCTGACGGGCACGAGCCTCGTGGCCTCTGCTTACAGCCACCGTGAGCGCCCTTACGGGGTGGTCAGCCTGATCGGGCCCAAGCGCATGGACTACGATTCCGCCATTACCACGGTACGCTCGGCCGCCGAGGCCCTGACCAACTGTCTGGACGCCAGGTTCTAGTTGGCGACGAAGCGCGATTACTACGAGATCCTCGGCGTGTCCAGGGAAGCCTCGGATGCGGAGATCAAGAAATCCTACCGTCGTCTGGCACGCTCCCATCACCCCGACGCCAACCCCGGCGACCACGAGGCCGAAGAACGCTTCAAGGAGCTCACCGAGGCCTACGAGGTGCTCTCCAACCCCGAGGCCAGGCGCGCCTACGACACCTATGGCCACCAGGTGCCGCGTGGCGCGGCTGCCGGGGGCTACCCTGGTGGGGGAGACCCCTTCGGAGGTTTCCAGGACATCTTCGAGGCTTTCTTCGGCGACCGCTCGTTCGGCGGCTCCTTCTTCGGGACCTCCACCGCCCAGGGGCCGAGCCGCGGTAGTGACGCTGAGGTCGAGGTAGAGGTCTCGCTGCAGGAAGCCGCGTTCGGGGCGGACCGTGAGGTCAATGTTCAGGTCGTCAGGAATTGCGGAGTCTGCGACGGCGTGGGGGGCACGGAGTCGCACGTCTGTCCCACCTGTAACGGCGCTGGCTCCGTAACGACGGTGCGGGAGAGCATTCTCGGGCAGATGATGACGACGCAGGCGTGCTCCACGTGTGGCGGTCGCGGCCGCGTTATCGACGTCGTGTGCGACAACTGTCGGGGGAGCGGCAGGATCTCCGACGTAGAGGCCAGGCGGTTGCGGGTGCCTGAAGGCATCGAGAGCGGCATGCGGTTGCGGGTCTCGGGAGGGGGACACGCCGGAGACCCTGGTGCGCCGCCGGGGGATCTCTACGTGAGGATAAACGTCCAGGAAGATCCCGAACTCATGCGTGACGGGGAAGATTTGATCCACCGCATGAGGATTAGCTTCGTGGATGCAGCGCTCGGGGCCGAGGTGGATGTTCCTACCCTGAACGGGCCGAAACAGGTAAGGGTGGAGCCTGGCACCCAACCAGGCGCGACGCTCACGCTCAGGGGAGACGGTATGCCGCGGTTGCGGCGCCGGGGACGCGGGGACCTCAAGGTCGTCGTCGATGTCATGATACCGACGCGGCTAACTTCCGAGCAGCAAGATTTGCTCGCGAGGTTCGAGGCTACCAGCGGCGAAGAGACCTACAACGGTGGTGGAGGCTCATTTTTCGACCGTCTCAGGGGCGTCTTCAGGTAGGAGGACGGCTACGCGCACGCCCATAACCCGTATCTTCGTCGACTCCGCAGTAGAACCAGGCGAAACGCTGGACCTGCCGCCCGAAGAGGCCGACCATGTTCTCAAGGTCCTGCGTGGCAGGGCCGGGGACCATGTCGAGCTCGTGGATGGAGAAGAACGGCTTTTCGTCGCCGAGTTGTGTGGTGGGAGGGAGGCTTCTGTCGTAGAGGAGTTGGCAGAGCCCGGTGGTGCTGCGGTGGAGATATACCTCTACCAGGCCGTACCCAAGGGTGGAAGGATGGACCTCGTCGTAGAGAAGGCTACCGAGGTCGGAGCCACCCGCATCGTGCCGCTCCTGACCGAGCGTGGGGTCGTTAACCCCCGCGAAGGGAAGGTCGGGCGCTGGCAGCGGGTGGCCGGGGCCGCCGCGCGCCAATCGCTCAGGCTCGGCGTGCCCGAAGTCGCCGAGCCCACACGGTTCGAGGACGCCGTCGAGAAGGTGGGGGAGACCGGTGTGCTCCTGCACCACGCCCCGGATCTCCCTCCCGTCGAGGCTGTCATCCCGTCTCCGGCGAGCCTGTTCGTGGGCCCGGAGGGCGGGTGGAGCGAGGGAGAGTTGCGATTCGCTGAGGAGGCCGGCCTTGCCTTGGGCGGGTTGGGACCCTACAGGCTCCGGAGTGAGACCGCCGGTATAGTGGCGGTAGCGCGCACGCTGGCAGCGTTGGAGAGCAGAATCAAATATCAGAGGAGGTGGCCGTGAGCGAGGCCGATTGCATATTCTGTAAGATAGCCCGAGGGGAACTGGATGCCGAGGTAGTCCACGACGAGGACGATGTGCTGGCCTTCGAGGACATAAACGGTAAGGCTCCCATGCACATTCTCGTCATCCCCAGGCAGCACGTCGCGAACCTGGAGGAGATCGGCGCCCTGCCTGATAGCGTGGTCAAGCGTATGTTCGAGGTGGCGAGCGCCGTCGCCGAGAAGCTTGGCGTCACCGAAGGCGGGTACGCCGTCAGGATCAACAACGGCCGCGACGCCGGCCAGGAAGTCTTTCACTTCCACCTGCACGTAATGGGCGGCAAGAAGCTGGGAATGCCATGACCATTAGAGACCAGATACAGGGCGACACCACGTCCGCCATGAAGCAACGCGACAGGACCCGTGTCGCCGCCTTGCGCATGCTTGGCGCCGCACTGAAGAATGCCGAAATAGAAGCGGGCAGGCCGCTAACCGAGCAGGAAGAGCAGACCATCCTCCGGCGCCAGCTCAAGCAACGCGAGGAGTCCGCCGAAGCGTTCCGCAAAGCCGGCCGGGAAGAGCAGGCGGCGAGCGAATCAGCCGAGGCCGAGATCGTCCGCACCTACCTCCCCGCACCCCTCTCACAAACAGAACTCGAAGAGATAGTAGACAGGGCCATAGACCAGACAGGGGCTGAAGGCATGAGAGACATGGGGGCGGTCATGTCGCTTGCCATGGACCTCTCCGAGGGCCGCGCCGAGGGCCGCGTTCTCTCCGCCCTGGCCCGCTCAAGACTACAATGAAGGCTGAAATGCGCCGACCGAAGGGAGGCCACACGGAAACAAACAACCAGGTAGAAGTCAAGCTCGTTATCCCTCCAGGGAGGACCCTGGAGGTCTTCGGGGACCGCGACTCCGTACTCAGGAGGGTCGAGGAGCTCGTCGAGTGCGAAGTCGTCGTGCGGGGTAACGAGATGGTCCTGCGCGGTTCCGAGCGGGCCGTGGAGAGGGCCGAGGCCGTCTTCGATGGGCTGGTAGGGCTCGCCGAAGAGGGGCACCATCCCACCCCGGAGACCGCCGAGCGCCTCTACAAGATGGCCGATGGTGGCGGCGGGCGGGAAGTGCTCGGGGATGTGATCCTCACGCACCGCGGGCGCCGTGTTGCGCCGAAGACCAGGAATCAGAAGGCGTATACCGACGCCATCCGCCAGCATCAGGTCGTCTTCGGCATCGGGCCGGCGGGGACGGGCAAAACCTACCTGGCCGTGGCCCTGGCCGTCGAGGCGTTGAACAGGGGCGAGGCCTCGAGAATCATACTGACCAGGCCCGCCGTCGAAGCGGGCGAGTCGCTCGGGTACCTGCCCGGCGACGTGATGGCCAAGGTAGATCCTTATTTCAGACCCCTCTACGACGCGCTCTACGAGATGGTCGATCCCGCCAGGTTCCAGGCGCACCTGGAGCGCGGAATAATCGAGATAGCCCCCCTGGCATTTATGAGGGGTAGAACTCTTAATGATGCATTTATTATTTTGGATGAGGCGCAGAACACCACACCTCAGCAGATGAAGATGTTTTTGACGCGCCTCGGCTTTGGGTCAAAGATGGTCGTTACCGGGGATATAACACAGGTCGATCTCCCGAATGCCCGTATAAGCGGCTTGCAAGACGCCAGGAATACGCTAACGGGTGTAGAAGGAGTATCATTCGTTGGGTTGAGGCGTGATGACATCGTGCGTAGCGACCTTGTGATGCGCATAGTCGATGCCTACGAAGGGGCCGAAGAGGGAGACAGAGTCTAGGCCACAAGGCCGGGAGCCAAAATGAAAATCGGGAAGAGAACCCTCAAGAAACAGCCCACCAAGCGCGTCGACGAGTTTCACCGCTCACCGACGCGCTTCGAGCAATTCAGGGCCTGGATCGAGAGGATCCCTAAGGTAAGGCTCTACATCGGTCTCACCGCCATTACCTGGCTTGCGCTGACGGCGCTCATCGGTATAGGACCGCGGCCCCTGATCGAACGCATCATCTCACAGGGGATCATAGATGCCCGCGATAGGTCGCGGCTCGAGTCGCTGGATTTGCTCCAGCAGTCAGACCCCTGGCTGGCCCTGGTCGGGGTGGCCATCGTGGTCGCGGCGGAGATGTGGATCTCCTGGTACTTCTTGGAACGTTTCGGACAACGCATACTCAAGACGAACTCGGCCATAAGGCTCGTGCTCGCCGCCTCGCTTACAGTCCTTTTTACGGCGCTCGCCAGGTTCTTTATAGAGCTGGACTTCGACCCCTATCTCACACCCCTCGCCGGCCTCTCCATCATCGGAACCCTCCTGCTCGGACCGAGGCTCATGTTCCTCATGGTGGTGATCACCAGCGTCAACGTCGGGATCCTCAGCGGCAACAATTTCCTCTTGACCGCGGCCCTGCTGCTGGGATCAGGGTTCGCAATCTACACCACCGTACGAGTGGATTCTCGTCAGCGCCTCCTCAAGGCCGGATTGGTTATCGCCGCGGTCATGAGCGTGGTGACCTTCGCGGTGGGTCTGATCGGCGGTGCCCATCCGCAAGACGCCCTGTGGTTCGGTGTGCTCGGTCTCGGGAACGGCCTCCTCTCGCTGATGCTGGCGATGGTACTGCTGCCTTTCCTGGAAGACGCCTTCAACATCCTCACGCCCATGAAGCTGCTCGAACTCTCCGACCCCCGCCATCCCCTGCTCGACAAACTCCTGCGCAACGCTCCCGGAACGTTCTCCCACTCCATGCAGGTTGGCCTGCTCGCCGAAAGAGCGGCCGAAAGAGTAGGCGCCGACGCGTTGCTCGCCCAGGTCGGCGCCTACTACCACGATATCGGCAAGATGGAACATCCTGCCTACTTCGTGGAGAATCAGATCGCCCAGATCAATCCGCACGCCGCCCTCTCCCCGACGCTCTCGGCCAAGGTAATCAAACGCCACGTAAAGGACGGCCTGGAGATAGGAAGCGCCTGGGGTCTGCCGCAGGAGATCCTTGACATCATCGCCCAGCATCACGGATCCACCCGCATCGAGTACTTCTACCGCAAGGCCCTCGAAGAAGCCCCCGATGAGGAGGCGGTCCCCGAGTCGGACTTCCGCTACTCCAGCGGTCTGCCCAGATCCAAGGAGGCCGGGATCATGATGCTCGCCGACTCTATCGAGGCGACCGTGAAGTCTCTGCCCAAGCCGACCCCCAAGAGGATCGACGACGTCGTCGCCGATACGGTCAGGAGGAAGCTCCAGGACGGCCAGTTCGACAAGTGCCGGCTCACCATGCACGATATCCACGACGCGGGGGAGGCCATCCGCGAAGCGCTCGTGGGTTTCCTCGGTCCCCGCATCGAGTATCCCGAAGACCCGGGAGATAACCGCAACGGAAAGGCTGCAAGCTAGTAGGTGCCACACCTGGAGTCGCCATCTGAGGGGTGATCCTCCCATGCCCGTCGCGGTTCTGGACGAAGTCGGTCACGCCGGACTCGACGAAGGGCGAGCCGCCCGCCTCTTCGCCGCTTCTTTCGCCAAGCTCGGCCTCGACCTGGAGCGAATCGGAGAGGTCTCCGTAGCCCTCGTCGACCCTGAGACGATCCGTGATCTCAACCTGAAGTTCAGAGACAGGGACGAGCCCACCGACGTGCTCAGCTTCGAGGTGGACGGACCTTACGGTGAGATGGTTGGGGAAGTCGTGATCTGCCCGTGCTGTACGGGCCCGGAATTGGGTGTAGACGAGCTCGTGGTTCACGGCGCGCTACACTTGGGTGGCATGGACCACGGAGAGGACTTCGGGGCCAGCCAGATGGCGAGGGTCCAGCGGGCCGTAATGGAGGAGTTGCGTGGCGAGGAAGGTTGAGCGGCCGGGCAAAGGCCAGCAGGGCGTAGTCACCAGCTTCGAGCATGCCTACAGGGGTTTGATCTCCGCCGTCAGGACTCAACGCAACATGCGCTTCCACGTCGTCGTGGCCGTAGCGGTGCTCGTAGCGAGCCTGCTGCTGGGCGTCAGCAAGCTCGAGCTGGCGGTCCTGGTCTTGACCATCTTGCTCGTGTTCGTGACCGAGCTTTTCAACACGGCAATGGAATTCGTGGTCGACCTTGCCACCAGGGAGTACCATCCACTGGCCAAGCTCGCCAAGGATGTCTCGGCGGGGGCCGTACTGGTCTCGAGCGTGGGGGCCGTACTCGTCGGTTATCTCATCCTGGCGGATGACCTGGGGCCGCTCTCTCTGGCGACCCTGGAGACCATAAGGCGCCAGCCAGCCTACCTCACGCTCGTCACGCTGGGGGTTATCGTGCTCGTCGTCTTGCTCGGCAAGGCGCTGACCCATTCCCCGAACTCCTTCGCCGGCGGGATGCCTTCGGGGCACGCGGCGGTCGCCTCCGCGGGGTGGGTCGCCGTGAGCTTCATCGCCGTCGAGGGTGGCGCTGGCTCTTACGCCGGGCTCGTATCCGTGATCTCACTCCTCATGGCCCTCCTCGTCTGCCAGAGTCGTGTCGAAAGCGGGCTCCATAACATCTACCAGGTGATCGTGGGGGCCGTGATCGGGGTCCTCGTCACTACGGCGGCCTTTCAACTGTTATGAGGGGGCGAGCTTGAAAGCAGAGACCGTGATGGAGGCGGCCCGCACGGCCGCAAGCCGGGCATACGCGCCGTACAGCAACTTCCACGTCGGCGCGGCGATTCTCACAAAGGGCGGCAACATACACTCGGGATCGAACGTCGAGAACTCCTCTTACGGGCTCTCGATCTGCGCGGAGCGTACGGCGGCAACGGCCATGGCCTCCGCAGACCCGGAAGATAGGGAGATAGAGCTCGTCGCCGTCTATAGCCCGAACGCCTCTCCATGCTTCCCCTGCGGGGCCTGCCGCCAGGTCTTGCAAGAGTTCGGTTGCGAGGAGGTCGTAGTGGAAGTCGGCGGAGGGCTAAGACGCTACCCGTTCGATGAGATTCTTCCCAACTCCTTCGGACCGGAGGACCTGTGATATGAGAGCACCCGTCATTCCCGCGCAAGCGGGAATCCACGACCGCGGTGACTCGGCGTCTCGCACTACGAGCGATACCACGGTTCACGTATGACAGAGGAGATCGCCCGGAAGGACGAAAACAATGGCCTCCGCAGCGGCTTTATCGCTGTGGTAGGCAGACCGAACGTCGGCAAGAGCACGCTGGTAAACAGGCTCGTCGGGAGGAAGGTTTCCATCACCTCATCCCGTCCCCAGACGACACGAAGCCCCATCAGGGGTGTCCGTAACGGCCCCGAATATCAGGCGGTCTTCGTGGACACCCCGGGTTCCCAGAAGCCTCGTGACACTCTACGGGCCAGGATGCAGGAGCAGGTCCTCGACAGTCTCTCCGAGTCGGATGTAATCCTCTTGCTCTTCGACGCCAGACAGGCTTCGGAGAAACTGGGGAATGGCGACAGGTACATAGCCCGTCTCGTAGCCGGTTCGGGTACCCCGGCTGTCGTCTGCATCAACAAGACCGATCTCCTGCCCGGGCCCGCAAGCGTGCTTCCGATTGTAGAGGCCGTCTCTGGCCTGGGAGATTGGAACGACGTGTTCCAGATCAGTGCCTCGAAAGGGACAAACGTCGAAAGTCTGATGGAGTCGGTTGTGGAGCTACTGCCATTCGGTCCCCGCTATTTCCCCGAGGGAAGCGTGACGGACTATCCCGAGTCGTTGATCCTCGCCGAGTACGTCAGGGAGAAGGCGCTGCACGTCCTGAGGGAGGAAGTTCCGCACTCCGTCGCCGTCGAGATCGAAGACGTAGAGCGCAAACAGAACGTGACGGTCGTCTACGCCGTGATCCACGTCGAACGCGCCACCCAAAGGATGATCGTGCTCGGCAAAGGCGGAAGGACTATAAAACGGATCGGCACCGAGGCCCGCCGCGACGTCGAGCGTCTCCTCGGTACCCGCATCTACCTCGATCTGAAGGTGAAGGTTAGCCAGGGATGGAGAAGTGACAGGAAGTTTCTGGAGCGGTTGGGTTTATAATTACCCTGGGTCGTTTTGTCGAGAGAGGAGCGTAGCATCTTGGCGATGAGGGTGCGCGAGTTCGCGAAGACGGTGGACCATACTCTCTTGAAGCCTGATGCCACCGAGCAGGAGATCCTACGCCTCTGCAGGGAGGCTGCCCACTACCATTTCGCGGCGGTGTGCGTCCCGCCCTCCTACGTCCCACTCGCCGCCAGGGAGTTACGTGGGGCTGACGTAAAGGTAGCAACGGTTGTCTCCTTCCCTTTCGGGTACGAGTCCACGGCGGTCAAGGTCGCGGCCGTCCGTGAGGCGGTCACCAGGGGCGCTTCGGAGCTCGACGTGGTCATGAACCTATCGAAGTTCCTCTCGGGGGAGTTCGGTTACGTCGCCGACGAGCTCGCCAGCCTCACCCAGGAGGTCAGCGCCGTGGCCATGAACAATGGTTTGAACGACGTGGTCGTCAAGGTCATCATCGAGACCGCCTACCTCTCGGACAAGATGAAGCGGCTAGCGACCCAGATCGTGGCCGCAAGCGGTGCTGATTTCGTGAAGACCTCGACAGGTTTCGCCCCTGTGGGCGCAACGCCCGAGGATGTGGCCTTGCTCAGGGAGGAGGCTCCGGAGGGCCTTGCGGTGAAGGCCTCGGGCGGAATCCATACTCTCCGCGAAGCCCTGGACATACTCAACGCGGGAGCCTCGCGGCTGGGCATGAGCGCGAGCGTCGCCGTGATGAAGGAGGCCGAGAGTGGCGGTCTACAAGAGTAAGGGGATCGTGCTGCGTTCGATCCGCTACTCGGAGGCGGACCGGATTCTGGACCTCTACACCAGGGACGCGGGGCTCGTCTCGGCCATCGCGAAGGGCATCAGGCGTACGAAGTCCCGCTTCGGCGCCCGCCTCGAACCGCTCTCCTGCGTAGACTTCGTCGCCTACCACGGCAGGACGCTCGACACGGTGACCCAGGCGGAGACGTTACGCAGCTTCCACGGCGTCAGAGAGGATCTAGCCCGCTTCGAAACGGCCGCTGGTATGGTCGGGAGTGTGCGCGCTCTTTCGGGTGGCGACGAAGCCGACCGCAGGGTCTTCAACCTGCTCTATAACGCTCTCGACATCCTGGAGACCTGCGAGTCTGGTTTCGAGACCATCGAGGCGGCCCTCGGTGTCAAACTCTCCATCCTGGCCGGCTACGCGCCGCAATTGGACGTGTGCCTGGTCTGCGGTACGGACCTCGATGCGGCGCCGGAGCCGCTGCACTTCGCCCCTGACCACGGTGGCGTCCTCTGCCGGGAATGCCGCTCTGCCACGGGCGACGCGTTCCCACTCGCCCCTGGCACTCTCGAAAGCCTGAGGGCCCTGGTCGAAAATCCCGTGCGTTCGGCGCCGGATCTGAAAGGGCCGAAAGACAACGTGCTCAGGGTGGTTCGGGCCCACGTCCTCGCCCACGCTCCTGGAAAGAGCCTGGTCGGCCCCCAGCTCGCCAGCGCCGGACGAAGAGCATGAGGTCTCCTGATTCCGGGGTCCATCTGGACCGCACTCCCCTTGCCCCCTGGGCTGTAAAGATCAGCGCGGGACGCCAGAGGCCGGAGCCTCCTGACGGCGTACGCAACGACTTTCAACGCGACAGAGATCGCCTTATCCACGCCAAAGCCTTCCGCAGGCTCATGCACAAGACTCAGGTCTTCATCTCCCCTGACGGGGACCACTTCAGAACCCGCCTCACGCACACCCTGGAGATGATGCAGATAGCCCGTACCATCGCCCGCTCCCTCGGCCTCAACGAAGACCTTACCGAGGCGATCTCGCTCGGCCACGACCTCGGTCACACCCCGTTCGGGCATACTGGAGAAGAAGCCCTCACCAGCGCCCTCGCCGCCCACGGACGCGCCTTCCGCCACAACGAACACTCCCTGCGTGTCGTCGACCATCTCGAGAGACAGGGGGACGGACTGAACCTTACGTTCGAGGTCAGAGACGGCATACGTAACCATACAGGGGAGGAATATCCGGCTACGAGAGAAGGTGAGATCGTCCGCGTCGCCGACAGGATCGCGTACGTCAACCACGACGTGGACGACGCGTTGCGTGCCGGAATCATCTCCAGCCACGACCTGCCGGAAGCCCCTATCTCGGTGCTCGGCGAGCAGATGAGTGCAAGGATCGACACCCTCGTGAGGGATATGATCTCTAACTCCGAGGTCAACGCCAAGATATCTCTGTCAGAGCCTGTGTATGGCGCTTTGATGGAGCTCAGGGCGTGGCTCTTCCGGCGCGTGTACAACAGACCGGGCTCGAGGGAGAATCAGAAGGCGGCACGGGTGGTTACGGGTCTCTTCTACTACTACCTGGAGCATCCTGAGGAGCGGCCGGCGAGCGACCCTGATCCCACAACCGAGACCGTAGACTTCGTGGCCGGGATGACCGATAGATACGCTCTAGCGACCTACCAGCGCCTCTTCCTACCCCGGGGTGAGATCTTCGCATGAGAGACCGGACCGCGATGGGCCGGGATTGACAAGGAGCGATGACCGCTCCGTAGGATATCGTGTCGATCCTCCTGTACGCGCGGAGGAACTCGACCAATTGTTCACGGCCTCCTGGCACGGGCACAAACCGCGCGACTGGAATCCCGTACTGCGACGGAGCCTGGTATACGTTTGCGCCTACCATGAGCGGCGCCTCATCGGGTTCGTCAACGTCGCGTGGGATGGAGGCGCCCATGGTTTCATCCTCGACACCACCGTCCATCCCGAGATGCGACGGCGCGGTATCGGACGCAGCCTGGTGTTACGGGCCGCCTCCGAAGCCAGGGACAGAGACGTGGAGTGGTTACACGTGGATTTCGAGCCGCACCTGCGAAGGTTCTACGACCTTTGCGGCTTCGGTCCCACAGAAGCCGGGCTCTTGCGCCTGGGCGCACCGGCGGTGGGGCGGAGGGCTCGGCGCGCGGCAGGAGAGGAGTAAGCGTGGCACAGGCCCTGGTACCGGGACAGATCGTCATTCTGAATGGTACGCCCCGGTCCGGCAAGTCGAGCATTGCCGCCGTTATTCAGGACACCTTCGACGGCGTGTGGATGAACCTGGGAGTCGATGGGTTCATGCGGATGACCCCTGACCGCTACATGCCAGGGATGGGGCTACGGCCGGGCGGCGAACGCCAGGACCTCGAGCCACTCGTTCAGACCCTGTATCGCGCGCTGTACGAGTCCATCGCAGCCCACAGCCGCCTCGGGCTGAACGTCGTGGTGGACGTCGGCCATCACGACTCCTACGCCGTTCCGCGGGGGATCCTCCCGGACTGCGCACGACGACTGAGCGGGTTGCCGGTCCTGTTCGTGGGCGTGCGCTGCCCGCTCGAAACCATTATGGAACGGCGACGTAAAACAGGCTGGGCGACAGGTAGTCCATCCGACGCACCGGTACCATGGCCCGTGAGTTTGTGGCAACGGGAAATCCACATCCCTGGCATCTACGACCTGGAAGTCGATACCTCGGTTCTGGGTCCGGAGGCCTGCGCGGCAGCAATTCGCCAGCACCTCGATCACGGCCCACCACCCTCGGCCTTCCAGCACCTCGCAGCCATGGTGACAGACGAGAGCAGAAGACACTAACCCGTGAATCCCTCATGTGATCTTGATCGAAGCTTGGCGCTACGTAGGGTGCGCGGCGTGATCGACCGTCTGGTCCGTGACGGTTCCGCAGTCGCGCGCTCGGACGGCACGCATCACAGCCTCTTCCCGGTCGCGGTGTACGCTGCCGAGGGTGAGGCGTTGCGGGATTGGGTCCTGCACGAAGGGGTGGGGAGGACGATCGAGATCGGCCTCGGTTACGGTATCTCGGCACTCTACATCTGCGAGGGTCTGCTAGGGAACCCCGACCCAGCGATACACCACGTCGCTATAGACCCCTACCAGGCGACGAGGTTCTCGGATTGCGGACTACAGTTCCTCGACGAGGCA
>Ga0126306_10000839_pt1 | contig 15522 bp, 21 predicted proteins | sample Plot27_FD_92592 | JGI IMG/M metagenome (GOLD analysis project Ga0126306, IMG submission 92592) | Serpentine soil microbial communities from UC McLaughlin Reserve, CA, USA - Plot27 | ecosystem: Environmental > Terrestrial > Soil > Grasslands | place: USA: UC McLaughlin Reserve, Lake County...
CGTCCTCACCACCTACGCCGCCGCGGTCGAGTCGGCTTTCGACGCCCTCGGCCACGGCGAGCTCGACCGCTACCTGGCCACGACCGGCCCCTGCCCGGTCGAGCGTGTGGCGGCCACCCTGGTCAAGGACCAGATCCCCGCCGGCAATCCGAGGGAGTGGTAGCTAGCCGACCTCGACCCTGTGCCAGCGCCTCGCCCAGTCGCGGAGCTTTCCGATCACCGGCTCGAGCGACTCGCCCTTCGGGGTGAGCTCGTAGGTGACGAGGACGGGGGCCCCTTCATGCACACGGCGTTCCAGCAGGCCCGCCTCCTCCAGCTCCTTCAGCCGGGCGGAGAGGAGCCGATCGGACATCCCCGGAACCGAGTCCTTGATCTGTGCGAAGCGGAGCGGACCGCGGGTGAGCGCGTAGAGGATCGCGCCACTCCAGCGGCGGCCGATCAGCTCGACCGCACCGTGGTAGTGGGGGCAGACCTCCTTCGAGGCCCTCGGGGAGGAGCGGCCTTGCTTCATCTCGCCTTCACACGGAGCTTACCGATCGTAAGGAGCCCCGAACGAGTGTGGGCTACTGCGTGCAGGGACCGGTGCCGACCTCGCCGCTCGAATCCGAGAGCGCCGCGGCAACGATCTCGTTGGGGACCCCGTAGCCGCCCTCGCGGCCAGCGGTGGTCGAGGCGAAGACGGTCGTCAGCACCCTGCCCCTCGCGTCGACCATGGGCCCCCCGGAGTCGCCGCTTCGGACCCAGCCGCGCAGCGCGGTCATCTGGCGGCGGACCGGTCCGCGGCCGTAGGAGTCCTCGCTGATCACGGTCCCGGTCGTCCCCAGCCGCGCCGGCTGGATCCCGAACGGGCCGTCCTCGGGATAGCCGAGCACGGCGCCCGAGGTCCCGTCGCGCGGCTCCTCCACCAGCCGAAGCGGCTCGCCCTCGAGGTCTTCGACCCGCAGCAGCGCCAGGTCGTTGGTGGTGTCGTAGTGGACCGGGGTCGCCTCCTGCTCGGAGCCGTCGCGCTCGGTGACGGTCGTGTCGTCCTCGCCGGCGATCACGTGCGCGTTGGTGACGACCAGGCCCGGGACGGCGACCCAGCCCGAGCCGGAGACCCCGAGGCCGCAGGCGGTGCCGAGCACATGGACGACGCTTTCGCCGGCGCGCTGGACCTCGGGATCGCCGGCGATCCGCGAGTTGGGCGGGCCGACGCCCGGGCTCGGCCCCGTGATCGCGATCCCCGGGTCGATCCGGTTAAGCGTGTTGAGCAGAAAGCCCGAGGGCGGAAAGGCGTCGTTGAGAGCGCGCAGGATCACCGAGCGCTGAACCTCCTGGCGCAGCTCCTTGGCCCCGGGCGTGTTCAGGGCGACCGCGCCGAACATCCAGACAAGGCCCAGTCCGATCCCCGCCAGCAAGGCCGCGCCGGCCAACCCATCGGCGACTTCCGCCGCGTCCTCGCGAACCAGGCGCGCCCGAAGCCTGTGCCCCGCCCCCTCCAGTGAGAGTGCCGCCAACCCTCCGACCAGGAGCGCCCCGGCGAGCGCGATCGCGGGCGCGTATGGGGAGTCGGACCCTTCGGGCAGAAGCGCCGGCCCTCCCCGGCTGCCGATCAAGGCGCCTGCGACGAAGCCAACCAGGCTCAGGGCCCCGACGATCAGCCCGTGCTGATAACCCCAGACGGCGAACAGAAGCGTGAAGACGACGATCGCCCAGTCGATCCCGGTCAAGGCTCGGGCATCTAAGCAGTCCGGCAGGGCAACCCACTACCTTTTCGCCGTGGACGAGCCGGAGGCACGCGGGGCGGCCGCAGCGCCGCCCCGAACCCGAGTCCCCAGGGAGGCCAGGTCGGGCGGACAGTCGCGGCTCTTCGGGCCGCCCCGCTCCGAGCGCCAGAAGCGCTTTCGCCAGCGCGCCATCCCGCTGATCGTCATCGCCTTCGTCTCGTTCGTCGTCGGCGCGATCATCGCCGCCGGCTCGCCCGAGCAGGACCGCGCGAAGCGCTTCGCCGAAGCCTGGGCGGCGCAGGACTTCGCCGGGATGTACGACGAGCTCGGCGAGACGACGCAGTCCGAGTACTCCCTGGAGAAGTTCACCAACGCCTACGAGGGGGCCCAGACCGCCTCGACCGCGACCGCGATCGATCCCGGCGACGCCGAGGGTCCCGATGAGCAGGACGGAGTGGAGGTCGTCGGCGTCGACGTCGGTGTCCGCACCAGCCTCTTCGACGAGGTCGAAGGCGAGCTGCAGATCCCATTGGACGGCGACAAGCTCGGCTGGGCACCCCATCTGACCTTCCCGGGGCTCGCGCCCGGCGAGCGCGTCGGTCGTCGCCTCGAGCTCGATAAGCGGGCTGCGATCCTGGCCGCCGACGGCACCCCGCTGGCCGAGGGCCAGGGCTCGCGCAGCTCCCCGCTCGGCTCCGATGCGATCGATGTCGCCGGCGAGGTGGGCGCCCCGGATGCGGAGCAGATGAAGAAGCTGAACGAGCAGGGCTACCCGTCCGACCAGGCGACCGGGATCAGCGGGCTCGAGCTCGCCTTCAACTCCCGGCTCGCAGGCAAGCCCGGCGGCGAGCTCCTGGCCGTGCCCGAGGACAGCCCGCTTCCGGACGTCCCCAAGAGCGTCGAGGGACGGATGCTGGCGACGTCGGAGACCGAGCCCGGCGAGCCGGTGAAGACCACGATCGATCCCGAGCTGCAGGAGGTGACTGTCTCCGCGCTCGGCGGCCAATCCGGCGGCGTGGTCGTGCTCGACGCCCGTAAGGGCTCGGTCAAGGCGCTCGCCGGCTCGGCCTTCTCCAGCCCCCAGCCGCCCGGCTCGACCTTCAAGGTGATCACCACGACCGCCGGCCTCGAGGCCGACCAGGTGAAGCTGGACGAGACCTTCGCCGTCGTCTCGGAGATCAACGCCGGTGGCCGGGTCATCTCGAATGCCGGCAACGAGCTCTGCGGCGGCACCTTCGTGCAGTCCTTCGCACATTCGTGCAACACCGTCTTCGCCCCGCTGGGCGTCGAGATCGGCGAGCAGAAGCTTGTCGAGGTGGCCGAGAGATACGGCTTCAACGAGGCGCCGAGCCTCTACGAGGAGGAGGCGCTGAGGGCGGTCGATCTGCCCAGCCCCGAGATCCCGGAGGATCCCGGCGACGACGTCGACCTGGCCGCGACCGCGATCGGTCAGGGCCAGGTCCTGTCGACCCCCTTGAACATGGCCTCGATCGCGCAGACCGTCGCCAATCGCGGTGTGCGCAAGCCGACGCCGATCATCTCCGACCCCAAGCTTCAGTCCGACCAGAAGGCGGTCGAGGTGACCTCGCCCGAGAACGCGAAGGTGCTGCGCTTCCTGATGGAGCAGGTGGTCAAGCAGGGCACCGGGGTCGCTGCGCAGCTACCCGGGGTGACCGTCGCGGGCAAGACCGGGACAGCCGAGCTCGGCCCCGACCCCAACGCGCCCCAGCCCCCGCCGGGCTCCGATGCGAACCCCACGCAGATCCTCGACGCCTGGTTCATCGCTTTCGCCCCATCCGAGAAGCCGCGCTACGCGGTGGCGGTGATGCTGATCGACGCCGGCGCCGACGGCGGCGAGGTCGCCGCCCCAATCGCCCAGGACATCCTGGCGGCTGCGCTCTAGGGCAAGCCCAGCGCGACGCCGACCACGACAAGGCCGCTGCCGAGCGCGGTCAGGAGTCCGCCGGGCGTCTCCCAGAGAAGCCCGAGGGGGACGCCGATCACGGCGAGGCCAACCCCTGCTGCCATCAGCCCCCACCAGTTGGCGCCGGGCGCGTTGGAGCGGGGCGCGGCGGTGGCGGTGAGGATCAACCCGATCAGCATCAGCCCGAGCCCGATCCCCGCCCCGATCGTGCCGGCGAGGTCGATCAGGGTGAGGACGGCGCCGGCGCCGGCCACCAGCAACAGGCCGCGGAGCTGGGCGGCGGCCACCTAGATGTCGAGCTCGACGGTGCCCTTCTCCCCGTCGGCCGTGATCTCGAGCTCCAGCGGCCGGTTCTCCGCCGCGCTCGTGTCGAGCAGGAAGAGCACGAACGACCCCTGGATCGGCCCAGAAGCGGCGGCCGTGTCCGGACCGGGCACCTCCTTGCCCCCGCCGAGCTCCTCGCTCAGCGGCAGGGCGAAGACCGAGTTGCTGGGGAGCGCCTCGAACTTGGCGCCGCTCGTGTCGACGACATCGAAGTCGGTGGCGGCCGGCAGCCGCACCGTCTCGTCGCCGGTGTTCTCGACCCGCGTGAAGACCGCCAGGTAGTCCTCACCCGCCGGAGCGGCCTGCTGTCCCTCGAGATACTCCGAGTCCTCGGCGTCGGTCGGGTTGAGGAAGCGGGTGAGCTGGACGTTGATCTCCAGGTGGCCCAGCTCGATCGGCTCGCCCTCGACCACGTGGGTCGACTCCTCCTCGCCGCAGGCGGCCGGTGCGAGGATCAAGGCTGCGCACAGCGCCGCCGCAATGGCCCGATAGCCGCCCCTCATCAGGGGCGGGAGTCTAACCGCGGGGCGGGCTCAGGCCGGCAGATGCGCCCCGCCGGCGACCGCGACGGGCTCGATCCGGGCGTCGGGCAACTCGGTCGCGTCGCGCAGCCGCCGCAGCGCCCGCGACCAGCGGCGCCGCCACCAGCCGCTTCGGCCGAGCTCGCGCAGGCGGTCGAAGAGGGTCTTCGGCTCGGTCCAGAACGTGAGCGTGATCGTGGTCACCGCGCCAGGTCCCTCGCTCAGCTCCCATAGCGTCCGGATCTGAACCCGGTTGAAGCGGCCACCGCTTCCGTGCTCGACCACCTTGTTCGGGCGCTCGACTTCCGCGACCACGGTCTCCATCCACTCGATCCCGCCTGGGGCGCCGACCCGGAAGCGGGCGCCAGCTCCCACGCCGGAGGGATCGAGGCGCTCAAGGCGGTACTGGTCGATGAAGTGATCGGTCCAGGCAGGGCGACGGGAGAGGTCGCAGATCAGGTCGAGGACGCGCGAGCGAGGAGCGTCGACCTGGAGGCTGAGCGAGATCGGGCCCATCGCGGCGGGCGCGATTCTATCCGCGAGGCCCGGAAAAACACGTGTTTGCACCACTTTGTACATGTCGCGGCTTGCTTTTTCGACTTTCGGGGATAGCATCAGAGGTGAGGATGTCGTGATCGGAGAGAGGTCGACTTCCCCGGAGGTCCATGAGGCTGGCCTCGCGGCGGCGGCAGGATCATTCATCTGCCTTGACTGCGAGCTCCCCGTCTCCCTAAGGCCCGGCGAGGAGATCCCGGAGTGCGCCAACTGCGGCGGCACCCGCTTCCGCCGCGCCTCGATCTTCGAGCAGCCCACCACCGGCAACATCTCGCTGCAACGGCATGTGATCGAGCCCGAGGGCTGGCTCGAGAAGGTGCGCGCGATGATCAGCGAGCCAGGCAACTACCTGGCGATGTTCGCCGAGGGTCGCAAGCGGGTGATCAAGCTCGACCAGGGCTGGTCGCGGATCGGGCGCAGCCCCTCGGCCGACATCCGCCTCGATGACCCGACCGTCTCGCGGCGTCACGCCGTGGTCGTGCAGACGGCCGAGGGGGAGCTGCGGGTGCTCGACGACCGCTCCCTCAACGGCATCTACGTCAACGAGGAGAAGGTCGACTGGAGCCCGATCGCCGACGGTGACCGCCTCCAGGTTGGCCGCTACAGCCTGCACGTGATCGAGAGCGCCGGGCAGCCGGCCGAGACCGGCTAGCTCAACCCGCGGCCCGCAACGCGCCGCTACTCTCAGTTCGCGCTGCGCGGCAAACCGTTTGTGCTGCCAGCCGTGCGTTTCAGGACGCCGCGGGGGCCGGGATCCGGTAAGGCGGCGCTGCGGCGCTCGTCCTAGCCGGCCGAGGACTGACCCTCAGCTCCGCCGAGGGTGCCTCGAAGGAGCCGAAGGTGATCACCTCGTTGGCGGCGTTGACGTTGCGAAGCGCATAGAACTGCCTCCAGCCCCTCGGCACCTCACCGGTGTCCTCGGGAACTACTCCTCGGGGTGGATCACCAACAGCGGGATCCTGGCGTGGTGGTGGACATGCGCTCCGACGCTTCCGAGCAGGTTCGCGGTGACCCGGCGCCTGCCGCGGGAACCGAGCACGACCAGGTCGTGTCCCCCGTCCTCGACCTGCTCGACGATCCGCTCGCCCGCGTTCCCCTGCTTGAGCACGGTCGTGACCGGCAGACGCTCCGGCAGAGACGCGATCGAATCCCGCAGGAGTTTCTGAGTCTCGGCTTCGACCTCCTGCTCGAGCCTCTTGACGTCGATCTGCGCCCGGTAGGCGTACTGAGGGACTTTGGGCGAGACCGAGATGATCGTCAGCCGGGAGTTGAGGGCCTCGGCCAGCCCTGCCGCCACTTCCAGCGCCCTGGCTGCGGTCGAGGAGCCATCGACGGCGACGAGGACGTTGCGGAACATGGCCCGCATGATGCACTCGCGGTCGCCCGCAGCACGTTCCGGGCCCGCTTCGGGCCGAGCTTGAGGATCCCGACCCTGTTCAGGTGATTGGAACCGCGTCTCTCCTCCTCGAGTCGGCTCGACCGATCCCAGTCGTTCAGTAGCGATCCGGCGGGGGCTCGTCGACGTAGCGCTGCTCGACCACACGGTCGGGCGCCGGACGACGGATGAAGGTGAAGTAGATGCCGAGGATCAGGCCGAGGGCGCCGACCAGCATCAGGATCAGACCGACCGTCGAGACGTCGACCGCGTCCCAGCTGTCCTCGACCGCGTAGCGGAGGATGGCCCCGACCGTGATCATGAACAGAGAAGTGCCGATCGTCATGGGCTGCGGCTACCCCGCGGCGGCGGCAGCAAACGGCTGGAGCGTCGGCGGAGCGATCAGTTTCCGCGCCCAGGGCGGTCCACACAACACGACCCCAGATCCGAGGAGGTTTCCCGATGCTTGGTAGTACCCCGGCTTTCAGCGGCTTTGCCGTCGACGATCTCGAGCACGCGCGCGATTTCTACGCGGACACGCTCGGGATCGAAACCGAGGTCCTCGACGAGGAGAACGGCCTGATGACCCTCCACCTGGCGGGCGACCGCGACACCTTCGTCTACCGCAAGCCCGACTTCACGCCGGCCACCTACACGATCCTCAACTTCGCGGTCGAGGACGTCGAGAAGGCGGTCGACGAGCTCGCCGATCGCGGAGTCAGCTTCGAGCGCTACGAGGACTTCGACCAGGACGAGAAGGGAATCGCTCGCGGCGGCGGCCCCGCCATCGCCTGGTTCAAGGATCCGGCCGGGAACATCCTCTCGGTGCTCGAGCAGAGCTGAGCCCGACTAGGCTCCAAGCCATGTGCCGAAATATCCGAACCCTGCACAACTTCGACCCGCCCGCGAGCGGGGAGGAGATTCGCGAGGCGGCGCTTCAGTACGTCCGCAAGATCAGCGGCTCGAACAAGCCCTCGAAGGCGAACGCGGAGGCCTTCGAGCGGGCGGTGGACGACGTCGCCGCGGCTACACGCACCCTGCTCGCCTCGCTGGTGACGAAGGCGCCGCCGAAGGACCGCGAGGTCGAGGCGGCGAAGCGGCGCGCTAGCGCGCAGGCCCGCTTCGCGGCCTAGGCTGGGCGCCCGCTTGCGCCCCGCGCTGACCCGCCTTCTGCTCATCGCCGCGGCCTTGGGGCCCGCGCTCGGCGGCTGCGGCGGTGACGACGGCGAGGACGCGGACGACCCCTCGGTCTCCTTCGTTCGCCCCGACGACGGCGCGGGCGTTGCCAGCACGGTGACCGCCGAGGTGGCGCTCGAGAACTTCGAGCTGGACCGCAGCAGCTTCGGCCGCACGAACGCCGAGGGGAAGGGCAACCTTCACTTCTCGTTGGACGGGGGCCGCTTCGACGATCCAACTCACGCGGGGCCGAATGGAAGCCTGGCGTTCAGACTCGGCACCGACGGCCAGTACTCGCCGGCGCTGGCCCCGACGATCACCTACGCGAGACTTCCGCCCGGTGAGCACACGCTCCGGGTCGAGCTCGCCGAGAACGACCACGCCGCGCTGGGCGTCTCGGACGAGGTCAGCTTCACGGTCGACTGAGCGGCGCGCGAGAGCTTGGGCGGTCCCAGCGAGCGAGCACCTAGCCCAGCTCGCGCGCGCTCCACCACAGACAGCGCCGCGGCGAGAGGGCCAGCAACGGCCCTGCGGGCTTCGACTTACGGTACTGCTCGTATTTCTTGACCAAAGCGGCGAGGCCGGCCTCGGCCTCGGTCGGCTCGAGCACCTCGACCTCTCCCAGCACCTGGACCCAGGCCAGCTCGCGCCAATCATCGGAGTAGCGATCGACCGTGAGGGCGGCGCGGGCGTCGCGCCGCAGAAAGCGGACGCGCGCCAGCTCCTCGCCGGGGTCGCGCTTCGGCTTCTCGTCGACTGCGGTCCAGATGCGCCCCTCGGCGGGGGCGAAGGTGACGGGCAGCACCCGCGGATGACCGGCCGCGTCGAGCAGACCGAGCCGCGCCACGCGGGCCCGCTCGAGCAGGCGCTCGGCCCAGGAGGGGGCGTCCGGTAGGTTGGAGGCGGCCACGGCTGGCAGGATGACAGCGACGAAAGGAGCGGCATGGAACTCGGGATCGGACCCGATCAGTTCGTCGAGCAGTCGGCGTATCTCGACGCCGCCTGGGAGAAGTCAGGCTGCGACGACAAGCCGCACAAGGCGGCGCTCGGCTACTTCTCCCTCGGCGACGACGCCCAGAAGAACGCCGACGAGTACCTGCGCGACTAGTACGCCTGGCTCGGCGAGGAGCTGGCGGCGATGATCGCCGACACCGCCGCGAAGGACGGCGACACGGTCAAGGGCTACATGCAGGCCTTCGAGCAAACCGGCTGCGACGAGCTGATCCGCTTCCCCAGCTCAAGTGATCCGAAGCAGGTGGAGCTGCTGGCGGACGCGGCCGACCTCTGAGCCGGCTCACCGCGAGCGCTCAGGAGCCGAGGGCTCGGCCGACTCGGTCAGGTCTTAGAGTCCGGGTGACAGCGTGTCGGGGAGCTCAGCGGCGAAGCGAAGCCTCACCAGCGTGGCGCTGGCCGCCGCGGTCATCGCCCTCGCCGTCGAGGCCTCCGGGGGGAGCCCCCGCGCAGCCGAGCCCGGCGCCGTGGAAAGCGCCTCCCGAGGGGCCCCCGACCGGGGCGTCTACCGCCTGGCCAATCGCTGCTTTGCGCTGCGCTCGCTGACCAACCGCCGCTTCGTCGCCGCGGAAGGGGACCGCTACCGCGCCGACCGACGCCGCGAGCGCGGCGCGACTCCCTTCTTCATGGAACCCTCCGCCCTGGGTCTATATCTGCCCTATGACGACGGCGGCAGGCTGCTCGCTGTCGAGGACCGGAACCGGGTCGCCCGCGCCGAGGCGCCCGGCGCTCGCACCGAGTGGGCCCTCGCCCGGGCCGGTAAGCGCCGCTTCATGCTCACCTCGACCGGCAACGGCCGCCGACTGGCGGCGGCCGCGAGCGGAGACCTGGTTCTGCGTGGCGCCGCCGGGGCGGGACGCCGCGCGCTGTTCAGCTTCAAACGACGGAGCGGCTGTCGCCGCTTTCCCGAGGCCAAGGTCGGGGCCAGGGGCCGCCCCTTCGGCGGAACCCGTCGCGACGGCAGCGTGGTCGGCTTCGCCGACATCCACCTGCACATCACCGCCGACATGCGCGCCGGCGGCCGCGTCCTTCATGGTGAGGCCTTCGACCGCTTCGGGATCAGCCATGCGCTCGGCTTCGATGAGCGCGATCACGGACCGGACGGCTCGGCCGACATCACGGGCAACCTCCTTCGCACCGGCCTCCCCTTCGGCGCCCATGACATCCACGGCTGGCCGAGCTTCGCCGGGTGGCCGACCTACGACACCAACACTCATCAACAGGTCTACTACCGCTGGCTGAAGCGGGCCTGGAAGGCAGGCGAGCGGTTGGTCGTGGCCCAAACGATCGAGGACGAGCCGCTCTGCCGGCTCGAGCCGCGGCGCTCGCACTCCTGCGATGAGACGGCGACGATCAAGCTCGAGATCCGCCGCCTGCGTCGGCTGCAGCGCTACGTCGATGCCCAGAGCGTGGGCCCGGCCGCGGCTGGTTCCGGCTCGTGCGCGGCCCGGCGCAGGCGCGCCGGGTGATCCGCCGGGGCAGGCTCGCCGTGGTGATCGGGATCGAGTCCTCGAATCTGTTCGGCTGCAGCGAGTTCCGCGATCGGCCTCAGTGCGCTCGCCGAGACATCGATCGTGGCATCGCCATGTACAAGCGGCTCGGGGTCCGGAGCGTCTTCGTCGCGCACTGGACCGACAACGCCTTCACCGGCGCCGCGCTCGAGGGAGGCGACAAAGGGGCATTCATCAACGTCTTCAACAAGCTCCAGACCGGCAGCTACTTCCAGACTGGGCCGTGCCCGAAGCCGGGCCAGGGCGAGGAGCCCGCCGCGCTGGAGCCCTTCGAGCTCCAGGTGTTGGTCAGCTACTTCCCGACGGCGACGCCGCTGGTGGACGAGGCGGTCCCTACCTATCCGCCGGGGAAGCAGTGCAACGCCAAGGGCCTGACCAAGCTCGGCGCCTATCTGATCCGCCGGCTGATCGCCAACCTGATGTTGATCGAGGTCGACCACCTGAGCGAGCGGGCGCGCGAGCGGGTGCTGCAGATCGCGGCGCAGCGGCGCTATCCGCTCGTCTCGAGCCACACCCACACCGGCGGGCGCTGGACCACGGGCGAGCTCCGCCGGCTCTACCGACTAGGAGGGATCGCCACCGCCCGCCCCGCCCAGGCCGCGGAACTCGCCGCTACCGTGCTCGGGCTTCGCTCCTACCGAAGCCGAAGGCGCCACTTCGCGGTCCCGCTCGGCACCGACACCGGTGGCTTCTCCACGCTTCCGGGACCCCGCCCGGACGCGGCCGAGGACCCCCTCACCTATCCGTTCCGCTCCTTCCGCGGCAGGGTCGAGCTGTCCCGCCAGCGCTCCGGCCAGCGCACCTATGACCTGAACGCCGACGGCGTCGCGCACTATGGGCTTTACCCGGACCTGCTCGCCGACGTCGGAACCCACCGTGGCGGGCGTCGGGCGCTGCGGCTTCTGTTCCGCTCGACCGAGGCCTACCTGCGGATGTGGCGCCGGGCGCTCAGGCGCTGAACGGCACGCGATCCGCGGGTGCGAGGTGGCCTCGGAGTGGGGCTCACAAACCCATAAACCCGTTCCGCACGGGCGCGGCTAGCCTGCTGCGCGGTGAGGAGACGCTGGAAACGGCTGGGTGCCATGGCGCTGTCCCCCCTGGTGATGGCGGCCGCTGCCGTGGCGGCTGGCCCTGGCCCACAGGCAGCCGCGGCCCAGGATCAATGCCTGAGCGCCGATCCGCCACCGCTGACTCGGCCCGCCCACCGACTTCGCTTCGGAATCACCCCGCTGGGCGCGGGCAGCGCCGGCGCCTCGCAGCTCGAGCCCGTCCCCGAGAACCGCCGCGCCGCCCTGCGGGCGCTCAGCCGGCTCCAACCGCGTGGTCGCCAGCTCGTCCTGCGCCTGAACCGGATGTTCATGGCCGACGGCGTCGCGGGCATTCGCCGCTACGCCCGGATCGTCGATCGCTACGCAAATGCCGGCTTCACAGCCGAGCTCCAGGTCCGCTACCACCCCCGCCCCGAGCAGGAGGGCGACATCGCCGCCTGGCGGCGCTACGTGCGCCGCGCCGCCATGATCCTCGGCAAGCGCCCCAGCGTGAAGGCGCTTACGATCACCAACGAGGGCAACCTCGATCTCTCGCCAAACACCTCGGACGGGAGCTTCGACGGCGTCCGCCAGGCGATCATCGCCGGAGTCCTCGCGGCGCGCAAGCGGCTCGATCGGATCGGCCGCGAGGACGTCGAGCTCGGCTTCGCGGTCGCCTGGCGGGCGCCGCCGGACACCGACCGAAGCTTCTGGGAGGAGCTCGGCCAGCGGGGCACGCCGCGGTTTCGCCGCGCGCTCGACTACGTCGGGCTGCAGATCTATCCGCACCTGTTCTGGCCGCCCGCTCCGCTTCCCGGCCGCTCCGCGGGCGACGAGGTGATAGAGGCGCTCACCCTGATACGCCGCTGTTACATGCCCAAGGGCCACCTCGGCCGGCGAGTGCGCCTGTGGATCAGCGAGAACGGATACGCCACCAACCTCGACAGGACCGAGGTCTCCCAGGACAAGGCGCTGAGCTCGACCCTGCGCGAGGTCCACCGCTACTCGGGGACGCTCGCGGTCAGCAACTACCGCTGGTTCAACCTCAGAGACAACAACTCCGACGGCCCGGACCTGTTCGACGCGGTCGGGCTCCTGCGCGACGACTACTCCCGCAAGCCAGCCTTCGCCACCTTCCGCTCCGCGATCAAGAGGCTCGGTGCGCGGCGCCCGCGGAGGCGCTAGCTCCGGCGCGAGCGATGAGTCGGGCTGGTGTCGCTGGTCAGAACGGTTAGACCTCAGGCAAACGACCCGAAGGAGAGAGATGGAAGCGAACGCAGAGCAGCGGCTCGTGACAGGCGTCGACTTCATCGCGATTCCGACCAAGGACATCGCTCGGGCGGTGGGCTTCTACGAGAACGTCCTCGGCCTCGAGCGGGGAAAGCAGTGGGGCAACATGCCGGCCCACGAGTTCGAAACGGGCAACCTGACGATCGCCGTGATGCAGTCGGACGCATTCGGGATCGAGCCACGAATGCACAGCCACCCGATCGAGTTCCGCGTCGAGGACTTCGAGGCAGCCCACGCTGAGCTCGAATCCCGCGGGATCGAGTTCAAGGGCGAGACGATCGACTCAGGCGTCTGTTGCCAGGCCTTCTTCGAGGACCCGGACGGAAACACGCTCGCCATTCACCACCGCTACGCCCCGCCTCCTGCGACTGGGTGAGCGAGGAGAGCGGCCACACAGCGCAATCGCGGAGCTAGGCTCCGAGGGCGGCGGGATCGACGTCTCCTTCAACCTGATCAGCCATCCAATATCCGCGGGGTGCCGATCGCCGAGATGGAAGTCGATGACTTCATGACGCCCGTCTCTTCCACCTCGGATTGGGTCCTCCGCCCATGACCGCGACGATCATCAAGGTCAGCGCCGAAACACTGATCGACTAGCCCCGCGGCGCGAGAGCGCCGGCTCCCATATCCTTCCGGCGTCCCGAGGTGCCAGGGCAAGGAGAGCGGGCATGAAGAGCGCGCGTCACGCGCAGCAGCTGAAGAGGGCGATCGGACTCATCGCAGCAGGAGCCCTGCTGGTGGGCCTCGGGACAGCATCGACCGCCGCCGCCGGCCTCAACGCGCACGGAAGCGTGAAGCAGGTCTACGTCACCGGCGCGGCGCCCGACGAGAAGCTGGGGTTGCTTCACCGCGGCCGTCGGGTGGCTTCGCTTCGCGCCGGCTCCCTGGGCGGTGCCGTCTTTCGACGGGTCGAGCCCGGCAAGGGCTATCGCGTCCGCTCCGCCGGTGGTGGGGTACGCTCGGCCAGGCTCGCGGTGCTCTCCGGTCGCGCCCGCCCGCACAGCAGAAAGCTCTACCGGCAGAGTCTTCCCGCCGGCGGCTATGGCTACCTGCGGACGCGCGACGGGATCAAGCTCGCCATCAACGTCCATCTGCCGGGGCCCGCGAGCGAGGGCCCCTACCCAACCCTGGTCGAGTACGCCGGCTACGGCTTCGCCAACCCGGCCGGCCCCGAGGCGGGCATCAGCCCGGTCGCCAACCTGCTCGACTTCGCCGTGGTCGACGTCAACATGCGCGGCACCGGCTGCTCGGGCGGCGCCTTCGACTACTTCGAGCGTCTGCAGTCGCTCGACGGCTACGACGTGGTCGAGACGGTCGCCCGTCAGCCCTGGGTCGCCCCCCACAAGGTGGGCATGCTCGGCATCTCCTACGGCGGCATCAGCCAGCTCTTCGTCGCCGCCACCCGCCCCCCGCACCTGGCCGCGATCACGCCCCTATCGGTGATCGACGAGACCGCGACCACCCTCTACCCCGGCGGCATCCTCAACACCGGCTTCGCCCTGCAGTGGGCCGAGGACCGGGTCGACGACGCGCAGCCCGCCTCCCCCACGGGCGGCCAGCCCTGGGCGTACGAGCGGATCCAGAACGGTGACCAGACCTGCGCCGCGAACCAGGTCCTCCACACCGCTGCCGTCAACGTGGTCAAGAGAACTCACCGCAACCGCTTCTATCGGCCGGCCGTCGCGGACCCGGTCTCGCCGGCCAAGTTCGTGCACCGGATCGAGGTACCGGTCTTCCTCGCCTGCCAGTTCGAGGACGAGCAGACCGGCGGCCACTGCCCGGCCCTCGCCGATCGCTTCACCGGCACCCGGCGCAAGTGGTTCACCTTCGCCAACGGCCTCCACGTCGACTCGCTCGATCCGGCCACCTTCAACCGCTGGTACGACTTCCTCCAGCTCTTCGTCGCCCACCGCCGCCCGCAGCTCTCGCAGACCCAGAAGAACCTGGCACCGACGATCTACCAGACGTCTATGGGCATCGACGGCCTCACCCTGCCACCCGACCCGATCCAGAGCAAGCCCAGCTACAAGGCGGCGTTGCGGGCATTCCTGCGCCTGCGCCCGGTGCGGATCCTGTTCGACAACGGCGGGCCCTCCCCGGGCAAGCCCTATGCCGGCTTCGAGCGCTCCTTCTCGCGCTTTCCGCTCCCGCGGACGCAGGCCCGGTCATGGTTCCTCGGCCCCAACGGCACGCTCCGCGCCCGCGCGCCGCGCAAGCCGGGGCGCGATCGCTTCATCTGGGATCCTTCCGCGCGGCCGGCGACCAATTTCACCGGCAACACCACCTCCGGCGATCTGTGGACAGACTCTCCCAACTACCAGTGGCTTCAGCCCCCGCCCGGCTCGGCGCTCTCCTACCGGACGCCGCGCCTGCGCAGGGACACCGCGATCGTCGGCGCCGGCGCCCTTCAGGCCTTCCTTCGCTCCTCCAGCCGCGATGTCGATCTGCAGGTGACGATCAGCGAGGTCCGCCCCGATGGCAAGGAGACCTACGTTCAGAGCGGCTGGTTGCGCGCCAGCCGCCGAAAGCTCACCCGCACAAGCACCCTGCTGGAGCCGCGTCCGACCTTCCGCCGCCGCGACGCGCGCCCGCTTCCACGCCGCGGCTTCGCCAGGGTGGTCGTGCCGCTCTACTACCAGGGCCACGTCTACCGCGCCGGCTCTCGGATCCGGATCACGATCACCGCGCCGGGCGGTGATCAGCCGGTCTGGTCCTTCGCCAACACGGTCCCGTCCGGCAAGGCGAAGGTCACGCTCGCCTTCTCACGCCGACGCCCCTCGCGGCTGGTGCTGCCGTTCATCCCGCGGCTGGGGGCGCCCTCCCCGCTGCCGCCGTGCCCGGCGCTTCGCGGCCAGCCCTGCCGCGACTTCGCGCCCTAGTCGGGGGGGACGTTCTGGTTGAGCCGGAAGAAGTTCTCAGGGTCGTACTTCTGCTTCAGCGCCTTGAGGCGGTCGAACTTCTTCGCGCCGTAGGCATCGCGGATCCGCTCCTGCCCTTCATCCATCAGGAAGTTGACGTAGACGCTCTGGTGGTGGGGCTCCAAGGCTGACCAGAAGTCCCTGACCCACTCCCGCTCGGCCTCGAACCCCTCCTCGGTCCCC
>Ga0126306_10000840_pt1 | contig 15507 bp, 12 predicted proteins | sample Plot27_FD_92592 | JGI IMG/M metagenome (GOLD analysis project Ga0126306, IMG submission 92592) | Serpentine soil microbial communities from UC McLaughlin Reserve, CA, USA - Plot27 | ecosystem: Environmental > Terrestrial > Soil > Grasslands | place: USA: UC McLaughlin Reserve, Lake County...
CATCCCGTTCCCGCCCGAGGTCGAGCACGCCTGCCGCGAACGCGTGGCGAACTCCGCCCACATCAAGCCCCCAACCGAAATCCTCACTGCAGGAGGCGCAGTTTGATGCCACCGTCCCGACCGCGCGCGACCGGATCGTGCAGGCCAGCGTCAAGCTGGTGCTCGAGCCGATCTTCGAGGCGGACTTCAAGCCGTGCAGCTACGGCTTCCGTCCGATGCGCCGAGCCCAGGACGCGATCGCGGAGATCCATCACTTCGGCCGACTCTCCTATGAGTGGGTGGTGGAGGTGATATCGCCTCCTGTTTCGACACCGTCCCGTGGGACCTCACGCTCAAAGCGGTCGCCCACCACACCGACCAGCGCTGGATTGTCCTCTACGTCGAGCGGTGGCTCAAAGCGCCGCTACAGACCGAGGACGGCAGCCTGGTCAAGCGGGACCGCGGAACCCCTCAGGGTTCGGCGATCTCGCCTTTGCTCGCCAACCTGTTCATGCACTATGCGTTCGACGCGTGGATGGCCCGGGAGTTCCCGGCGGTCCCGTTCGAGCGCTACTGCGATGACATCATCGTCCACGCTCGAAGCGAGCGGCAGGCCCTGCACGTGCGGGCCATGATCGCTTCGCGGCTGGCGGAGTGCGGTCTAGAGCTCAACGAGCACAAGACTCGCATCGTGTACTGCAAGGATGCCGACCGGCGCGGCTCGCACGAGCACACGTCGTTTGACTTCCTCGGCTACACGTTCCGCCCGCGGCTGTCGAGGAACCGGTTCGGGAAGCACTTTCTGAACTTCTCCCCGGCGGTCTCGGGTCAGGCGAAGACGCGGATGCGGCGCGAGATGCGCAGCTGGGGCGTCGCTCGCCGCTCGGACAAGACCCTCACGGAGCTGGCGCTGATGTTCAACCTTCAGCTCCAGGGCTGGATCAACTACTACGGACGCTTCTACAAGTCCATGTTGTATCCGGTCTTCCGCCACCTCAACGACACGCTCGTGAGGTGGGCCATGCGGAAATATAAACGACTGCGCCGCCACAAGAGCCGCGCGCGCAGGTTCATCGCTGACGTCGCCAGACGCCAGCCCGGCCTGTTCGCGCACTGGCGCTGGGGGCTGCGCCCCGACGGCTGGACGATGGGAGCCGGATGAGCCGAGAGGCTCACGTCCGGTTCTGCGAGCGCCGGGCGGTGAGATCCCTCCCGGCGACTCACCTCGTGGTGCTGGTGTCGGGCACTAAGGCGCAAGCCGAGGCGCTACGGGCCGACACGGCGGCGGTCCTCTCCGCGATCGGCCTGCGCCTGTCGCAGGAGAAGACCAAGGTGTGCCATATCAACGAGGGGTTCGACTTTCTCGGCTTCCGCATCCAGCGGAAGCGCAAGCGCGGGTCGAACAAGGTGTTCGTCTACAGCTGGCCATGCAAGACGGCGCTCGCGTCGATCATGGCCAAGATCAAGGCGATCACCAGACGGGGAACCAACCACCCGCTGTCCGCTCTGCTGCGCCAAATCAACGCGGCGCTGCGAGGCTGGACGGTCTACATTCGGCACGGCTGCTCCAAGCAGACGTTCCACTACCTCGGCCGCTACACGTGGCTGCGGGTCGTCAGATGGCTGCGCCGCAAGCATCGCCGCGCCACCTGGAAGTCGATCCGACGGCGCTACATGCGGGCCGTCACGGCCCGCACGCTGGTGCCCCACGACGGCGGGATCGCGCTCTTTAACCCGGCGTCGGTGCCGGTCACCCGGTACCGCTACCGCGGCGCGAAGATCGCGAACCCGTGGACCACGCGGCCAATCACGGCGACGGCCACAGGATGACCATCGGGCTCGTGGAGAGCTGGATGCGGAAGATCGCCGCTGCACCTCGACCAGGCCAGGGCTACGAGGTCGCACATGAGCTAGACCAGGAACGCCTCGGCCTCGGCCTCGCCGGTCGGTATGCGCAACCACAAGGCATCTGACCATTGTCGCGTCGTACGGTCTAGCTAGCTCCAGCCGTGATTCGCCGGTTGCGCAGCCTCAGCGCCGCGACTAGCGTTCAACGCGAGGGACGATCACGCGTCGGACAGTACCCCTACCCCCCGCCCCCCAACATGCTCCACGTCCTCATCGTCGCCCAGGTCTGCCTCTACCGTGACAGCCTCGTGCAGGCCCTCGATGGCGACGGCCGCTTCAAAGTCGCGGGTACGGCGCGCACGGCGTTCGAGGCGGTAGAGAGCGTCCAGCGCAGTGAGCCGGATATTGCACTCATCGACACTACGACGGTCGACATCGGTGGATCCGTGGGGGCCCTGCGGGCGGTCGCGCCGGAACTCCGCGTTATTGCGCTCGCGGTCCCTGAGACCGAAGCTGACGTGGTTGCCTGCGCAGAAGCGGGCGTATCCGCCATCGTCACGACAGACAGCCCGCTGACGGTGCTGATGACGACCATCGAGTCCGTGGAACGCGGTGAGTTGCTGTGCACGCCGCGGGTTGCCGCGTCGCTGTTGCATCGGGTTCAGGTGCTTGCTGTGCACGGGGCCCGGCCGCCGGCGGACGACCTGACATACCGTGAGCGCGAAGTGCTCGAGCTGCTAGACGAAGGACTATCGAACAAGGAGATTGCCTGCGCTCTCTACATCGAAGTCGGGACCGTAAAGAACCACGTCCATAACATTCTGAAAAAGCTGCAGGTCCGCCGCCGATCGGATGCCGCGAGGTGGATGCGCCTTTCGGCACCGAAGGGTCGCAGTACTCGGTACTAGGATGGTCTCGTGCGCCCCGCTCGAGCCGCGTTCGATCAGCGCCGAATCCCTCCCGAGGCGAATAGCCAGTCGCTAACTAGCCGATGTTGGTCCGGATCCAGTGAGCGCAGGAACTCATCGGTGCGATCGCTGGCCTGCCGCTCGCTGTGCGACAGCCCGGACGTGTACAGAAGCCATGCCGCATAAGCCAAGATGTCTGATTCGAGCGCCGTCTGAACCGGCACGAGTGCAGCGAGCTGAATAGGATGGTAGGGCGAGCGCGATGCGTCACGCCAAAGCACGATGCTCCTGATGTCCTTGCGGAGCCGGGCATAACTCTGCGGCGCTCGCGTTGCGGCACACGCAAGTGCCTCTCTTGTTCGGGTGCAAAACCGCCCCGCGACCGCTTCGACGCTGCGATCGCCGATGATGAGAGCGATGCCATCGTAAGAGTCACTCGGCAACTGCGACGACAGGCGATTTGCCAACGCTCGAGCCGGGATCCCCCCGATCCTGGCCCACCAACGCGCAACTGTCCTCATCTTCGTACCGAGGGTCGATCTTTCTCTTGAGTGGTATCAGGCTACGGCCGGATACGTTCCGATTCAAGCCGCGGTGGGCTGGCGGTATGCAGCATTCGGCGGTATAGCGCCCAGCCCCGGCGGGAGCAGATGCAGTGGGAGGAAGAGGGTTATGCGGATTACGCTCTCCGCCACCAACCCCACACTACGACGCGGTTCAAGGCGGTCCTACGTTTCCGGCATCCTGCGCAATGCTGTATGCCAAGCCTCCGCGTAACTCGGTGGACGAGGTCGCCAAGCTGCACGCCAGCGGTGCCGGTTCGCATGCCAGCGGTGCGCGTAGCCACCGGAAACGGAAGGCTCTCTTCGAACCCATGCGACTCCAAGGCCGTCAGGACGCGTACGTCTGGGTAGCTCGTGAGGCCAGCTCGGGCACGGTCGTCTTGGACCATCATGTAAACGTTCGAGCCGCGATAAATTAGCAGTGCATCGGCATCGACGGAGTACTTGGGGCGAACCGCAATCGGTCCTTCTCCGTCCGAGATGGCAGGCATCTGTAGCCAGCTCTGTGCCCTCCTGGCGGTGTGTTGCGCCAAGTCGCTCATGCGTCACAGCAGCCTGCAGCCCAACGGCACCACCAGCTGCAGTCGCAGGTCGCGCAGCCGGCGCACCGAAGCACGCAACCGCCGCAGGCGGCAGCCACACACCAGAAGTAGGCCGCCCATGTCCCTGCGCACGCGAAAAGGGAGCTGAGGCACGCCGAGGCGCACGACCTCCGGAGACAGCCCACCCATGCGCTCCACCAACTGTGGGCCATAACCACCTGATCGTCTTGGACAGCGAACTCACGCGCTCGGCTGAAGTCCCCAGCGGGCGCCTCGAGCAGGAAGTCGTAGACAAGCTCGTTGCGACCCGCCTTGACCACGCAGGTGACAACAGCGGCCTCGGCTCCCGACTTGGAGGCAGATTGGCCCACGAGCTCGAACTCGATCGTGCGGACCGCCTCGGCTCCCGCCGCGGAAGGCGAGGGAGGGCGCACGTCGCCCGTCGCCCGAGCCTTGACCCTGATGCCGAAAGTCTCCTCGGGCCGGTCGTGAGGGGAATATCCTCGTGCCTTGACCTCGTCCGTCAGTTTGCCGAGCTGATGACGTTCCTTTGCTCGAGCGCGGAACGCGTCATGCGCAGCCTTTGGGTCAAGAAGCTCGACGGTTTCGTTTTCAACCGCTGGCGGTCTCGGTGGCTGTGGCATGAAGCCCCCTCTCGGACGATGTCGGGCAACCGTGTTTCGTATCGCTCGTGGACGAGTCGGTCAATCGATCAGAGGAATGAGATTGGATCCACAGGGATCTACAGATCGATATAGATCCCTGACGTTATTGGCGGTCCTCGCGGGACCTCGAAGCGGCGCGCCTCGGGCGTCGGGCGAAAGCGAAGCAACAATTCGTCAACTCCTGGCGGGAGGAGCTCGAAATCTCCCCCGCGCTGGTCCGACCGCGACCGGCGACTGGACCGAGGGCCTCCGCCGCTTCGCCCACGCGCACCGCCGGCCGCTCGTCGCCTACCCCTGCGGCGTCAATGTGGACCTCACTTTGGATTACGGTCTTTGTGCGGCGATCAGGGCGCTGCGCGGGTGAGCTGGATGACGGGAAACGCAGGTGCGCGACGAGCTGCCCAACTGAGCCAGGCTGTTTGACGGAGACCTCGAAGCCGGGACGATCTGTCCTGGAGGAAGTCGAGGACATTCCGACGCGCGACGGCTTTGACCGCGAGTACGTGTTCGACAACGGCACCTCTGACCCGCCGGTGCTCCGGCAGCTCAGCCGCCTCGCACTCGAGCTCATAACCACGACCCTCAAACCGCTCGGCGAAGCGCTCACGCAGCTACCGGCGGGCCCCGGGCCGCAACTGCTTCATGCACGATCCGGGCCGCCTGATCCGCCGCTACGTCGTCTGGCGCAACCGCAACACCGCCAACCCCGCCTATGCGTCCTCATCTAGTACCGCCGCCACTCGCCGGGGCCTGTGGACGACTCGGGCGCGTGGGCCCGCCCGAGACATGCTGCGAGACCTCAACCGAGGCGCCGATCCTGGCCTTGCTCGGGCTCGCCTTCTGTGAGTAGACACCGATTCGGACCGAGTCCGCGTCGGCGGATGCGACGAAGATCAGTTCCGCGACGCCCGCAAGCAGCAGTATCACCGACGCGGCGTGTTTCATCGGTGCGAGCGTCACCTTCCACACGACGAACCGCGGTTCAGCGCCGACGCGCGATGCAACACGAGTCGGGCCCGCTCATTAATGCGAACCGACCTACTCACGAGCAAGGGCCTCCTCAGTGCCGTCCCAGCAGACAGGTCGGCGGGTCGTGTGGCGCGGCCGCACGACGCGGATCGAGAATCGCCGGAGCGTACCCCCATGCCGCCAGTGGAGCGTCGACCCCGGCGCTTCCCCTTTCGCCTGCCAGCGCTACTCGCAGCCGCCATGGTCACAGGCCGAGCAGAGTGCCGCATTGCGCGAATCCGAGCAGCGGTCGACGCGCTACGCGGCCCGCAGCGCCGCTGCTCGTATTCGTCCAACTCGATGTGCGTCAGGAAGTTGGAGGTGCTTATTGAGTAGCTGATCCAACATAAGCTCGTTGTCGCCTGCGGGTGTGAGTCCCGTCCGGGTAGCTGCCAGGAGGCCCGGTAGCAGGCTGGCGGCTCGGTCTGGAAACGGGTCGGGTCGAAGCCCAGCGTCGAAAGCCCCTTTGGGGGGAGCAACTCAGCGGTCCGTAGCGTGAAGCGAAGCCTGCCGCGTCGTTAGGACGCCGCCTTCGGGCGGGGACAGGAGGAGCCGAGCCGCGGTTGTCACGGCGAAGGCCATGGAAGGGGTGAAGAGCCTGGAAGCAGCCCCGAGGAACCTCCCGGCGTATGGGGCTCGGAACGTTGAGATGGTGGCAGCGGGAACCTGGGAGACCCTCCCCGGCCCGACCGCTCCCTGGATGGGGGCGCTCGGAGCGTCGCTTCCTATAACCGGTGATGAGCCGGGAAATGGAGGTCGAGCCGGGTGGGAGTCGGGGGCGGCCGTAGTACCGCTTGAGCCGACGGGACAACAAAACCCGCGGTGAGGGAAGGGCCGCTACTTCGTCCATGCGTCACGTACAGGGAAGGGCTGGTGAGTGCCACTCGTGGCTAGGACCACCAAGCATGTGAAGGTCCGAGAACTGCAACGAACGCTGTACCGGGCGGCCAAGGCCGATCCCGGACGACGGTTCCACGCGCTCTACGACAAGGTCTACAGGAGGGACGTGCTGGAGCGCGCGTGGGAGCTGGTGCGCGCCAACAAGGGCGCGGCCGGCATCGACCGACAGACCATCGCTGATGTCGAGGAGTATGGCGTTGCCAAGCTGCTCGACGAGCTGGCCGCGGAACTGAAGGACGGCAGCTACCGCTCGCTGCCGACCCGCCGGGTGTACATACCCAAGCCCGGCAGGCCGACCGAGCAAAGGCCGCTGTCGATTCCTGCTGTCCGCGACCGCGTTGTCCAGGCCGCCGCGCGGATCGTCATTGAGCCGATCTTCGAGGCGGACTTCCTGCCGTGCTCGTTTGGGTTTCGGCCCAGGCGATCGCAGCACGACGCGCTCCAGGTGCTGCTTGATGAGTCCTGGAGGGGCAGGCGGTGGGCGGCCGAGTCGGACATCGCCAACTGTTTTGGCGAGATCCCGCACTCGGGGTTGATGTCGGCGATCGAGGAGCGGATCAGCGACCGCAACCTGCTGAAGCTCTTGCGCGCGATGCTGCGCGCGGGGGTGATGGAGGACGGCGCTGTCCACCGCGACGAGGCCGGAACCCCGCAGGGCGGCGTAATTTCGCCGTGCCTGTGCAACGTCTATCTGCACCGGCTCGACCGGCAGTGGACCGAGCGCGGGACAGGGGTGCTGGTCCGTTTCGCGGATGACCTGGTGGTGCTCTGTCACAACCGACGGGAGGCCGAGGCGGCGCTCAGCTCGCTTCGGGCGATCCTGGCCGAGATGGGCCTTTCGCTCAAGCAGGCCAAGACCCGGATCGTGCACCTGCGGGAAGGAGGCGAGGGGCTCGTGTTCCTCGGCTTCGATCACCGGCGGGTGCGCGGCGAGCGTGGCTACGAGCATCTCAGGTTCCTCGCCCGCTGGCCCTCACGCGAGGCGATGAGCAGAGCCCGCAACCGGATCCGTGAGCTCACGGGCCGCAAGCGGGCGTTGCTGCCGGTCGAAGACGTCGTGCAGGAAGTCAACGACTACTTGCGCGGCTGGGCGAACTACTACCGCTACGGGAACAGTCGCCTGCACTTCACCAAGATCAGAACCTACGCGCTAAAGCGCCTGGTGCTGTTCGCGGCCAAGCGCCACAACCGCACCTCGCGCTACGGCTGGACCGTCGTGAACTACCACTCACGCGACCAGCTAGGGCTCATCAGCCTCGACCAACTCGTCGTTACCCCAGGTCCCTTCCGGGACTGGCGGGTCAAGCGGGGCAGACCGAATGCCGGCGGTGAAGGACGTCGGTGAGCCGTGTGCGAGAGAACCGCATGCACGGTTCGATGTGGCGGCGGGAGGAAACTGGCGCTCAGTCGGCTACGCCGTGCGAGCGCTGGCGCCTCCCGCCGACCCTACAGCGCGGCGGCTGTCGGCGGGGTGGCTACAGACTGCTCCATTCGTCGCGGAGCAGCAGTCTCGACCTGCGCTGGCCGCTCGTCGTCCAGAGCAGGCAGGTCGCCCGACCGGAGACACTCGCCTGTCGCGCGAAGCGGCACTCGCTCAGAATCCGGGACGGATGCCAACGCCGCGTGCCGGGAGATTCGCGTCGAAAGCGAAGGCGGAACCCCGCCGGCGGCCGGAGCTACGCGGAAGGTGCTCCGGTGCGAGCGGACTCTGTCGAACTGTCGACGTGTGGCGAGCCCGACTCGAAGTTGGGACATACCCGCGCGGCGCGCGCGAGCTGGCAGCGGCGCTGGGCCGGGGATCGGCGCGGCGAGTTTCTAGAGCAAGCTCCACGAAGAGGTCTACAACGAGCGCGGGCGCGACGACCTCGCCGCCTTGCGCGCGCACGCAGCTCGGCCGCTGATCGCGCGCTATCCGCTGGTCGGCGATGCCACCTGCTGAGCGCGCAGCGCCGCGTCCATGACCTCGCGGGGTGTCAAGGCTGCTCCGGCGGCCTGCGCCGCGCGCCAGGCCCGCTCGCCGAGGCGGGCGCGTGCCGGACCGAAGTAGCGCTCTTCGAGCTGCCGCTCGAGCGCGGCGGGATGCCGTTCGGGCCCGCCGGTCTCGGCGGCAGCGAGGAGTTGGGCGGCTAGCTCGTCCTCGCGTCGCGCTGCAGCGACGCCGGCCAAGCCGTTGATCGCCTCGTAGCGCTGAGGTTCGTACCGGTACTGGTTCGCCAACTGCAGCTCGCGGGTGAACGCCTGCGCGGCGCGCGCCGGGTCGCCCGTGAGCAGCATCACGAGCCCCAGGTTGCCTTGGGTAAAGCTCACGACGAACGAGTCGCCGATCTTCTCGGCCAGCCGGAGGGCTTCCGGCATCAGCCGCCGCGCGGCGGCGAGGTCGCAGTGGAGCAGAGCGTTGTAGGTGAGGCTGCTCTGCACCATTGCGAGCCGCCGATGCGCTCCGGCGCGGCGATACGCGGCCGCCGCCTGCTCGCCCAGCGCGAGCGCTTCGCGGGACGTCGGCGCCGTCAGCGCCTTGATTTCCAGGGCGATGGCGTGCTTTGGCTCGTCGTGAGCCTCACGCGCGAGACGTTCGGCTTCGCTCGCATAGTGGTAGCCATCCTCGCTTCGATTGACCTGCATGAGCGCCGCGGCCAATGTGGTCATGCTGGCCGCGCATTGCGCGACGTCGCCGATCGAGCGAGCCAGTTCGATGCTCTCGCGCGCGGCGACCTCGGCTTCATCGAACGTGCGGGGCAGCCCGAGGCATCGAGCGTACGCCCCGAGCGCTGCCGCTTGTACGGGCAGGGGAACGTCCTGGCGCGGCAGCGCGAGCGCGTCACGCAGCCAGCGCGCACCTTCGTGGAGGTACCGAAGATCCCAATACTCGGTCACCGCCGTGGCGAGCTCGAGCGCGCGCAGCGCCGCACGCCGATCGAGCGCCCTGGCGAGCGCCGCGCGCAGGTTGTGGATCTCGCGGTCGAGCTCGGCCACCAGCGCCGGCGCGTCCGTGCGCTCGAGCACGCGAGCCGCGCGCTCGGCGAATGCCAGGTAGTAGTCGAAATGGCGTTCGAAGAGCTCGGCGTCGTCGCGTCGCTCACCGAGCCGCTCGCGCGCGAAATCGGCGACGGTCTCGAGCAGGGTCAGACGACTTGACTCGTTCGGGGCCGGACGGCGGACGACGAGGTTCTTCTCGACCAGCGCCTCGAGCACGTCCAGCGATGCCCCGGTCACGGCCTGCGCGGCTTCGACGGTGCAACCGCCCGCGAACACGCCGAGGCCCGCGAGCGCCGCTCGCTCATCGGCGGTCAGCAGGCCGTAGCTCCACTCCAGCGTCGCCGTCAGCGTGCGCTGCCGGGCGGGAGCGTCGCGCGATCCCGAGCCGAGCGCGTCCAGGCCCTCGCGCAAGCGAGCCGCGAGCTCGGACACCGTGAGCAGCCCAATGCGCCCTGCCGCGAGCTCGATCGCGAGCGGCAGTCCATCCAGCCGTCGGCACACGCGAGCGACCGCCGATGCGTTGTCCTCGCTGAGCGCGAAGCTCGCATCGCGCGCACGCGCCACACCAACGAACAGCTCCACGGCCGGCGCTTGCTCCACGCTCGTGCCGTCGCCATTCACCTCGGCGGGCGGTAGCGCGAGCGGGTCGAGGCGGAACAGCCGCTCGGCCCGCAGCCTCAGCGGCGCGCGACTCGTGACCAGCACGCGTAGCCTCGTAGTTGCGGCGACCAGGTCAGCGACGAGTGGCGCCGCTTCGAGCACATGCTCGAAGTTGTCGAGCACCAGCAGCATGTCGCGGTCGCCCACGTGGCGAGCCAGCCCCTGCTCAGCGGACTCCGACGGCAGGAGCACGACATCGAGCCGGCGAACGATCGTCGAGGCCACATCTTCAAAGCTGCCGACGGGAGCGAGGGTGACGAAGTAGGCGCCGTCACGGAACTCCTCGCCAACCGACCGCGCGAGCTCCAGCGCGAGTCGCGTCTTGCCGACACCGCCGGGCCCGACCAGCGTCAGCAGCTGGCCGGCGGACTCGCCGAGCAGATCGGCGCGCAGCAAAGCGAGGTCCGCCTCGCGGCCGATCGTCGGCGTCGGCGGCGCTGGAATGCGAGCCGCCGACGCGCGCTCATCCGCCGCTGCTCGAGCGAGGTCCAGCGCCGGGTCGTGGGCGAGGATCGCCCGTTCGAGCTCGCGCAGCTCGGGCCCGGGCTCGATCGCCAGCTGCTCGACGAGCACGTCGCGGGCATCGCGATAGGCCTGGAGCGCATCGGCCTGGCGGCCCGAACGATACAACGACAGCATCAGCAGGCCGTGCAGGCGCTCGCGCAGCGGGTGCGCCGCGAGCAGCTGCGCGAGCTCGCCGGCGAGCTCGGCGTGGCGCCCGAGCGCCAGATCGGCCTCGATGCGCGCCTCCAGCGCCGCCAGTCGCTCCTCCTCCAGCCGCGCGATCTCGGCCTGCGCGAACGCCTCGAACGCGAGATCAGCAAGTGCCGGACCGCGCCACAGCGACAGCGCCTCGCGGAGAACACGCGCTGCGCGCTCCGGCGCCCGGTCTCCCAGCGCCCGGTGCCCCTCGGCCGCGAGCTGCTCGAAGCGGTCGGCGTCAAGCTCGCCCGGGAGCACGCGCAGCTGGTAGCCGGTTGGAGTGGTGACCAGCACGTCGGGCTCGCCGAGCGCCCGGCGCAGGCGCGAAACGTGCACCTGGATCGTCTTGCCCGCGCCGGCGGGAGCGTCCTCGCCCCATAGCGCGATCGCGAGGCGCTCGGCGCTCACGGGCTCGTTGGCGTGCAGCAGCAGCACGGCGAGCAGCGCGCGCGGCTTGGCGCCGCTCAGCGCCACCGGGCCGGCGTCGGCGCGCACGTCAAGGGAGCCGAGGATTCGAAACTCCATGTCTCTCCGGGCGACGCTATCCCGAACCGGCGGCTGCGTGTTACCGGACGGCAAGCGCGCTGAAAGCGCCCGAGCGGAAGGTCCTCGCATCGATCAACGGCGGCCCGCGGACCGGGCCGCTGACAGGAGGAGGGCCAGCATGCCCCGTACCACCCTCATCGTCACGGCCACGCTCGCGGCGCTCGCGCTCTCCGCCCCGGTGGCGACCGCGATGCCCAGCCGCGACACGGCCGGCACGACCGCCACGGCGCAGCAGGACCTGCGCAGCGCCGACGCGCGCGTCGCGTCGGTGACGCCGCAGACCGGCACGCCGGCGTCCGGCCAGGACTTCCGCAGCCCGGATGCCGTGGACGCCGGAACGAAGCCGACCGAGCGCGTGCCCGGCCTGCCAACGTGGCCGCTCGACCCCGAGCCGATCGCCCCGGCGCCCGTGGACGCGGCCCCGGTCGCCAGCGACGACGACACCTCGCCGCTGCTCTACATCCTGCCGGGCCTCGCACTGAGCCTGATGCTCGCCACCGGACTGGGCTATGCCGTTCGCACGTCCGGCCGCGCCCGGCGCGCTCGCATCAGCGCTTGATCACCTGATCGGCTCCGGCGCCGGCCCCGCGGCCGCGCCGGAGCCGGTCCGCGCGCCGCCCAGCGCGAGCCCGAACAGCTCCCCCGGGCGTGAGCGCGGCTCTCACGGCCTCGGCCCGCGTCACCGCCACCTCGCCGAGCGCGGCCCAAGCGGGTGCGAGGCACCGCGCCTGGACGCCGCTCGTAGACCGACGATCGGCCTCGTTCATGATCTCTTTCATCGGCGCCTCGGACGCCCCCGCAAGCATCCCGGCGCGCTCGCTGTTGCCGACGCGAGCGCTCGCTGCCGCTGCAGCCGTCATCGCGGGGTGGCCGGTCGCAACGCGGCCACCGGTCGGAGCGAGTGGCAGTGGCCGGTCGTCAAGGACCGCAACGAGGTAGTCGCGTGGCTCGGGGCCACGCGCACGGGAGGCGACCATCAGGCGAAGCTCGTCGCGCGGCTCGACTTGCGAGTTCCTTCGACCAATGGCTCGACGGCGTCGAGCACGGCCGAATCGTCGGCGCCGCGGTCGCGGCGAGCCGAATGGCGACGCGACGATCGCCGACTACCAGCGGTCGCATCTGAACCTCCTGCAAGCGGATGTCGCTTTCGCATGCCAGCGAGCGTCTCGGGATGAAGCCCCCGAGCCGCCTGTCAGGACGACCTGCGAGGGTCAGTCGACGCGCGATCGTAGCCCGTCCCGCTCCTGCATCCGTGACAAGGCAGCAGCGACGCGCTGACTGCTCGTATCCATGCGTTGCGGTCACGAGCCGGTGGTTCCGGCGAGCACGCGCGGGACTTCCGCATTCGCCGCGAATGCGGGCGTCGGGAACCACGCCGATCATGCTCCCGGAAGTCGTCCGGAGCGACAGCCTGCGGGTGCGTTTCGGGACGCCCGCATCCCATCGGAGAGCGCGCGTTACGTCTCCTGCGTCCGCGAGGCCACGGAGTGCGGGTCGCGCGCGCCGGCTCGCGGTCGCCGTTGGCGATTCCACACCGCCGAGCGTTCGCCCGACAGCCTCCCGGGCCGCCGGCGGCCGCCCCTGAGGAATGAGAATCGCCGCGGCTATTTACAGGCCAGCCTCGTGGAGAAGCAGCAGCGATGAACCCCTTCAATCCCCGTCCGCTGGAAGCGCCGGGTTCGGCAAGGAGCTGTTTTTCAAAGGCAGTCGAATCGCCGAACCGCTGTCGCGGCAGGCGACTACTGGCGACGGCCGGGGCGCCGTGTCAAGGCCGGTTGAATGTGCACCCCTTTGCGCCGGTCGAAAGTTCACCCCCCTCTGCTTGATTGGTGATGGGGACGCCTGGCCGGCGTGAGCCGGTCCGGGCTCGTCCCGTAGGTGACGCGAGTTCCGTTTTGGGCTCTGCTGGCGCGTTCGCGCTCAGGCCGAGGCGCGTATGCGCCGGCCGACTGGAAGAGCTCGATCGGGTTGCCGGCGGGGGCCTCGAGGAGGATCTGCCGGCCGCCCCGGGGCCGCTGCCGGTCTCGTTGCACCCCGTGGGCGGCGGCTCGCAGCACGTGGCAACCGTCTACGCGGACGACCTTGCCGATCTCGTCCTGCGCGCGCTGGAGCGAGGTTTCGGCTACTAATCGCCGCGTCGAACGACTATCCGACGTACCGCGAGCTCAGCGAGGCCGCCTCTCGCGGCGCGACGGTAGCGGGAAGGTCCGGCCTGATAGCCGAGCGGAGACCGAAGCGCGCTTCGGGCCAGCGCTGGCTGCAGCGCTGACCTCGCCTGATCACCTGAACACCCAGCGTGGTCGAACCGAAGCTGGGTATCGTTTCGCAGGGCGGCGGGTTTGGCCGTAGTATGGCCTTGCCCATGGTTGGCCGTGATTCAGCTCGGTTGGGCTGATGCTGCGCGGTCGTCGAGACGAGTGCGCGGTGCTCGATCGGCTGCTCGAGGACGCGCGGGCCGGGCGGAGCGGGGTATTGGTGGTGCGGGGGGAGGCGGGGATTGGGAAGACGGCGCTGCTCGAGTATGCGGTCGATGCGGCGTCCGATCTGAGGGTGCTGAGCGCGGCGGGGGTGGAGTCGGAGCGAGAGCTTGCGTTTGCGGCGCTGGATCAGTTGTGCGGGCCGCTGCTCGACCGGCTCGATCGGCTGCCCGGTCCGCAGCGAGAGGCGCTTCAGATCACCTTGGGGCTGGCCGCGGGCGCTGTGCCGGACCGGTTCTTCGTTGGCTTGTCGGCCCTCAGCCTTCTGTCCGAGGCGGCGGATGAGCGCCCGCTTTTGTGCGTTGTCGACGATGCGCAGTGGTTGGATCGAGCCTCGGCGCAGGCGTTGGTGTTCGTGGCGCGCAGGCTGCTGGCGGAGTCGGTGCTGATGCTGTTCGCAGCGCGTGAGCCCGGTGACCTATTGACGGGCCTGCCAGAACTGGTTGTCGAGCGTCTTCGGGATGACGATGCCCGGAAGCTGTTGGCGTCTGTGATTCCGGGGCGGTTGGACAAACGGGTCGCTGACCAGCTCGTGGCCGAGACACAGGGGGCAACCCGTTGGCGTTGTTGGAACTGACGCGGGGGCTTTCGACGGCGCAGCTGGCGGGAGGTTTCGGGTTGCCCGGCGCGGTGTCGGTGCCGAGTCGGATCGAGGAGAGCTTCATGCGGCGGCTGGAGGTCCTGCCCGAGGCCACACGGCGGCTTTTGCTGGTGGCCGCGGCGGAGCCGGCCGGTGATCGGGCGCTCCTGTGGCGTGCGGCTGAGGGACTTGGGATCACCGGCCCCGTGCTCGAGCCGGCGGCGTCGGCCGGGCTGCTCGAAATTGACGGCGGGGTGCGGTTTCGCCATCCGCTTGTGCGCTCGGCGGTCTACCGGGCGGCTACGGCGCCGGAAAGGCGGCGAGTCCACCGCGCGTTGGCGCAGGCAACCGACGCGCGGGCCGATCCGGACCGGTGCGCCTGGCATCTGGCCGCAGCGACGGCCGGCCCCGACGAGGACGTCGCTGCCGAGCTCATGCGGGCGGCCGACCGGGCGCAGGCGCGGGGCGGTCTAGCCGCCGCGGCAGCGTTTCTCGAGCGCGCCGCCGCGCTCACACCCGAGCCCTCTCGCCGTGCCCAGCGGGCGCTGGCGGCGGCGCAGACCAAGTACGAAGCCGGCGCCCTCGACGACGCCCTCGCACTGCTCGGCACCGCGGAGGCCGGCGCGGTGGACGACCGCCAGCGCGCCCGCGTGTATTTGCTCCGCGCTCAGATCGCGTTCGCCTCCAAGCGCGGCAGCGACGCGCCCCAGCTCTTGCTGAAGGCCGCTCGCGAACTCGAAGCAGTCGACCCCAACCTCGCGCGTGCGACTTACCTCGAGGCCCTGTCCGCGACAATGTTCGCCGGCCGCCTGGCCCGCGGCGGCGGCGCGGTGGAGATTAGCCTGGCCGCGCTCGCCGGCCCCCCACCACCGGCAGCGCCGCGTCCGTCAGATCTCCTCCTCCAAGGGTTGTCGGTTCGGTTCACCGCCGGCTATGCGGCGGGCGCGCCGATCATCAAGGAGGCGCTCAGCGCCTTCCGCCAGGCGACCGTCCTGCCGCCCCAAGAGGCTCGGTGGCTCTGGTTCGCCAGTTGGGTGGCGTTGGATTTCTGGGACGACGAGGCTTGGACAGTGCTCTCGACGCGGCACCTCGAGCTCGTCCGCGAGGCCGGCGCGCTGACCGCGCTGCCCTTCGTCCTCACCAATCGCAGCAG
>Ga0126306_10000841_pt1 | contig 15505 bp, 14 predicted proteins | sample Plot27_FD_92592 | JGI IMG/M metagenome (GOLD analysis project Ga0126306, IMG submission 92592) | Serpentine soil microbial communities from UC McLaughlin Reserve, CA, USA - Plot27 | ecosystem: Environmental > Terrestrial > Soil > Grasslands | place: USA: UC McLaughlin Reserve, Lake County...
ATGCCCGGGCGCCTGAAGCGCTCCGAGCCCTCGGAGAACGGGTGAGCGGCGAAGCCGAACCCGCCCGCGTCGCGCACGGCCCGGGCGATCGCGCACGCGTCGAGGCCGCGATGGCGGATCTCCGTGTCGATCCCGAACGCGAGGTAGTGGTCGCGCTTGAGCGGCGACACCTCCTCGCCGGCCATCAGCAGCACGTCGCCGTACCAGCCCTCCTCGCCGCGCCGCTTCGCCTCGAGCGTGTCGTGGTCGGTGAGCAGCACTACGTCCGCCCGCGCCCGGGCCGCCGCACGCACGATCTGCCGGACAGTCCCGGTGCCGTCGGAATGCGTCGAGTGCAGGTGGACCACGCAGGAGAGGTCGTGCATTGCGCACAACTTCATAGCGGCTCACGGGTTTGCACGGCATGCGGTCGCTTGCGCTCGCGCTCGTGGCACTGGCGCTCGGCGCCTCGCCGGCGTCGGCCGCGGTCATCTCCATCGAGGACAACTTCTGCGGTTGCGACCCGAGTTCGGGCGACGAGGACACCCACTACGTCGTGGTCACGGCGCAGCCGGGAGAGCACAACGCGATCACGGTCGAGCAGCGGCCGCGCGGCGTCCTCATCCAGGACGTCGGCGCGCCGTTGACCGGCGCGTGTCGGCGCTCTGCAATCGGCGGCGGACGCTTCTGCCGAGGCCGCTTCGACGGCGTCGACGTCTCGCTCGGGGACGGCGACGACTCGCTCACGTCGGCCGTGGGCGGCACGATCGACGGCGGGCCGGGGGGAGGACCGGATCCGCGCGGGTGGCGACTTCTCGATGATCTCCGGGGGACCGGGCGCGGACCTGCTCGACGCGACCGGATCCGAGGACGCCGCCGTGACCTACGCCGACCACACGGACGGCGTGACCGTCCGGCTCAACGGAATCGCCGACGACGGGGCGGCGGGTGAGGGCGACAACGTGCTCGGGGCGATCACGGGGATCACCGGCGGCAGCGGGAATGACGTGCTCGAGGCGGGGCCGAACGCGAGCGGCCTCTTCGGCGGCGCCGGCCACGACACTCTCACCGGAAGCCCGCGGGGCGACACGATCAACGCTGGAGAGGGCGACGACACGGTGGCCGCGGGGAACGGCAACGACTACCTGGAGGGCAGCGCGGGCACGGACGACCTCGGGGGTGGGGCAGGCTTCGACGAGGCGAGCTACGCCGGGGCCACGGTGCCGCTCCAGCTCAGCATCGGCGATGGCCCGAACGACGGCGCGGCAGGGGAGAACGACGACATCCGCGACGACGTCGAGGCTCTGGCAGGCGGGAGCCGGAACGACGTCCTGATCGGGACGGCCGGCGCGAACCGGCTGATCGCCTACGGCGGCCGGGACGTCCTGCGCGGCGGGGCCGGCGAGGACGAGCTCATAGGGTGGGACGACGGAGATGAGCTCGACGCGGGGCCCGGCTTCGACCGCGTGCAGACGGGCGCGCGCGACCGCCCCCTGCTGAAGGACGGCGAGTTCGACCGGCTGAACTGCCGCGCCAAGGCGCAGGCGATCTCGGCCGACGTACTCGACGCCCTGATCGACTGCGCGCCTCGGGTGGCCATGCGGCGGACCTCGCCGATGCGCCGGGGACGTATGGTCCGCCTGGTCGCGCGCTGCCCCCAGGACAGCACGGTGACGTGCCACGGTCGCGTGTGGCTGCATCTGCGCGACGGGCGGCGCATCTCGCGCGCTGTCCACTTCGGTCCCGTGGAGCCGGGCGAGCAGATTCGGGTGAGCCTTCGCATGCGCGGCTCGATCCCGCGGCGCGCGTGCGCGTATGCCACGACACGCAGCGGGCGCCGCGAGGGCCTCGTCAGCGTGACCGAGACTCTCAGCGTGCTCGTGTGCCGCGTGCGGTAGGTCGACCGCGGGCGCCCGCTGGGTAACGTCTATGGCGTGAGCGATTCCGACACCTTCGGCGCCCGGTCGACCCTCGAGGCCGGCGGCGAGTCGTACGAGATCTTCAGACTCGACGCGCTTCAGGAGAAGTACGACGTGGCGCGGTTGCCGTACGCGCTGAAGGTGCTGCTGGAGAATCTGCTCCGCAACGGCGAGAACGAGGGCGCCGAGGCGGTGGCGAAGTGGTCCGCGAAGGACGAGCCCTCGCAGGAGATCGCCTACCGGCCGGCGCGCGTCCTCATGCAGGACTTCACCGGCGTGCCCGCGATCGTCGATCTCGCCGCGATGCGCGACGCCATGGAGGAGCTCGGCGGGGACGCCACGAAGATCAACCCGCTCGTCCCGGTGGAGCTCGTGATCGACCACTCGATCCAGGTGGACGTGTTCGCCGAGCGGCTCGCCTTCCAGCGAAACGCCGAGCTCGAGTTCGAACGCAACCGCGAGCGCTACGCCTTCCTCCGCTGGGGCCAGGAGGCGTTCGACAACTTCAAGGTGGTGCCGCCGAACACCGGCATCTGCCACCAGGTGAACCTGGAGTACCTGGGCCGGGTGGTGGAGTCGCGCGACGGACAGGCGTTCCCCGACACGCTGGTCGGGACCGACTCGCACACCACCATGATCAACGGGCTCGGGGTGCTCGGCTGGGGCGTGGGCGGAATCGAGGCCGAGGCCGCGATGCTCGGCCAGCCGGTGTCGATGCTGATCCCGCAGGTGGTGGGCTTCAGGCTCACCGGCGAGCTGCCTGAGGGCTCGACGGCCACCGACCTCGTCCTCACCGTCACCCAGATGCTGCGCGAGCGCGGCGTGGTCGGGAAGTTCGTGGAGTTCCACGGCGACGGCCTCGCCAACCTCCCGCTCGCCGACCGGGCGACCATCGGGAACATGTCGCCAGAGATGGGCGCCACGTGCGCGATCTTCCCGGTCGACGCCGAGACGCTCCGCTACCTCGAGTTCTCCGGCCGGCCCAAGCAGCGCGTGGAGCTGGTGGAGGCCTACTGCCGCGAGCAGGGCCTGTTCCACGAGGAGGATTCCGAGGAGGCCACCTACTCCGACGCGCTCGAGCTCGACCTGGGCGACGTGGAGCCGTCGCTCGCCGGGCCGAAGCGCCCTCAGGACCGCGTGGCGCTCGCGAACGCGGCGGAGGACTTCCGCTCCGAGCTCGAGGAGTACGCGGGCAAAGACGTCCACACGGGCTACGACGAGGCGGTGGACGAGTCGTTCCCGTCGAGCGATCCTCCCACGCACAACGGCGGCGGCGAGTCGCCGAAGGGCGCGCACGACCACCCGCAGCCGAAGCATTCGCATCCGCAGGCCGGCACCGCTGTCGCCGAGCGCGAGGAGGGCTTCGGCCACGGCTCGGTCGTGATCGCCGCGATCACCAGCTGCACGAACACCTCGAACCCGTCGGTGATGATCGGCGCCGGCCTGCTCGCCAGGAAGGCGGTCGAGGCGGGGCTCGAGCGGATGCCGTGGGTGAAGACGTCGCTGGCGCCGGGCTCGAAGGTCGTGACCGAGTACCTGGAGCGCGCCGACCTGCTCGAGCCGCTGTCGACGCTCGGCTTCGACCTCGTCGGCTACGGCTGCACGACCTGCATCGGGAACTCGGGACCGCTGCCCGAGGAGGTCTCGAAGGAGATCGAGGAGCGCGACCTCGTGGTGGCGAGCGTGCTGTCCGGCAACCGCAACTTCGAGGGCCGCATCCACCCTGAGGTGAAGATGAACTACCTGGCCTCGCCGCCGCTGTGCGTGGCCTACGCGCTCGCCGGCCGGATGGACGTGGACATCACCACCGAGCCGCTCCAGAACGACGTGTACCTGCGTGACATCTGGCCGTCGCAGCAGGAGGTGAACGAGGCGATCGAGCAGGCGATCGAGTCGGACATGTTCCACAGGTCGTACGGGGACGCTTTGTTCGAGGGCGACGACGACTGGAAGGAGCTCGAGGTTCCCGAGGGCGACCGCTATGAGTGGGACGACGACTCCACCTACGTGAAGCGCCCGCCGTACTTCGACGACATGCCGGAGGAGGCGCCCGAGGGCTTCGAGGAGATCAGGGGTGCGAAGGCGATCGCGATCCTCGGCGACAGCGTCACGACCGACCACATCTCACCGGCCGGTGCGATCAAGAAGGACTCGCCCGCCGGCGAGTACCTCATCGACCACGGCGTCGAGCAGAAGGCCTTCAACTCGTACGGGTCCCGGCGCGGCAACCACGACGTGATGGTGCGCGGCACGTTCGCGAACATCCGCCTGCGCAACCTGCTCGCGCCGGACACCGAGGGCGGCTTCACGACGAAGGACGGCGACGTCAAGCCGATCTACGACGCCGCGCTCGAGTACCACGAGGACGGCACGCCGCTGTGCGTGATCGCGGGCAAGGAGTACGGCTCGGGCTCGTCACGCGACTGGGCGGCGAAGGGGCCGCGGCTGCTCGGCGTCCGGTTCGTGCTGGCCGAGTCGTACGAGCGGATCCACCGCTCGAACCTCGTGGGGATGGGCATCCTGCCGCTGCAGTTCCCCGACGGCGAGTCGGCGGAGTCGCTGGGTATCGAAGGCGACGAGACGTTCGACCTCGAGCCGCTCGAGGAGGGCGCCAAGACGCTCAAGGTCTCCACGTCCGGGGGCAAGGATTTCGAGGCGCGCGTCCGCATCGACACGCCCAACGAATGGCTCTACTACCGGCACGACGGCATCCTCCACTACGTGCTGCGCGACCTGCGCTCGGACTAGCGCTTGCTATTTGATAGCGCTATCAATACACTTGCCGTATGGCACGGCAGGCGACAGCGACACGGAGCAGCTCAGAGGAGCGGCGTGAGCAGCTGATCGCCGCGGCGGTGACGGAGTTCGCCGCTAACGGCTTCCACGCGACCAGCACCACGGCGATCGCGAAGCGGGCCGGCATCTCGCAGCCGTACGTGTACGCGCTGTTCCCGAACAAGCACGAGCTGTTCCTAGCCGCCAACGCCGAGGTCGTCGACCGGATCCGTGGCGCGTTCGCCGCGGCGGCGCGCGGCCTGGAGAGCTCGGAGGAGCGGCTCGAGGCCATGGGAAAGGCCTACATCGACCTGCTCGCGCACCGCGAGGAGATCATGTTCCAGCACCAGGCCTACGCGGCGGCCGGCGACCCGGCGCTGCGCGAGCCGGTGCGGCGCGAGTTCATGCGGCTGTTCGACGACGTGGGGCGGCTGAGCGGCGTCACCGAGGACGAGGTCTGGGACTTCATCGCGCACGGGATGTTCCTGAACGTGATCGCGGCCCTCGACCTGCCCGAGCGGTTCCTGCCCGAGGACAAGGAATAGGCCCGCTCTTTTTTTGGGACCTAACTGATGGATCAATCAATCAGGGAGTAGAGATATGAACCGGCAGAGCATCACCACCCTCGCGATCGTCTCGGTCGCGCTCTTCATGGTCACGCTCGACAACCTGGTCGTGACGAACGCCCTCGTCAGCATCCGCGAGGACCTGGGTGCTTCACTCGAGCAGCTCGAGTGGACCGTCAACGCCTACACCCTGAGCTTTGCGATGGCGCTACTCACCGCCGCCGCGCTCGGCGACCGGTTCGGACGACGCAGGGTCTTCGCAGCCGGGCTCGGCATCTTCACCGTTGCCTCGGCTGCCGCCGCACTCGCGCCGAGCACCGAGGCGCTGATCGCGGCGCGCGCCGTGCAGGGGCTCGGCGGTGCCGTGATCACACCGCTGTCGCTCACGCTCCTGAGCGACACGTTCGCGGCCGAGAAGCGTGGGCTCGCGCTCGGGATCTGGTCCGGTGTCTCGGGCCTCGGCGTCGCGCTGGGCCCGGTCGTGGGCGGCGCCGTCGTCGACGGCTTCTCGTGGCAGTGGATCTTCTGGCTGAACGTGCCGGTCGGCATCGCGCTGGTGCCCGTCGCGCTGGCGATGCTCTCCGAGAGTCGCGGCCCGAACAGCACGCTGGACCTGCCAGGCGTCGCACTGGCGAGCTCTGGTCTCCTGGGCGTGGTGTTCGGGATCGTCCGCTCGCAGGCGCTCGGATGGACGAGCACGACGGTGCTCGTCTCGCTCGGAGCGGGCTTGCTGCTGCTCGGAGCGTTCGTCGCATGGGAGCTGCGCACGCCGGCGCCGATGCTGCCGATGCGCTTCTTCCAGAACCGGGCGTTCGCGGCCACGAACGGCGTGTCGCTGGCGATGTTCTTTGGCGCGTTCGGGTCGATCTTCCTGCTCGCCCAGTTCTTCCAGGTCGCGCAGGGCTACTCGCCCCTCGAGGCGGGCATCCGGACGCTGCCGTGGACCGCCATGCCGATCTTCGTCGCCCCGGTGGCGGGCATCCTGTCCGACCGGATCGGGAGCCGGCCGCTGATGGCCACGGGGCTGGCACTCCAGGCGTCCGGCCTCGCGTACCTGGCGCTGGTGACCGAGCCGAACGTCGCCTACGGCGCGCTCATTCCGGGCTTCGTGATGGCGGGCTCGGGCATGGCGCTGGTGTTCGCGCCGGCGGCGAATGCGGTGCTGAGCGCCGTCCGGCCCAGCGAGGCCGGGCAGGCGTCGGGAGCGACGAACACGATCCGCGAGATCGGTGGCGTCCTGGGCGTGTCCGTCCTGGCCACTGTGTTCACGAGCCACGGCAGCTACGGCGCTCCGCAGGACTACGTTGACGGCCTCGTGCCGGCGGTGTGGGTCGGCTCCGCGGTGCTCGCGGCCGGTGCGTTCGTGGCGCTGCTTGTGCCGCGCCGGCGGGGAGCGCCGAAGCCGGAGGCTTCGGTCACTTCATCCCGCATATCGAGATCGATCGACCAAGCACCCGGACAGCCGTGCTTCGATGCCGCCGTTCGCCGGTAGTGTCGCGCGGATGCTCGACCTGACCGCCGTTCGCTCTCAGTTTCCTGCGCTTGCCACCGGGGCCGCCTACTTCGACGGCCCGGGCGGCTCGCAGGTGCCACAGCGCGTGATCGACGCGATGACGGCGTACCTGCGCGACTCGAACTCGAACCTGGGCGGCGCGTTCCGCACGTCGCACGAGTCCGACGAGGTGATGGAGCGGGGGAGGGCGGCGGCCGCCGACTTCACCGGCGGCGAGCCGGAGGGACTCGCGTTCGGCGCGAACATGACGACGCTGAACTTCCAGCTCGCGCATGCGGTGGCGCGGACCATGAAGCCGGGCGACGAGATCGTCGTGACCGCCCTCGACCACGACGCGAACGTCTCGCCATGGCTCGTGGTGGCGGAGGACCACGACCTCGTGGTGAGGACGGCTCCGCTGCGCGTCGAGGACATGACCCTGGACCTCGATCGGCTGGAGCAGCTCGTCACAGATCGCACTCGCGTCGTGGCCTTCACCCTGGCCTCCAATGCGGTCGGCTCGATCCCAGACGCCGAGCGGATCGCGGCCGCGGCGCACCGCGTGGGCGCTCTCGCCTGGGCCGACGCGGTTCACATCGCGCCGCACCGGCGCCTGCGGGCGCGGGCGATCGGCATCGACGTGCAGATCTGCTCGCCCTACAAGTTCTTCGGCCCGCACCTGGGCATCGCGGCGATCCGGCAGGACCTGGCGGAGTCGCTGCCGGCCGACCGCGTCCGGCCCGCGGACGAGACCCCGCCCGGCCACCGCTTCGAGGCGGGCACGCAGTCCCACGAGGCGATCGCGGGCGCCACGGCCGCTATCGACTACCTGCGCGAGCTGGGCGGCGGCTCGCTCGACACGGCGTTCGATGCGATCGAGGAGCACGAGACCAGGCTCAGCGCCCGCTTCCTGAGCGGTCTTCCGGACGGGGTGGAGCTCTACGGCATCCGCACACCGGAAGGCCGGACGCCGACGTTCTGCTTCAACGTCGCCGGCCGCGGCCCGCGCGAGGTCGCCGAGCTGCTCGGCGAGCAGGATCTCTACGTCTGGGACGGCAACTACTACGCCCTCGAGCCGATGCGCGCGCTCGGGATCGACGACACCGGCGGCGCCGTGCGCGCCGGCTTCCTCCACTACACGACCGAGGAGGAAGTCGACCGCCTCCTCGAGGCACTCGCAGACCTCGTTCGCTGAGGAGCCGAAAGCCGCAAGGAGGGGGAAGAATGCCGGGCGGCGGCGGCGGGCCAGCCGAGCGGCGTGCTTTATTGGGTGCGGCATGGTTTCCAGGGGCGCGCCACATCTTCGACAGGGCGGAATGCGCACCGAGCCATGCCGCTACGGCCAGTGCGACGGCACCGGCTGGATCGAGGTGGAGGACGGCAACGGCGCGCGCGAATGCGAGTGCCGGCGCGAGCGGGTGGCCGCGGCCCGGGCGGCGCGGCTTGCGACCTCGATTCCGCGCCGCTACCTCGAGGTGGACTTCGACCGCTGGCCGATCACCAACCTGGACCAGCGGATCGTCCGCGAGGTCCGGAAGTACTGCCGCCGGCTCGAGGACAACCTGGAGAGCGGGCGGGGGCTCTACTTCTTCGGCGAGATCGGCAGCGGCAAGACCAGTCTCGCCATGTGCGTCGCGAAGGAGGTGCTCCGTGAGCGACGCTCGCTGGCGATCTTCTCCGGCCCCGAGCTGCTCGCGCGGATCAGCGCCACCTACGAGGAGCGCTCGCAGGACACCTACCTCGGGCTGCTCGACCTGCTGGGGAACGTCGACTTCCTCGTCCTCGAGGACCTCGCCGTGGCGAAGCAGAACGAGTGGCGGCTCGAGCAGGTGTACGCGGTGATCAACCGGCGCTACGAGGACCGGAGGCCGCTGCTGGTGACCGCGGACGTGGGGAACCCCGAGGCGCTCGGCGATCACGTCGGGCACCGCACCTGCTCGCGGATAATGGAGATGTGCGAGCCGATGCCCTTCCTCGACGGAGACCACCGTGTCCGTGCCACGACGCCTGAAGACGTTCGGCTGGCCGGCTAGCGCCGCGCTGGCGGCCGCGCTCGCCGTCGTGCTGCTCGTGCCCGCCGGCGCGGCGGCGCGGGCCCGCACGGTCGAGACGGCCACGAACGGCACCGTCACCGCCGAGCTCTCGTACGTGAAGCGGGAGCGCGGGCGGAACGGCTTCCGGTTCATCGAGTTCCGCGACTTCCGGGTGAAGATCACGCGCGCCGGCGTGGTTCTGTACGACCAGCCCGTGGGCGAGCCGTGCGACCAGTTCTGCAGTCCCACCGAGTCGGCGCTCACGCGGAAGCACGTCGGCCTCCGCGACCTGAACGCCGACGGCGAACCCGAGGCGATCGTCGACCTGTTCACGGGCGGCGCGAGCTGCTGCGTCCTCGTGCTCGCCTACGGCTACGACGCCGCCGCGAACACCTACCGGCGCGCCGCGCTCGACTCGGGCGGCGGCTTCGTGGTCCGAGACCTCGACAGCGACGGGGTCCTGGAGCTCGTGGGCGACGACTTCCGCTTCCGAGGCCTCTTCACATGCGGCGCGTGTGGACCGCGGCCGATCCGCATCTGGCACTGGGGCCTACGCCGCTTCCAGGTCGTGACCACCGCCTTCCCGGCGAAGATCCGCCAGCACGCCCGCCGCATGCGCCGCTTCTACCTGCGCGTCCGCCGCCGCGACGAGGCCGCCTTCGTGAAGGGCGCGCTCACGCCGCTTGCCGCCGACCTGTGTCTGCTCGACCGCTGCGGCCGCGGCTTCCGGGTCGTGCGCGCAGCGATCCGCCGCGGCGAGCTGGACCGGCGCAGCGTGTTCGACGTCTCGCCGCTCGGCACGAACTACCTGCGCGCGCTCAAGCGCTTCCTGCGCCGGACCGGCTACCTCTAGGCGAGGTCGTCCTCGCCGAGCAGGTGCTCGACGCTCCGGACCTTGTCGTCGAGGGTCTGCTCCGGGCGGTCCCGGCGCTCGTCGAGCTTCAGGACGGTGTAGACGCGCGGCACGCCCTGGTCGAACGGCACCGCGTGGAGCTCGCCGACCACCGCGAGGATGTCCTCGGTCGAGCCCTCGAGCGAGGTGCCCATCGCGTGCATCCGGAAGCGAACGCGATTCTGCCGCGCCAGGCGGCGCTGGATCTCGGCGATGTACTCGCTCGCGCTCGCGCCCTGCCGACCGAGCGCGAGCACGGTCAGGTCGGCGGTGGCCATGCCGCCGCCGACCCTATCGCGCTCCTACTGACCTTCGGTGCCGCCCTCGCCGCCGCCGGTCTCGGTGCCGGTGTCCGTGCCCGGCGAGCCGGGATCCTCCTGCGGCTGGTCCGGTGTCTCCTCTGTGGGATTCTGCTCTGGGGTCTCCATCCCGCGCCAGTACCCAACGCGCGCCCCTCTCACTCGCGCAGGCCACGGCCGAGTGCCACCGAGCGACGGAGCAGCGGCGCGGCGCGGTAGCGCTCCTCGTGGCGTTCGTCCCACAGCGCATCGAGGACGGCCAGCACGTGGTCGAGCCCGATCGCCTCGCTCCACGCGACCGGGCCGCGCGGATGTGAGAGGCCGAGCGTGAGCCCGGTGTCCACATCGGCGGGCGAGCCCACGCCCTCACCGATCGCGAACGCTGCCTCGTTCACCAGCTGGCTCACGATCCGGCCGAGCACGAGCCCGGGCGCGTCCTCCACCCACTCGGTCGCGAAGCCGAGCCCGGCGAACAAGCCCTCCGCCGCCTCGCACGCGAACCGCTGCGTCGTGGGAAGGCGGGTCAGCTCGACCAGGCGGGCTTCGTCCAGCGGGGGGACCAGATGGAACCCCACGGCTCCGGTCTCACCTCGTGCGGCCAGGCTGCTCGACGCGCACAGTGCGACGAGCGGCGCGCCGCCCGGGACGCGCTCGGCAGGAAGCACCCCGGCGTCGACCACGAGCTCCGCCGGACCGCCCTCCCGGAGCTCGTGCCCCGCGGTCCGGGCGCGGTCGCGTAGCCCGTCTGCCAGCGGACCGTCGCCGAGCAACGCGAGCGCGAGCGGCGTGGGGGAGGCGCTCGGCGGCTCGGGGTCATCCTGCCGGTAGGAGCCGTCCTCCGCGTACCCGTAATAGCCGCGGCCCGTTTTCCGCCCGAGCCGGCCCGCCGCCACCATCCGCGCCTGGATCGGGTTGGGCCGCCAGCGCGGCTCGCCGAACGAGAGCTCCTCGAACGACTTCGCCACCTCGAAGCCCACGTCGATGCCCACCAGATCCATCAGCTCGAACGGGCCCATCCGGAAGCCGCCGCCGAGCCGGCAGATGCGGTCGATCTGCTCGTGGGTGGCCACCCGCTCCTGGAGCAGCCGCAGGCCCTCGCCGTTGAACGGCCGGCCGCAGCGGTTCACGAGGAAGCCGGGCCCATCGGCCGCGACGATCACCTCCTTGCCCATCGCCCGGCCGACCTGCTCTGCGAGCTCCATCGCAGGCGCACCAGTTTGATCAGCACGAATGATCTCCAGCAAGGGCATGAGCGGAGGGGGATTGAAGAAATGCATCCCGACGACGTTCTCCGGCCTTGCCGCCGCGCTCGCCAGTGACGTGACCGGAATCGATGACGTGTTGGTCGCGAGCACGACTTCGTCACCGCAGACCATCGACAGAGCTCCGAACAGGTCACGCTTTAGATCAGCCCGCTCGGGAGCTGCCTCGATGACGAGCTCGCACGGGGACAGGTCGTCCAGTCCCGAGACGGGTTCGAGGAACGAGGCGGCCTCCTCCTTGATGCGGCCCTTCTCGACCCATTTGGCGAGACCGCGGCGGGCGCTCTCGGCACCGCGCTCGAGGGCCTGGGGCACCGGGTCGTGCAGCAGGGTCCTGAATCCCGCGGCCGCGCCCAGCTGAGCGATGCCGGCGCCCATGGTCCCGGCGCCGACCACCCCGAGGACGTTCACCGCCCGCGGAACTCCGGCTTGCGCTTCTCGATGAAGGCGTTCATGCCCTCCACGCGGTCCTCGGTCGCCATCGCCAGCTCGTACAGGCGCCGCTCGTGGTCGAGGCCGGCGGTGAGCGCCGTTTCCTCGGCCGCCAGCACCGCCTGCTTCGCGAGCCGCGCCGCAAGCGGCGGCCGCTCGGCCACCTCGGCGGCCAGCTCGAGCGCCGCGTCCAGCCAGCCATCCGGCGGCGCCAGCCGCGTCACGATCCCGAGCGAATGCGCCTCCGCGGCGTCGATCCGGCGCCCGGTCAGCACCAGCTCCATCGCCCGCTGCTTCCCCATCACGCGCGCCAGCCGCTGCGTGCCGCCGCCGCCGGGGATGATCCCCAGCAGGATCTCGGGCTGGCCGAACTCGGCCTCCTCGGAGGCGACGATCATGTCGCACGCCAGCGTCAGCTCGCACCCGCCGCCGAGCGCGTAGCCGGACACCGCGGCGATCGTCGGCGTCCGAACGGCCGCGAGCCGCGGCCAGAAGCGGGCCGCCGGCGAGGTGATCACCTCCGGCAGCGTCCGCTTCGCCATCGCCTTGATGTCGGCGCCGGCCGCGAACCACTTGTCGCTGCCCGCGATCACGATGCAGCGCACCTCCGCGTCGTCGTCCCAGCGCTCGCACACGGTCGCGAGCTCCTCCATCAGCTCGGGCGACAGCGCGTTCCGCGCGTCGGGCCGATCCAGCCGAGCGAGGCCGACGGCCCCGCGGGTCTCGGCGGCGACGGTCGCCATCGCCTACGGCACCAGCGCGTTCTCGCCGGTCACGGCGCGGCCGATGATCAGCTTCTGGATCTGCGAGGTGCCCTCGTACAGCGTCGTCACGCGCGCGTCGCGCAGGTAGCGCTCCACGGGGTAGTCGTCCACGTAGCCCGAGCCGCCGTGCACCTGGATCGCCTTGTTCGCGCACTCAACGGCCGCCTCGGTGGCGTACAGCTTCGCGATCGACGTCTCGGTGGTGTTCGGCTTGCCCTGGTCCTTCAGCCAGCCGGCCCGCCACACGAGCCCGCGCGCGGCCTCGGTCTGCACCACCATGTCGGCGATCATCTCCTGCACCAGCTGGAACGACGCGATCGGCCGGTCGAACTGGGTGCGCTCCTTCGAGTACGCCACGGACGCGTCGAGCGACGCCTGGCAGATCCCCACGCAGCCGGCGGCCACGCTGTAGCGGCCCGAGTCGAGCGCGGACATCGCGATCTTGAAGCCGTCGCCGACCTCGCCCATGAGCGCGTCGTCGCCCACCTCCACGCCGTCGAGCGACAGCTCGGCCGTGTCCGATCCCTTGAGGCCGAGCTTCCCGTGGATCTCCTGCGAGGAGAAGCCCTCGGCCTCGGTGGGGACGAGGAAGCAGGCGAGCCCCCGGTGCTTCTTCGACGGATCGGTCTGGGCGAAGATCAGCGCGAGCTTCGAGTAGTTCCCGAGCGAGATCCACATCTTGCCGCCGTTGATCCGCCAGCCGCCGTCGATCTTCTCGGCGCGCGTCTTCAGGTTGGACGCGTCGGAGCCGGTGTCGGGCTCGGTGAGCCCGAAGCAGCCGAGGCCCTCGCCCGAGCACAGGTCGGGGAGCCACTTCTGCTTCTGCTCGTCTGTGCCCCAGCGGACGATCGAGGAGCACACGAGCGAGGTCACTACGGACACCACGGTCCGCATCGCGGAGTCGTTGCGGCCGATCTCCTCGACGATCAGGCCGTAGGTCAGGTAGTCCACGGCGCGGCCGCCGTACTCCTCGGGCACGATCGCGCCGAGGAAGCCCATGTCGGCCATCTTCTTAACGAGCTCGGTGTCGAAGTGCTCGTTGCGGTCGTTCTCGCGGGCACGCGGGGCGATCTCCTTGTCGCTGAATTCGCGCGCTGTCTCGCGGATGAGTTTCTGCTCGTCAGTGAGTTCGAAGTCGATCATGTGTTCCTGATTCTGCAAGATGCGCGAGGTCGTGTCCGACAAGCAGTCATGGAACTTCCCCCAGGGGCACGAGATCGCCCCCGGCCGGACGACCCTGAAGTCGCTCGGCGGAGGCAATCGCTACGAGGTCTATCTCGTCTGGGACGAGCGCCGCTTCAGCGTGATGGTGGCGAAGATCCTGAGGCCCGACCTGGTCGAGGAGGGGCACGCGCTGCGCGGCCTGCGACGCGAGATGGAGGCGCTCGAGTCGCTCTCGCATCCCGTGCTGCTGCGGGCATTCGACGCGCACATCGAGGGGCCGCACCCGCACGTGGTGGTGGAGCACCTGGAGGGCCCGACGCTGCGGCGGCTGATCAAGCGAAACGGCGCGCTGCCCGTGGAGCAGACGCTTCCGCTCGGGCTGCACGTGGCCTCGGTCATCCACTACATGGCCGAGGAGGGCTGGGTGCACCTGGACCTGAAGCCCGACAACCTCGTGATGGGCATCCCGCCGCGCGTGATCGACCTGAGCCTCGCGCGCACCCTCGAGCGCGCCAAGCTGCTCACCGACTACATCGGCACGAACGCCTACATGCCGCCCGAGCAGTGCAACCCGCGCGGCGATGTGGGCCCGCCCTCCGACGTGTGGGGGCTCGGGGCGACGCTCTACCACGCGGTCTCCGGCGGGCTGCCGTTCCGGCGCCCGCGGTCGAAGGCCGAGGACGCGCCGCTCGAGGACCGTTTTCCGCAGCTCGAGGACGAGCCGCGGCCATGGCGGATCCCGGTGCCGGGCGCGCTGGCGGACGCGATCCTCGCCTGCCTGGAGAAGGACCCCGCGCGGCGGCCCACCGCGGCCGAGCTGGCGGGAATGCTGCAGCCTCTGGTCGCCGAACTTCCAGCGAAGCTGGTGTTCGGGCGCCGTGGCCCCCAGCGAATCGCGTGATCGCGCCAGGCCGCGTGAGTTTCGGCGGGCCAAAGGGTTTCCGTTCACATGCACCCTTCCAACGCATATCTACGTCTCGCGGAGGGTCCTGAGGACCTCCTAGGGAACGAGCTGTCGTTCACGCGGCGGCTCCTCACATTCTTCGTCGCGCTCGTGCTCTTCTCGGGCACGACTCTGTTCGCGACCTCCGCCTTCGACCTCGATCATGCACTGATCGGCAAGGCGCTCGCCACGACCGGCAAGGCGAGCCTCGACGGCGACGACGGCGACGGGAACTCCGGCCCCGGCGGCGGCGACGATGACGACGACGAGGCCGACGACAACGCCGGCCCCGGCGGCGACACGAACAACGCCGTGACGGGCGGCGGCGCGTCGCACTCCGACGACAACGGCGACGGAGACAGCGACTCGAGCACGCACCAGGCGGACCAGCGCGTGAAGGCCGACGACTCGAACTCCGACCAGAACCACGACGGGCAGACGGATTCGAGCCACGGCCAGCAGGTGACCGACTCGAACTCGGACGACAACGGCAACGGCGCGTCCGACTCGAGCCGCGCCCAGCAGTCCGACGACTCGAACTCCGACGACAATCACGACGGCAACTCGGACTCGAGCCACGGTGCGTCCGTGAGCATGCGCTCCGCCGCCACGAGCGACGGCCGCGGCGACCACACGCGCGGGTAGTCCCACGGCACAGCCGGTGTAAGGCAGCAACGGCCGCGCCCCAGGGCGCGGCCGTTGTCGTCCGCGGGGAACCCGGTCGCCACGCCGGTTGTATGGTCGGTTGATGCGCTCGCGGCTGGCCTACCTCGACGCGATCAAGGTGCTGCTCGTCGTCGGGGTGATCGCGGTGCACGCCGCGATCACGTACGGGCTCGACGGGTCGTGGTACCTGGAGTCCTACGAGGAGATGCCCGGTGGCGTCGTGGCCGGCGTCACGATCCTGCTCGGCACCGGCTGGCTGTTCGGCCTGGGCCTGTTCTTCCTGATCGCCGGGCGGCTCACCTCGCCGTCGCTCGACCGG
>Ga0126306_10000843_pt1 | contig 15500 bp, 17 predicted proteins | sample Plot27_FD_92592 | JGI IMG/M metagenome (GOLD analysis project Ga0126306, IMG submission 92592) | Serpentine soil microbial communities from UC McLaughlin Reserve, CA, USA - Plot27 | ecosystem: Environmental > Terrestrial > Soil > Grasslands | place: USA: UC McLaughlin Reserve, Lake County...
CCAGGTGCCGGGCCTTGTCCTCGTCGCCGCTGCTGCTGCCGGCCAGGTGGAGGACGACCTCGATGCCCTCGAGGGCGGCGTCGGCGCCCTCGCCCGTGGCCAGGTCGGCCACCACGTGGATCACGCCGTCATCGTCCTCGTGGGGGTGCCGGCTGAGCACGCGGACGTCGTGGCCGGCCGCCCGCAGCCGGGGCACCACGTGTCCTCCCAGGGTGCCGGTCCCGCCGGTGACCAGTATGGGTGAGCCTGTCGTCGACGTCATGCGTCGTCCTCCTCGTCGTGTGACTGGTAGGTCACGCCGTTGACACCGGGCCGCCCAGGGATGTGACGAGGCCGGCCGACACCGGCAACGGGACGGCGACACGGCCCCGGCCGCGCCTGGCGTCGGTTGACTACATAACGATTGCTCTTTATGTTGGGGGCATGGGTCGGATCGCCGGCGTGACGCCGGAAGAGACACGGGAGCGGTTGCTCGACGCCGCCGCCCGCGTGTTCGAGCTCAAGGGGTACGAGGGCGCGACCGTGGCGCAGATCGCGCGCGAGGCGGGCGTGAGCAGCGGGGCCATCTACGCCCACTACGCCGGCAAGGCCGAGCTGCTCGTGGACGCCCTCCGGGCGCACCGCGAGCGGGCCGTGGCCTCGGTGTTGGCGCAGGACGGCTCGACCGACGCCGCCTCCCTCCTGTTCGCCCTGGCCAGCCGGCTCGGCACCCGCGAACACGAGGCCACGGCCCTTCTGGCCGAGGCCCTGCTGGCGTCGCGCCGCGACGCCGAGCTGGCCCAGGTCCTCGCTGCCGCCCTCGGCGAGCGCGAGCAGCTCATGGCCGCGCTCATCGGACGGGGCCAGGCGGAGGGCGGCATCTCCGACGACGTGTCGTCCGAGACCGCCGCGCGCTTCGCCCTGATGCTGAGCCTCGGCTCGATGCTCGTCCGCTCCCTCGACCTGCCGGCGACCGACCCCGCCGACTGGACCGCCTTCATGCGCCGCCTGATCGACGCCTTCACCCAGGAGACGACCCCGTGACCTCCCTCGACCGTGACGTGAACAGCGTCGACGAGATCGTCGTCGAGCGCGACCCCGCCCTCGTCGACACCGTCCTCCACGAGGTCGGCCTCCACAGCGACGTGCTCTTCACCTGGGACTACGAGCGCAGCCGGCCCGCACTGGTGAAGCTGTACGAGAAGGCCAAGACCTCCCAGTGGAACGCCACGACCGACCTCCCGTGGGAGACCGAGGTCGACTGGGACAAGCTGGCCGACGAGGCGGCCGTCCAGAACCAGCGCTTCGTGGCGCTCCGCGACCTGCCCGGCTCGCCGGTGGCCTCGTGGGGCGACAAGGAGTGGCGGGCGTTCTCCGTCGAGATGCAGACCGGGCTGCTGTCCCAGTTCCTCCACGGCGAGCAGGGCGCCCTCATCTGCACCGGGCTCATCACCGCCACCGTCCCGTGGGTCGACGCCAAGTACTACGCCGCCACCCAGGTCATGGACGAGGCCCGGCACGTCGAGGTCTTCGCCCGCTACATCGAGGAGAAGACCAACGGGGCCTACCCCATCAGCCCCCAGCTCGGCGGCCTGCTCGACGACATCATCGCCGACGGCCGGTGGGACATCACCTACCTGGGCATGCAGATCATGGTCGAGGGCCTGGCCCTCGCCGCGTTCGGCTTCATGCACATGCTCACGACCGAGCCCCTCCTCAAGCAGCTGCTGCGGTACGTGATGAGCGACGAGGCCCGCCATGTCGCCTTCGGCGTCCTCTCCCTCAAGGAGTTCTACGCCGGGCTCGACGCCAAGGAGATCCGCGAGCGACAGGAGTTCGCCTTCGAGGCCGCCGTCCGGCTCCGCAACCGGTTCATGGTGCAGGACGTGTGGGAGCGCCTCGGCGCCGACCCCAAGCAGGTCGTGGCGTTCCTCAACGCCAATCGGGACCCGAACCAGGAGGTGTTCCAGACGATGCTGTTCTCGAAGATCGTCCCGAACGCCCGCAAGCTCGGCCTGCTCGACGCCGGTGACGGCTGGCTCCGCACCAAGTTCACCGAGCTCGGCGTCATCGAGTTCGAGCACTGGACCGACACCACCGAGGAGTACGCCTCCCTCGACGCCGTCGCCGCCGACCGGGCCTGACCCCGCTCCCCGACCGCCGCTCGCCCGGGGCTACGCGCCGAGGGCGGTGGCGACCCTGCGTCGGTGGGCGGAGGCGCTGCCCCAGGCGCGGGCGAGGGCCCAGGTGCGCTTGAGGAGCAGGTGGAGGTCGTGTTCGACCGTGTAGCCGATGGCGCCGTGGCACTGGAGGGACGCCCCGCCGACCGACGTCGCCGCGTCGGACGCCATGGCCTTGGCCATCGACACGTCGCGACCCCGCTCGGGGGCGTCGACGGCGACCGACCACGCCGCCCGGTGGACCGCCACGCGGGCGAAGGAGAGGTCCTTCAGGGCGTCGGCCAGGTGGTGCTTCACCGCCTGGAACGAGCCCACCGGCACGCCGAACTGCCGCCGCTGGGTGACGTGGGTGACCGTCATGTCGAGCATCGCCTGGCTCAGGCCGACCAGCACGGCCGCCGTGCCCGCTGCCCCACGGTCGAGCGCGAGCGCCAGGTCCGCCGGGTCGTCGGTGAGCAGCGTCGCCGGGGTCGGCGTCCAGCGGGCGTCGGCCAGGCGACGGGCGCCGTCCACGGCCGCGGCCGGCGTCAGGGAGACGTCCGCCGGGGCGACGACGTGCAGGGCGTCGCCGGACGAACGGTCCCGCAGGAGCAGGACGTCGGCGTCGGCGGCGCAGGCCACGTGGGGCCCCCCGAGGTCGCTGGCCACGAGCGCGCCGGGCCGGTCGGCACCGAGCAGCGGGGCGGCGACTGCGGCCGACTCCACCAGCGGGTGCGGGAGGCCGGCGCGGCCCGCCTCCTCCAGGACGAGGACCAGTGAGCGCTCGTCGAGCCCCAGGCCGCCGGAGGCCTCGGGGACGAGGGTGGCCGTGACGCCCATGGCGACGAGCCGGTCCCACACGTCCCGGTCGAGGGCGCCGGGCGGCGCCTCCCAGGCGGCCCGCACGACGTCGGGCGTGGCGTGCTTGGCCAGCAGGTCCCGCACGGCGTCGCGCAGCCCGAGCTGCTCGTCGTCGAAGGCGAAGTGCACGTCCCGACCTCCCGCCGCCGGCGCTACGCCCGCGGCAACCCGAGCAGGCGCTCGGCCGCGATGTTGCGCTGGATCTCGTTGGTCCCGGCGTAGATGGGGCCGGACAGGGCGAACTGGTGGCCCTTGGACCACGGGCCCTCCAGCTCGGCGTCGGGGCCGAGCAGGTCGAGGGCCAGCTCGTGCAGGTCCAGGTCCAGCTCGGACCACCACAGCTTGTTGATCGACGAGTCGGCCCCCGTCGTCGCCCCGCCGGCGAGGCGGGTCACGGTCTCGAGCGTGAAGAGCCGGTAGGCCTCGGCCCGCATCCAGACGTCGGCCAGGCGCTCGCGCACCGCCGCGTCCACCGCCTCCGCCGGGAGCGAACGGGCGAGCGCCAGCAACCGGTCGACCGTGGCGAGGAAGCGGCCGGGCGACCGCAGCGTGAGGCCGCGCTCGGACCCGGTCGTGGCCATGGCCACCGCCCAGCCCCGACCCACCTCGCCCAGCACCACCCCGCCGGGGATCGCGTCGTCGGGCAGGAAGGCGCCGTCGAAGAACACCTCGGCGAAGCCCTCGTCGCCGTCCAGCCGGCCGAAGCCGCACACGGTCACGCCGGGCAGGTCGAGCGGCACGAGGAGGTAGGACAACCCGCGGTGGCGCTCGGCGGCCGGGTCGGTGCGGAAGAGGCCGAACAGGTGCGTGCAGAAAGCGCCCCGGGTGGTCCACGTCTTCTGGCCGTCGAGGACCCAGCCGCCGTCGGCCCGGGTGGCCCGGGCGCGGATCCCCGCGAGGTCCGACCCGGCGTCCGGCTCGGACCACCCCTGGCACCACAGGTCCTCGGCCGCCGCCATGCGGGGCAGGACGTGCGCCTGCTGCTCGGGGGTGCCGAACGCGAACACCGTGGGCGCCAGCAGGAAGATCCCGTTCTGGGTGACCCGCGGCGGCGCCCCGGCCTCGTAGTAGGCCTCCTCGAACAGCAACCACTCCCACAGCGAGGCGCCACGTCCGCCGTGCTCGACGGGCCACGACACCGCCGCCCACCGGCCGGCGAACAGCCGGCGCTCCCACGCCAGGTGCTGGGCGAAGCCCTCTCGCGTGTCGCCCGACCGCACCGGCTCGCCCAGCTCCTCGCGCCAGGCGGCGAGCGACGCGTCCAGCCAGGCCCGCGCCTCGGCCTTGAACGCGTGCTCCTCGTCGCTCCAGGTCAGGTCGAGCACGGGGTCACCGGGACAGCAGCACGGACGAGCCGTGCCCGAACAGGCCCTGGTTGGCGGTGATGCCCACCGACGCGTCCGGCACCTGGCGGCCGGTGGCCTGCCCGCGGAGCTGCCACGCGACCTCGCACACCTGGGCCAGCGCCTGGGCGGGCACGGCCTCACCGAAGCACGACAGCCCGCCCGAGGGGTTGACCGGCACGCGGCCGCCGAGGGCGGTGGCACCGTCGGCCAAGAGCCGCTCGGCCTCGCCGACCGGGCACAGCCCGATGTTCTCGTACCAGTCGAGCTCGAGGGCGGTGGACAGGTCGTAGACCTCGGCCAGCGACAGGTCCTCGGGGCCGAGACCCGACTCCTCGTAGCAGGCGTGGGCGATCGAGTCGCGGAAGCCCCGGTCCCCCGGCGCGACGGCCACCGCCGAGTCGGTGCTCAGGTTCGGCATCTCGATCACGGTGTTGGGGAACGTCGGGGTCACCGTGGAGATCGCCCGGACCCGCACCGGGTCGGTGGTGTGCCGCCGGGCGTAGGCCATCGACGAGACGACCACGGCGGCGGCACCGTCGGACGTGGCGCAGACCTCCAGCAGCCGCAGCGGGTCGGCCACCATCGGGGAGGCGAGCACGTCGTCCGCGGTGACCTCCTTGCGGTAGCGGGCGTAGGGGTTGGCCAGGCCGTGGCGGGCGTTCTTGACCTTGACGGCGGCGAAGTCGGCGTCGGTGGCGCCGTAGAGGTCCATCCGGCGCCGGGCGTAGAGGGCGAAGTACGCCGGGTTGGTCATGCCGAGCAGCCGGAAGCGCAACCAGTCGGCGTCGTCCCAGCGCTCGCCGGCGTTGGGGGCGAGGAAGCCCTTCGGCGTGGTGTCGGCCCCGACCACGAGGGCCACGTCGCACAGGCCGGCCAGGATGCGCGTGCGCGCCACCTCGAGGGCGGCGGCACCCGAGGCGCAGGCGGCGTAGGCGGTGGCGACGCGGGCGCCGGTCCACCCCAGCGCCTCGGCCATGGTGGCTCCGGCCACGTAGCCCGGGTACCCGTTGCGGACGGTCTCGCCGCCCACGATCAGCTGCACGTCGGGCCAATCGACGCCGGCGTCGTCGAGGGCACGCAGGGCGGCGGTGATGCCGTACTCCTGGAACGGGCGGCCCCACTTGCCCCACTCGTGCATCCCCACGCCGAGCACGGCCACGTCGTGGTCGCCCATCACCGCTCCCCCGTCGGGCGCCAGCGCCACACCAGGTGCGCCACGCCGTCGACCTCGTACAGCGGCTCGACCACGAGCTCGACCGGCGCCCCCACCCGTAGGTCGTCGACGCCCACGCCCCAGGCGACCTGGCCCAGCACGACGAGGCGCTCCTCGGCCAGCTCGACGGCGGCGAGGGCGAAGGGCTCGAACGGGTCGGTGGCGGGGACGTAGGGCGGCGGCGGCTGGTACTGGGCGTCGGTGTACGACCACACCGTGCCGGTGCGGGACAGCTCGACGGTGGCGTGCTCGCGGCCGCGGCAGGCGGGGTTGCGGCACAGCGCCCCGGGCCGGGGCGGGAAGGCCACGGTCCCGCAGGCGGCGCAGCGCGAGCCCAGCAGGTGCGGGGCGTCGCCGGTGGTGAACCAGCCGTCGACGACGGGGACCGGCCCGGCGGGGCCGCGCCCCGGGCCCGTGTCGGTGGCGGTCATCGCTCGGGCACCTCCTCGCTGCGCCGGTCGTCGGGGTCGATCACCGTGCGCAGTAGCTGGAGCTCCTCGTCGGTGGGCCGCCGGGAGGTCGGCACCGCGTCCGGGACCACCAGGTCGAAGCCGGTGGCGGCCACGACCTCCTCGACGGTCACGCCGGGGTGGACCGACCGGAGGCGCATGCGATGGTCGGAGGTCTCGAAGTCGAGCACGCACAGGTCGGTGACCACGCGCCGCACCTCGTGGAAGCGGCCGGCGTCGCCGGGCAGGGCGGCCGCACGGTCGTAGCCGATGCCGCACACCGTGTCGACGCGCTCGCACACCACCTTCGGGCCGTGCCGGGGCACCCAGTACGAGGTCACGTCGTTGATCGTGTTGCCCGGTGCGCCCCGGTAGCCGAGCAGCTGCACCCGGGGCCGGCCGTAGTCGCCGATGGCGGCGATGTTCTGGTTGCCGTAGCGGTCGACCTGGGTGGCGCCCATCATGATGTGGCGGCGGCCGCTCCAGACCCAGTCGAACATGTGGCGGTAGGGGTTGAAGTGCTCGACCACCCGGGCGTCGGGGTCGGGGGATGCCTCGTCGTTCGCGATCAGCGCCGCCTCCCCGTCGGTCATGGCCAGGTCGGGCTCGAAGCTGGCCCGGGCCAGGCGCCCGCCGATCATCGGGATGGTGCCGATGGGGTTGGCGAGCAGCTCGCCGTCGCCGCGGAAGCACTCGGCCACGGCCACGGCGCAGACGTCGGCCCGGCGCACGGCGGCCCGGGTGCCCTCCGTCGCCGTCACGCCGGCGCCTGCCGCGCCCGCGCCGCCTGGTACTCGGCCTCGGGCAGGTCGAGCCACTCGCGGCGGAACGCCTCCCACGCCTCGGGACTGGCCGCCGAGGCGGCGTAGCGGCGCTGGAAGGCCTCGTCGCGCTCGTAGTCGCCGGCGCACGAGGTCGGGTGGGCGCCGCCGGGCGCCTCGATCACGCCGTCGACCATGAGCCGGCTGATGAACAGGGCCTGCAGCGGGGCCTCCTTGGCCAGGTCCTCGGTGGGCACGACGCGCTCGACGGACACGAACCGCCGGCCCGTCGGTGCCGCCTGGAGGAACAGGTCGTCGAAGTAGGGGTCGGGCCCGAGGTAGGCGGCGTTGCCGGCCTGGTCGGCCCGGTTCACGTGCACGAAGGCGGCGTCGAGCGTGAGCGCCGGGGCGGCCACCAGCTCCTCGGCGTCGTCGTAGGGCGAGGTGACGGTGCGCAGGCGGGGATTGTCCCGGAACAGGTCGGAGCCGAGGCCGGCCCGCGACGGCAGGAACGGCACGCGCCAGGCGGCCGCCTGCAGGCCGAGCAGGAACAGCCCCTCGTCCCACGGCTCGTCCTCGATCGCGCCCGACTGGCGGGCCGACCGGAAGTGCGGCTCGAGCGGGATCGAGTCGAGCGACACGAAGGCGTAGACGAGCCGCCGCACCTTCCCCGCCGCGCAGAGCATCCCCACGTCCGGCCCGCCCCAGGAGACGACGGTCAGGTCGTCGACGTCCGAGCGGAGCAGCTCGCGCACGACCGACATGGGCTTGCGGCGGGCGCCCCAGCCGCCGATGCCGATCGTCATCCCGGAGGCGAGGGTGGCGACGGCCTCGGCCTCGGTCGTCCGCTTGTCCCTCATCGCCGTCATGATGGGCCGGGCTCGGGACGGGCGGCCCGGGAGCCGGGCGTCGCGGTCCCGACCAGTGGACCGTGGCCGGGGCCGGGCCGGCAGGCGCCGCCGGCGGCGTCCACACTGGCGGTGCGACCTCGCCGGGTCGTCCCACGTCATCGAGGGGGTGCGGTGGGCCTGCTGGTCGGTGACATCCTCGCCCGCGCCGCAGCCGGACGCCCCGGCGCCGTCGGCGCCACCCTCGGCGGCACGAGCGCGACGTTCGCCGACCTGGACGCGGCCGCGGACCACACCGCCGCCGCCCTCGCCGGGCTGGGCGTCGGCCGCGGCCACATCGTCGCCTGGTGGACGGGCACGTCGCTGCGCTGCCTCGACGGCTTCGTCGCCGCCGCCCGCCTCGGTGCCGCCTACGCGCCCGTCAGCCCGCTGCTCGGGCCGGACGAGGCCGCGGCCGCTGTCGGCCACCTCCGTCCCCGCCTGCTCGTGGCCGACGCCGCCCGCGCCGGTGACGCCGCCCGCATCGCCGGCGGGCTCGGCATCCCGTGCGCGGTCGTCGGCACGACCGGCGACGCGTCCACCGCCGACGCGTCCATGGCCGACCGGGGTACGCGGGACGGGACCGCCCACGACCTCGACGCCCGCACCGCCACCGCCGCCCGCCGCAACGGCACGGGCGGCACGGCCGGCCCCGCACGGGCTCGGGTCGCCGAGGACGACCCCCACGTCGTCTACCTGACCAGCGGCACCACCGGGGCGCCCAAGGGCGTGGTCGTCAGCCATCGGGCCGGCTGGCTGCGCTCGTTCCCCGGCGCCGGCACGTTCTCGCTCGGCGTGACCGGCGGCGGCGGCATCCTCACGTGCTTCCCCCTGCACCACTACGGCGGCTGGCACTACGTGCTCGAAGCCTGGCACGGCGGCCACCCGATCCACCTGGTCGAGCGGGCCACGGCCGACGACATGCTCGCGACCGCCGAGCGGTGGCGGCCCGGGGGCCTGTACGCCATCCCCGCCGTGTGGGACCGCCTGCTCGCCGCCGCCGGCCCCGACCTCGACCTCACCTCGGTGCGCCAGGCCGACACCGGCACGTCCGCCACGCCGCCGGACCTGCTGGTGCGCATCCGCGACCGCCTGCCGCAGGCGACGACCTCGGTCTTCTACGGCTCGACCGAGGCCGGCCACCACACGACGCTCCCCGACTGGGACGTACCCGACCACCCGGGCAGCGTCGGGCGGGCCGCGCCCGGGATGCGGGTGCGCGTGTCCGTGGACGGCGAGGTGTGCGTCACCGGGCCCACGCTCATGACCGGCTACCTGCGCGACCCCGGGGCCACGGCGGCGGCCGTGGTCGACGGGTGGTACCGCACCGGCGACCTGGGCCACCTCGACGCCGACGGCTACCTGACCGTCACCGGTCGGGTGCGCGAGGTCATCCGCACCGGCGGGGAGACGGTGTCGCCCACCGAGGTCGAGGCGGCGCTGCGGGGCCTGCCCGGCGTGCGCGACGCCGCCGTCGTCGGCCTGCCCGACGAACGCTGGGGCGAGGTCGTGTGCGCCGCCCTCGTGCCCGACGACGGCGCCGCCGCACCCACGGTCGAGGCGGTCCGGGCGCACGTCGCCGGCCGCCTGGCGCCGTTCAAGCAGCCCCGCCGGGTCGAGGTGGTCGGCGCCGTGCCCCGCACGGGGGCGACCGGCCAGGTGCAACGGACGCTCCTGCGCGAGTCGCTCGCGCGGGCCGGCCGCCCCGCCGCAGCCGCCGGCGCGGTGGTCGCAGGGACCCCGAGCGGCGGGAGGTGACCGTGCAGGCCGAGGTGATCGTCACCGGGATCGGCGGCCAGGGCGTCCAGCTGTGCGCCAAGGCGCTGGCGATGGCCGCCGTGGCGGAGGGGCGCGAGGTGCTGCTGTCGTCGAGCTACGGCGGCGAGATGCGCGGCGGGCAGACCGAGGCCTCGGTCGTGGTCGCCGACGCCGACCTGCGCTCGCTGCCGATCCTGCCCTCCACGTGGTCGACGATGGCCATGCACCCGAAGTTCCTGGCGCCCGTCGCCGCCCGCCTCCGCCCCGGCGGGCTCGCCGTCGTCAACACCGACCTGGTGGAGCCGGACGTCGTGGGGCCGAACGGCCTGCCACCGGGGACGACGGTCGTGGGCGTGGCGGCGGGGTCCGTCGCCGAGTCGGTGGAGGCGCCGATGGGGGCCGGGTTCGTGCTGCTCGCCGCCTACGCCGCCACCACCGGGATGGTGTCGGTCGCGGCGCTGGTCGAGGCCATGCGCCGGCTCGTCCCGCCGTACCGGGCGCAGCACGTCGCCGCCAACGAGCGGGCGCTCGAGGCCGGGGCCGCCGCGGTCACGCCGCTGGCCGTCCCGGTGTGGGGCGACGTCGCCGAGGGAGCACCGGCGTGACCAGCCGCGTGCTGACCCGGGGCACGGTCGTCATCGACCGCGAGCGCTGCAAGGGCTGCGACCTGTGCATCGCCGCCTGCCCGCCGGACGTGCTCGTCATGTCCGAGGACGTCAACGCCATGGGCTACCGCTTCCCGCTGCTGCTCCCGGGCTGCACGGGGTGCCGGGCATGCCATGCGGTGTGCCCGGACTTCGTGTTCTCGGTCTTCAAGTACGTCGAGCCGGTGTGGCTGCCGACCGACGGGGTGGCCGACGACCAGGGTGACGACAGGGCCGCTGACACCGCGGACGACACGGCCGGTGACACGGCCGACGACCGGGAGGAGCCCGCGTGACGGCGACCCTGCAGCAGGGCAGCGCGGCGGTGGCCGAGGCGGCCGTCGTCGCCGGGTGCCGGTTCTTCGCCGGCTACCCGATGCTGCCCTTCACCGACCTGCTCGAGCACATGGCCCGCCGCCTGCCCCAGGTGGGCGGCACGTGCATGAACGCCGAGACCGAGATCGAGGGCGTGAACATGGTGCTCGGCGCGGCCGCCGCCGGGGCCCGGGCCGCGACCGGCTCGTGCGGCCAGGGCATCGCCCTGATGCAGGAGACGATCGCGGAGGCCGCCCTCAACGAGGTGCCGTTCGTGGTGTTCAACATGGCGCGGGGCCAGCAGGACTACTTCCAGTGCACCCGGGGCGGCGGCTGGGGCGACTACCGCACGATCACGCTGGCCCCCAAGGACGTCACCGAGGCGGTCGAGCACACGCAGCTGCTGTTCCATCTCGCCGACCTGTACCGGGCGCCCACGGTCCTCTACGGCGACTACCTGGTGGCCCACACGTGGATGGGCGTCGAGGTGGCGCAGCGCGACTTCGGCCCGCTCCCGCCCAAGGACTGGGCGCTCGACGGCAGCCGGGGCGGCACCGGCCGGTCGCGCCAGGTCTGGACCTGGGCCATGGGCCGCGACGACGCCCCCGGGCCCGGCCCGGACGCCCACTGGCGGGCGGTGGCCGAGAAGTTCGACGCCATCGCCGCCGCCGAGGCCCGCCACGAGGCCCACCTGACCGAGGACGCCGAGCACCTCATCGTCTCCTTCGGCTCCTCGGCACCCTTCGTCGAGCACGTGGTGGACGAGCTGCGCGAGGAGGGCCACCGCGTCGGCGCCTTCCGCCCGGTCACGCTGTGGCCGTTCCCCGAGGCCGCGCTGGCCGAGGCCGCCGAGGGCTGCCGCTCGGTGCTCGTGTTCGAGGTCAACGCCGGGCAGATGATCGACGACGTCCGCCTCGCCCTCGCCGGCCGCTGCCCCGTCGTGCCGATCGGCGGCGTGAGCATCGACGACAGCGGCATGCGCCAGGGCTCGGTCCTCGGCGCGGCCTCGATCCGCGAGCGCGCCCTGGCCGCCATGGCCCGCCACCCCGCCCCCGCAGGAGGCACCCGATGACCGGCTTCGTCCCCACCGACGCCCCGCCGGAACGACCGTCGCTCCAGGTGGCGTCGACCTCGGCGCCGCTCCAGGTTAGCGAGGACCACCACCTCTGCCCGGGCTGCGGCCACCCGGTCGCCTGGCGCATCCTGCTGGAGGCGATCGACGAGCTGGCCATGGCCCAGCGGGCCATCGGCGTGGTCGGCCACGGCTGCTACACGAACATCGTCCGCCTCGCCGACATCGACTGGCTCCAGTGCCTGCACGGCCGGGCGCCGGCCGTCGCCACCGGCGTCAAGCGGGTGCACCCCGACGTGGGCGTGTTCACCCTGCAGGGCGACGGCGACATGGCGAGCGAGGGCCTGGCCGAGGTGCTGCACGCCGCCGCCCGCGGCGAGCGCATCACGGCGATCATGCTGAACAACGGGGTGTTCGGCGACACCGGCGGCCAGATGACGGCGGCCAGCGTCGTCGGCCAGCGGACCAAGACCAGCCTGGAGGGCCGCGACCCGGCCGCCCACGGCTACCCCGTGCCCGTCGCCGACCTCGTCGCCCGCCTGCCCGGCACCGCCTACGTGGCCAGGGGCGCCGTCAACAACGCCGGCTCGGTGGCCAAGACCAAGCGCTACCTCAAGCGCGCCCTGGAGCTGCAGCTCGAGGGCGCCGGTTTCACGTTCGTGGAGGTCCTCACCATGTGCCCGACCGGCTGGTTCGTCCCCACCGCAGCGGGGCCGGACTACCTGTCCGAGACGTTCGAGCGGACGTTCCCCGTCGGCGAGCTGCACACGGACGCACCCGGGGCTGGTGGCTGACGTGGCGTCCCCGCTGACCGGCGAGAAGATCCTCGTCACCGGCCTCACCGGCCAGGTGGCCCGGCCGATCGCCCTGGCCCTGGCCCGCGACAACGAGGTGTGGGGGGCGGCCCGCTTCCGCTCGCGCCGCACCCGCGCCGCCCTCGAGGACGCCGGCGTGCGCTGCGTCGCCGTCGATTTGGAGGAGGGCGACCTGTCCGCCATCCCCGACGACGTGACCGTGCTGCTCAACTTCGCGGTGGCCCACACCCAGGACTGGGACCGCGACCTGGCGCTCAACGCCGAGGCCGCCGGCCTCCTGATGGCCCACTGCCGCGGCGCCCGGGCCATGCTCCACTGCTCGAGCACGGGCGTCTACGCCCCGGCCGGCGAGCACCTGCTGGTCGAGACCGACCCGCTGGGCGACAGCCACGCCTCCATCGGCCTCGTCACCTACAGCATCACGAAGATCGCCGCCGAGGCGGTGGTGCGCCAGGCCGCCCGGGCCTTCGGGCTGCCGACGACGATCGCCCGCCTCAACGTGCCCTATGGGGACGACCTCGGCTGGCCCGCCATGCACCTGGAGATGATGCTCGCCGGGCAGCCGGTCGACCTGCGCACCGAGGACCCGTGCTTCTACACGCCGATCCACGTCGACGACCTCGTCGCGCAGCTGCCGGCGCTGCTCGACGCCGCCTCGGTCCCGGCCACGGTCGTGAACTGGGCCGGCTCGGAGGTCGTGTCCGTCGAGGAGTGGTGCCGTTGGTTCGGCGAGCTGACCGGCGTCGAGCCCACGTTCACGCGCACCGACGCCGCGCTCCCGGGCGTGGCGGCCGACACCACCAAGCTGGCCGGCATCGCCGGGACCAACGCCATCGGGTGGCGAGACGGGTTCCGGCGCATGGTCGCCACGATGCACCCCGAGCGGCTCGCCGCGGCCCCCGAGCCGGCGGGATGACTGCGGGAGCGCCGTGCTGAGCCTGCAGGAGGTCTCCGACCGGCTGGAGCTGGAGGACCTCGTGCACGCCTACAGCCACGCCGTCGACGCCCGGGACTGGGACGCGCTCGACGAGCTCTTCACCCCCGACGCCACCATCGATTACACCGAGATGGGCGGCCCCCGGGGCGACCTGGCCTCGACCAAGGCGTTCCTCGCCGAGGTCATGCCGCTGATGACCAGCACGCAGCACCTCGTCGCCACCAGCCGCTTCGTCGTCGACGGCGATTCGGCGACCGGCCGCAGCATCTGCTTCAACCCCATGGCGGTCGAGGTGGCGGGCGCGCCCCACACCTTCTTCTGCGGGCTCTGGTACCGCGACACGTTCGTGCGCACAGCCGCCGGCTGGCGCTTCGCCGACCGTTACGAGGAGCGCTCGTACGTCCACAACCCCCCGCCGGGGTTCCCGGCTGCCGAGGGGTGAGGGCGCACGTGTCGACCAGTGGGACGGGGCGCGGGCGCGACGCCCGGCTCGCGAGCAAGGTGGGGCCCGGAAGGGGGCGCACGTGGACGTCACGGACCTGGTCGAGCTCCGGGCCATCGAGCAGCTGAAGTACCGCTACCTGCGCTGCGTGGACCTGCGCCTCTGGGACGAGCTGGCCGACACGCTCACCGAGGACGCCACCGCCAGCTACGGCGGCGGCACGATGACGCCCGAGGGGCGCGACGAGATCGTGGAGTTCCTGCGCAGCCGGCTCCCCACGCAGATCGTCACCAGCCACACCTGCCACCACCCCGAGCTCGACCTCACCGGGGCGGGCGAGGCCACCGGCAGGTGGGCGCTGAACGACGTCGTCATCGACCAGCGCTTCGACATCACGATCCGGGGCGCCGCCTACTACGAGGACCGCTACGTCAAGCAGGACGGCACCTGGCGCATCGCCCACACCGCCTACAAGCGGGTGTACGAGGAGCTGGAGCCGCGCCGCAAGCCGGACGACGGCGGCCCGACGATGACGGCCCACTGGTGGGACACCGACGGCCGCTCGAGCATCCAGGCGTGACGACCCCGTCGCTGGTACCCGAGCGCTTCGCCGGCCGGGTCGCGCTGGTCACGGGCGCCGCCTCCGGCATCGGGCGGGCGACCGCCCTGCGCCTTGCCGCCGAGGGGGCGGACGTGCTCGCCCACGACGTGGCCGCCGCCGGGCTCGCCACGCTGGCGGACGAGGCGAAGGGCCTCGACGGCGCGGTCACGACGCGGGCGGGCGACCTGTCCGACCCGGCGGAGTGCCGGGCCGCCGTCGCCGCCTGCGTCGCCGCCCACGGCCGGCTCGACGTCCTCGCCAACGTGGCGGGCATCGCCCGCGCCGACCACCTCGCCGAGGTCGAGGAGGCGGCGTACCGCCGGATGATGGCGGTCAACGTCGACGCCCCGTTCTTCCTGTGCCAGGCCGCGCTCCCCCACCTGCGAGAGTCCGGCGGCAACGTCGTGAACATCGCCTCCAACGCCGGGCTCACCGGCACCGCCTACACGGTCGTCTACTCGATGACGAAGGGCGCCGTGGTGCAGCTGACCCGCTCGCTGGCCATGGAGCTGCTCAAGACCCCGGTGCGGGTCAACGCCATCGCCCCGGGCATGGTCTCGACCGCCCTGGTGCACGGCTTCCAGATGCCGGCCGACGTCGACGGCGACCTGGTGGGCCGCTACATGAGCCCGCGCCCCATGGCCACGCCCGACGACATCGCCGCCCTGCTCGCCTTCGTCGCGTCCGACGACGGGCGCAACGTCCACGGGGCGATCCTGTCCAGCGACGCCGGCCTCACCGCCGGCTGAGGAGACGACGCATGCTGCTCGACCGCTTCCGCCTCGACGGGAGGGCCGCCATCGTCACGGCGGCCAGCCGCGGCATCGGCGCCGCCAGCGCCCGGGGCCTCGCCGAGCTGGGTGCCGACGTGGTGATCGCCGCCCGCGGCGAGGAGGCGCTGGAGGCGGTCGCCGCCGACGTGCGGGCTCTCGGCCGCAAGGCCGAGGTGGTGGCGTGCGACCTCGCCGACCTCGACGCCATCGCCGGCCTGGTGGAGCGCTGCCGCGCCAGCTACGGCCGCGTCGACGTCGTCGTCAACAACCTCGGCGGCTCGTACCCCCGGCCGTTCCTCAACACCTCGCCCCGGTTCCTCGAGGAGGCCTTCCACTTCAACGTGTCGACGGCCCTCGCCCTCAGCCGGGCCGCCGTCCCCGTGATGCTCGACGGCGGGGGCGGGTCGATCGTCAACATCACGTCGGCGCTGGGCCGACTGCGCGAGCGGGGCTACCTCGCCTACGCCACCGCCAAGGGCGCGCTCGCC
>Ga0126306_10000844_pt1 | contig 15496 bp, 9 predicted proteins | sample Plot27_FD_92592 | JGI IMG/M metagenome (GOLD analysis project Ga0126306, IMG submission 92592) | Serpentine soil microbial communities from UC McLaughlin Reserve, CA, USA - Plot27 | ecosystem: Environmental > Terrestrial > Soil > Grasslands | place: USA: UC McLaughlin Reserve, Lake County...
AATCCAGTACCTTGATAAGACTTTGAAGCAAACTTTGAGAACAGTTTTGGAAATACTTCAGAATCTATACCAATACCAGTATCCTTAATACTAATAACAACAACTTCTCCATCATCATCCTTCTTTTCTATTGTAATGGTGATTTTACCTTCTTTTGTAAATTTTATAGAGTTGTTTAATAGATTGGAAATAACCTGTGTCACCCTGATTCTGTCTGCTTCTACAAAAATATCTTTGGGCCTATACTCTAATTTTATATTATTATTATCATAATCACTCTTTTCATTTTTAAATTCTCTATTTACTATCATTTCATCTATAACGTTAGTTATTACGTCATTTAGATTGAATCTTTCTTTATTTAGTTTTAGTGACTGGCTTTCTATTTTTGTAACATCTAGTATGTCATCTGTAAGTCGTTGTAATCTTTTTGCATTTCTTGTGATAGTATCTAATAATTGACGCTGTTCAGTGTCTTTTATTTTAGCATAAAGAACTTCAGACAAACCAAGTATTGGTTGAATAGGGGTTCGTAACTCATGGCTTGCAACATTAATAAATTCCTTTTGCATCTTCTCATGGACTTTTAATTGTTCATTAGCTGCTTCAAGCTGTTCATAGGCTTTTGCAAGTCCATTGTTAGATTCCACTAATTGTTCATATAATTCAGTTTGCATCCAAAGAGTTTCAAATATCGACACATAGGATAATACTGTTGATTTGCTATTAGAGTAAGTTGCCAATCCCATTGCTTCAAAAGAGCTTTCTTTTGTATCATCTTTCAATTCTACTACTAGGGAGGATGCTTTATCTACTACTAAAATTCTGATTTTGGTTTGTGAAAATCTTCCAATGAACCGAATATCAATTCGCGGTTGATTTTGTTGTTGTTCCCTTATCAACTTTTGTACTGTTCCTTTTATTAGATCATCTATAGGTGTCAAGATTCTAATGTGAACACGACGTCCTGCTGCCGCTTCTTTTAACAATTTTATCATACCTGTACGCTCTTGGCGATGGAATGCATTAGCCGTAGAGAATACTAGCAGTATTTCATCTCTAGCTGATTTTACAAGCTCAAAAGCAATTTTTTGTATTTCAAAAGGATTTCGGATAGTCTCTATAACCTCTGGTTCTATGCCTTCTTCTATCTCTCTTATTTTCTGCTCAGCTGGTGTTGCCTTGCTCCATAGAGTATCAAAGATAAACTGTTGCTGTTCTACAACTTCCTTTACATTACTATAAGTAGCTTGTAATGCTTCTTCTTGCAAAGTTATAGAACCTAAATATTCTGTCTCACTCAGTCCAAAGTTAGCTTCAATTTCATCCATGTGACGAAGCTCATCTGTTATTTTCATTAGATCTTTGCAATATTGGAGATTTTCCTTTGTAATTTCAATAATGAACCTTAGACTTATACCTCTATTTTTGGCAGCAATTACCACTTTCCTTACTGATTCAAAGGATGAGATTTTTAACGGAAAATTAGAATTACCACAAACATCTATTCTGTGATTTGCATTAGAGAAAATATCAGATATTGCATTTATTACTTCAGTACGGTGCAATACCTTAGTCCTTTTTGACCTGCTTGATGGAATTGTCACATTATAATAGAAAATGGGAGCAGCATATATAAGATTATAAGATTATGATTTTTAAAAATCTATTCCAGAAGCAAATTCCTGTGGAGCATCCAGCATGAATGGTATGTTTGCACCTTCAGGATGACCATCTATAACCTCTCATTCTCCTCCATCATCAAAAGGAGACGAACCTTTGAATATGTCTGCTAATCCGGAACTTTCATTAGTGATGTCCAAATCTGATTGCGCAAGTTCTTTATTTCTAACATATCAAAGTAGTATATACTTCATTTTATTAGTACTTTGTAAGAGTTAATTAAAGTGGGATCCATTATACCTTGAACTACTAAGGATTTTCCTGTTGAAAGTTTTATATCCATTGCAATAGCACTATAGGGAATATCAAATAGTTCAATTTTTTCTTGCTCAGCAGTATCATAATATTTTCTACAAATTCCGCCATCACAAGAAAATCCATAGATTCGGTTAATTTTTCTACTTCCTGAGCCACCCCCTCTTCCTCCTGCAGAACCTAATGATTCTTCGACCATCAGAATGAAAATCTCATTTCTGGCATGAAGTCCAAGATCAATATCATTTTGAGATACCACGAGTTTTCTTTGAGGTTGCTGCAATATATCATCAATAGACTCTTCTTTTAACATAATTATCTATCATTATAATTTTCTGATTGTGTAGATATTATAGATTGTGATACTACGATATTTATCGCATCTATATTAATATAGATTATTGTTTTACCAATATCACAATGATAAGTTTGCCTGATCGAATCATTACATCAGGAGTAAAATTCTATAAATTACAAGTTTTTGATATACATATAATTGCCATTTACATAGTGATTTGACTTGCCGAGATAGAAAGGAGTATTTCCGCAAACACTCAGAAACTATGCAATAGTAATTGTAGCACGATCAATTATATGCAAATATCGATTTAATTGTCTATCGACAATAAATTAGATATTATAAATTTTTGCGAATTTGCGCATTTGCAGAAAAACATACAATTTTTTATATGGTATGATGCTCAAGGCTTATAGTATGGTAAAGACACCTTCAAGTCAAACTCTAAAAACTGGTCAGAATGCACCAGATTTTAAACTGAGGGGCGTTGACGGCAAGACATATTCTTTACATGACTTTACAAGCAAATCATTGCTTATAGTATTCATTTGTAACCATTGTCCTTATGTCAAGGCAAGAATCGGAGATATTATAAATTTGCAATCTAAATTCAAAAATTCGGAATTACACGTAGTAGGTATTAACAGCAACGATCCTAACTATATAGAGGAAGGTTTTGATAACATGATAAAATTTGCAAATGAACGGAAATTAAATTTTCCATATTTAATTGACGATACTCAATATATAGCTAAATCGTATGGAGCCGTTTGTACGCCTGATCCGTTTCTATTTGATGAGCAACGCCGACTGGTTTTTCATGGCAAAATTAACGATGCAGTTGAGCCTGAAATGACACCCAAAATTCAAGTCATGGAAAATAACATAAGAAAAATTCTAAAAGGGGAAAAAATAGAAAAGGATTTTGATCCGTCTATTGGTTGTTCAATCAAATGGAAAAATTAGTATTATTACGTATTATAATGAACTTGTGAATAGATCGATATAGTAGATGATATAAAAAAAACAGTGTGAGGTGTTTCACCTGTTAATTTGACATCTACACGTCAATCTTTTAGTTGATTCAATTTCCTAAATAGTAGTCTGCTTGACCTGCCGAGACTTTATGGTAATTATTCAGATCCTCATCATGCAGAATAAAAACTGTGAATAATAGCATAGGTATTTGTGAATAGCTAACCATACTGGTAGTTAATTCCTTTTTCGCCCCGCGGATGTCTCCATTCCGTATCTTTTGCACAAGTTCCACATTCTATACATCCTTCATGCTGAAGCATTACTTTGTTGTTTTCTGTGATATAGCATTTTGTTGGACAAAGTATAACCATCTTTTTCATAAACTCACTTTTTGGATCCAATACTTTGATATGAGAAACAGAATCGTCGTCATACTTCAGTCTTGCGATACGCTGAGCAAGTGTTGGAATTGAAGGTGCATATGAAGAGGAAACTCTGCTACCTAACTTTTCTGCAATCTCAATTGGCACTTGGACATAAGTCTCTTCTGATTCTATTAATGGTAAGAGACGATCATATCCTAGCATATTAGCAAAGCCTACCGCAAGTCCTCGGAATGTACCGCTCGACATTAACTTGAAGATCATTCCATATCTAGAGCCGACAATATCTTTTGGAACGTCTTTTGCAGCGTCTAGAAATACCTTCAGATAATCTTTGTCAATTTCTTTCATGTCCCTTGTATATGGGCTATCCTCAACTAGCTGACTGTAAAATTCGCCCATATAATTAGGAGAAAAGTTATTTCTATCAATAGATCTTGCAACTGCATTGGCAGCCCTAACTGCATCATCTATTCCTACGTTAAGACCCTCTATTCTTGGACCTATGAAAATACCCCGACCAGCAGCATCGCCTATAAATAAGATATTCTTATAGTATGGTTTCTTCATCCTACAGCGTTTTCCATCAGGAACTAATTTTGCACTGTATTCTAGCTCAATATAATCAGTTACAAATCTTGTCCCATACTTGCTGCTTAATTCTTTATGTATAAAATCAAGTCGTGCCTTAATTTCCTCGCTTGACTTGTATTTACCATTTTCAATAAGTTTTGCTCTACCAGATGGAGAATAGTATGTGTGACGTAGCTCTTCCCATGTCTTTATCAGTTTGCTTACTGCAAAGCGTGTTCTTAGTTGCTCTTCTTTTGGAAGATTCTTGTCAATTTCCTCTTTTATTGCAACCTCGTCTTTGATAAACTCTCTAACCATTGGATTACTTAGTAATGTATTAACAAGGACATAAGGTTCAGTAGGATTTTCCATTAGGGAATCATAATGGTATACAGCCCCAATAGACAGTGTGTCCCTGTTGGTATAAACAAATCCGCCGCCTATATGATTCATTGTAATATCGCCAGCAAAAAGATGTGCAACTCCTTCATTTGGGCCTATTTGGAATCTTTGCTCAATAATTTCCTCAGGTAGTTTGACTACAACCTTTACACCTTGATACAATTCATCAGGACTGAATTTGTGTCTGATGCCAGTTAATTCTGCAATTTCTGAATTAACACCATCTGCTGCAATAATTGCCTTTACCTCAAATTCCTCAAGTTCATTAGTGTTAATTATCACTCTATCGTTTTGTTGTTGTTGCTGCTGCTGATGTTGCCAAGAAAGCGACTGGACATGAACTCCAGAAATAATGCCGCCTCCTTGTTTTTCAGCACTTTCTTCTGCTTCTTTTGCAAACCAAGAATTTAATTTATTTAAAAGAACAGAGTAACCAAAATTTGCCTGATATTCATGAGCACGTGTCAAATCAATAGAAAATACCTTATCTTTTGAAGTAGCATGAAGAATATACTTCGTAATCAACCTTTCAATGGGAGCTTCTGAAAGAAAATCTTTGCCGTAAACATCTTCAACATTATAGACCTTACCATTCTTTAGTTTCTTTGAGTAGAGAATTCCACCAGATATATTCTTTGAGCCGACTGTCTTTCCAGCCTCTATCAGTACAGCCTGTTTTCCGAGGTTTGATAACTGCCTGAGAGCGGCTAATCCAGCTGAACCTCCACCTACTATAGCAACATCAAAATGCTCCATATTTACTTTCTAATCTCCATTAGTATTTTTTGTTCTCTTAATTCTTTTATTATCTTTGGAATTATATCTTCTATTCTGCCTTTAATAAAAACATCGCATTCGTCTTTTATTGGTGAATTTTCGTCAGGATTGATAGCAATGACAAATTCAGATTCTTTCATTCCCATAACATGTTGCATAGCCCCGCTGATACCTGCAGCAATATAAAGCAGTGGCATGACTTTCCGACCACTTGTCCCGATTACCCTGTCAGGAATAATATAACGGGAGTTGATCGATTCACTTACTGTATATGGTTTTTTCGAAACTGGCAATGATATCCCAATCTCTGCATCTAATTCCTTTGCCAGTTCTTCAATTAATTTGATATTTTCTTCTGGAGAATCTTTGATTCCTCGTCCAAAACTAATGATTGCTTTGCGGTTATCAAAATCAACAGCACTTTTTATTATCTTGCGATTGAGTATTCTTAGTTTGAGATCCTTTTCCTCTAATATTGGTGCATAATCTACAACTATTCCGCTTCTTGAAGTATCTTGTTTAAGTGGTTGGAATACACCTGGAATAATGCTGCATGCTTGAGGATGGTAATCTCTCTCTATCGATGGATTTCTATTATCAAGACACAAAATAGTAGTCCATAGAAAACCTGAAAAATCAGGTCTATACATCTCAAGTGTCTTATTATATTTGATGGGCTGGCCTTTGGTCTTATGCTCATGCCTAATTTCCAGATCTTCAATTACAAGTTTGTTAATATCTGAGGCAAGACCAGATTCTAGTTCTGCCAATACCGTTGAGGATAGATGTCTGCCTATATTATCAGCAGCAAAAAACATATATCTAGGTTTCCTGAACTTTTCAGCATCATAGTCTAAAGAGAACTTGGCTACACATTTTTTATCTTTTGCAATCTGGCTGATTACTTTTGTATGAACCAGATTTCTAAAATACTGTAATTCTGGACTTTCTGCGTATATTACTGCGTCGGCACCATAAAGTATTAATTCATCACACAATTTTCTGACATTATTTCCTAATACTACAGCTACAACTTTTTCCTGGGAAGAATACTTTTTGTTAAAATCATCCATAAGTCTTCTTGCTTCACCAAGCATCTCTAAACTAACCGGGATTATCTTGCCTTCTTCATGTTCAATTACTACATAAAGATGTTGGTAGTAGTTACCTTCATTGCTAGACGTCGTTGTAGGAGTATTTATCATTTAATTATCATCCCTCCAAGAACTTCATGTATCCTTGTGACAACCTTGCGTATTTGTTCGGAATCTGAACCATCTACAATTTCTGCTTTTCTACTTGCTTTTGCCTTAGGAATCTTTTCTACTTTGTATACAATCGTAGGGGAGCCAGGAAGACCCACGAACTTCAAATCAACTCCTAGTTGCTGAGCATTGAAAATTTTTAGATATCTCTTGTAATCCTGAGCTCGATTTATTGCCTCTTTCTTGTACTTTACAAATGCCAATCTTTGTAAAATGGTTCTAAAGAAAGGCTTGTATGATGGATCAATTGTAATAAATACAGGTAATTGAGCTTCTACTTCTTCAATAATGTCGTAAAAACCTTGCAAGGTTATCAAACGTTTTGCTCTAATGAGTCTTCTTTCAATATCAACATCATAATCGATTACGTTGCCTAGAAAGGTATAGCCAAGCTTCCAGGCCGTCTGCGGACCAGTCTGACCAGTCTCGCCGTCTGATGCCCTATGTCCTGAAAATACTATATCTATTTTTTTGCCATTTTCCATTTTACTAATACCAGTTTTCAGAACTTCAGCGGTGGCAAGCGTATCTGCGCCTGCAAATATTCTATCACTATAAAGATGTAATTCATCTGCATCACAGATTGCTTGCGCCTGTTGCAAAGCAAAATCAGCGATAGGAGGACCCATTGTTCCGACAGAAACACGAGCATCATACTTCACCTTAGCATAAAATGCTGCACTTGATGCAACAGCGCTATGAGGACCAAGTATGCTCTTTGTTTCTGCTCTATTTAGAGTTCCGTCGGCATTGTAACTAACGTTGCCCTCTGAAAAATCAGGCTCAAGTTTTACAATGACAGCAGTGTTTAGTGAATTGTTCATTATACCTGCTTTGTCCATCTATTGCCTTTAAATGGGTTTTGGAAAAGCTGTATGTTAGAGTATGAGCCAATTGATAAATCTCATAACAACCTTTTTCATTGAATTCGAAAGATATTGTGGTTTATATTGGAGTATTTATAGCTATTGAGGTTAAAGCAAGAGTTTGAGAAATAAGTTGACCAGAAACAGCACAGCAGCAATTACAAGTTTTGTGATTGAGGCATAGCAAGAGTTTGTTCATAATAAGTAGATCGTAATTGTTCATAAGCCCATCTTATCTTTCTATAGAACTCAGGCATCTTTGGAGAAAGCATGGTATAAGCAAGATAAAAGTCCTCGGCCTCTCTCATATACCGCTTCATCTTGTCATAGACTACTTTATTATTCAATCCTGCTTTGCTGATAAGAAATCTCATATTGTTAAGTCTGTCTGCAAGCTTGATAGTCTTTACGTCATATTCTGCCATAGTGAGAATATCACTATACTCTTGGAACCTGTGTAATTGACGTTCCTCATCATTTCTACCACGATAATTTTCAAGAGGACGGATTTTCAATTCAGTTGCAATTTCATATACTCTATTTCCGAATCGGTATCTAAGGTCAGCCTCAAAACCATATGCCTTTGTTTTATACCAGTCTAAAATTCTGTCATTATCTTCTAATACATCATGCAAAATTGCAGAAGCAACTTCAACACTAGTAATATTGCGGTTAGCCGATCTGTAATGTTTTACAACATCTATTGCAACTGGCCATGTATGTGTTTCTAAGAAAATTGAAAAACCATCTTCTCTTTTTACTCCTTCATGAATCTCCTCTGCGACATTGATCGCGCTCTCAATAAAATTATCAACACGTAGAGTGGCTTCATTTTCTAAAAAAAATAAAAATTCCTCCTTAGTTGCTGTGTGAGCAGAGTTATCTTCCATGAGGTATAAAGTCAATAGTTAAACAAAAGCCTTGCTATTCTATCTACTGAAATCTCATAAATATTATATCTTAAACATGTATATCTTGTAATTTTGCCTTTTTATGTCATTGGTGGCTGTTAAAACTAAGAATTGGAGATTATATATTACATATTAATATTGATCTTACTATAACAATATATTCTCGTTTTGATGATTAATTCTTCCATTGCTAGCCTCTAGCTCGAAAGGACGCTTTATTCTATCAGAAAATGCATTTTCACCTAAAGGTGACCAGCCCGAAGCTATTGAAAAACTAGTGAGAGGAATATTGGAAAAAAATGATGAAGGCGGACGACGCCAGACTTTAGTGGGAGTTACGGGTAGTGGAAAAACATTTACAATAGCAAATGTTATCGCGAAAACAAACAAAAATACTCTCGTAATTTCCCATAATAAAACACTGGCTGCACAATTATATGCAGAATTCAAAGAATTTTTTCCAAATAATAATGTAGGATACTTTGTCAGTTTTTATGACTATTATCAACCTGAAAGTTACCTTCCGCAGACGGATACCTATATCGAAAAGGATACAGAGGTTAATGAAAAAATTGAAAAAATGAGATTGGAAGCAACTGCAATGTTAATGTCAGGTGATCCAACGATAATTGTATCTACAGTATCCTGCATATACTCTCTTGGCTCACCCACCGAATGGGAAGAAAGTGCCACTACGATAAGCAAAGGTATGACAGTAAACAGAAAAGAGTTAATTCACAATCTGATCGAAGCACGTTATGAACGAAATGATGTTTCTTTGGTGCCAGGAAACTTCAGGGTGAAGGGTGACACTATAGATATTATTCCCGGCTATTTGGATGATATAATTCGTATTTCACTTTTCGGAGATGAAATCGAAAAGATTAGCATTCATAATCATACAACTATGAAGAAGATCAGAGATGCCAATTCTGTAAAAATCTTTCCAGCTAAACATTATATTGTAGATGATAATTCGAGATTAGGCGCTATCGAATCAATAAAGCGCGAATTAGCAAATTGGCTCCCCAATTTACCAGGTGAGCTTGAAAAGCAAAGACTTGCTTCACGTACAAAATATGATTTAGAGATGATAGAGGAATTGGGCTATTGTTCTGGAATTGAGAATTATTCTCGTCATTTAGATGGTAGGGCTCCAGGACAACCCCCATATTGTTTGCTAGACTTTTTTGGCCATGATTTTCTACTGGTGATAGACGAATCACATGTTACATTACCCCAACTTCATGGCATGTATAACGGAGATTATACACGGAAGAGAATGCTAGTTGATTATGGGTTTAGACTGCCAAGTGCTTTTGATAATCGTCCTCTAAAGTTTGAAGAGTTCGAGAAGTATTTGAATAATAATGTAATTTTTGTATCTGCAACACCGGCTAGCTATGAATTAAAGTCAAGCTGGCAAATTGTAGAACAACTGGTCAGACCTACTGGATTAGTCGATCCGAAAGTAGAAATCAGACCTACAAAAAATCAGATAGAAGATTTGATTAAAGAAATTACTGACAGAGCAAATAAGGATCAGAGAACCCTTGTCACTACTCTAACAAAGAGGATGGCAGAAGACCTTGCAGAATTTCTAGCAAAGAACGACATAAGAGTACGTTATTTGCACTCTGAAATTGAAGGATTAGAAAGAACAGAGTTGATACGCCAATTACGATTGGGCGAATTTGATGTTTTAGTAGGCATTAACTTACTTAGAGAAGGGTTAGACATTCCGGAAGTATCTCTTGTTGCTATATTGGATGCTGACAAAGAAGGATTCTTACGCAACAATACAAGTCTAATACAGACTTTTGGTCGTGCTGCAAGAAATATCGATGGTATGGTTATTATGTATGCAGATAATATTACTGATTCAATAAAAAGTGCGCTAGCAGAAACAGAGAGAAGGCGTAATAAACAGATCCAGTATAACAAAAAGTACAAGATAACACCCAAATCAGTTATCAAAGCCATTCCAGATAAAACAACAACAAAATCAGACATAGACTTCAAAACACTTACAAAATCTATCGCTCGATCGGACCTGCTAAAACTTGCAATAGAGACAGAAGCAACTATGAAAAAATTTGCTGAGGAATTAGATTTTGAAAAAGCTATTGAATTTAGGGAAAAACTGACAAAGATAAAGAATATGTTAGAAGAACGAACACATGTAGAGGTTTTATGAATATGCATGATAAAATAGTTATAAAAGGTGCAAGACAGCACAACCTAAAAAATATCAATCTAGAAATTCCAAAAAACAAACTCATTGTAATTACAGGGTTATCAGGCTCAGGAAAATCTACACTTGCATTTGATACTATTTACGCAGAAGGACAAAGGCGCTATGTAGAGTCATTATCAGCATATGCAAGACAATTTTTGGAGTTAATGGACAAACCAGACGTTGATTCTATTGATGGTTTATCTCCAGCAATATCAATACAACAGAAGACTACCAGCAAGAATCCGCGTTCTACGGTCGGAACCGTAACAGAGATCTATGATTATCTACGATTACTATATGCCAGAATAGGAATACCTAGTTGTCCTGAATGCAATAGAACAATTACAAGTCAATCTTCAGATTCTATTACAGAATCGATATGGAAATCAGCTCAAAAGAAGAAGAATGGCTCAATTATGATTCTTGCCCCAATCATTTCAGCAAAGAAAGGTACATACGAAAAATTATTTAATGAATTAAAACAAGACGGCTTTTCCAGGATTCGATTAGATGGTGCGATAACCAATCTCGAAGATGATGAAGAACAAGAACAAGAACAAAAATCAAAATATCCTAGACTGGACAGACAAAAAAAACATACTATTGAAGTCATCGTTGACAGATTAAAGGTCATGACTGAGGAAAAAAGCAGATTATTTGAATCCGTCCAATCCGCCCTTAAGATAGGAAATGGTATTGTGATTGCCTCGATAGACGGTGAAGATACATTATACTCCCAACGCAACGCATGCCCATATTGCGGTATCAGTCTAGGAGATTTAGAACCACGCTCATTTTCATTTAATTCTCCTTTCGGTGCATGCAGAGACTGCAACGGGCTTGGGATAAAAATCGAATTCGACCCTGAACTAATTATTCCAGACAAGTCAAAAAGCATATTGGAGGGAGCTGTGAAACCTTGGTCTGGCTACTTTGCTACATTCCGCTCTGAAATGCTCAGAGACGTAGGCAAACATTTTGGATTTAATCTTTATACGCCTATCTCAAAGATGACAGAAGAGCAGATCAGAGTCATTTTATATGGAACAGATGATAAGATTCATTATAAATACGAAGGAAAATATTCATCTAGCAGATGGGAATTTAGAGGATCCTTTGAAGGCGTAATTCCAAACTTGGAGCGCTCATATAAGCAAACTGAATCAGAATCAAAGCGTGAGGAGATCATGCAGTTTATGCGCGAGCGTACCTGTGATAGTTGTCTAGGTAGGAGATTGCGTAGAGAAGCACTTTCAGTCAAGATACAGGAAAAGTCGATAATGGACATATGCGATCTTTCCATTGATAATTGTTATCGATTTTTTAGAACCATACAACTTTCAGAAACTGAAAGATATATTGCAAGAACAATACTAAAAGAGATTATTTCAAGGCTTGAATTCTTGAATAATGTTGGATTAAACTATTTGTCATTGAATAGGGTTACGGCCACACTTTCTGGTGGAGAATCACAGAGAATCAGATTAGCAACCCAGGTCGGTTCGAACTTAACTGGAGTTTTATATGTCCTTGATGAACCTACTATAGGTCTGCATCAGAGAGACAATGCTAAATTGATTGATACTTTAAAAAAATTACGTGATCTTGACAATACGCTGCTTGTAGTTGAACACGATGAAGAAGTAATCCGTAATGCTGACTGGATCATTGATATTGGGCCTGGTGCTGGCATGCGCGGCGGAGAAATTACTGCTTATGGTCTATTAGAAAATATTCTAGATAATAAAAATTCTGTTACAGGAGCTTTCCTGAGAGGTGACCTACTTGTATTCTATCCTAAGCAAGAGAGGAAAATACCAGAACGGTGGCTAACTATTTATGGAGCACAGGAAAATAATCTGAAATCAATTGATGTACAATTTCCTATTGGTTGCATGACAGTCGTGACAGGAGTTTCTGGCTCTGGCAAATCAACATTAGTAAATGATATATTATTTAAAGCGCTCGCGGCTCATATTTACAACACTAAAGAAAAGCCTGGTAAACACAGAAATTTATCGGGCTTGGAATATGTAGATAAAGTCATAGGAATCGACCAATCACCAATTGGTCGTACTCCAAGATCAAATGCTGCTACTTATGTTAACGCTTTTACGCCAATTAGAGAACTATTTGCAAAGACTTCGCAAGCAAAAGAAATGGGATATAAATCTGGAAGATTTTCATTTAATGTTTCACATGGAAGATGTGAAGCATGTCAAGGTGGTGGCGTCAGAAAAATCGAAATGCAATTTTTACCTGATGTCTATGTTACATGTGATGAATGCAAAGGAAAACGGTATAATTCTGAAACGCTCTCTGTAAAGTACAAGGAAAAGACAATTTCAGACATACTAAATATGACAGTTGACGAAGCATCAGAATTCTTTGAAAATATCTCAATTATTGAAAAGAAGCTCCGAACTCTGAAGGATGTAGGACTTGGATACATACGACTCGGCCAACCTGCTACTACATTGTCTGGCGGTGAAGCACAGAGAATTAAACTTGCTGCAGAGCTCTCGAAAAGAGATACCGGTAAAACGGTATACATTCTAGATGAGCCAACAACAGGGCTTCATTTTGCAGATGTTAGTAAATTGTTGCATGTTTTAAAAAGACTAGAAGATCTTGGCAATACTATAATAGTTATTGAACATAATCTAGATGTCATCATAAGCGCCGATTGGATTATAGACCTTGGCCCGGAAGGTGGAGAAGGTGGTGGCAAGATAGTTGCTACGGGACCACCTCATGAAGTTGCAGAAAATAAAGAAAGTCATACTGGAAAATATCTAAAATCCAAGTTAGCTATTGGTCAAATCATTCAGAGGGGTGCATCATAATCACATCATCATCATCACCTTCGACAGTAGACATCTCTTCTATCATAGGAAAGCAAATCCCTCAGGATCCTGGTGTGTATTTAATGAAAAATAAAGAAGGGAAAATAATTTACATTGGAAAAGCGAAAAATATACGTAAACGACTTAAATCTTATTTTTCACTTTCAAAAAATAATAATACTAATAACAACAACTGGAAAACCTCTCGTCTCATAAGTAATATTGCAGACATTGAATTTGTACTAACTGATAATGAGATCGAAGCATTCTTGCTGGAATCTAATTTGATTAAAAGGTTTAGACCGCTATTTAATATTGAACTAAAGGATCAACAGCGTTATACATACCTGAAAATCACGGATGAAGTTTTTCCCCGCCTGCTTGTGGCAAGACGTAATAGAAATGGAGAATTTCATGGACCAAAGGGCAAAATATATGGTCCTTTCGTAAGAGGCAGTTCAAAATTTCTTACTGTAGGACTTTTAAGAAAGTTATTCAAGATTAGAATCTGCGACAAACTGCCGAAGAAACCATGTTTAGAATATTTCATTAAGAATTGTGATGCACCTTGTATTAATGATACGGCTAGAACAGAATATATGAGAAATGTTATTGCATTACAGAGAATATTAGAAGGAAAAAGCAGTATTGATAATTTTATAAACGAAATGGAATATAAGATGAAGCAAGCATCAGAGCTTCAACAGTATGAAAAGGCAATGGAAATTCGTGATACACTGCATAGATTGAACAATTTACGTGTAAAACAGAAAATGGAAAAAGCCGTAAATGGCAATTCTGACGAAGAATATATTGGAATAGTGAAGGAGGAGGAAAAAGGTATTGCAAATATAATGACTTTACGGAGAACTCGCGGCGTTATCACTGATCGGAAACGATTTGAATTTGAATTGGTTGGAGACAATTCCCTTTCTACCTTCATATCACAGTATTATTCAACAGTCCCAGTAATTCCGAGATATATATATGTGAACGAAGAACCCGAATCAAAGCAATCTTTAGAAGAGTTATTGGAAAAACTCGCTGAGCGTAAGGTGAGTATTATTCAGATTTCCTCTCAATTCCCGATGAAAGAAAAAAGGCAGTTAATGGAACTAGTTCTACGCAATATTAATCTTTACGCTGGAAATAACTATGATCCCTCTATAGTAGAACTAAAGAAAATTCTTCAATTACCGACTATGCCATATGTAATAGATTGCTTTGATATCTCAAATTTCGGAACTACATTTGCTGTTGGATCCTGTACTAGGTTCATTAATGGGCATCCAAATAAAGCCGGTTATAGAAAATTCAGAATTAAGACAAAGCTATTTAGCCAAAACGACTTTGCAATGATTGAAGAAATTGTAACGCGTAGATACTCGCATTATGACGAAAAGATTAATAGCAAATATCAAATGCCAGACTTGATAGTAATTGATGGAGGAAAAGGACAGTTACATTCTGCGATTAATGGTCTTCATAAATTAGGAATAGATATCCCCTGTATATCCCTTGCAAAAGAAAATGAAGAAATCTATACTCCTTATTCATCTGAGCCCATAATTCTTTCAAGGAATAGCCCTGCACTTAAGATGCTTCAGCACATTAGAAATGAAGCCCACAGATTTGGCTTAGCATATAATGTTAACCTGAGAAAATTTAGTTCTAGTAATTTGATAGATAGATAGAGTCAGAAGAATAACCATATACCATTATGACCGCATAGAGAAAGAGAGAGAAAACAGTAACAACAGTTTTTCTCCTTTCTTTTTTTAACAATTTCTTTTGATATGAGCTGAATCAATCTATTGTAGTCTATTAGATCTGGAATGACGTAACTTAGAGAAGAAAGAAAGAAACAAAGAAATGAATAAAGAAGACCACTTTGAAGAAAATGCTTAATTACTTAATAATATAATTGTGGGATTAGAATCAGTTGGAAGCATGTTGTTTTAGAGAGTAGGTTAGGGTACTTGCTACTGAGAATTTTGTATATTTGTCGCAAGTAGTGAGT
>Ga0126306_10000845_pt1 | contig 15495 bp, 17 predicted proteins | sample Plot27_FD_92592 | JGI IMG/M metagenome (GOLD analysis project Ga0126306, IMG submission 92592) | Serpentine soil microbial communities from UC McLaughlin Reserve, CA, USA - Plot27 | ecosystem: Environmental > Terrestrial > Soil > Grasslands | place: USA: UC McLaughlin Reserve, Lake County...
ATGGCGTTACCGTGGAGCGCGTGTCGCCCCGGATGCGGATACTGGCCCTCGTCGCCGTCGTCGCGGTGGCGGCCGCCGCGGTCGCCGTTGCAGCCGGCGTCCTCGCGCGCGGTGGTGACGACGGAGGCGGCCGGAAGGGGGCGCCGCCTCTCGTCCTCGACCTCGGCGTCCGGACAGACCCCGAGGCCCGAGACCTGCGCAGAGCCGGCGTTCTCTACGCCCACGGCAACCGGGACGACGCGGCGCGGATCTTCCAGCGCTATCGCTCCGTCCAGGCCAGGATCGGGCTCGCGCTCGCCCGCTGGCCACGGGGTACGCAGGGTCGGCTCGAGCAGCTCTCCGCGCTCCAGCCGCAAAGCGGCGCCGTGCGCCTCCACCTGGGGCTGGCGTACTTCTGGGCCGGACGCGACGCCGAAGCCGCCGGCGAGTGGCGCGCCGCGAGGCAGGTCGAGCCCGACTCGATCTTCGCGGTCCGTGCGGGTGACCTCCTCTACCCGGGCCAGGCGCCGGGGCTGCCGACGTTCGTGCCGGGGTTCGAGTCCCCGGCGGCGCTCGACCGGCTCCAGCCGCCCGCCCAGCTCGCGCTTCTCCGCCGGAACGCGAGGCGGCCCGATGCACACGCGAAGCTCCTCTACGGGGTGGCGCTGCAGCGGCTCGGCCGTCCCGTCTCGGCCGAGCGGGTCTTCGCGGAGGCGGCCCGGCTCGCGCCTCGCGATCCCGAGGCCCAGACGGCTGCCGCCGTCGGCCGCTACCGCAAGGACGCGCCGGAACGGGCCTTCGCGCGGCTCGGCCCGCTCACCCGCCGCTTCCCGCAGGCGGCGACGGTTCGCTTCCACCTCGGCCTCTCGCTGCTCTGGCTCGGGAACGTGCAGGAGGCCAGGCGCCAGCTCGTCCGCGCCCGCGCTCAGGAGCCCGGTTCGCCGCTCGGTCGGGAAGCAAACGACCTCCTCGAGCGTCTTGGGGTCGTACGGGCACCGTCCTGAAACCTAGGACTCCTGGACTCAAAGATGGGCCTTTCGGCCTATGGCGTAAGAGCAGTGCGACGTGGAAGGATGCCGAATCTTCGGGCGTTGACGATGGGACACAGCGGATCTACGGTGAGAGGGCCGAACGAGGGGGTCAGCATGGCAAGGGGTAGCAGCGTTGTGGCGGCGGCGCCCGTTAGCGACGTATTGGACAGCGATGAGGCGAAGAGCTTGATCGCGTCCGCGCAGGAGGCAGGTTCGATCAGGGCCGACGAGGTCGCGCTGGCGCTCGGAGAGCTCGAGCTGGATGCGGCGCAGCTCGACGAGGTCCTCGGCGCGCTCGAGGAGGCGAACGTCGAGATCATGACCGGCGACGACGAGGAGGAGGACACGGCGGCGCGCTCGTCGCAGCGCGAGGTCTCGACCGACGCTCTGCAGCTATTCCTGAAGGACATCGGCAAGGTCGAGCTGCTGACGGCGCCGCAGGAGATCGAGCTGGCGAAGCGGATCGAGCGCGGCGACGACAACGCGAAGCGGCAGATGGTCGAGGCGAACCTGCGCCTCGTCGTCTCGATCGCGAAGAGGTACCGCAACCAGGGCCTGCCGTTCCTCGATCTGATCCAGGAGGGCACGATCGGGCTCGTCCGGGCGGCCGAGAAGTTCGACCACCGCAAGGGATTCAAGTTCTCGACCTACGCCACGTGGTGGATCCGCCAGGCGGTCGCGCGTGCGCTGGCCGACAAGGCGCGGACGATCCGGATGCCGGTCCACGTGGTCGAGAAGCTCAACAAAATCGTGCGCACCGAGCGCAAGCTCCGCGCCGAGCTCGGCCGTGAGCCCGGCTCGAAGGAGATCGCCCGCGAGCTCGAGCTCACGATCGACGAGGTCGACCAGATCCGGCGCAGCGCTCAGGTTCCGGTCTCGCTCGAGAAGCCGGTCGGAGACGACGAGGAGTCGGAGTTCGGTCATTTCCTCACCGACGAGTCGGCCCCGCTGCCCGAGGAGGCCGCCGCCGACGTGCTCCGTAAGGACGCGCTCGGCCGCATCCTCCATACGCTCTCCTCCCGCGAGCGGCGGGTGCTGGAGCTCCGGTACGGCCTGAACGGTGAGCAGCCGCGAACGCTCGACGAGGTGGGGCGGGCGTTCAATGTCACGCGCGAGCGGATCAGGCAGATCGAGAACCAGTGCCTGAAGAAGCTCCGCGCCGTTGCGGAGGCCAACGCCCTGCGCGACGTCGCCTAGGTTCGCGCGCAGAAAAGGGGTGACGCGCTTGCGGCGCGCGTCGCCCCTTTTGTGCTGTGAGCTCCTAACGCGATGAGGCGCTGTGCCGTCGGGCCGCGCTGGACGGCGCGATGCGGCGTCCTCGGTCGCACCCGTATCTTCGGATACGAACGCTCCCTGCGTCCTTGCCTCGCACCGCCCATCGCACCCCGACGACGAGGCCCCATCACGTTAGAAGCTCATAGACTCCTCGCTCCGTGGAGGAGGCCCTGCTCAACCGGCTCGGCGAGTGGATCGCCATCCCGAGCATCAGCGCGGACGAGGCGCACGCGGCGGACGTGGTCCGGGCCGGCGACTGGCTCTGCGAGCAGATTCGCGCCGCGGGCGGCGAGGCGGAGCTCGCGGACTGGGAGGGACATCCGCTCGCGCTCGGCGAGCTGCGGGCCTCGTCGGGCGCCGATCACGCCCCGACCGTCCTCTGTTACGGGCACTTCGACGTCCAGCCGCCTGATCCGCTGGAGCTCTGGGAGACGCCGCCGTTCGAGGTGAGCGTCCGGAACGGCCAGGTCTTCGGGCGGGGGATCGCCGACGACAAGGGCCAGCTCTTCCTGCTGCTCGAGGCCGCCTCGCGGCTGTCGCGGGCCGGCGAGCTGCCCGTGAACGTGCGCTTCGCCTGCGACGGCGAGGAGGAGACCGGCGGCCACTCGATCGTCGACTACCTCGCCGCGGACGAGCGTGGGGCAGACGCCTGCGTGATCTTCGACAGCGCGATGGTCGCCCGCGAGGTCCCCGCCTTCAACATCGCGACGCGCGGTCTCCGCTACATGCATCTCACGTTGCGGACCGGCGGGCGCGACCTGCATTCGGGCATCTACGGCGGTGCGGCGCTCAACGCGGTAAGCACGCTCGCCCGGGTGCTGCCGGCGGTTCTACCCGGGGCGGACGGGCGCCTGCCCGAGCCGCTTCGGCAGGGGCTCGTGCCGCCGACCGCCGAGGAACGGGCGGCGTGGTCGTCGCTTCCCGCAGGGGTCGATGAGCTCGCCGGCCAGGGCGCCGTTCCGATGGACGGAGCCGCGGCCGAGGAGTTCTATCTGCGCACCTGGGCGGAGCCGGCGTTAGACGTGAACGGGATCTCGGGCGGGTCGCCGCTCCTGCAGAAGACCGTGCTGCCCGTGGAGGCCGTCGCCAACGTCTCCATCCGCCTGGCGCCCGGGCAGGAGCCGGACGCGATCGCGGCCGAGGTCGAGCGGCTGTTGCGGGAGGCGACGCCCGAGGGCGCCGACCTCGTCGTCGAGCACTGGGCGTCGAGCGCGCCCGGCCTCGTCGACCAGTCCTCGAAGGCTGTCCAGGTAGGGCTGGACGCGTTCGAGCGGGCACTCGGCGTGCGGCCGCTCCTGATCCGGTCCGGCGGGACGCTGCCGATCGTGCCCGCGCTGGCCGAGAAGGGCATCCCTACGATCCTGACCGGCTTCGCGCTCCCGGACTCGAACATCCACTCGCCGAACGAGAAGATGGAGGTCGAGTACCTGCCGAAGGGGATCGACGCGGCCGAGGAGCTGTTCAGAGCGTTCGCGGCCCTCTAGGAGACTTGACGAAGCGGCGCTGAGCGTCGTTGAGCAAAACGCTCCGAACGGTCACGCTTGTTCGGAGCGCGCGAACTACATAAAGTGGCGCGCGTGACCTGCGGCGGTGTCTCGCGGAGTCTTCGCAAGGGTGTCACGTGGCTGCGCTGACGGCGTCCACCGGTTGGCAAATCGGGATCGCGGTGGGGGTCGTGGTGGTCGCGGTGGCCGCGATGATCGTGATCACGATCGTGCTGCTGGCGCTCAGGATCGCGAGGCAGGCCGGGGAGGCCGAGCAGGCGGTCGAGATCGTGCGGCAGCAGACTGCCGAGCTGGGCGGGATCGCACGGATCAACGATTCCGGGGTGAGGATCCTGCACGCCGCCCGCGCGCTGCGAAAGGTGGCGGTCGGGAAGTGACGGCGACGGTCGTGGCTTTATCGGGAAACGAGTACTGGGCCGTCTCGCTAGGCCTCGCCACGGCGGCCGCCCTCGTGGTTGCGCTCCTGCTGACGGTGCTCGTCATGACCGTCGGACGCATCGAGCGGTCGGTCGACGGCCTGCTGGAAGTTGCTGGCAACGTCGCCGCGAACACGGCGAGCATCCCGCAGCTCCAGGCGACCGCGCCGGTGCTCGAGCAGATCGTCGACGAGGCGGTGGTCCAGGACGGCTACATGAGCGCACTCACGGACGGATTCGACGGCAAATGAGCGACCAGGACCTTCTGATTCTGCTGACCGTCGTGCTGGCTGCGGTGGTCGTGCTCGTGCTTGCCGCGGCGTTGATCCTGGTGCGCAGGAGCCTGCTGAGGATCTCCGCGGGGCTCGCGACCCTCTCCTCCGCGCTGCAGGGCGTCGAGGCCGAGCACCTGCGTCCGCTCGAGGGCGCGGTCAAGGCGATCAACGCACAGTTCGACATCATCCTCGGCGCGCTGCCGGGGATCGCCGGCAAGGCCGCGATGGTCGCCGAGCGGAGGCCCCGATGACGCTCTGGTGGATCGGGAACGTCGTCCTGTTCGTCGTCGTGACCCCTGTGGTCGTCTACCTGCTCCACGGAGTGTTCACCGCCGCGAGGAGCATCGTGCCGAGCGTGGAGAAGATCGCGAGGACGGCCGCCGCGGGGTCAACGGACCTCGACGCGACCGCGCTGCTCCTGACCACGCGGGACCAGGTGACCGAGACGGTCGCGGGAGTCGCGAACTACGGCGGCTCTCTCGACGTAATCCTGGACGACGCGCGCTAGGAGAGACGATGGCTCCGGTGTTGGCAGTCGAAGCAGCAGGGATAATCACGATCGTCGCCGTCGCGCTGATCGTGGCGCTGCTGGTCGTCTACCTGCTCGCGGTGATCGTGCAGCTCCGGAAGATCACCAAGGGGCTGGACGAGGTCATCGCCCACGTCGGCGAGATCGTGGAGAAGAGCGCACCCGTCAACGGCGTCGTGACGACGATCAACGAGCAACTCGACGCGGGCGTCGACCTGCTCGAGGGCCTACTGGTGAAGAAGGCCGGGATGACGGACGCCGTCGGCCTCGTCGACGGCCTGTACGCGGGTGCCGGAGCCGCCGGGTTCAGAAGCTTTCCGGAGAGCAAGAACATCAAGGCGCCGCGCATCGGCGAGGTCTACACCAAGGGCACGCTCACGCTGGCGCGGCTCGGCCGCGAAGCGCCGATCGCCGTCGGGAACCCCGCAGGTCCCGCGCTCAGGGACGTCCAGCGTGGAAGCCTCGCCGCCCGGCTGCTCTATCCCGAGGGTCGTCAGACGAGGCCCGAAGCGCTGCCGAGGTCTCCGGTGATCGGCACCGAAGCACCCGTGCTGTATCCGCCGAGCGAGCAGCGCGGCGGGACCACGCCGGACGACGAGGAGGTCGCCGAGAAGGGCCCGTGGACCGAGGTCGCCGCCGAGGGCATCGTCCCGGCCGAGCTCGGCGGATCGGACGCGCCGCGGGACCAGCTGGCGGAGGATCCACAGCTCGGCAGCCCGGTCCTCGGCGAGACGACCGGATCGGAGGAGCCGGCGACGGAGGGTGGCATCGACCCTAGTGCCGGCGACGAAGCCGACGCGACCACCGACGCCGGCCCAGAGCTGCCGGAGAGCGCCGAGCCCGACCTGAAGGACGCCGCCGCGGCGCGCCGTCAGGCCGACGTGGAGTCGGCCGAGTAGAGCCGGTGCAGACCCCCGCGCCATTCGAGTACGAGCGCGCGAGCAGCGTCGAGGGCGCGATCGCGTCGCTACAGAAGCTCGGCCCGGGAGCGCGGGTCATCGCCGGCGGCCACAGCCTGCTTCCGATGATGAAGCTGCGCCTCGCGAATCCCGAGCATCTGATCGACATCAACGATCTGACCGAGCTCTCCTTCATCCGTGAGGAGGGCGGGGAGATTCGCATCGGAGCGCTGACGCGGCACGTGACGCTCCTGAGGTCCGACCTACTCGCGCAGCACCTGCCGCTCTTCCGCGACGCCGAACAAGTGATCGCCGACCCGGTGGTGCGCAACCGCGGCACGATCGGCGGCTCCCTGTGTCAGGCGGACGCGGCCGAGGACCTCTCCGCGGTCTGCACGGCGGTCAAGGCGAAGGCCGTGATCCGTGGGGCCGACGGCGAACGGGAGGTCGCGATGGAGGACTTCCACGTCGGGCCTTTCATGACCGCGGTGGGCGACCGCGAGCTGTTGACCGAGGTCCGGATCCCCCTGCGCCCGAACGGCGGCAGCGCGCACGAGAAAGTCGAACGCCGCGCCGGCGACTGGGCGATCGCCGCCGTATCGGCGGCCGTCTGGATCGACGGCGGCAAGATCGCCGACGTGGGCATCGCGCTGAGCGCGGTCGGACTGACGACGGTCCATCTCTCACGAGCCGAGGAGCTACTACGGGGGCAGGCGCCGTCGGAGGAGCTGTTCGGGCAGGCGGGGGAGATCGCCGTGGCGGACTGCTCTCCGAGCGCCGACGGTCGCGGGCCGGTCGACTACAAGCGCCATCTCGCCGGCGTCCTCACGACGCGCGCCCTCGGCCGCGCGGCGGCACGTGCCCTGGGTCAGGAGGCCTGACATGAACGTCTCGATAAGCATCAACGGCGAGCAGGTCACGCGGGAGATCGAGCCGCGGCAGCTGCTCGTTCACTTCATTCGCGAGACGCCGGGCCTGACCGGCACCCACTGGGGCTGCGACACCTCCAACTGCGGCGCGTGCGTCGTGCAGATGGACGGGGAGCCGGTCAAGTCGTGCACGATCCTTGCGGCGATGTGCGAGGGGCACGAGATCCGCACGGTCGAGTCGCTCGAGGTCGACGGCCAGCTGGACGCGATCCAGCTGGGCTTTCACGAAACGCACGCGCTCCAGTGCGGTTTCTGCACGCCGGGGATGCTGATGACGGCCCGCGCGCTCCTGGACGAGAACCCAAATCCGACCGACCAGGAGATCCGTACTGCGATCTCAGGGGCGATCTGCCGCTGCACGGGCTACAAGAACATCGTCGGTGCCGTCCGCTGGGCGGCTGAGTACGAGGCAACCAGACAGGAGGTCTGAGCATGGCGACGGTCGAGAACCTGCCCAGCCCCGAGACCGAGCGCCCGATCGGCTTCGGCCGGCTGAAGCGCAAGGAGGACGCGCGCTTCATCCGCGGCAAGGGCACCTACCTCGACGACATCCGCCTGCCGGGGATGGTCCACGGCGCGATGCTGCGCAGCCCGTACGCGCACGCGCGCATCCTCTCGATCGACACCTCGAAGGCGCTCGCGCACCCGAACGTCGCCGCGGTCATCACCGCCAAGGACCTCGAGACGCTCGGGCTCGCGTGGATGCCGACGATCTCCTACGACACGCAGGCCGTGCTCGCGGGCGACAAGGTCCGCTTCCAGGGCCAGGAGGTCGCGTTCGTGATCGCGACCGACGAGTACTCGGCGAACGACGCGCTCCAGCTGATCGACGTCGAGTACGAGCCGTTGCCCGCGATCGTCAACGCGCGCAAGGCGCTGGACCCCGACGCGCCGTTGATCCGCGACGACAAGACCGGGCAGCGCGACAACCTCGCCAGCCCGACCTGGGAGGCCGGCGACCAGGAGGCGACCGACCGCGTGTTCGCCGAGGCGGACACGATCGTGACGCGCGACATCATCTATCCGCGCTGTCATCCGGCGCCGCTGGAGACTTGCGGGATGATCGCCGACTTCAACCCGGAGACCGGCCAGCTCGACATCTACAACGGGAATCAGGCGCCACACGCCCACCGCACGGTCTACGCGCACGTCGCCGGGCTCGCGGAGCACATGATCCGGATCAAATGCTCGGACATCGGCGGCGGCTTCGGCAACAAGGTTCCCGTCTATCCCGGTTACGTGTGCGCTATCGCCGGCTCGATCGTCGCAGGCGTGCCGGTCAAGTGGGTCGAGAACCGCACCGAGAACCTGCTCTCCACCGGGTTCGCGCGCGACTACGTCATGCACGCCGAGATGTGCTCGAAGGACGGCAAGATCACCGGCCTGCGGGTCGACGTGATCGCCGACCACGGCGCCTTCGACAGCACCGCGCAGCCGACGAAGTTCCCAGCCGGGTTCTTCCACATCGTCTGCGGCTCGTACGACCTCGAGGCGTCGCACGTCAAGGTCAAGGCCGTCTACACCAACAAGGCGCCCGGCGGCGTCGCGTACCGGTGCTCGTTCCGGGTCACCGAGGCGGTCTACCTCGTGGAGCGGATGGCCGACGCGCTCGCCCTGGAGCTGAAAGTCGACCCGATCGAGCTGCGGATGAAGAGCTTCATCGCCCCTGAGCAGTTCCCGTATGAGACCACCACCGGCTGGACGTACGACTCCGGCAACTATGCGGAGACGATGCGCGTCGCGACGGAGCTGGCCGGCTACGAGGAGCTCCGCCGCGAGCAGGCGGAGAAGCGCGCCCGGGGCGAGTTGATGGGCATCGGCGTGTCGTTCTTCACCGAGGGCGTCGGCGCCGGGCCGCGCAAGCACATGGACATCCTCGGGCTGGCCATGAACGACGGCGCCGACCTGCGAGTGCATCCGTCCGGCAAGGCCGTGGTCAGCGTCAGCGCCCAGACGCAGGGGCAAGGCCACGAGACGACGTTCGCGCAGATCGTCGCCGAGGAGCTCGGCATCCCGCCCGAGGACGTCGAGGTCCGCCACGGCGACACGGACCGGTCGCCGTACGGGCTCGGCACCTACGGGAGCCGCTCGACGCCCGTGTCCGGCGGCGCGGTCGCGGTCGTCTCCCGCAAGGTGCGCGACAAGGCGCGCCTGATCGCGGGGACGATGCTCGAGGCGAGCCCGGACGATCTCGCGTGGGAGAAGGGCCGCTGGTACGTCAAGGGCGACCCGGAGAAGGGCGCGACGATCGACGAGATCGCAGTCCGGGCCTACAACGGCGAGGAGCTGCCGGCAGGCATGGAGGGCGGGCTCGACGCACAGGTGATCTACGACCCGCCGAACCTCACCTACCCCTACGGCGCCTACATCGCCGTCGTCGACGTCGACTCCGACACCGGCCACGTCAGTGTCAGGCGCTTCATCGCGGTCGACGACTGTGGCGTGCGGATCAACCCGATGGTCGTGGACGGGCAGATTCACGGCGGCCTCGCGGAAGGCGTGGGCATCGCCCTGATGGAGGTGCTGACGTTCGACGAGGAGGGCAACTGCCTCAACTCATCGTTCATGGACTACCTGATCCCGACTGCGCTCGAGTGTCCCGACTTCGAGCTCGGGGAGACGGTCACGCCGTGCCCGCACCACCCGCTCGGCGCCAAGGGCGTGGGCGAGTCGCCAAACGTCGGGTCGCCGCCCGCGCTCGTCAACGCGGTCATCGACGCGCTGCACGAGACGCACGGGGTCGACCACATCGACATGCCGTGCACCCCGGCTCGGGTCTGGGCGGCGATGCAGGGGCGTCCCGAGCCGCCGCAGTGACCAAAGTCACGGGCGAGGCGGCCGGCGAGATCCGCCAGCTCGTGCCCGACATCGAGACGCTCGCCCAGCGTCTCGCCGCGATCGACTATCTCGTGGACGAGGGTCTGGCGACGTCGATGTTCCTCAGCCTGCGCCTCCCACAGCCCTTGCTGCTCGAGGGCGAGGCGGGTGTCGGCAAGACCGAGGCCGCGAAGTCGCTCGCGACCGTGTTGGACACGCCGCTCCACCGCCTGCAGTGCTACGAGGGCATCGACGTGGCGGAGGCGCTGTACGAGTGGAACTACCCGCGGCAGCTGCTGAGCATCCGGCTCGCCGACTCCCGCGGATCGCCGCTCGGCGAGGAAGACCTGTTCGGGCCCGACTACCTCATCCGTCGCCCGCTCCTGCGTGCGCTCGAGCACCCCGGGCCACGGCCGGCCGTCCTGCTGATCGACGAGATCGACCGCGCCGACGACGACTTCGAGGCGTTCCTGCTCGAGCTGCTTGCGGACGCCAGTGTCACGATTCCGGAGCTCGGCACGATCAGGGCCACGCATCCGCCGGTCATCGTCCTGACCTCCAACCGGACGCGTGACCTGCACGACGCTGTGAAGCGCCGCTGCCTGTACCACTGGATTCCCTATCCGAGCCCGGAGCGCGAGGTCGAGATCGTGCGCCGACGCGTCAAGGGCTCGTCGGAGACGCTGGCCGTCCAGGTCGCGAACGCGGTTTTGCGCATGCGCGGGAGCGACGTGCAGAAACCGCCGGGCATCGCCGAGTCGATCGACTGGCTGGCGGCCCTGAACCTGCTCGGCATCGAGCATCTGGACGCCGACGCGGTGGACCTCACCCTCGGGTCGGTGCTGAAGTACAGCGAGGACCAGGAGGTGATTCGCGCGGCCGGTCTCGGGCAGCTTGTGGGTGGCAGTGACTGACTTCGGCGTCGAGACGATCGAGCTCGACCTCCCGTCGCTCGTCGGTGCGCTGAGCCGGCGGCTGCGCGACGCAGGCGTGCCGGCCACGCCCGGCCGCGCGGCTGATCTCGCGCATGCGCTCAGGCTCGTCCGGCCGGTCTCGCGTCGGCGCCTGTACTGGACCGCCCGCGCCGTTTTCGTCTCGGACCGCGCGCAGGGCGATGCCTTCGACGCGGTCTTCTTGTCGGTCTTCGGCGGTCGAGCAGAGGCTCAGGACGACACTCCCGAGGAGCGGCGGACCGCTGCTGCGCCGGCTGACGACCGCCCGAGGTCCGAGCGCGCCGCCCCGGAGTCGGGCGCAGGCTTGCCGTCGGCCGTGCCCCAGGAGCGCGAGGGGGAAGAGGATCCGGCCGAGCTGGAGGTGCCGCTGGCGCTGGCCAGCGATGAGGAGCTCTTGAGACGCAAGAGCTTCGACGCGCTCGAGCCGCACGAGCTCGCACAGCTCTACCGCCTGATGTCGCGGCTCCAGCTGGCCGCTCCGCCACGGCGCACACGCCGCTACGAGAAGGGACGTCGCGGAGAGCACGTCGACCTGCGCCGGACCCTCCGTGCCAGCCTGCGCACGGGAGGCGACCCGATGCGCCTCGCGCGCCGCCATCGCCGGGTCGCGCGCCGCCGGCTGGTGTTGCTGTGCGACATATCGGGCTCGATGGAGCCCTACGCCCGCGCCTATCTGCAGTTCCTGACCTGTGCCGCCGGCAGCGGACCGAATGCCGAGGCGTTCGTGTTCGCCACGCGGCTGACGCGCCTGACCCGTGCGCTCGCTTCGCGCAATCCCGAGCGCGCGATCGCGCGCGCCGCAGCCGCCGCGCCCGACTGGTCGAGCGGCACGAGGATCGGAGACGCGCTGCAGGAGTTCAACAACCGGCACGGGCGCCGCGGCATGGCCCGTGGCGCCGTGATCGTCATCCTCTCCGACGGCTGGGAGCGCGGCGACCCGATGCTCGTCGGACGCGAGCTGGCGCGCCTCGCGCGCCTGGCCCACCGGATCGTGTGGGTCAACCCGCGCGTCAGCGCCGGCGACTTCTCGGTGCAGCCCGCCGGCATGAGGGCCGCGCTGCCGTACTGCGACGCGCTGGTGAGCGGTCACAGCTTCGAGGCCCTCGATGAGGTCGCCGAGGCGATTGCAGGGTTGGGGAGCCGAGAGCCTCCGCCGGGGGCGCCCGCCGCTGAGGAGGAGGAGCCCTGGGCGAGCGCCACGCCGGTTTCCGGCAGCTCGGTCGCGATGCCGAGCGGGCACGGGCCGAGCAGGGGCAAGACCACGCCCGGCTGGGTGGCGGATGAGTGAGCCGCCCAAGATCTGCATCTACCCGGGCTGCGAGCGACCCGCGGTACCTCCGAATCCGCTCGGTGGGCCGCAGCCGGCGTTCTGCGATCTGGAAGAACACAACGCGCTGACCGCTCACCAGGAACGGCGGCGCCTGGCGGACGACCCCGACCGAGGAGGCGAGACGAGCCGTGGCTGACGAGGCCTACCGAGCAGTCTTTCTGCGCGTGCACCCGACCGGCAAGATGGTCCTCAGCCTGACGACCGAGTCTGACGGGAAGGACGCCGAGTACGCGCAGCTCGTCGCCGACGAGCTCGGCGTCCCTCCGCTCGACGTGAAGGTCGTTCCGGCCGACACCGACCGGTTCGGCGTCGGACACGGCTATAACGAGAGCCCCTCCGTGGGGACGTCGGCGGCGATCGTCAGCGCCGCGGGGAAGATCCGCGACAAGGCGAAACTACTCGCGGGCACGGCGCTGGAAGCCCCACCCGAGACCCTCCGTTGGTCGAACGGCGCGTGGGTCGGCGCCGACGAAAGCGACCCCACGCAGGTCAAGACGATTGAGGCGCTGGCCCTCTACGCCCACGGCACCGGCGCCCTTCCGCCCGGCGTCGAGGGCGGGCTCGACGCACAGACCGTCTACCGCGGCTGAGCGGCTAAGGAAGCGGGATGTGGTGCCTGGACACCCACTCGTTCACGACCACCCAGTCCAGGTTGTCGAGGAACGCGTCGATGTAAGCGCCCCTGTCGGTCTGGAAGTCGAAGTAGTACGCGTGCTCGGCGACGTCGAGTGCGACCAGCGGCGTCGCGCTCCAGATCGGGAAGGCGTTTTCCCCGTCGCCGACGTAGTTGAAGAGCCGGCCTTCGTCCCAGTCGTAGGCCGTCCAGGCCCAGTCTCTGCCCGCCAGCGCGGTCGCCTTCAGGTCGGAACGCCACGTTTCGGCTGAGCCGAAGTCGCGCCTGATCAGCGCTCCGACCGCGCCTCTCGGGTCGCCGCCGTCACCGCCGAGGTGCTCGAAGTAGAGCTCGTGGTTCTTGACGCCGCCGATCGCGAACGAGAGCTCGACCTTGAGCGTTCTCACCTCCGAGTGGATCTGGTTCGCGTCGGCGAGGTCGGCCGTCGCGAGCTGCCGGAGAATCTCGTTCCGCTTGTTGACATGGCGCTCGTAGAGCCGGTGCTGGGCCTCGATCGTCGTGCGCGAGATCCCGTCGAGCTCCAGCAAGGACGGCTTCAGCCGGCGCGGCTTCAGCTCGGGGATCGACATCCACACCGCGACCGTCGAGGGCAGGCCGGCGTCGATCGCGACCTCGACCTCGTCGGCGACCTGCAGGGCTCCGAACAGGGCCGAGTAGGGCGTCATTCCCCAGTTGCTCTGAGTGAGGACGGCGCTGCCCCGCAGCCTGCCGTCCGCCCCGATCGTGAGCTCGAAAGCGACCGGGCGGGTCGTGCCGACGAGCGTCAGCTCACCCTGCACGCCGAGCTTCCCCCCGTCGGCGGCGTGCACCTCGGTCGAGCGGAACTCGATGCCCTGGCGCTTGAGGACTTCCTCGTCGATCGTCTCCTCGATGTTCGCCATGTCGTCGTCGCCGAGCGCCTGCATCCCGCCGGTGCCCTCGCGCACGCGCAGTGAGGTGGCGTCCGCGGCGAGCACGATGCCGATCTCCTCGCCGATCTCGAGCGTCGCCTGCCAGACGGTGACGTGGAGCAGGAGGTCGTGTCCGGCCTTGGCCGCGGCGCCGACTCGCCCGGTTCTCACCGACAGCGTGCCGTTCCCCGGCCCGAGCCTGTACGTGCCTGTCGGGATCGACACGAGCGCAGCCTAAGCAACGATAGAGTCGCCCGATGGCCGTAGAGCTGGAGCATCCCTTCTCCACCGACAAGCCGATCGACGAAAGCTACGCGACGATCATCGATCTCGAGCGCGTCGTGCCCTGCGTCGAGGGGGGCAGCGTGCTCGAGACGCTCGGGCCGGATGCCGTGCGGGCCGAGATCAAGATCAAGATGGGAGCGATGTCGTTGACGTTCACGGGCACGGTGGAGATCGTCGAGCAGGACGCTGCCGCCCGTCGCGTGGTCATGAGCGTCAAGTCCAAGGAGGCCGGCGGCCAGGGACACGCGAACGCCGACGTCGCCATCGCGCTCGCCGACGGCGGTGGCGTCATCAACACCAACGCACACATCACCGGCAAGGCCGCATCGATGGGCGAGGGCGTTGTCGTCGGCGTTCTGGACGCGCTGATCAAGGACTTCAGCGGCAAGCTCGCAAAGCTCTGACCATACGTCGATGACGACGATCACGATGCGAAAGATCCGCAAGGGCGAGGTGCCGTTCGACGGCGGGACCGCCCTGCAGGAGGATCCCGACCGGCCCGTCTTCCACGGCAACGGTCCTGACGACTACGTCTGCGTCCGGTGCGGCAACGTCCTCGCCAGGGCGATGCACGCGGTGCAGATGACGAAGAAGGTCCGCGTGCGCTGCGGGCGGTGCTCGACGGTCAACGTGGCCGTGATCGACGGCTACGAGTTGCGCGACCGCTGAGTCGAGCCCAGCAGCCTCACGAGCGCCGCCCGGTGACGGCGGTACGCGGCTGCGCCGTCGCCGTCCACGGCAGCGATCCGAACGACCGGCGGGTGACCCATGGCCGGAGTGGCGAGGTCGCGGAGCGCGTCGTGGTAGGCGCGTTCCCGCTGAAGGCCGCCGAACCCGAAGGCCTTGGCGGGAAGGCCGCCGCCGAGGCCGTCGGTCCTCGAGCACCAGGCACGGCAAAGAGCCTTGTGCTCGTCGAGGTCGAACCCCACGGCCGCATCGGTGGGATAGAGCTCGAGGGACGCCAGCCGGAACGACGTGAAGTGCGCCGGCTCGTCGACCTCGATCACGGTTCCGGTCTCCTCGTGAACGAGGTCGACCGGGAGGAGCAGGTTCTCGCGCGACGCGCGCAGCACCGAGAGGTCGCCCTGAAGGCGGGCGTAGATCGCGCCGAGGGCCTCCAGTGCAGCTCTCACAGGCCCGACCAGCGACGGATCTCGTCGGCTCTTCGCCACGCGTTCGAGCCCGACGTGGCCCTGCTCGCACAACCAGTCGAACGACTCACTCCCGAGCGCGATGCCGTCCTCGGCCGCGGCCTGCGCGAACGCCGCCTGAACGCCGCCGAGCGTCACCCGAGCCGCGAGCCCAGCTCCTCGAGCGAGGCCAGGTTGTGGCCGCTCGCGAACACGTCCACGTACGGGAGCGCCGCCGCCATCCCCCGCGCGAGCGGCTCGTACTCCGGGCTCTCCTGCAGGGGATTGAGCCAGACGATCCGGTGCGCGAGGCGCGAAAGGCGAGCCATCTGCCCGCGCAGGTGCTCCGGATCGCCCACCTCGAGGCCGTCCGAGCAGAGGACGACGACCGCGCCTCGGGCGAGGCCGCCGTGGCCGTAGTCGTCGAGGAAGCTCGCGAGGGACTCGCCGATGCGGGTGCCACCCTCCCAGTCGACCACTTCGGCCGCCGCCCGCCGCAGCGCGACGTCCGGATCGCCGGTCGCGAGCTGGCGTGTCACGCGCGTGAGCCGGGTGCCGAAGCAGAACGCCTCCCAGCGCCGGTCCGTGCGCAGGGCGGCGTGGGCGAACATCACGAGC
>Ga0126306_10000847_pt1 | contig 15482 bp, 14 predicted proteins | sample Plot27_FD_92592 | JGI IMG/M metagenome (GOLD analysis project Ga0126306, IMG submission 92592) | Serpentine soil microbial communities from UC McLaughlin Reserve, CA, USA - Plot27 | ecosystem: Environmental > Terrestrial > Soil > Grasslands | place: USA: UC McLaughlin Reserve, Lake County...
ATGTGGCTGATGCTCCAGCAGGACGAGCCCGACGACTACGTGGTCGCCACCGGCGAGACCCACACGGTCCGGGAGTTCTGCCAGCTGGCCTTCGACCGCGTCGGGCTCGACTGGGAGAAGTACGTCGTCGTCGACGAGAAGTTCTTCCGGCCCGCCGAGGTCGACCTGCTCGTCGGCGACTCGTCCAAGGCCCGCAAGGTGCTGGGCTGGGAGCCGAAGACGAGCTTCCCCGAGCTCGTGAACCTCATGGTCGACGCCGACGTGGCCCTGCTCGAGGGGAAGCTCAAGGGCTTCGCGTGAGCGTCGATGCCCCGGTCACCGTCCTGGCCGGAGGAGTCGGCGCCGCCCGCCTGCTGGCCGGGCTCGTCCGCCTGGTCGACCCGGCCCAGGTCACCGCCGTCGTCAACACCGGCGACGACATCGTCCTCCACGGGCTCCACATCAGCCCGGACATCGACACCGTCGTGTACACGGTGGCGGGCGCCATCGACCCCGACCGCGGCTGGGGCCTGGCCGAGGAGTCCTGGCAGGCGATGGAGACCCTCGAGCGCTACCGGGGCCAGACCTGGTTCAACCTGGGTGACCGCGACCTGGGCACGCACCTGTTCCGCACCCAGCGGCTGGCGGAGGGGGCGACGCTGGCCGAGGTGACGGCCGAGATCGCGGCGGCGTGGGGTCTGGGCTTCACCGTGCTGCCGGTCACCGAGGCGCCGCTGCGGACGATGCTCGCCGTCGCCGGCGAGGAGGGCGAGGTCGCCTTCCAGGACTACTTCGTCCGCCGCCGCCACGCCGTCGAGGTCACGGGCGTCCGTTTCGCCGGCGCCGACGAGGCCGCCGCCACGCCCGGGGTCCTGCCCGCCATCGAGCGGGCGGCGCACGTGGTGATCGCCCCGTCCAACCCCATCGTCTCGATCGGCCCGCTGCTGGCCGTGCCGGGCGTCCGGGCGGCCGTCGAGGCCCGGCGCGACGACGTCGTGGCGGTGTCGCCCATCGTCGGCGGCAAGGCCCTGAAGGGGCCCGCCGACCGCCTGATGCGCGAGCTCGGACACGAGTCCTCGGTGGTCGGCGTGGCCCGTCTCTACGCCCCGATCGCCGGCACCCTGGTCATCGACGAGGTGGACGCCGAGCACGCGAAAGCGGTGCAGAATGCGGGCTTGCGTTGTGTCGTGACGGACACGATCATGCGAGACCCACCCGCTGCGGCCGCCCTTTGTGCAGCCGCCCTCACCAGGTGATGGCAATGGCGCCACGACCACCCGCGAAGGGCCGAACCGCGCAGGCCAGCAAGGCCGAGGAGGCCGCGTCCCCGGCGCCACCGGCGCCCCCCGATGGAGCCCTGCAGGTGATCCCCGTGCGGGGCATCGGCGAGGTTCGCCCCGGCGACGACCTGGCCGACCTCCTGGTCAAGGCCGCCCCCGACCTGCAGGACGGCGACGTCGTCGTGGTCACGCAGAAGGTGGTGTCCAAGGCCGAGGCCCAGCTCGTCCCGCTCGACCCCAACGACCCCGATTCCAAGGCCAAGATCGTCGAGTCCGAGTCGGTGCGGGTCCTGCGCCGGCGGGGCGACATGGTCATCGCCGAGACCCGGCACGGCTTCATCTGCGCCAACGCCGGCGTCGACCTCTCCAACGTCGAGGCCGGGTGGGCCGCCCTCCTGCCGGAGGACCCCGACCGGTCGGCCCGCCGCATCCGCGACGCGATCCGCTACCGGCTCGACGCCCACGTGGCGGTGATCATCAGCGACACGTTCGGCCGGGTGTGGCGGAAGGGCCTCACCGACGTGGCGATCGGCTGCGCCGGCATCAAGCCCATCGCCGACCTCCGGGGCGCCCTCGACAGCTTCGGGCGCCCGCTCGAGGTCACCGAGGTGTGCATCGTCGACGAGCTGGCCGGGGCGGCCGAGCTCGTGATGGGCAAGGCCACGGGCACGTGCGCCGCGGTCGTCCGGGGCGTCGACCCCGACTGGCTCGGCCGGGGCGACGTGGTGTCCGAGGTCGTCCGCCCGGCCGAGGACGACCTCTTCCGCTGAGTCCCGCCGGACGGCGGCCGCCCGGGGGCGGAACCAGTCGTCGGTGACGCCCGGGGGGCGGCCGGCCACGCCCGGGGGCCGGTCGTCGGCGACAGGGCCCGCAGGCGGGCGTCAGCCGCCTCGGACGCCCTCGGGCGCCCGCTCGACCCGCGCGCCCGCCAGCCGGGCGTCACGGGGCACCACGCCGCCGTCACCGACGACGCAGTGCTCGGAAAGGTGGGCGCCACGGGCCACGTCTGCCCCCTCGCCCACGATCGACCCGTGGACGACGGCCCCGGCGCCGATGGCGGCCCCCGGGAGCAGCACGGAGCGCGTCACCCGGGCACCCGGCCCGACGACCACACCGGCGCCGACGGCCGACAGCTCGACGTCGGCCCGCGGGTCGACGTCCGCCGTCCGGTGGACGCCCGTGAGGGCGCACCCGCGGGTGCCGTCGAGGAGGTCGACCTGGGCCTGGACGTATTCGGCGGGCGTGCCGGTGTCGATCCAGTAGGTCTCGCCGTCGATGGCGTAGAGGGTGCGGTCGGCGACCATGGCGGGGAAGACCTCGCGCTCGATCGACACGCGCCGCCCGCCCGCGATCCGGTCGAGCACCGAGGGCTCGAGGACGTACGTGCCGGCGTTGATGAGGTCGGTGGGCGCCTCGCCGCGCGGTGGCTTCTCCACGAAGGCCTCGACCCGCCCGGTGGTGTCGGTCGGGACCACGCCGTAGCGGGACGGGTCGGTGACACGGTGGAGGGTGATCGTGGCCTCGGCGCCCCGCTCGTCGTGCAGGGCCAGGACCCGGCCCAGGTCGAGGTCGGTCAGCACGTCGCCGTTGACCACCACGAAGCGCCCCTCCACCCCGGCGTCGCGGGCGGCGAAGCGGATGGCGCCGGCGGTGTCGAGCGGTTCGGGCTCGACGGCGTAGTGCAGGGGCACGCCGCCGCAGCGACCGTCCGGGTAGGCGTCGACGAAGGCGTCGGGGCGGTAACCGAGCGCGAGGACGACACGGCTCACGCCGTGGCGCATCAGGTGCCCGACGACGTGCTCGACCATGGGCCGGTTCACGATCGGGAGCATCTGCTTCGGCCGTGTGTTGGTGAGCGGCCTCAGCCTCGTGCCGAAGCCTCCCACCAGGACCACTGCCTGCATGGTTATCCCCCCGTTGTCGCCGTCGTGTCTCCCGTGGTGTCGGTGTCGGTCGACCCCTCGTCGGTGGAACCACCCGTGGTGTCCACGTCCGTGCCCGTCGTCGACGCCCCGTCCCCAGCGGTGGTCGTCGTGAGCTCACCCGAATCGACGGCGCCCAGCTCCTGGAGGTTGGCGGCCGTCTCGGGCCGGGGGACGTCGTCGTCGTCCTCCGGCCGGAGCGCGATCGTGTAGCCCTCGCCGTCGTCGCGGAAGCGGATGTCGCCGAAGTTCTCGGTGATCAACGCCGGGTTCGACTCCTCGTCGGTGACGTCGGCCCACTGCGCGACCACGAGCTCCGCTGCCTCGCCGTCGCAGTCCTGCTCGCCCTCGGTCCACGTCTGCTCGCCGATGCTCAGCGAGTCGTCGGTGAGCTCGATGCCGGCGCCCTCGAGGTAGACGCCGAGCGTGGCGTTGTCGCCGGCCCCCGCGTCGGAGAACGGGTGGATGTGGATCACTCCGTCGCCGTGCGTGTGGATGCCGGCCGGGCTCTCGAACTCGGGCGTCGGCGCCTGGACTTCGCCGCAGATGTCGATAGCGACGGCGGCGTGCCAGTGGTCCTCGAAGGCGATCGGCGCCACGCTCGTGTCGGTCTTGCGGTCGTTGGCCGCCCAGGCGATGAGGCCCGTGCCGGCGATGACGATGGCCGCGATGGCGCCGGGGAACAGCAGGTTGCGCTGCCGAGTTCCCGAGGAGCGCCCGCCCGCGCGGGCGGCGCGTGCCACCTTCTTGGAAGAAGAGGCCTTACCCATGACCGCCGTACCGTACAGGGTGCGTCGCCGGGTGGGAGAACCGGCAGGTCGTCGCCGTGACGAGGGTCACGAGCGGCGGGAACGCAGCTCGTCGAACAGGGACTCGTAGCGCTCGGCGACCGCCGCCGGCGACGCCCAGCGCTCGACGAACGCCCGCCCGGCCCGGCCCATCTCGCGGGCCTGCTCCGGGGAGTCGAGCAGCTTGGTGACGGCGGCGGTGAACGCGGCCGGGTCGTCGGGCGGCACGGCGATGCCGGCGCCCGCCTGCTCGACGACGCGGGCGACCTCGGTGCCCTCGTCGACGCTGGCCACCACCGGCCGACCGGAGGCGAGGATGGAGTACGTCTTCGAGGGGACGCTGGAACGGGCCAGGCCGCGACGCAGCGGCACCACGTGGACGTCGGCCGCGGCCAGCACCTCGGGCAGCCGGGCCTTGGGCTGGTAGTCCACGAAGTGGACGTTCTCGAGGGCCGACGCCTGCCCCTGCAGGTCGGGCCGCGCCGAGCCGCCGCCGTTGATGACGAACGCCACGTCGGGACGGTCCGCCAGCGCCCGGGCCGCGGCCAGCACCAGGTCGAGCGACTGCGAGAAGCCGACGTTGCCGGCGTACATAACGACCTTCCTGCCCACCAGGCCGTACTCGGCACGGTAGGTGCCCGCCTCGGGGTCGGCCGGCCGGATGCGCTCGGTGTCCACGAAGTTGGGGATCACACGGATGCGGTCGAGCGGGTCGGCGACCGTCCCCTCGATCTTCGCAACCAGGTTGTCGCGCAGGTCGTCGGACAGGACGGTCACCGCGTCGGCCCGCCGGTAGCTCCACCGCTCGAGGTAGGAGGCCGCCCTGATCACCTGGGGGTTGGTGATGGCGCCCAGCTCGACGGCGACGTCGGGGAAGACGTCCTGGATGTTGAAGACGAACGGCACGCCCCAGCGCTTGGCCGCGGCCCAGCCGGCCGAGCCCAGCGTCAGCGGCGGCGACATGGCGAGCACGACGTCGGGCCGGCCCACGCCGTCGCGGACCACCGACATGACGCCCGTCAGCGCCGTGAACCCGGCGAAGCCGAGCGCCCGGGCCGGGATGTTCGTCTTGTCGGTCGGGAACGGGTTGACGCGGGTGATGCGTCCCCACTCGACGTCCTCGTGGCGGACCGACTTGCCCTCCCACCCCGGCTCGATGCGGTGATGGACGTACCAGGGCAGCGAGGTCACGACGTGCAGCCGGTGCCCCCGCCCCGCCAGCTCGGTGGCGATGCTGGTCATCACCTCGCCCGTCGGGGCCAGGTCGGGAGCGAAATGCGGACAGAGGACGAGGATGTTCACGGGACCTTTCCGGCGAGTGCGTCGCGGTACACCTGGATCGTCTGGGAGGCGGTCGCCTTCCAGGAGAAGTCGAGCGCCCGCGCCCGACCGAGCTCGACGAGCCGCGTGCGGGCGGCCTCGTCGGCCAACAGCTCCAGCATGGCGTCGGTCCAGGCGTCGGGGTCGTCGGGGCTCTCCAGCCGGGCCGCACCGCCGATGACCTCGGGCAGCGCCGTGGTGTCGGCGGCGACGACCGGCGTACCGAGGCTCATGGCCTCGAGGACCGGCAGGCCGAAGCCCTCGTAGCGCGAGGGGAAGGTGAGGGCGGTGGCGCCCCGGAGGACGGCGAGCATGTCGTCCCGGGGGATGCGGCCGGTGCGCCGGACACGCCCGCGCAGGCCCAGCCGGTCGATCATCCCGGCCAGCGGCTCCTCCTGCTGGGCCTCGCCACCGGTGAGGACGAGCGTGACGTCGTGCTCCTTGGCCGCCACCTTGGCGAACGCCCGCACCAGCAACCCGTGGTTCTTGTGCGGCCACGTCACGGCGTTGAACACGAACCAGCGGGACGAGAGGCCGTAGCGGTCCTGCACCTCGGCCACCGTGACGTCGGTGCGCGGGGCGTCGACGCCCCAGCGGGTGGTGCGCACGCGCTCCGGGTCGACGCCGAAGCGCTCGATCACGCCCTGGCGGACGAACTCGCTCGGCGTCACCACCATCGCCGCCTTGCGGACCGATCGCGGCACGGTCGTGTGGACGTAGCGCCGCTTCACCGGGTGGAAGTTCTCCGGCATGTCGAACGGCTGGAGGTCGTGGATCGTGATCACGCCCGGCGCCGGCCGGTTGAGGGGCAGCACCGCGTTCATGTGGTGGACCAGGTCGAGCTCGGCCCGCTTCGTCTCCCCCGCCAGCCACGTGTTCTCGGCCCCGACCCGCAGCGGCTTGAGCCGGCCGGTCAGGGCGGCGAGGCGCGTGGGGAACAGCTTCGCGACGTCGGGGTACTCCGCCCCGAAGTCGTCGAGGGCGTAGACCGTGTAGTGCAGGTCGTCCGGCTTCTGCTCGGCCAGGGCCCGCAGCAGGGCGACCGTGGCCTCCTCGCTGCCGCCGACGCGGCCCGGCACCAGCCACAGCAGGTTGCAACCGACGCGCATCGTCATGCTCCGTCGACCGCGTCGCGGTAGGCGGCGATCGTCATGGTGGCGGTGGCCTCCCAGGTCGTCTCGGCGGCTCGGGCCCGCCCGGCCGAGCGCAGCCGGTCGGCCAGGTCGTCGTCGTCGAGGACCCGGGCGAGGGCCCCGGCGATGGCGTCGGGGTCCGTCGGGTCGACGGCCAGGCCGGCGCCACCGGAGACCAACTCCTCGGTGGCGGTGCCGGCCGAGGTGACGACGGGAGTGCCGAGGCCCATCGCCTCGGCGACCGGAAGACCGTAGCCCTCGACCAGGCTCGGGTAACACATCACGGCGGCGCCGGCGTACAGCGGGTCGAGGTCGCCGCCGGGGACGAAGCCGACCAGCTTGACCCGGTCGCCCAGGGCGTCGGCGCGGGGGCCGAGGGCGTCGCCCCACCCCGGCGGGCCCACGACGGCCAGCGTGACGTCGGTCTGCGGTAGCTCCGCCATGGCCTCGAGCAGGCGGGGCAGGTTCTTGCGGGGCTCGACCGTCCCCACGAACAGGACATAACGGCCGGCCAGCCCGTAGGCCTTGCGCACCCGGGCCACCTCGTCGGCGTCCACGTCGGTGACACGCATCCCCCAGGGGACGTGGCGGAGCCGGTCCTTGTCGACGCCGGCGGCCACGCAGTCGTCCAGCGTCGCCCGGGACGGGCACAGGACAAGGTCGGCGTCGGCCACGACCCGGGACAGCCCCGCCTCGAAGAAGAGGACGCCGTTGCGGGTGAAGTTGCCCGGGTCATGGCGCCAGGCCAGGTCGTGCATGGTGGCGACGAGCGGGGCGCTGCGGGGCGGGACGGCGTAGCCGGTGGCGTGGATGACGTCGACCGGCCCCGTCGCCCGCTCGACGCGGGGGAACCGGGCGCGGTGCCACGTCTCGTACAGGAGCCGGCGCGGCACCGGCAGGTGCTTCACCGGGATCGACGGCCGGTATGCCGGCCGCGGTGGCCCGCCGTGGCGGGCGGCGACCCCGATCTGCTCGACCCCGCCGGCCGCGGTGACGGCCTCGACCTGGCGCAGCGCGGCCAGCGCGGTCCCCCCGGGGACCCGGTGCCAGCACTGTTCGAGGACGACCGCCGCACGGAGGGACGATCGCGACGCCGGTTGCATGGCCGAAGATCCTCCCACGTCGCCGAGGGCCGATCGGTACGGGAGGGCACGGGATCGTCACGTGACTGTGACCGGATCGTCGTGACGGGCCTCCGGGGGTTGACCGGTACGATCGCCAGGCATGAGCGGGCTCTGGGCAGACAGGACTGTGTTGGTCACGGGAGGTAGCGGTTTCCTCGGCTCCGCCGTGATCGCCAAGCTGCGGGAGCGGGGTGCTCGCCGCATCGTCGCTCCCCGCTCGTCCGAATACGACCTGCGGCGCTTCGACGAGGTCGGCCGCCTGTTCGCCGTCGAGCAGCCCAACCTCGTCATCCACCTCGCCGCCCGGGTCGGGGGGATCGGCGCCAACATGGCCCACCCGTCCGACCTGTACCTCGACAACCTGCTCATGGGCACCTACGTCATCGAGCAGGCCCGCATCTCGCACACGCCCAAGACCGTCGTCGTCGGCACGATCTGCTCGTACCCGAAGCACACGCCGGTCCCCTTCAGCGAGGACTCGCTGTGGCAGGGCTACCCCGAGGAGACCAACGCCCCCTACGGCATCGCCAAGCTGGCGCAGCTGGTGCAGGCGCAGGCCAACCGGGCGCAGTACGGGCAGAACGTGATCTACCTCATGCCCACGAACCTCTACGGGCCGGGTGACAAGTTCCACCCGGCGGTCAGCCATGTGATCCCGGCGCTGATCCGCAAGTGCGTGATGGCGCAGGAGTCGAAGCGCGACCACATCGAGGTCTGGGGCACAGGCTCGGCGTCGCGCGAGTTCCTCTACGTCGACGACGCCGCCGAGGGCATCCTCCTCGCCGCCGAGCAGTACGACGCGCCGGAGCCGGTCAACCTCGGCACCGACGAGGAGCTCCCGATCCGTGACCTCGTCAAGCTCATCGCCGAGGTCACGGGGTTCGAGGGCGAGGTCCGGTGGGACACCTCCAAGCCCGACGGCCAGCCCCGACGCCGGGTCGACCCGAGCCGGGCGGCGGAGTCGTTCGGGTTCCGGGCCGAGACCACGTTCGCCGACGGCCTGCGCCGCACGGTCGACTGGTACATGGCCCACCGCGGCGCCGCCGAGGCTCGCGACCACTGACCCCGGGTTCAGGTGATGTCGAGCGCCCGGCGGAACCATTCCGCCGTGCGCTCCAGCCCCTGACGCAGGTCGACCGTGGGCTCCCAACCCAGGCGCTCGCGGGCGAGCGTGATGTCGGGCCGGCGCTGCGTGGGGTCGTCGACCGGCAGCGGCTCGAACACCACGTCGGAGTCAGACCCGGTCACCTCGAGCACCATCTCGGCGAGCTGGCGGATCGTGAACTCGCCGGGGTTCCCGATGTTCACCGGCCCGACGATGTCGCCGTCGAGCAGCGCCAGGATGCCCCGCACCTCGTCGTCGACGTAGCAGAACGACCGCGTCTGCCCGCCGTCGCCGAACATGGTCAGCGGCTTCCCCTGCAGCGCCTGCACCAGGAAGTTGCTCACCACCCGCCCGTCGTGCGCCCGCATCCGCGGCCCGTAGCTATTGAAGATGCGCACTATTCGCACGTCGAGGCCGTGGTAGCGGTGGTAGGCCATCGTGATGGCCTCGGCGAAGCGCTTGGACTCGTCGTAGACGCCGCGGGGGCCGACCGGGTTGACGTGGCCCCAGTACTCCTCCGTCTGCGGGTGGACCTGGGGGTCGCCGTAGACCTCGCTGGTCGACGCCAGCAGGAAGCGGGCGCCCTTGGCCTTCGACAGGCCCAGGCAGTTGTGCGTGCCGAGGCTGCCGACCTTGAGCGTCTGGATCGGCATCTCGAGGTAGTCGACCGGCGACGCCGGGCTGGCGAAGTGCAGCACGGCGTCGACCGGCCCGGGCACCCAGACGTAGCTGCTCACGTCGTGCTCGGCGAACGTGAAGCCGGGGCGCCCGAACAGCGGCTCGACGTTCGCCACCGAGCCGGTGGAGAGGTTGTCGATGGCGACCACGTCGTCGCCACGGTCGAGCAGGGCCTCGCACAGGTGTGACCCGAGGAACCCGGCACCGCCCGTGACCACGACCCGTGCCATCAGCGGCCGGGCCTCAGTGGCCGATGCCGGTGTAGGCGAAACCGCGGCGCTCGAGGGCGTGGCGGTTGAGCAGGTTGCGGCCGTCGACGACCCGCGGCGTGGCCATCAGGCCCGCCACCTTGTCGAAGTCGAGCCAGCGGAACTCGTCCCACTCGGTGAGCACGGCCAGCACCTCGGCGCCCTCGCACACCGAGTACGGGTCGGCGGCGGCCTCGACGCCGGCGAACTCGCCCTTGGCGGCCGGGTCGTAGGCCTTGACCACGGCACCATGCTCGGCGAGCAGCGTGGCGATGCGGACGGCCGGCGAGTCGCGCGTGTCGTCGGTGCGGGCCTTGAACGTGAGGCCCCATACGGCGATCGGAGTGCCCTCGAGGGTGCCGCCCGCCATCGCCCGGATCTTCTCGACGACCCGCTGGAACTGCTCCTCGTTGACGGCGATGACGCCCTTGAGCAGGTCGAAAGGGTACCCGGCCGACTCGGCGATGTGCACGAGCGCCCGGGAGTCCTTCGGAAAGCACGAGCCGCCCCAGCCCGGGCCGGGCTTGAGGAACTCGTGGCCGATGCGCTTGTCGTAGCCCATGCCGAGCACGACGTCCTTGACGTCGGCGCCGACGGCCTCGCACACGGCGGCGATGGCGTTGACGAAGCTGATCTTCGTGGCCAGGAACGCGTTCGAGGCGTACTTGATCGTCTCCGCCGACGGCGGGTCGGTGACGATGATCGGGGCGGTGACGCCGATGTAGAGCGAGGCGACGCGGACGGCGGCGGACTGGTCGTCGCTGCCGATCACGATGCGGTCGGGGTTGAGGAAGTCGGGGACCGCCGAGCCCTCGCGGAGGAACTCGGGGTTGGACACGACCGCCACGTCGTCGCGGCCCAGCACGCGCTCGACCGCCCGGGTCGAGCCGACCGGCACGGTCGACTTGTTGATCACCACGGCCTCGGCCGGCAGGACCGGGCCGATCTGCCGGGCGGCGGTCTCGATGTAGGACAGGTCGGCGGACCCGTCCTCGCCCTGCGGCGTCGGCACGCACAGGTAGGCGAACTCGGCGTCGCCGGCGGCGTTCCCGGCGCCGAGTACGAACCGCAGCCGCCCCAGCTCGAGGTTCTCCTGCACCATGGCGTCGAGGCCGGCCTCGACGATCGGCACCTCGCCCTTGGACAGGGACGTCACACGCTTCTCGTCGATGTCGGCACACACCACGTCGTGCCCTAGATGTGCGAAGCACGCCGCGGTCGTCAGACCGACGTACCCAGCTCCGATCACGGCGATCTGCGCCATGGTTGGTTCGACCTCCTGCTTCGGGCACCCACACGCCATTCGGAGACGCGTCGCCAGCCTGGTCCCGCCCGAGCCTCGTGTTCGGCGCCAACGCTAGCGTCCCCCGCCTGGCCGCCCGCCAACCCACGGACCGTGCCCGCGGCGGCCCGCCGGCCTCCGGGATGCGGCCGACTCCCGGTTGTGGCGCCAGCGCGGACTAACCTCGTGGCCTGGCTCCGGCGGGCGCCCCCACACTCCCCGCCAGTTGGGGGGAGCACCATGCGCCGCACCGGCCGATCGACCTCACCGACCAACCAAGAAGGTCCTGACGTGCGAAACGCCCTCGGCGCCGTCCAATCGGTGCTCGTCCTCGGCGGCGCCTCCGACATCGGCGCCGAGGTGGCCGCCCGCCTGGTCCGCGACGGCGCCCGCTCGATCGTCCTGGCCGGCCGCCGCCCCGAACGCATGGCCCCGGTGGCCGAGCGCCTGCGCTCCGCCGGCGCCGAGGTGGCGATCACCGCCTGGGACGCCACCGACGTGGCCGACCACGGCGACGCCGTGAAACGGGCGTTCGACGCCGTGCCCGGCGGCGGCGACGTCGACTGCGTCGTGTACGCCGCCGCCCAGCTGGGCGAGCAGTCGCACCTCGAGGACGACCCGGCCGCCGCCGCCGAGCTGGCCACCGTCAACTACACGGGGCCGGTCTCGACGCTCCTCCACGTGGGCAACCGGCTGAAGGAGCAGGGCCACGGCGCCATCGTCGTGCTGTCCTCGGTGGCCGGCGAGCGGGTGCGGAAGTCCAACTTCGTCTACGGCTCGACCAAGGCCGCCCTCGACGGCTTCGCCCAGGGCCTCGGCGACGCGCTCGCCCCGGCCGGCGTGCACGTGCTGATCGTGCGGCCCGGCTTCGTCGACACCTCGATGACCGCCGGCAAGGAGCCGGCCCCGCTCGCCACCACGGCCGACGTGGTCGCCGACGCCGTCGCCGACGGCCTGGCGTCCGGGAAGCACGTCGTGTGGGTGCCGGGCACGTTCCGCTGGCTGATGGTGGCGTTCCGGCACATGCCGCGCGGCGTCTGGCGGAAGGTGTCCGCCAACCGATGACGGGTGACGGTGCGGTGACCACGACACCGGCGAGCGGCGTGGCCCCGGGCGACGCGGGCACGCCGGCCGACCCCGCGGATTCCGGGGCCGGGACGGGCGACGGCGGCGCGGCCAAGGAGGGCGACGGCGCCCCCACGACGACCGACAGCCTGGTCACCGGCCTGATCAAGCTGGCCCGGCCCAAGCAGTGGGCCAAGAACGTGCTGGTGTTCGCCGCGCCCGGCGCCGCCGGCGTGCTCGACAACGCCGAGCCGTTCCTCGACTCGGTCGTCGCCTTCGTGGCGTTCTGCCTGGCCGCGGCCGGCACGTACTACATCAACGACGCTCGCGACGTGGAGGCCGACCGGCTCCACCCCAAGAAGCGGTTCCGTCCGGTCGCCACCGGCGTCGTGCCGGTCGGCCTGGCCTACGTGGCTGGCGCCGCCCTGCTCGTGGGGGCGGTGGCGCTGTCCTTCGTCGCCAGCGCCGAGCTGGCCGCCACCGTCGTGGGCTACGTCGTGCTCACCACGGCGTACTCGTCGGTCCTCAAGCACGTGGCCGTCGTCGACCTGGTGGCCGTGGCCGCCGGGTTCGTGCTCCGGGCCGTGGCCGGGGCGGCCGCCACCGGTGTGCCGATCTCCGACTGGTTCTTCATCGTGACCAGCTTCGGGTCGCTGTTCATCGTGACCGGCAAGCGGGGCGCCGAGGCCAAGGAGATGGGTGAGGGCGCTGCCGGCTTCCGCTCGGTGCTGGCCGCCTACTCGCCCACGTACACGGCCTACGTGCGCTCGGTGACGTCGGGCGCCGTGCTCGTCGCCTACTGCCTCTGGTCGTTCGAGAAGGCCAACGAGTCGGTGGCCGACATCCCGTGGTACCAGCTGTCGATCCTGCCGTTCGTCATGGCGGTGCTGCGCTACGCCCTCGTGCTCGACCAGGGCCGCGGCTCGGCGCCGGAGGAGATCATCCTCGGCGACCGGGCGCTGCAGGTCATCGGCCTGGCGTGGGCGATCGTCTTCGCCATCGGGGTGTACACGGCATGAGCGCGCCGGAGGCGGACCCAGCGGCCCCCGACCCGATGGAGCTGCTCAGCGGGTGGAGCCGCACGCCGGTCTCCGCCGCCCACGTCGTGCGGCCCGGGTCGCGCGACGAGCTGGCCTCCGCCGCCAAGCTGGCCGGCGCCCGGGGCCTCATCCCCAGGGGCCTGGGCCGGGCCTACGGCGACTCGGCGATGAACGCCGGCGGCACGGTCGTGGTGTCGACCGGCGTGTCCGGCCTCCTCGAGCTCGACGACGCCACCGGGGTCGCCCGGGTCCTGGCCGGCACGTCGCTCCACGAGCTGATGCGCCGGGTGGTGCCCCGGGGCTGGTTCCCGCCGGTCACCCCCGGCACGCGCTACATCACGATCGGCGGGGCGATCGCCGCCGACATCCACGGGAAGGACCACCACGTGGGCGGCAGCTTCGGCCGCCATGTGCGCTCGCTGGTCCTGGCCCAGCCCGACGGGACGAACCTGACGCTCACGCCCGAGGCGCACGCGGACGCGTTCTGGGCGACCGTCGGCGGCATGGGTCTGACGGGCACGATCCTCGAGGCCACGATCGCCCTCCACCCGATCCCGACCAGCATGCTCGCGGTCGACACCGACCGGGTTCCCGACCTCGACACCGCGCTGGCCGTGCTGCAGGAGGGTGCCGAGCACCACCGCTACTCGGTGGCCTGGCTGGACCTGCTGGTGTCCGGTCGTCAGCTGGGCCGCTCGGTCATCACGCAGGCCGACTTCGCCCCGGTCGAAGCTCTGGCGGGCGGCCGCACGCCCGCCGACCCGCTCACGTACGACGCCATGGAGCCGGTGCCGGCCCCGCCGCTGCCGTCGGGGCTGCTCAACCGGCTCAGCATCCGGGCGTTCAACGAGCTCTACTACCGCTACGCCCCCCGCGAGCGCCGGGGCGAGCTGCAGTCGATCACGCGCTACTTCTACCCCCTCGACATCGCCGGCGGCTGGAACCGCATGTACGGCCGGCGGGGCTTCCTGCAGTGGCAGTTCATGGTGCCGTTCGGCGAGGAGGCCACGCTCCGCGAGCTGATCGAGTCGCTGGCCCAGCAGGACGCCGGCAGCTTCCTCACCGTGCTCAAGATGTTCGGCGAGGCCAGCCCCGGCCACCTGTCGTTCCCCGGCCCGGGGTGGACACTGGCACTCGACGTCCCCAGCACCTGCAAGGGCCTCGGCCCGCTGCTCGACCGGCTCGACCGGCGCGTGGCCGACGTCGGCGGGCGGCTCTACCTGGCCAAGGAGAGCCGCATGCGGCCCGAGCTGGTCCCGGTCATGTACCCGCGGCTCGACGAGTGGCGCGAGGTGCGCGACCGCCTCGACCCGGACCGCCGCCTGATGAGCGACCTGGCCCGCCGTCTCCGCCTGATCGGCTGACGGAGGCCCCGGGAGGCCAAATTGCGCACCTGAGCCCGCAATATGCGGGCTGAAGTGCGCAATTTGGCCGAGGTGGTGAGGCCCGGTCGGCGAGCTAGGCCGTGAGGCGGGCGACCAGGCGGTCGAGGCTCTCGCGGTAGTGCGGGAGCAGCGGCAGGCCCGACAGGCGCCAGGCGGCGTTGTCGAGCACCGAGTTGGCGGGCCGCGGGGCCGGGCGGGGCGGGTCGAGGTCGTCGGTCTTGATGGGACGCACCTTGGCGGGGTCGTGCCCCGCCGATTCCAGGATCGCCTGGACGAACTCGTACCAGCTCACCGCGCCCTGGTTGGTGAGGTGGAACGTGCCTGGCCGCCGCTCGACGGCCAGGAGCCGCAGCGCGCCGGCGAGGTCGGCGGTGAACGTCGGGGAGCCCCGCTGGTCGTCGACGAACGCCAGCTCTGGCCGGTCGGCCAGCTTGAGCACGGTTTTCACCATGTTGGAGCCGTGCTCGCCGCACACCCAGGCCGTCCGGGCGACGGCGTGACCGGGGTCGACCTCCTGCTCGCCGCCCAGCTTGGACCGGCCGTAGGACGAGCGCGGGTTGGTCTGGTCCCACTCGACGTACGGGTCGAGCTTGGTGCCGTCGAACACGTAGTCGGTGGACACGTGGACGAGGTGGGCGCCGACCCGGCGGGCCCCGTCCATGACGTGGCGGACGCCGAGGGCGTTGATCAGCCAGGCCTTGTCGGGGTCGGACTCGCAGGCGTCGACCGCGGTCCACGCCGCAGCGTTGATCACGGCGTCGGGCCGGACGGACGTGATCGCCCCGAGGACCGAGTCGCGATCGGCCAGGTCGAGCGTGGCGTGGTCGCAGGCGACCACCTCGTCGCCGGCGGCCTCGCAGGTGGTGACGACGTCGTGGCCGAGCTGGCCCCCGGCGCCGGTGACCAGGACCCTCACAGTGCGTTGCGCTCCTTCAGCGGGCGCCACCACCACTCGTTGGCCTTGTACCAGGCGACGGTCTCGTCGATGGCCTCGTCGAGCGTGCGCTGCTTCGTCCACCCCAGGGCCGTGACCCTGGCGATGTCGACCGAGTACCGCCGGTCGTGGCCGAGGCGGTCGGGCACGTAGTTCACCATTTCCTCGCCGACGCCGAACCTCTCGAGCAGCTTGTCGA
>Ga0126306_10000848_pt1 | contig 15473 bp, 17 predicted proteins | sample Plot27_FD_92592 | JGI IMG/M metagenome (GOLD analysis project Ga0126306, IMG submission 92592) | Serpentine soil microbial communities from UC McLaughlin Reserve, CA, USA - Plot27 | ecosystem: Environmental > Terrestrial > Soil > Grasslands | place: USA: UC McLaughlin Reserve, Lake County...
ACGCGCGAGGCCGTCGAAGCGCTGCGCGAGCAGGGACTCTCCGCAACCAGACTCGCGGCCGAGCTCGGGATCGGCAAGAGCACGGTTTGCTATCACCTCCGGCGCCTCGGCGAGCCTGCCGATAGTCGCTGCAACCGGCGCTACGACTGGGAGAGGGTGCAGCGGTACTACGACGAGGGACACGGCGTCACGCAGTGCCTGGACCATTTCGGGATGACACGCGCGTCGTTCGTGGCGGCGGTCCGTCGGGGGGCTGTTCGCACGCGTCCGCAGCGCAAGCCGATCGAGGAGCTCCTGCGCCCCGGAGTCAATCGCAACAACCTGCGCCTGCGATTGCTTGCGGACGGAATCAAGGAGGCTCGTTGCGAACGGTGCGGGCTCACGGAGTGGCTCGGCAGGCCGGCGCCGCTGCAGCTGCATCACGTCAACGGCGACGGCCAGGACAATCGTTTCGAGAACCTTCAGATTCTCTGTCCCAACTGTCATAGCCTGACGGACAGCTGGGGCGGTCGAAACCGAGGGAAGATCGGCGCGACGACGCGCTGACCGTGTAGCGCTCAGCGCGCCGGCCGCAGCGCCCCGCGGACCACATCGAGGTCGACCGACTCGAAGCGCTCAGGGATCTCGACCGCGAGCGGGCGGGCGAAGTCGAACAGGTCGAAATGCAGCAGTGCGGCGCGCGGGCGGGTCGTCCGATAGCGGACCCGATGGATCCGCAGGCGGCTGTCGATCCAGACCGAGATCTCGGCTTCTCCGCCCTCGCCGGCGGGCGGCAGCGGGCGCACGCGGCGCATCACGGTCGAGGCATCGTCGGCGAGCCGCTGGACGGCCTCGGCATCGAGCCGCCCGACGTGCAGCTGGAGCGCTCCGCGCTGCGCCGGCTCGGGCTCGAGCGGGAGCAGCCGCGGCAATGCCGCGACGACGTCGAGCACCCCGAAAGGGTCCCAGCTGCCCTGGCGCCAGCGCGAGCTGTGCAGGCGCATCCAGCCCTTCTGGCCCGGTTCGCGGAGGAACGTCGCGTCGGGCAGCGAGACCGTCTGGAGAACGCGTCCGCTGGCGCGCCGCGTCCCGTGGAACGCCGCCGCGCAGGTCTTGAAGTCGAGCGAGCCCTCGTAGTCGCTCTCGGCCGGCTCGGTCCACAGCCGGAAGCGCGCCGTCGCGGCGGCGGTGGTGGCTTGGACGCAGCGTAGGGGCACGCGCGGGCGCATCACCTCCTGTCATCGGCAGCGAACGCGCGGAAGTGGAGCGCGGCGACCCCTTCCAATGTCGGTACGCGACGCTACATTTGCTGTCGCGGTGCCTTCTCGGCGGGAGGCGGCACCGGGATAGGTCATGCCACACGCCGGCGGGAAAACACAGCTCCGAAAGGGACGGATGACGGACCGCCGGAACCACTTGCGACATCAGGGAAGGTAACTGCATGCCAGAGACTGGCTGCGGGTCTGTCCAACTGCTCAAGCTCGACCCGGACCTCGCGCGCGAGCTCGACTCGCGCCGGGCCGGCGAGGCCGCCCAGCGGCTCTACGCGAGCGCGATCGACATCACGCGGGGGCGCTGGCTGCCCAGCCACGGACTGCTCGAGCGCAGGCGCCCGATCGCCCTGCTCGTCCTGCAGGGTTTGCTGGTGCGCGAGGCCACCGTCGATCATCATCCCTCGGCGGAGCTGCTCGGCCCGGGCGACGTGCTGCGCGCGTGGGAGGACGCCGACCACGAGGTGTTGCTGGCGCGAACGATCGAGTGGACGGCGCTCACCCCCACGCGTGTCGCGATCATCGACCACGCGCTGGCCGTGCGCGCCGCGCAGTGGCCGGAGGTCTTCGCCGCGCTGATCGACCGTGCGGCCCGGCGCGCCGAGCGGCTCGTCGTGCTGCAGGCGATCGCGCACCTGACGCGCGTCGACGACCGCCTGCTGGCGCTGCTCTGGTGCCTGGCCGAGCGCTGGGGCCGCGTAGTGCCGGAGGGCATCCTCGTGTCGCTGCGCCTCTCGCACCGGACGCTTGCCGGGATGGTCGGCGCCCGCCGCCCGTCCGTGACGACGGCGCTCGGCCAGCTGATTGCCCGCGGCGAGCTGGAGAAGCGTTCCGACGGCCAGTGGGTCCTGCTCGGCGACGCGCCGCCGGCGCGGCATCCCGAGCCGCGCGACGCGGTCCGCTTCGAGCGCGCCTGAGCCCCGGTTCGATTACGGGCCCGGATCTGCGGGGAGGACGGCGGCATGGAAGACGCCGCCTCTCCCTCCGCGCGCGGCGAGAACGTGCGGCCGCTGACGTCGCTGCCGACGCCCGCGATCGACGGCGCCATGCGCTCGGCGATCTCGCAGGCGATCGTGCGCATCCACGCGGAGCATTACGGCAAGGGGGCCACCCAGGCCAAGACCTACGTCTGGGACAACCTCGTGGTGACCCTGCTGTGCGACGTTCTCACCGTGGCGGAGCGCACGCTGGTCGACGTCGACCGCTCCGATACCGTGCGCGAGCTGCGCTCGGCATTCCAGTTCGGCCTCGAGCGGACGTTCCGCGCGGCGGTCGAGGGCGTGACCGGGCGGCGCGTGCATTCCTTCATGTCCCAGGTCGACCCGGTCAACGGACTCGCGGTGGAGGTGTTCGTGCTCGAGCCCGTCGACGAGGGCGGCGACGGTCCGGCCGCGGCCTGACAGCCTTCGGCCGGCTACAGCGCGTCGAGGTCGCCGCCGGCCAGCTCGGCCTCGCGGCCGGACAGGTCGGTGGCGGAGGCGATCAGGCGGCGCGCATGCGCGAGGTCGTCGTCGCGGCCGACCGACAGCGCCGCAACCAGGCGGCCGCCGGCGAGATGCAGGACGCTGAACTTGCCGTCCTGCACGGATCCGCGCACGATCTCGCGCTCGGGCGCCTCGGTGACGCCGACCCACTCGGCCGTGCACCAGTCCGACAGGTCGGTCCAGAAGTAGGGCACCTCGGAGTACGGCCGGCGCGTCCCCAGCATCGCCACGGCGACCGCCGCGCCCTGCGCGCGCGCGACCTCGTGGTGCTCGATCCTGACGCGGCGCCCGTGCAGGACCGAGTCGAACTCGCACATGTCGCCGGCCGCCCAGATGCCGCGCACCGAGGTCTCCAGGTCGGCGGAGCACGCCACGCCACCGCTCTCACCGAGCTCGAGCCCGGCCGCGCGCGCCAGCATCACGTCCGGCATCACGCCGGTTCCCATCACGACCATGTCAGCTTCGAGCCGGCGCCCCGAAGCGCACACGACCCGCTCGACGCGGTCACTCCCCTCCAGCCGCTCGAGCCCGTCGCCGCAGACCAGCTCGACGCCGTGCTCGCTCAGCAGCCCGCCGAAGAACTCGCCCGCGGTCGGCCCGAAATGCGCCGAGAGCGGCGCCTCCTCGAGCATGACCATCGTGCAGCGCCGGCCGAGCGCGGTCAGCGTCGCCGCGACCTCGCAGGCGATGTAGGAGCCGCCGATCAGCACCACGCGGCCGGCCTCGAGCGCGTCGGCGCGGATCGCGTCGGCGTTGGCGAGCGCGCGCAGGTAGTGGATGCCCTGCAGCTGCGCGCCGTCCACGCGCAGCCGCCGCACGTTCGCGCCGGTGGCGACGAGCGCGACGCCGAACTCGACGACCTCCTTAGTCGAGAGCGTCGCGGTGCGGGCGCCGGTGTCGAGCCGCATCACGCTCGTACGCGGCGCCAGCTCGATCGAGCGCTTGGCGTACCAGGCGGCGTCGTGGAAGAGGCACGCGTCGCGCTCCTGCGTGCCCGCCAGGTAGCCCTTCGACGCCGGCGGGCGCTCGTACGGCGGGTCGGGCTCGCGGCCCACGAGCAGCACGTCGCCGCCGAAGTCGCCCTCGCGCAGCCCCTCGGCGCAGGCGGCGCCGGCCGCGCCGCCGCCGACGATCAGCGCGCCGACGCTGCGGTCAGCCACCAGCGCCGTTCGAGACGAACAGCTTGGTGATGTCCTGCTCCAGCCCGGGGTCGAGCACGACCAGGACCTCGTCGCCGGCCTCGACGACGCTGTCCGAGTTGGGGACGAAGCCCGAGCCGTCGCGCAGCACCGAGATCACGAGCGAGCCGTCGGGCAGGCTCAGGTCGGCGACGCGCTTGCCCGCCGCGTCGCAGCCGTCGCCGACCACCAGCTCGATGATCTCGAGCCGCTCCTCGGGCAGGTCGAGCAGGTGCACGAGCCCGTATCGCGGCACCTCGTGCTCGATCAGACGCAGGATCAGGTCGGTCGCCGAGACGGCCGGCTGGATCCCCAGCAGCTTGAAGTGGGTCAGGTTGCGCGGGTTGTTGCAGCGGGCGATGATGCGCTCGCAGAGGTACTTCTCCTTGGCGACCTGGCAGATCAGCAGGTTGTCCTCGTCGTCGCCGGTGACCGCCACGACGAGGTCCGCGCGCTGGATGCCGGCGCGCTCGAGCACCCACAACTCGGTCGCGTCGCCGTACTGCACCGCGTGCTCGAGCTCCTGCTCGACGGTCAGGTAGCGGCGCCGGTCCTGCTCGATCACGGTCACCTCGTCGCCGCGCTCGAGCAGCTCGCGCGCGAGGTTCCAGCCGACCTTGCCCGCACCGGCGATGATCACGTACAGCCCGGCCATCAGCCGTGGTTCCTCCGTTGATCAGCGGCCGATCCAGGGACGGTGGGGGTCGACGGAGGGGCCACTACATCTCCAGCGCGGCCTTCTCGAGCTGCTCGATCGCGATCTGGGTCGGGCAGATCGTGTGCACGCCCTGCTCGGCGTACCACGCGGCGCGGCGCGGATCGAGCACGCGCGCGATCACCCTCGGCACCTCGAAGCGCCGGTGCGCCAGCTGCGACACCACGAGGTTGGTGTTGTCGCCGTTGGTGGAGGCGATGAAGACGTCGGCCTGCTCGATCCCCGACTCGGTCAGCGCATCGAGCTCGAGCGCCGTGCCGATCGTGAAGCGGCCGCCGGCTTCCTCCCATGAGCTGCCCAGCTCGACGTCGAGCCGCTCGTGCGAAAGCGGGTCCTCGTCGAGCACGGAGACCGTGTGACCGGCCCGCAGCGCCGAGGTGGCGACGGAAGAGCCGACGCGGCCGGCTCCGACGACGAGGACGAACATGCGGCGACTCTAGCGACCCGGCCGCACGGACTCGGCCGCCACCAGCGGATGTCCGACGGGGTGCTCGGGCGCCGCGCCGGGAACCGGCGTCATGGGATCCAACACGGCCTTGCCGGACGGCGGCGCGGTCAGGATCACGCGCGAGGGCGCGTTCTGGACCACATAGCGCGTCGTCTCGCCGACGAACGAGTCGTGCAGCCCCTGCTTGCCGCCGAAGCGCAGGCCGCCGCGGATGCCGGTCGGCTCCTCCGCCGCGAGCACGATCGCCTCGACGCCGCGCCGCTTGGCCTCGTGCACGATCGCCTCGCCGGCGCGCCGGGCGCGCACGGTCGCGGTCGCGACCTCGACGCCCTCGTATTCCTCGCCCACGGCCTTGGCGCGCGCGAGCGCCTGGCGCGCGCGCCGCAGGTCGGCGTCGGACACACGCGAGTCGAGCGGCAGCGCCATCGGCACCTCGAAGACCCACAGCGCCTCGATCACGGCGCCGCCCTCGCCCGAGTCCTCGTTCTCCTCGCCGGCGAGCCGCCCCGCGGTCTGCATGATGTCGTCGTCGAGCGGCGTGCCCAGCACCGGAACCAGGATCGAGCCGAACTCGGCTTCCACCCCGCGGCCCGTGAGCGCCTTCGCCGGGACCGTGACGCGCCTGAAGACGGGCTTGTCCTCGACCGTGCGGTAGATCAAGTAGAGCAGCACGCCGAACGCCATCCAGCCCGCACCGACGAAGCGCGCGGCGTCGTGCAGCGCGAGCACCGACGCGAACGCGACGACCGCCATCGCGGCGCCCAGCAGCGCCGTGAGCGGCAGCTCGCCCCGGCCCACGCGCAGGTTGAACGGCACCTTGTAGGGCCGGTCGCGGTCCGGCTCGCGGAAGCGCAGGCGGATCACCGAGAGGTGCACGAGCGTGAACGCGAGCGTCGCGCCGAACGCGTAGATCGCGGCGAGGAACTCGAGGTCGGCCGGGATCACAAGCGCGACCGCGAGCAGCGCGCCGAGCCCGATCAGCACGACCGGCGTGTTGTAGCGCGGGTGCAGCCGGCCGACCAGCGACGGTATCTGGCGGTTCAGCGCCAGCGAGTAGCCGAGCCGCGAGAGCCCGAACATGGCGGCGTTGCACGCGATCACGAGAATCGCGAGCGCGAGGACGGCGATCGTGTAGCGCAGCGGCTCGCGCAGCCACTCCTGCTCGAAGCCCGAGACGACGCCCAGCATCGGAGCCTCGTACCAGCGGTCGCCGGTCTGCGGCAGCGTCGAGGAGGCGACGAGCGCGATGCCCATGTACGGGACCGCCGCGGCCGAGCGCGCGACGAACAGGCGCCTGAGCCCGCGGCGCGAGACGGCGACCTCACCGGCGAGCGCCGAGGAGGCGTCGAGGCCCGAGAACGCCGCGATCGCGATCGTGAATGCGAACAGCACCTCCTCGGCGCCGGGCGAGCCGGCGATCGAGCCCGGGTCGGTCAGCACGTCCGGCTCGAACAGCAGCGCCAGCCCGAGCACGACGATCAGCAGCTGCACGGCGAGGTCGGCGACCACGACGAGCACCGCACGCTCCCAGCGCCGCGAGCCCGCGCCGCGCATGTTGACCCAGGCGACGTAGCCGATCACCGCGAAGGCGAGGATCAGCTCGGGGGCGCCGTGCGCGAGCTCGCTCCAGAACAGGGCCGCGTAGTCCGTCGTGGCGAACGCGGTGATCGCGATCAGGATCAGGTAGTCGAGCAGGATCGCCCAGCCCGCGACGAAGCTCCACAGCTCGTTGAAGGCGTAGCGCGCGAGCACCGTGGCGCCGCCGCGCTCCTGGTGCAGCGAGGCGCCCTCCATGTAGGAGAGCACGAGCAGGAGGAAGAACAGCGAGGCCGCGAGCAGCACGAGCCACGTGAAGCCGAGCGCGTTCAAGGCGACGACGCCGAGCGCGAAGTAGAACGAGGCCGAGAGGAAGCCCTGGACGATGCCGAACAGCGGCGGCGAGCCGATCCCGCGCTTGAGCGCCTCCGGCTGCTCCAGTCGCTCGAGCCGGCTCATCGCCGCCGCTCCGCCCACAGCCGCCCGGCGCCCGCTGCGACGAACAGGAGCCCGAAGAGGATCCCGGCGGCGAGCGGCCCGCCGCCGGCAGCGACCGTGCGCACCAGTATCGCGATCCCGAGCACGACCATGAGGCCGGACAGCACCAGCGTGATCGGGCTCACGGCGCCACCTTCGCGCGCTCGCGCACGCGCAAGCGCTGCGGCCGCACCTGCGGGCGCGACTCGATGATCACCCGGCACGGCCGCTCGGACAGCACGGTCTCGAGCGTCTTGCCGAACACCGACGTGCCGGGGATCCGCCGCGGCAGCCCCATCACGACGGCAGCGGCGCGCATGTCCTGCGCCTCCTCGATGATCCGGCGGCCGGCCTGGCCGGCGCGGACCTTCTCCCAGTGCCCGGAGACGCGCCCGCCGCCCTGCAGCTTCGCCTGCTCGATGATCGACTCCGCCGCCGCCTCGGCCTCGGGCATCGAGGCGTCGATCTCGCGCGAGTTCGCCACGGTGATCGTGACGAGCACGTGGATGCCGCGGCGCTTGCGCGCGGCGAGCTTGACCGCGGTCGCGAGCATCTGCTCGTCGTAGTCGTTGTCGCCGAAGTGCACGAGCACCGAGTCGTACTCGGCCTCGTGGTCGACGACGGGCTGCGGGATCGCGACCTTGTGCGTCGAGGAGAGGTCGAGTCCCTGGCGGCGGCGGTAGAGCGGGTAGACGACCAGGCCGAGCGCCAGCCACGAGAACCCGGCGATCGCGACGTCCGGGTTGAGCGCCACGGTGGCCAGGAACGCGCCGGCGGTCGCGGCGCCGCCGACGATCGCGAACAGCGGCAGGTCGCGGCCGCGGAACATGACGTTGCCGGGACCGCGGTACGGCCGATCGAAGCCCGGAAACTTCAACCGCAGCCGGATCACCGCCGCATGGGCGATCGTGAACGACAGCATCGCCCCGAACGCGTACATCAGGCCGAGGAAGTCGGCCTGGCCCGGCAGCAGCGTGAGGATCGCGACGCCGCTGAAGACCAGGATCCCGATCCACGGCGTGCGGTAGCGCGGGTGCAGTTGGCGCAGCCCGTCCGGCAGCTGGCGATGGATTCCCATCGAGTAGACGAGCCGGGAGACGCCGATGATCGCGGCGTTCGTCGCGATGAACAGGATCGTCGCTGCGAGCAGGCCGACGTAGAGCTCGCCGGCCGACTGCAGCGGGCCGAGGTCCATCTGCTTGACGACCCCGAGGATCGGGTCGCCCGCGAAGCCGCCCTCCTCCTCGCTCAGGCCCAGCAGCGTCTGGTACTCGCCGTCGCGCTGCGTGACCGGCAGCGCCGACAGCGCCACGGCGGGCAGCGTGAAGTAGATCGTGAACACGGCGATGCGCACGCGGCTGATCGCGGCCGGGATCGTGTGCGCCTCGTCCTTGGCCTCCTCCGCCATGTTCGAGATCGTCTCTATCCCCGTGTAGGCGATCATCCCGAGCGGGATCGAGATGATGAAGTTCTCCCACGTCGGCGCGATCCCCAGCTGCACGTTGTCCGCGAGCGTCTCGGGCGAGAACACCAGGATCGCGCCGATCGCGACCAGCAGGACCTGCGTGAGGTAGTCGAGGATCGCGAGGAAGATGTTCAGTCCGGCGGACTCCTTGACGCCCACGACGTTGATCGCGGCGAGCACGACGATCACCAGCGCGCCGCCGACGATGTCTCCCGGTGCCGTCTTGAGCTCGGTCCAGAACAGCCCGCCGATGTAGTGCGGCACGAAGAACGCCGAGATGGCGATCGTGATCACGTAGTTGAGCATCTGGCCCCAGGCCGCGAAGAAGGACCAGAACTCGTTGAAGGCGCGGCGCGCGAAGCTGGAAGAGCCGCCCGCCTCGGGGTACATCGCCGTCGCCTCGGCGTAGGTCGCGGCGGTGCAGAAGAAGAAGAAGCCGGTGATGATGAAGACGAGCGGCGTCAGCCCGAGCGCGAACGACGCGACGAGGCCGAGCGCGTAGTAGATCGACGACCCGACGTTGCCGTAGGCGGTGGAGAAGAGGGCGTTGACCCCCAGGACCCGCTCGAGCCCTTCCAGTCGGCGTCTTGCCATCGGACGAGCGCGATTCTAGGCGGCTCGCGGACCCGCGCCGATTCCAGCATGGTGGCAGGCCGATCCGCTTCAGGCTCAGGCCTCGGGCGTCGGCGCGATCAGCCTCACCCCGGGGATGTATGTCGCGATGCGGCTGGGGTCACGGGTGAGGAGCGGCCGCGTGGTGACCGCGGCGTGCGCGCCGATCAGGAAGTCCGGGAGAACGGCTTGGCGCCCGCCTCCGGCGCGACGGTAGGCGGCATGCACGTGCCCGGCCAGGAATGCGCCTGCGAGCGGGATCTCCTCGATCACCGCCATCGACGGCAGCGCGGATCGCAGTGCCTCGAGGCGTGAAAAGCGCGCAGCGATCTCCGCCAGCACGACCGCGTTGAGAACGAGCGCGCCACGTTGCGCGGCTTCCGTCAGGTGTGCTTGAGACCACGCTCCCCAGCGCGGGTCCGCCGTGAAGACATCGAGGAGGACGCTGCTGTCGACGACGGTGCCCGCACCCCGCGTCACCGGCGGGTGAAAGCGAGGATCTCGTCGGTGGTGAGCTCGACGTCGCCGGCGCCGCGCATCGCGGCGATCTCGCCGGCCGCACGGTCGGGATTCACGATGAGCCGCGCGCCTTTGGCGTCCAGGATGAACTCGACGTTCGTGCCCGGATGGATCCCGAGCGCGCGGCGGACCGCGAGCGGGATCGTGACCTGGCCCTTCTGCGTGACGCGCACGACGGTAATACTACGGAGTCTTACGCGCCGAGGACGACTCGCTCGTAGGATCCCGGCATGACCGAGCTGGATCGCACCGCCCTGGTGATCGTCGACGTCCAGCGCGCTTTCGACGACGCGGGATACTGGGGCCGCCGCAACAACCCCGCCTGCGAGGCCAACGTCGCCGCGCTGCTCGCCGCCTGGCGCGAGGCGGAGCGTCCGGTCGTGTTCGTGCGCCACGACTCGTACGAGCCGGGATCGCCGCTGCGGGCGGACAACCCCGGCAACGCGTTCAAGCCGGAGATCACCGGCGACCCGGATCTGGTCGTGACCAAGCACGTCAACTCCGCGTTCCACGGCGACCAGGACCTCGCGGCCTGGCTGCGCGAGCGCGAGATCGGCGGAATCGCGATCTGCGGGATCACCACGAACCACTGCTGCGAGACGACCGCGCGCGTCGGCGGGAACCTCGGCTTCGACGTGCTCTTCGTGCTCGACGCCACGCACACGTTCGACCGCGCCGGGCCCGACGGCAGCGTCATGACGGCGGACGAGCTCGCGCGCGCGACGGCGACGAACCTGGACGGCGAGTTCGCGACGGTCGTCTCGACGGCCGAGCTCACGCCGCCGTCGCCGCGCGCGCGCTCGGCGCGCTGACGGCGCGGGCGCGCGGCGGCACGCTCAGGCGATCAGCGGGATGATCAGGAGCGCCACGATGTTGGCGACCTTGATCATCGGGTTGATCGCCGGCCCTGCCGTGTCCTTGAACGGGTCGCCGACGGTGTCGCCGGTGACCGAGGCCGCGTGGGCGTCCGAGCCCTTGCCGCCGAACGCTCCGTCCTCGATCAGCTTCTTCGCGTTGTCCCAGGCGCCGCCGCCCGAGGTCATCATCACGGCGAAGAACAGGCCGACGACGATCACGCCGATCAGCAGGCCGCCGAGCGCCTTCTCCGACAGGATGCCGACGATCACGGTCACGACGATCGGGATCAGCGACGGGACGATCATCTCGCGCTGGGCGGAGCGCGTGACGATGTCGACGCACTGGCCGTACTCCGGCTTCTCCGTGCCTTCCATGATCCCCGGCTTCTCGCGGAACTGCCGCCGCACCTCCTCGACCACGGCGCCGCCCGCACGGCCGACCGCCTCCATCGAGAGCGCCGCGAACAGCGTGACCATCATGCCGCCGATGATCAGGCCGATCAGCACGTCGGGATCGTCGAGGGCGAACACGACCGGGGCGTTGAGCTCATCCTGGAGCTCGATCTTGAACGCCGCGAACAGCACCAGCGCGGCGAGCGCGGCCGAGCCGATCGCGTAGCCCTTCGTGACGGCCTTGGTCGTGTTGCCGACCGCGTCGAGCGGGTCGGTGACGTTGCGCACGTCGTGGGGCATGTCCGCCATCTCGGCGATGCCGCCGGCGTTGTCGGTGATCGGGCCGAACGCGTCGAGCGCGACGATCAGGCCGGTCAGCGAGAGCTGCGCCATCACCGCCACGCCGACGCCGTAGATGCCGGCCAGCTCGTTCGCGCCGAAGATGCCGAGCACGATCACGAGCGCGGGCAGCGCGGTCGCCTGCATGCCCTGTGCGAGCCCCTGGATGATGTTCGTCGCGTGGCCCGTGACCGACGCCTGCGCGGTCGACTTGACCGGCGCGAAGCGCGTCGACGTGTAGTAGTCGGTGATCACGAACAGGCACGCGGTCACGGCGAGGCCGATCAGCGAGCAGAAGTAGATCTCGCTCCACGACGGCGCGGGGCCGCCGGCGATGCGGCGCAGCTCGTCCATCATCCACGCCGTCACCGGCAGGAAGAGGATCGCGGCGAGCGCGCCCGAGAGGATCAGGCCCTGGTAGAGCGCGCGCTCGACGTTGCCGGCCGCCGACTTGACCGCGAACGTGCCGACGATCGACGCGAGGATCGAGACGCCGCCCAGGACGAGCGGGTAGAGGATCACGGTGCTCTGGGTCTCCGGGAGGCCGAACGTCAGCACGCCGAGCAGCATCACGGCCACCGCGGTCACGGCGTAGGTCTCGAACAGGTCCGCCGCCATGCCCGCGCAGTCGCCGACGTTGTCGCCGACGTTGTCCGCGATCACGGCGGGGTTGCGCGGGTCGTCCTCCGGGATGCCCGCCTCGATCTTGCCCACGATGTCGGCGCCTACGTCGGCGCCCTTGGTGAAGATGCCGCCGCCCAGACGCGCGAACACCGAGATCAGCGAGCCGCCGAAGCCGAGGCCGATCAGCGCGTCGACGGCCGCCTTCGGCCTGACGTCGAAGATCCACGTGAGGACGCCGTAGTAGCCCGCGACGCCGAGCAGCGCCAAGCCGGCGACCAGCATGCCCGTCACCGCGCCGCCCCGGAACGCTACGTCGAGCGCCGGGCCGAGGCCGCGGCGCGCGGCCTCCGCCACGCGCGCGTTGGAGCGCACGGAGACGTTCATGCCGATGAAGCCGGCGGACGCCGAAGCGAGCCCGCCGATCAGGAAGCCGATCGCGACCTGGATGTTCTGCAGCGGGATCAGGGCGACGAACAGGACGACGCCGACGATCGCGATCGTCGTGTACTGGCGGCGCAGGTACGCCGACGCGCCCTCCTGGATCGCAGCGGACAGGCCGCGCATGACCTCGTTGCCGGGCGACAGGGCCAGGAGGGCGCGGCTCGTGACCAGGCCGTACCCGACGGCCGCCAGCGCGCAGATCAGCGCGACGACGACCCCGTGGTCGGACAGGAAATCGGACAAGGAAGACCTCTCAGGAAGCGTTCAGACAAACACGAAAGCGGCGGCCGAAGACGGGCCGCCGCCTGAGCGGTCGCGCAGTTTATCGGGCGTTCAGGCGCCGCGCTCTGGTCACTGCCCCGGAATCCAGAGGCGTCCGGAGCTCCGCGCCGGGCCGGGACCCTCGGATTTCTCGCCCTCCGCAGGCGATTCCGGGCCCTTCTGCTGCGCGGCCCCGGGCTGCCCGCCGGCCCGCTGCGCGTAGACCATCTGCAGGCGCGCGAGCGTGTCTCGCACCGGACCGAGCTGCTCGGCGTGGCGCGACTCGAGCAGCGGCAGCAGCGCACGGGCGCCCTCGATCCCCTGTCGCACCTGCTCCCAGTCGGGCGCCGGCGCCTCGCCGGGAGGCGCACCGAGGGCCGCCTTGCGCGCCGCCAGGTTGAGCAGTGTCACGGTCGTCTGGATCAGCACGTCGTCGACCGAGATGCGCTCCATCTCGGCCTCGAGCTGGCGCAGCTGCTCCTCTGAGAACTCAGGCTGGCTCATCGCACGTCTCCTCGAAGTATGTCGCCTGGGTTTCCGCCAGGCAGGCCGCGTACACCTCGGCCGGTGTCGCCCCTTCCTCGATCATGCGCCGCTGGCGCTGGGCGCCGTTGAGCTCGGGCAGGACGACGCCGGCGCCGGACCACGCGTTCAGCCGATCGAGCGCCTCCGCCGCCGGGAACTCCTCGATCCGCTGCGCCTGGAGGTCCAGCAGGCGGCCGTCGAGGCCGTAGCGGATCGCACGCCACACGTTCTCCTCGATCAGCCGTCCGGGCAGGTCGGGCGGCGTCTCCCCCGCGTCGACCTCCGCCGTCGCGCGGCGGACGCAGGCAACCGTCAGCTCGGCCAGCCCGTCGGCCTCTGCGGCCGTCATCTGGGCGTCGCAGATGCGCACCTCGACGGTGCCGAAGTCGTGGTGCGGGCGCACCGACCACCACAGCTGGGTGAACTCGACGATCGATCCGGTGCGCATCAGCAGCTCGACGTACTCCGCCCACGCCCGCCAGGAGCCGAACACATCCGGGATCCCGCAGCGCGGGAACGACTTCGTGAACGTCTGGCTGCGGCCGGAGTGCAGGCCCGAGTCGCGCCCGTCGATGTAGGGCGAGTTCGCGCTGACGGCCAGCAGCAGCGGCAGGACCGGGCGCAGGCGGTCGCACACGCGCACGGCACGATCCGCGCCCCGAACCCCGACGTGGACGTGGACGGAGAACGTGTTGTTGCGCCAGGCGACGTACTTGAGGCCCTCCTCGACGCGGCGGTAGTGCTCCGTCTCGATGATGTGCTGCTCGCGATAGTCGCTGAGCGGGTGCGTCCCGGTCGAGCCCAGCACGACGCCGTGCTCGCGGGACAGCGTGAACAACCGGCGGCGAGCGTCGGCCTGGCGGCTGCGGGCATCCTCGACGTCGCTGCCGGCGCCGGAGCGGATCTCGATCTCCGAGGAGATCAGCTCGCCCGCGATCGAGGCAGCGAGCACCGGGTCGGACGACGCGGCGTCGCGCAGCACCTCGAAGCGCGGGATCAGCTCGAGCGTGTGCGGGTCGACGAGCGCGAACTCCTCCTCGATGCCGACCGTGAAGTCGGCCGAGCCCTCGAACGTCTCGCGCGCGGTGGCGACGTCGATCATGGGCGCGCTCTAGGTGAGGTAGAAGTAGAGCGCGTAGAGCAGGTCCACAGCCGGGCTGGAGGTGTGGACCGTCACCTCCGGCGGCACCTGCAGCAGCGCTTCGGAGTAGTTGAAGATGATCTTCACCCCGGCGTCGACGAGCTGGTCCGCGAGCTGCTGCGCCGCCGCCGTCGGCACCGCGAGCACTCCGACGACGATGTCCTCGTCCTCGACGATCTGCTTGAGGTCGTCGACGTGGCGCACGCCGACGCCGTTGATCTGCTCGCCGATCTTCGAGCGATCGGTGTCGAACATGGCCACGACGCGGAAGCCGTGGTCGGCGAAGATGTCGCTCGACGCGATCGCGCGGCCCAGGTGGCCTGCGCCGAACAGCGCGATGTTGTGCTGGCCCGACGTGCGCAGGATCTTGCGGATCTGCGAGACGAGCGAGTCGACGTTGTAGCCGACCCCGCGCTTGCCGAACTTGCCGAAGCCGGAGAGGTCACGGCGGATCTGGGTGGAGTTGACGTGTGTGTACTCCGACAGCTCCTGCGAGGAGATCGTCTCCTTGCCCATCTTGCGCGCCTGGGTGAGCACCTGCAGGTAGCGCGAGAGGCGAGCGGCGACCCCCAGCGAGAGGCGTTCGGAGAGTGCGCCACCCGAGCTGTCGTTGCGGTCACCGGTGCTCGCGACGTCGCTGAAGCTCATGGCGCGACCACTCTAGAGCTTCCGCCGGAGCGCCTCTTCGTCGACGAAGAGGTCGAACAGCTCCTCGCCTTCGAGCGCGATCACGGGTATGCGCTCGAGGTAGCGCGCCAGCAGCGCGTCGTCGGACTCTATGTCGATCTCTTGGAGCCGGAACGGCTGGTCGGCGCGGATCCGGTCGAGTGCTGCGCGCGCCTCGTCGCAGAGGTGGCACCCCGCCCGCCGGTAGAGCGTGACCGTCCTCACCGCCGGAACGGCTCCGAGCGCGCGGTCGCGGGTTTCCCGCCGCGCGGCGAGCGGGCGACGGCGCGAAACGCGTAGCGGCCTCGGCGGAGTGCGCGCAGCGTCCCGGCGGGCAGCTCGTACGCGTACTCGGCCGGCAGCAGCTCGCGGGCGCCGCCGGGAGGCGTGAGGCGGCGCACCGCCCTGCCGCCGCGCGCCCGGACGAGGCTCAGCGTGAGCCGCTCGGTCAGCGCGACGCTGGTGCCGCGGCCGAGCGGGTCGCCGCGCTCGAACGCGCCGAGCGCAAAGCGCACGCCGGTCACGCGACCGCCGTCGCGCTG
>Ga0126306_10000849_pt1 | contig 15468 bp, 17 predicted proteins | sample Plot27_FD_92592 | JGI IMG/M metagenome (GOLD analysis project Ga0126306, IMG submission 92592) | Serpentine soil microbial communities from UC McLaughlin Reserve, CA, USA - Plot27 | ecosystem: Environmental > Terrestrial > Soil > Grasslands | place: USA: UC McLaughlin Reserve, Lake County...
CCTTACGCAGGTTGTTAACGTATCTGGAGAGAAGGGTGACCATTGACAGTTACACTAACGTTATCTCCCTGTGGTCCGCACTGCTCCTTTTGATGATCTTGTTTCCCAGTGTGTAAGTCTTTGACGAAGGATCTTCCGCGGATCCTCGCAGGCAGTACCCCAGACACCATAGATGAGGCCGGCGTTGGCTGAGGGCGAAGGGTGGAAGCGTCTCGGTAGCGAGAGACTACTTGAGAACCCGTACTTCGCGTTACGCACAGACCGGCTGCGACTCCCTGACGGAGGTATCAAAGACCCCTACTACGTCATCGAGCGCCCCGACGCGGCGATAGTCTTCCCGCTCACCGCGGACGGCGAGGTCGTTCTCGTCCGCCAGTACCGCCCACCGCTCGAGATGATGGAGCTCGGCCCGCCCGCGGGGCTCGTCGAAGAGGGCGAAAAACCGGAGGCCGCGGCCCGCCGCGAGCTCTCGGAGGAGACGGGCTACACCGGCGGCGAGTGGGAGCCCCTGGCCACCGTGGCATCTTCACCCAGCCTCAAGGACAATTGGGCCTACCTCTTCCTGGCCCGCGGCGTCGAGGAGACCGCGGCGCCCGACCCCGACGAGCACGAGCTCGTGGAGGTGGTTCGGGTCCCCGTGGAGGATCTCGTGGACCTCGTCCACACGGGCAAGATAGTCAGTTCCAGCGGCGTCGCAGCCATCATGCTCGCCCTCGAGCGGTTGCTGGTGTAGGCAAAGAAAAAGCCCGGAACTCGATGCTCCGGGCTCCCTCCTTCCATTAAGGTTAGCAGGCTAGCAGGTAAAGGAGCTACCGCAGCCGCAGCCGCCCTGTACGTTGGGGTTGTTAACGGCGAAACCGGCGCCCATGAGGCCATCGACGTAGTCGAACTCCGATCCCATTATGTAAGGGACGCTCATCGCGTCGACCAGCACCCTGACGCCCTTGGTCTCGAGGACCTCGTCGTCGTCGGCGATCTCGTCGTCGAAGTAGATGCTGTACTGGAAACCGGAGCAGCCCCCTGGCCTGACGCCGATACGAAGCGCGAGGTCTTCTTCCCCCTCCTGGGCCATGAGGGTCTTGACCTTCTCGGCGGCGTTGTCGGTGATGTTTACGATGGTCGCTTCCTTCTGCTCCATCAGCACCTCCAGTGCTGTAGTCTGCTTCCCTGGTAGGGAAATTATTACACCGCCAACCGTATACTTCAACGCCGCCTTTTCGAGGGCCGGTGAAGCCTTCGTCGCAGCGTCTTACCGAATTGCGCCCTCCTGGCGGACACGTACCTCCTCGACCTGGCGAGCAATGAGGATGGGTTGACGGCCCCCAGCGTCCTCCTCCAGCGCGGCAGGCGCTCGTATGCTCCCAAGGCGTCGCGGTAAGCGGAGGCTACATGGTCATTTTTGCCGTCCGCAGAGTAGAGGTGGTCCGAGTAGGCCAGCGCGAACCGTCGCATCGGGGCCTCCGCCACGCCGGCTGCCCCGGCGAGGATCATAATCCGTTCGGTGGGGGTAAGCGCGGGCGAGTCGGCCACGATGCTCCTGTCCGGCGGCAACACGTCGCGCAGGCGGCCGGTGAGGTCTCGGTAGAGATCCTCGGGCCTGCCGCGGACGAGAAGCACTCGCTTGGAGAGGGGTACGGCCACTACGAGCAGCAAGAGCACGAACACGAACAGCGGCCACACCGGAACACCGTTCATTCCGGAGCGGCCAGAGCTGGCATCCTGGTTGGCGAGGTCCTGGTTTTGTTTCTCGGGCTTCTGCTGCGCCCGGTCTTGCACGAGCTGGCGCCTGTCCAGGTCGTTCTCGGCGCTCTGGAGTCCGCCGGCCGGCGGAAGATCCGGCCTTGGTGCGTTGGCCTCCATCGCGGCGGGCATTGAGAAGCCGGGGGTCGGGTTGAATGGATACCAGCCGACGCCGGGGAAGTAGACCTCCACCCAGGTGTGCATGTTGCTACCCCTGACCAGGTACTCTCCCTGGCCCACCTCTTCCCCCGAGGTGGACCCGTAGACGACCCGCGAGGGCACGTTCATGTCGCGCAGGAGGAGCGCCATCGAGGTCGAGAACTGCGTGCAGAAACCCTCCTTGCTATCACCCAGAAACTCCTCTACCGCCTTGTCCGCCCTGCGGTAGCTGACGTCGAGATTGTAAGTAAAGCCGCCGTCGTAGATCAGGTACTGCTCGATCGCCCGGGCCCTGTCGTATGGCGTCGCAGGGTCGTATTTGCGCTGGATCTTCTGCGCCGTCTCGTGGACCACGGAGGGCATGTCGTCGGGGAGCTGGAGGAACTTCTCATCCACCGAGGACGGGTAGTCGGTGCCCGCGCCCCTTAGCTGTGCCCCGGTCGGCTGCGGTATCTCCGAGAGCACCTCGTAGAAATCGCCTTCTTCGAAGGGCTCATCCATCGTCCACGAGCCGTCGGAGTTCTGGGTCGCCCCGAGAGACTCGGAAGTATGCACGATCTTGTACCCGCCGAATATGAGGTTCGTCTGGGCGTTGAGGACCTGCACCCTCTGGAGCACGGGGCGGGTCTCGACGTCGAGGTCTATCTCCTCCCCGTCATCGTCCGTCGGCCGCGTGGTGTCCGTCCACCGGACGCCGTCGAAGTAATCCATGGTCCCGCCGCGCCAAAGGAGCGGTTCTGGGCTTCGGATCCGCAGGAGCTCGGCATCCCTTCCGGCCGTAAGGTAGTCCCCGACGTCGGCCTGCACACCTAGCCTCGAGGTGCCGCCTGTCCCGATGCGCGTCCAATCTATCATCCCGGTGCTGACCGTCTCGTCCGAGAAAGGCAACCTGGGCACGAGAAGCACCAGCGCGATCACGATAGCCCCCGCCACGACAGCGGGGCGACCAGGACCATCGGGTCCCGAATTACCCGCGGAGAGAAAGAGTCCGATAGTGCAGAGAAGGAAAACGGCGAAGAACGGACCGGCCCCATCTTCGAAGCTGATTGTCGAGAGGACTCCTATGGCGAGCCCGAGAACGGCCACGGAGATGACGGGGCTCCCCTCGTAGAGGGTGGCCGAGGTCGCGAAGGCCACCAGGATCATGATCAGGGGCGTGAGCACGACGAATAGCCCTGGGGCGAGATCGTAGGGTATGGGCTGGGCGTACATGGTGTTCGCCGCGTTGTACACATCGCTCTCGACCATTCGGAAGAACCCCTGCCAGCCCGAGAAGAGATCCTCACCGTACACCGCTACCAGCGTGTATGCGGCTATGGCCGGGAGGAGGAGCACGAACCGCCACCTGCCCGCCGAGCCGACGAGCGCCGCCACGGCCGCGGCGAGGAGGAACGGAAGCAAGGCCTTGTGCCCGGCTATGATCGTGATCACGGAGAACGCGCCGAAACCCCCGTCAGTACCGTCGTAAGTCTCGCCCGTGAACAGGACACTGAAGGCACTGCCGGTCGCCAGGGCCGCGCCGTAGAGCCACCATCTCGTCCCCCCGCTCATCGCACCGCTCCCACCCTGCTGGAACCCGAGAGTCCCGCCACCCCCTCAGGGTGTCTGATGACACGCACCGTGGCCCCGGCCGCCTCAAGCGTGCCTACGATTCTGAGGAACTCCGTCTCGCGGTCCTGTGCGACGTCCCCTGGCACGTGGGGCATCCTGTATGTATGGGTCGCCAGGGCGACCACGACCACCGAGACGCCAAGGTCCTTCAGCTTGCGGACGCACTGGGGCAACTCTTCGTCGCGGGTACGCGAGACCAGGACGACCCCCTCCCCCAGTCCCCCCCGCTCCGCGAGCACGGTCTCTCCCAGGCGACGCACCCCATCGGCGCGGGCCGTCGCGAGGCGCCTCATCGCCTCCCAGTAAGAATCCTCGTCGGATCCAAAACCCCTGTCACCGTCGCTGCTGCCCGTGTCGAGCAGCCTGAAAGGCAGGTCCTGCCCGGCAAGGTAGGTGAGCACCGAGGCCGCCACCGAGACGGCGTCCTCGACCTCGTGCTCCCGGGCCCTCAGTCCCTCTCGGCGCAGATCGAGAGCCACGGTGTGGCGTCTCGGAGCCTGCAGGGAGAACTCCTTGACGAAGAGTTCTCCTGTGCGCGCCAGGCTCTTCCAGTGGATGTGGCGCCTGTCGTCGCCCCTGCGGTACTCCCTGAGGTTGGCGAACTCCTCACCCCGCCGGCCCCGGGACCCTCTGGTGCCGGCGTCCTCGTTACCGCCTCGCAAAGGGAAGCCTCGAAGCTCGTAGATCCGCGGGTAGACGACCACCTCGGTTCTCTCCGAATCCATCCTGGCGAACCGGAGCAAGCCGAAGGGATCAGCCACCCTGAGCTCCGCCGGGCCCAGAGTGTAGACGCCCCTGCGCGCGAAGGTGAGGGGGACTTCGGAGGTGCTCCTCTCCCTCGTCGTCGAAAACTCGAAGATGCGGGCTTCGGGGAGCCGGTCGACCACGCTCGCCTTCGTCGCGCCGAACCGCGAGCGCTCGAGCAACAGGCGCAAGGTCGCCGGGCTTCCGGCCGTGATGCGGGTACCGGGGGGAAGTGCGCGCGAGTACCTCAGGCCCCTGGAGCCCATCACCCCGAGGGCGAGGGACGCGAGAGGCAGGATCAGGAGCGCGTATCCAAGCTGGTGAAACTGGGTCGTACCGATCAGACGCGCCACGAGCAGCGTGATGAGCCCGGCTACGAGCGCCTGCCAGCCGCGGGCGGTCAGTCTGACGGAGAGCCGCGAGGCGCCCCTCCCGAACAAGTGCTCTTACACCGCCTCGGTCACGGGCACGGAGCGCAGGATGTCCTGCACGATCTCACGGGTAGCATCATCAGGCCCAAGCCCGTCTTCGGAGCTGGTAGCGGAGGGTATGATCCTGTGCGAGAGCACGCTCGGAGCCATCGCCTTGACGTCGTCGGGCGCGCAGTAGGAGCGCCCGTTCGCCGCGGCCCGCGCCCTCGAGGCGGCCAGTAGCATCCGGCTCGCGCGTGGGGAGGCGCCGAGATAGACCCCCTCGTGCCCACGAGTCGCCGAAGTCACGGAAACGACGTACCTGAGGACGGCCTCGCTCGTGTAGATCTCCTCGACCAGACGGCGCATCTTCAGGAACTCCTCGACGTCGATCACCGGGTAGAGGTTCGCGGCGGGATATTGGGAGAGCTTGAGCATCTCCGTCTCGGCGTCCTCATCGGGGTAGCCGACCTGCATCTTGATCATGAACCGGTCCACCTCGGCGTGCGGCAGGGGGTAGGTACCTTCGTGCTCGATGGGGTTCTGGGTGGCGACTACGCAGAACGGCTGGGAGAGGTTGCGCGTCACCCCGTCCACCGTAACCGAACCCTCCTCCATCGCCTCCAGAAGCGCGCTCTGGGTCTTCGGGCTTGCGCGGTTGATCTCATCGGCGAGTACCACGTTGGCGAAGACCGGCCCGGCCCAGAACTCGAAATCGCCCTCGCCCTGGTTGTAGACGTTGAGTCCCGTAACGTCGGCCGGTAGCAGGTCGGGGGTGAACTGTATCCTGCGAAACTCAGCCCGCAAAGAACGGGCGAGCGACTTGGCCAGAAGTGTCTTGCCCACGCCGGGGACGTCCTCTATAAGGACGTGTCCGCCCGCGAGCATCGCCACCACCGCCAAGAAGACACCCTCGCGTTTGCCAGAAACGGCACGCTCGACGTTCCCGACTATGCGTTCTACCTTCTCCGCAAAATCGTTGTGGTCCAAAGGAGTCCCGTCTATGTTCGGTGGACGCAGGGAATTATATCTTATAGCTGTCAGCCAAAAACATTCGGCCTTCCCCTCTGCGCGACGCTACCCTCTCTTTCCACAGCATCCTTTTTCGCCATCCACAACGCCAGCATCACGCACAAGACGATCGCCGACGAAAAGCTGACTGCTGAAAGCTGACCGCTAGGAGGCCGTCAGGCCTCCGTAAAACTGATCCACGTACCGGCGCTGGACTTCGTTTAGGTCGCGTGAGTACCACACCATGACTACATAGCGTGGCTCTTTCGGTGTGCGCTTGGGGTACATGCCGCACTCCATCGGCAGACGGTTGCCTTTTCGCGCGTTGCACTTGGTGCAGGCGGTCACGACGTTGTCCCAGGAGTTCGTGCCACCGCGCGAGATCGGCTTGACGTGGTCGCGGGTAAGGCGGTCGCGGCGCCCGAGGTCGCTGCGGCGCCTCGAACAGTACTGGCAACGGTAGTTGTCACGGGCGAAGAGGATCGCGTTCGTCACGTGCTTGCGCAGGCGGCGGGGTATCTCGACGTACTTGACGAGCCGGATCACGAGCGGGTAAGGGTACTCGGCCCGCTCCGAGCGGAACCGGCGTTCGAGGTTCGCCTCGACGATCTCGGCCTTTTCGGAGACGACGAGGACGATAGCCCTCTTGACCGTCACCAGGGCCACGGGCTCATAGCTCGCGTTGAGCGTCAAGCATCGTGCCACGCCGAGATATTAACATAGCACGCCGTCTGCGGCGGCTTGTCAGCACGTTCAGCCATCAGCTTGTTGTATTCGCAGATGCCTGGAACCTGATACCTGAAACCGTGGTTCGCATTAGGGTGGGTTTCAAACCCGCCCCTACAGATCTATGGCTTTGCTCTTGGGTGCCTCGAGCACCGCTTCGAGGATGGGCGCGGTTGAATCTCTGAAGGGGTCGGCGACGGGAAGGCCTGTCTCGTCGGTGACGGCGGCGATGAGGTATCGGGCTTCCTGTTCGTTCAATCCTCTGGTATTGAGGCTTACGGCGACGACGGGCGCGGGCTTGATGAGGGATGCGACCTCTTCGTAGAGGCGGACCACGCGGGCCGGGGAAGGGCGGGGGACGCCGCGGAAGACTTTCTCGTTCGGGTCGGCGGCGCACAGGATCAGGCAGTCCGGGCAGGAGCCGTGCATGAGGCCGAGCGTCACCCCAGAGTACGCCGGATGCCCGAGTGAGCCCTGGCCCTCGACGAGAATGAGATCTGGTGAGGTCCTGGCCGCCTCGAGCACCAGTTGCTCCGAGGCACCTGCGACGAAATCCGAGACCACGGCGTCGACGCAGAGGCCCCACCCCGCAATGACGATGCCGGTCTGTCCCGTGGGGACGAACTCCGGGCGGAGGCCTGCCTCCCTCGCGGCGCGTTCGATCTCCAGGGTCGCCGTCATCTTGCCGATGGCGCTGTCCGTCCCTACGGTGAGCGCAACCTTCGGCCCGACATCGAAGCCCTCCCCCGAGAAGAGCGGGATGTCCTCCGGCGGCTCGCGCACGTCCCAGACGGGCTTGCCGGGAAACTCGGGCGCGAGCCGCTGATGGAGGCCGCTGACGATCTCGATCCCCGCTTCTGCCCCTGCCCGCAGGGTCTCCATCCACTCCGCGGGGAGCCTTCCGCCCGCTGGGGCGAGGCCGACCAGTACAGACGTCGGCGAGAGCTCGAGCGCTTCTTCGAGTGCCCCGACTATCGGCGCATCGCGACCGAGGTCGGGCAAGACGTCGGCCACGCGCTCGCCTGCGAGCGTCGAGTCTATGACGGCGATGACCTCGTCCTTGCCGTAGCGTATAAGTCCGTGTGCCGTCTTGGCGTGGTTGTCGGCGAACCAGCCGTCGGCAAGGATCGCGTACCGCCGCTCCGGAGCCTCGGTACGAATCACCGCGACACCACCCCGAGGCCCGGCTCCTTGGGCAGAAGGATGCGGCCGTTCTCGTAGAGGAGTCCCGAGTAGGGATCGTCGGCGAGGAGCACGGCACCATCGAGATCGACGAAGTCGACGAGGCCTGAGATCTGGGCCGCGGCCGAGATGCCGAGCGAGGTCTCGACCATGCAGCCGAGCATAACGAGCATCCTGTGGGCGCGGGCGGTATGGATCATCTCCAGGGCGCGCCGGATCCCACCGCACTTGGCGAGTTTGACGTTGACCCCGCTGACAAATCCTGCGAGTTCGGGCACGTCCCCGGCCCTGATGGCGCTCTCGTCCGCGATCACCGGTACCGGGACTGCCGCCTCCGTCACCTTGTGGAGCGCCCCGGGACCGGCGGAAACTGGAACAGGCTGTTCGATCATGCCGACGCCTATCCCCTTCAGCTCTGTCACGACCTCGACGGCTTCCTCGGGGGAGAAGGCCTCGTTGGCGTCCACCCAGAGGTCCGCCGCGGATGACTCCCTCACGGCCCGGAGCGTCTCGATGTCGTTCCATCCCCCGACCTTTACCTTCAGGATCGGGTGCGCCCGCAATCGCTTCGCCTCGGCGACGGTCGTCTGCTTCTCTGCTATGGCCAGGGTGTACGCCGAGACGGGTTCCGGCCTTGCTAGCCCGAGCAACCGGTAGACCGGCACGCCGAGCCTCCTGGCCGCGAGGTCGTGCATGGCGTTGTCGAGGGCCGTTAGCGCGGACGGGGGCATCGCACCGTTGTGCGCGAGGGCGCCCTCGATGTCCCAGGGGTCGCTGATCTCGACGTTCTCCAGGGCCTCTGCCACCCCTTGCGCGTTCTGACCGTAGTAGCTGGTGGGCGCCGCCTCGCCCCTGCCCGTTACGCCATCTTCCGACATCTCGAAGACCACGCGCTCGAAGGTATCTGCCGAGCTGCGGGCGATTGCGAAGGTACGCTCGGTGTGCACCCTCAAGGTCTTTACGCTCGTCTCCAAGTCCGACCCCTCCTGCACTCTATCCGGGATAGCATTGTAGCGGCGGCTGGCGCGTCTTACCGATCTCTGGCGCCTCTGTTAAAACGCGGTTAAAAGAATGAAGCTTGCCAGAGCAGCATCTATACTGGCCTTAGCCTTTGGCCGGATCCGACAGGAGTAGCGTCTTGATAACCAGTACGGCGGAGATCCTGATAGTCGAAGACGACGAGGTGATCATGGGTACCCTTGCCTACAATCTCTCCCGCCATGGCTTCGGGGTGAGCCAGGCGACTAGCGGTGCCGACGCCTTGAGGCTCGCGAGGAAGTTGAGACCGGATTTGATCCTGCTCGACATCATGCTCCCCGGCGAGTCCGGGATAGAGGTGTGCGAGAGGATCCGCGAGCGCGACCAGAGCGTAATGATCGTGATGATCACGGCCAAAGATGCCGAAGAGGATAAGGTCCGAGGGTTCGAGGCCGGAGCCGACGACTACGTTACCAAGCCCTTCGGCATGAAGGAGCTTATCGCCCGCATAAACGCGAACCTCAAGCGCAGCGAGTCGGGCGGGAGGGGAAAGATAATCGAGGCCGGGGACCTGCAACTCGACACGAAGAACTTTACGGCCCATGCGGGGGGAGAGTCACTCGAGTTGCGCCTCAAGGAGTTCGAGCTCCTCGCCGCCCTCGCCTCGACCCCCGGCGAACTTAGGAGCCGCGAAGAGCTTGCCAAGGAGGTCTGGGGGCACGCCGGCGTCGGTTCCTCACGCACGATAGACGTGCACATACGTAGGATCCGGGCCGCCCTCGAGGATAAATCCTCCTACGAGTACATCCACACGGCACGGGGCCTCGGCTACCGTTTCGAGCCTAAGCCGAGGCGTTCCACCAGGCCTTTGACGGAAGTTCGGGAGTAAACGGTGAAGTTGGAGAGACTCAACGGCACCCCTCACGTCAGTCCCGATGAACTACAGCGGGTCAACAAGATCCGGCGCGATTTCGTCGCCAACGTCTCACACGAACTCAAAACCCCGGCGACGAGCCTGAAGCTACTGGCCGAGAGCCTGGAGGAGACCCTGGAGCACGATCCCGTCCAGGCACGCCTGTTCGCCGCGCAACTCAAAAAGGAGACCGAACGGCTCGCCCACCTCATAACGGATCTCCTCGACCTGGCACGCCTCGAGAGCCAGGAGCTCCTCGACTACCCCACCCTCGTCGACGTGCGCGGCGTCTTGATGACCGTGCTCGCCCGCATGAGGCGCGTCGCCCGTAAGAAAGACATCACCCTCCAGTGGAAACGCTTCGGTAAGGCGGCCGAGTACACCGTCTACGGCGACGAGACGCAGCTTACCTCTATGTTCACCAACCTCGTAGATAACGCCGTGCAATACACGCCGCCGGGGGGCAGGGTCGAGGTGGTCGGGGGCTCCGAAGGTTCGGAGATAATGATTCGCATCTCCGACACCGGCATCGGCATCCCCGAGGGGAAGATCTCGCGCATCTTCGAGCGTTTCTACCGGGTGGACAAGGCCCGCTCCAAAGCTACCGGAGGGACGGGTCTTGGCCTCTCCATAGTGAGGCACGTAGCCCAGAACCACGGCGGCTGGGTAACCGTCCAGAGCGTCCCTGGAGAAGGGTCCACCTTCACCGTCTACCTACCGCACGCGTAGAGCGCTTGGCGAAGCCAAGCACGGCATCAGGAGAAGTGGTTCCAGCCGGACAAGCCTTCTACCGGCACGTTCCCACGCCTGAAGACGACATCGCCTCTTGTGATCTCTCCGATCACCGTTAGCGGCAGGTCGACGGTCTTTGCCAGGGCGTCGAGGACGGGTGCTGGGGCGCAGATCAGGAGCTCGTAATCCTCGCCGCCCGTGGCCGCAAGTACCTCGGGGTCGTGTCCGAGGGATTCTGCGAGCTCTCTTGTGTCGTCTCCGACGGGTAGGAGATCGAGGTCCACGTCGCATCCTACCCCGCTCCCGTTGCACACGTGGCGTAAATCAGAAGCCAGGCCGTCGGAGAGGTCGATCATGGCGCTAGCGCTGAGTCTGGCGGCGGCGCGTCCGGCCTCGAGTCTCGGTGTCGGCCGCAAACACCTGCTGATGAGGCGCTCGGGGGTGTTCATACCTTTTTCGAGGGCGAGCAGTCCGGCAGCCGAGGCACCGAGTTCACCTGTCACCGCCAGAGAGTCGCCAGGACTCGCCCGCGAGCGAAGTACCGGATGCGCGGCGATCTCCCCGAGGATCGCCACGTCCACTGTCAGGGCGTCGGCGCGGGTCGTGTCACCGCCGAGCGGGTAGATACCGAACATCTCGCAGGCCTCCATGACACCCTCCAAGCAGTTGTATGCGGTCTCCGCATCAGGGGCTCCTCCAGAAGCCAAGATGAACTTCGGGGTTCCTCCCATCGCCGCCACATCCGAGACGTTGACCGCGACGGCCTTGTAGCCGACGTCCTCGGGCGTAGCCCAGTCTTTGAAGTGGTAGCCAGAGACGAGCATGTCGGAAGCGGCTACCCACGTCGTGTCACCCAACTTCACGACGGCGCAATCGTCCCCGAGGGGCACGAGCACTTCGGGTGGCGCCTGAGGAAGGAGCGCTGAGATCCTGCCTATGACCTCGAACTCGTTCAATGCCGCCTGTTGGAGAACCAGTCGCGGGGATCCAGGAACCTCCTGTAGCGCCTGAATACCTCGCTACCTAGCGCCACGGCCGCGGCCCAGAAGGCTACCTCGCCCAGGATAAGTAAGGTAGTACTGCTCCAGGCCTTCTGCGCGGCGGAGAGCGGGGTCAAAAGCATGGTGGGGGCCGCCACCCAGAACAGGACAGCGGCCACGAGCAAGACTATTCCAAGGAGCCGCGTCAGACTCGGTTTTTTCGAACCGGGAGGTTCCCCGTCACCCCTTTGCTTGTTCTCCCGCTCGTTTATCGCTGCATCTCCCTGACAGCACTCCAGAGTACGTCTGACTCACTTCTCGTATACCAGGTACGTAGCGAGCGCCATTCGGTTTCCGTAACCCACGCGGAGGTGTCGTGGGCCGCGGTCTCTGGTTCTATCTCTCCCCCTGGATGCCTTGCCAGGAAGCCCACGCCGGCGTAGAGCTCGGGGTCTTCAGGGTTGCTCCAGGGTTCGACTCTGGCCCACCAGGGGTATTCGATCCTGGCTTGCACGCCGGTCTCTTCGTAGAGTTCGCGGCGGGCGCAGGCTTCGAAGTCCTCGCCTTCTTCGAGCATGCCGCCGGGGTTCTCCCAGAGCCCCACGGGGGGTTTGCGGCGCCTGAGCAGGAGCGCCCGTGGCTCGGCGTCTTCGAGATCAACGAGCACGGCACCGGCCCCGAGGTTGGCCGGGACCACGCCGGTGTCCTCGCGAGGTTCGGCCGGCAGTGTGGGCGGTTCGTGTAAAGACGATTCGCGAACCGCCCTTACGGGGCCGGCGATACGCCGGATGTTCTCGTGGCTCCACCAGCTCGGCAGCGACATCCACTCCCCGAAGGTCGTCCACCTGTGGTCGAGATGCTCATCGGAGAGACGGACCTCTTCACTGTCAGTCCGTCCCCCATAGGTGACGGATGCCAGACGCCTACCGCTCGGCGCCTCGCCGACCCAGGTTGCGATTATGCGCTGGGGAGACGCAAGGATGCCTGTCTCTTCGTAGAGCTCGCGGATGGCCCCCTCCTCGAAGCTCTCGCCCAGATGCAGACGACCGGCCGGCGGCTCCCAGGTGCCGCTCGGTCGCTGGAGCAGGAGCATGCGGCCATCCTCCCCGATGGGTAGGAGGCCGGAGACGAGATCCGCCTTCAAAGCGTGCCCGCCATGATTTCGAGTCCACCCTCCATCCGGCAAGTATATGGCCAGTAGAGGCGGTTCGCGAACCGCCCTTTAACGAACCGTCCCGGATTACGAGGCTATCCGCCGCGGTAGCCACGCGAGAACATCCAGGCGTTTGGAGAAGTGGAGGATCGGGCCGGTTTCGGGCAGCTTGAGGCCTATCTGCTGCGTCATCGCGAGCGTGCGAACCTCGGCCTCGGCGGGCTGGAGAGGCCAGAGATGGTGGTGGACTTCACCGCGGCGGACATTGCCCTTCCTATCCGCGCTGTAGAGACAGTAGCGTTCGGTCAGGAAATTCTCGATGGATCCCTTCTCGCTCTCGAAGGGTTCTCCAGAAGGGCCGTAGCGGGCCTCGAACTTCGCCCCCGGCGCGCCCCAGTGCGTCCTCAGGCTCCGGTAGTCGACCTCGTCGCCCGAGGCGTGACAGTACATCTCGGCGTCGAAGTAAGGGAGGTGGAATGTGGCGCGGGCGAGACGGACGGCCAGGCGGCTGTGGGCGTCCAGGGAGAAGAACCAGACGCCGGGCCTGCCTTCCGCCGTCACGTAGGTGCGGAGGTTTATCTCGGGGAAGTGCGAGAGTCCTGGGACGGCGGGCACGAAGCGGGGTCTTACGCCAGTCATATTGAAAGGTACGACCCCAAGCCAGGCGCTGCCTTCGAAGATGTCGAGGCTCAGGGCTGGCGGCACCAGGAGCCTGAGCGCGTCCGCTCTTACGGGCCAGTGCATGAAGAGCAGGTCCCGCCAGCTCATCCCGAGAATCCATGGGCCGGCCGGAACGGGATAGGGGCGGTGCTCTATTCTGCTCAGAACCGTCTCGGGTCGAAAGGCCGCAACCATAGGCGACGGTTATCTTAGGACGTGCCCGCGCGGGAGTCCGTATACCCTGTCACGGGTCTCCGGTCTCGTGCACCACGAGAAGCGCACCTGCTTCCACACTCACCCTGGCCTCTTTGCCTACCAGCTCGTTGTGGAACCCGAGGGTGTCTCCTGGCTCCAGGCTGGCGTTCTCCAGCGGATATGCCATGCCTTCGAGGGTGACGCCCGTTGCCGTACCTGAAAGGGGAAAGATCGAGACGCTATCTCCGGCCGTTCCTTTCACGACCCGGGAGTCGGCCTCGAGCACGAGCATCCGTCCCCAGTCCGTGAAGACGGTGGAGCGCATCCCTGCTCGCTCGGCGGCGAGCAGGATGTGCGGGACGGCGAAAACGGCGCCAGGCTTCCCCCCCGTGGCGCACACGAAGTCGGCCGCGGTCGCTTCCCTTTCCCTGGCAGCCAGCACGGCGAGGTGCCCGTCCATCTTGTCCTTCCTCGCAGGGTGGCGTTCTAGCTCGGCGCCGCGGTCCTCGATCTCCCGCGCGAGATCTTCCCCGAGCGAGTCCAAGTCACCGACGATCAGGTCTGGAACTATCCCGGCGGCGAGCGCGTAGCGGGCCCCGCCGTCGGCGGCCACCACAAGGTCGGCGCGTTTGGCGACGGCCTGGATCAGATGTTCCGAGTCGGGAGCTCCGTTCAAAAAGATCGCGGCCCGCACGCTAATCTAGGTCGCGGAGTCTTTGTATCGCAACTGCCTCGGCGACGGCTGCGCCGCTTCGAGCGCCTTCAGCAGCACGACCACTACCACGAGCACGATGCCCAGGCTCGGGGCCAGGTACGCCGCTTGGTACGCCGCCGAGTACAGGAAAGGGTTCCAGCCTTCGGGCCCGTAGGAGGCGAAGAAGATCACGCCAGAGAGGAAGTGGCAGAAGAAGCGCGCCAGCACGGCGACCGTTGCACCGAGGATCGCGCCCCGCACCGTGGGCTTGAAGAGTCCCGCGAGCCCCAGGACGCCGAACGCCAGCGGGTAGTCGAGCAGAAGTTGCAGAGGATGGACCACGAAGAAGTCTATGGTGAGGTTGAGTAGGCCGTAGGCCGTCCCGGCGACGACGCCCGCCTTCCAGCCCTGCCTGAGCGAGAGGAGGATCAGAGGGATCATCTCCAGCGAGACAGAGCCGCCGAAGGGCATCTTGAAGAGCGGGAAGAGGGCCAGGACGTAAGACAGCGCGACGGCGATGGCCGCCTCGGTCAGCACCCTGGTGTCCCTGAAATCGTTCACGAGCGCATCCACCTCCGTGTATGCGGGGATGCGCCGACAAGACTCCCAAAATCTCCCTGCGCCGGCATTACCCGGATCAGGTTCAGCGGGTCGGCACCTGCGTGCCCTCTCAGCCTCACGGCTCCCCGGTCTTTATGCTGCCTTCAGTGTAACCCACCGTCACAAGCAACACCACCGCCCGCACGCAAGAGCAACCCCAGCACGGTGGCGGCGTCGGTGATGCCTCCCGTGGATACCATGCCAATGACCTCCCCGAACGGCAGCTCCACCACGCTTAGGAACTCCGTGGGCTCGGGCCGCGGACCGTGCTCGTCTTTCACCGCCGTGCATCCGAAAAGGTGGCAGACCTCCGTGCTCCGCCCCGTGCTGGTGTGCACGGAGGTCAGATGCTCCAACCCTTCGGCCCTGTAGCCCGTCTCTTCGAGGAGCTCCCTACGGGCCGCCTGTTCGGGCTTCTCGTCGGCATCGACCCCACCGCTCGGCAGCTCCAGCGTAAAGGCCTCCAGCGGCTGCCTCCACTGGCGCACGAGCACAACTTCTCCCCCACTCGTGACCGGTACCGTGGCGGCGAACCCGCCGCTCTCCAAGATACCGTACTCGATCCGTGCCCCACCCGGCAGCTCCACATCGTCGACGCGGAAGGCGCACCACGGGTTCCTGTAGAGGTAATCTCGCCCGAGCGTCAGCCAGCTACCATCTTCCATGCGGAAGAGTATAAAGCGGTTCGCAGGGAGGCTGCGCCTCCTCCTGCGAACCGCGGCTTCAGGCTTCAGGGGAAACTAGCTGACATGCTGAAGTGCTGACCAGCGGTTGCAAAGGGGGTCTTTGACCCCCTTTGCAACCTACTCGAAGTAGTCTGCGGCCTTTGTGGTGTAGCTCTCCATATCGTCGGGGACTTCGTCCTCGGGGTAGATGGCCTCGACCGGACACTCGGGCTCGCAGGCGCCGCAATCGATGCACTCTTCGGGGTTGATCATGAAGTGGTCGCCGGCGTCGTAGATGCAGTCTACCGGGCAGAC
>Ga0126306_10000850_pt1 | contig 15452 bp, 16 predicted proteins | sample Plot27_FD_92592 | JGI IMG/M metagenome (GOLD analysis project Ga0126306, IMG submission 92592) | Serpentine soil microbial communities from UC McLaughlin Reserve, CA, USA - Plot27 | ecosystem: Environmental > Terrestrial > Soil > Grasslands | place: USA: UC McLaughlin Reserve, Lake County...
CGCAGCGTTCTCGCAATCCAGCGTTCCCGCATCAACCGGATGGCTTTCTTGGGGGCCATAGAGCCGGGCGTTCCGGCACCATCCTCGGTGCCAAATGGCAGACGGCTCATAGAACCGGCAGGTGCCGCACGCCCGCAAGATCGGTAGCCGCTCGCCGGTCGAAGCGTACTGCGCCCGCGTCGGCGCCTCGAATTGAGAGCGACCAAGACAGATGGGGATTGTACACCTCGCGGCTGCACGTTTGACGACCGGACCTAGCCGGCCGGAGCGTCACCATCGGGTACTTGGTCCGCAGGATGATTGTTGGCATCCCCTTCTGCAGACTCCCAAGGCGCTTCAGGACTCCCCAGCCGGCGAATGTAGGTGGTGCCGTTCCCCGGTTGGCGATCAGCCACTCCTGGGTCGCCGCCGGAAACAATGGACGAGCGGGCCCGGACCGGCCGCAGCATGGAACGCTCGATGCCTGCCATCTCGAGCTGGCCCTCGTAGATGGCGCCTTCCTGGATCACGAGCGACCCGGTCGCAACATTTGCGCGCACTCTCCCGCTGGGTAAGATCTGAAGCCGGCCGCGGCAGCGAATCTCACCAGTTAGCTCACCGGCCACGGTGATATGTTCCGCTTCGACCGTCGCTGCGGTTGATGCTCCTTCGGAGATAAACAGCGTGCCTTCGCAGGTCACGGTTCCCTTCAGTTCGCCCTCGACCCTGAGATCGCGCTGTGATCGAAAATTTCCGTCAAACGCCGAATGTCGGTCGATCAGACTTGCCGTGTCGAATGACACCGCCGGGTCATCGTTCCAATCCAGATCCGCCGTCGAAAGATCTCGCATTTCGTATCTCCATGCCCGTATAGCCGCCGCGGCACCGGCCACCTCCAGTGCCTAAAGTTTGAAGCGGGAGGCCGTCGGTCAATCGATTAGTCCCCACCGCGGGCCACTCGTACGGGCGCAGCCATCGGTGCCCTGGCGTCGCTGGTCGGGGTCATCGATATGTCGCCAGCGACTATGGCTCCATCATGGATTGCAATGGCTGGGGCATGGATGTCACCAGCCACTTTCCCGTGAGGCAGTACCTCGAAACGCTCCCCACAGTGAACCGAACCCCGTACGTTGCCGGCGACGGTCACCTTGGCGGCACGAATGACAGCTTCGACATCAGCCTCCTCGGCAATGAAGATCGTGTCCCGGGCAGTAAGAGACCCTTCGACCCGGCCATGAACATGCAGGGAGCCGCTCGACTCGAGATCGCCGCTCCACGCGGTTGAATGAGCGATGACACTGGTCTGCATGTCAGTTGCCGGTATCGGCGAAGGGACCGAATCAGCCAGTCTCAAGTCCATCGTATCGACGAGTCCGCGGGCAGCAGAAACGCGGTCGGATCCCATCGAGGTGAATTCTGGGTACTCGGAGAGATAGGAGCCTTCTCTGCCAATGGATCGAGGCAGATCGTGATCTGGCATCGCCGCGTCCTCATTCTCGCCGCCCAGCTGGTGACGCAGCGCGCTGATTTGGCGCTGAAACGCATCAACTTTGCTGTCCCTGCGAAAGACCACGCGTAACCCTCCTGGACGCCCTGATGAACGGCGAGGGCGCCGGTTCGACCTGAGCCCGACGACGGGGGTAGGCGGCAACCGCTGCAGGGGCGGGTCACGGGGAGAAAAACCGCGAGGCCTCCAGCAGAGACGTGGACCGGATGGAGTGAGACTCCGCGCCGCCACGCCTGAAGGCGTACGTACAGAATACCATGCGCAAGTGGAGAATTCGGCGAGCTTCCAGAGAGGGATAACACACGACAGCCGAGCTAAGAAATCTGGTACGCCCGGGAGGACTTGAATCTTTGGCCTCTTGCTCCGCAGGGACAGATACCACACGTGAAGACGCGGAATTTGAGTCTCTTGCGGTGACAAATGTCATCCCGTCCCTGGCAACGTTTCAGAAATGCCGCTGCGCCAGAGTGTGAATCGATTCACACCTCTCGTCGGTTGTGGTGCACCCCACCGTGTTTGTCGTGCACGACAAAATCTCACTGTTTCGAAGCTGAAGCCGCCACAGGTCGGAAACGCCGGCGGCGATTGCGAGGCATAATGTCCCGGCGCGCAGACGATCCCGGCCTCTTCGCCCGGGTGTGGCTAAGATTCGCAGCCACCGGCCGGCCTGATCGGGCGTCCTCTGCGGGATAATGGACATTGTCCCGCAGAGCAGCGCCATTCGGGCACACGTCATATCCCGGAAGCGAAGCCACAAGCCGGCCGAGTGCATTTGGTGGTCCAGTCGCGGCATGATCACCAACGACTATCACCAGCGCTATGAGCGGTGCGACGTCTCCAACGAGACCGGACGGTGCCAGGACGGGCGCCTGGCCTGCGAGCCAGGCGTGATGCCGGTCGCTGTGGCGGTCTGACTGATGCAGGCGCACAACCGAAACGATCAGCGCGGCCCTGGGCATCACGCTTGGGGCGGCACGTGGTGGTGCCATCGACGCTCCGCGAACGAGAGGATCCAAACTGATTTGGTCACGCCTCGCCAGAACATGCTTGACACATGTTTGCGGCCAGCGATGGTAGCGATTATGTCGTCGCGCGGCGTGCTACCGCCCCCAGAGGGTGATGAGCGCTTGCGACCTGTCTCAGACTCGCTGATACTGACGCGGCGGTGGCGGTGAGTGCGGGGTTTGAGAGGGCGCTGGGGATGGAGGGGATCAGCCAGAGCCAGGTCAGCCGGGTCTGCGCCGAGCTGGACGCGGGGGTGAAGCGCTCCCCGACCCGGCGGCTGGACGGGCCCTACCCCTACCTCCGGCTGGACGCAACCTTCCGGCCGAACCAACACACCGACCGACTCGGGAGCGGCCAAGCCGGAGGCCGATGACCGTCGACGAGAGTCGACTACGGCAGCACAATTCCGGGGGAGGAGTGAGATGACGTTCGGCTACTTGCCGGGAAACTCGCAATCACCCCGGTGGCTGGCTTGCCTCCTTGTGGTCGCCCTCTTCGCCATCGGAATCCCCAAGCCATCAACTGCGGCCGACGATGCGCAGGCGCTGCTTGCGTCATCGGCCACGGCGATGGGGGCGCTCCAGTCGTTCCACTTCGTCATCACGATCCAGAATGGGGAACTCGTCATTCTCGACCGTTTGCAATTGACGCGCGCGGAAGGAGACGTCGAGCAACCGCACACCGTGAAGGTTTCGGTCACGGGCAAGGTCAAGGTGCTGCCGGTGACCGCGAACGTGATCATCATCGGCGACGACGTGTGGGCAGCCGTCTCGCCCAGGGAGGAAAAGTACGCCAAGATCGATCCGGATCGGGTGGAGAAACTCCAGTTGGACACCGAGTTTGACCCGACGACCGTGCTCCTCAAGACCATCGGGTACATCGACACTCCGATCATCACCGGAACTGAAGACCTGAATGGCGCGCCGACGACCGTGGTCGAGGGCACGGTCGACCTGGACAAGGCCACCTCCGGCACGCCGACAGCAGGTCTGGCGCAGCAGCCGGTGCAGGTCAAGATGTGGGTGGACAGCGCGAATCTCGTCCAGCGCCTGCAAACGATCGGCCCGCTGTTAGAGGGTCAACCTGAGGGCATCGTGCATCAACTGGATCTCTCCAAATTCAACGAACCGGTCGACATCGTCGCACCGTCCTAAGCTCGACTTTGGCGGACGTGCTTCCATAGCTGGGCCGCATCGCGCAAACCAACCGGGAGCCGCGCCCGGCCCTGCGCCGTTAGACTACTTTTTCAACACATGCCCAGACACAAGGTGCGAGCGTAGGGGTTTTCCTCAGGCTCGCACGCGGTCTGTTCGGTCACTACTGATGAGGGGCCCGGGATAATCCTCTCTCGGGCTCATTTGCGGATGATGGATATATCCCGCAGAGGACCGGCTTTTCGACAGACGCCATAGCCCGGAAGTGAAGCGAGAACGCGTCATTTCCTGGTTCTGCGAACGCCGATCGCCCCGAAGGCCTCACTCGAGTCGCCGGCATCCTGGCCCTAGTGCCGCGTCACGATTGGCGGTGACAAGGAGGGAGCACCCGACGGTGCCCCCTCCCGTTATGCGGCAAGTCTTCTCGCCCGGCGCATCCGCTTAACAGGCTTGTAGCGTGCCTCGGCATTGGCCGCCGCTCGCGCTGCCGACGGGACAACAAACCTGGTTGCTGCTGCACTGGGTGTTGGCCGGGTTCAGGCAGCCCGCCGGGATACAGATGCTGCTGACGCAGATCTGCCCCGAGAGGCACGAGCCCTGAGTGCCTTCGCCCGTACAGCCGAGGACCGCGTTCTGACACTGCCCCGTGGTCTGGCCGGACACAATGACGCAGTTCTGCCCGCTGGGACAGCTCCCTTGCGGGTTGGTCGTGCCTGTGCAGCCCGCCACACACGTGGCACCCGCGTTACAGATTTGCCCCGCCAGGCACGTGCCCTGCTGCGTGTTATTGGCCGGAGCACAGCCGATGCAGCCGCTGACGCCTAATCGGCAGCGTCCCGTGTAGGAGCAGGGCTTGTTTTGGAGAATCTTCTTGGCCTTCGATTTCGGCTTGTTTTTGTTCTGGCAAGTTGTCACATCCGCAGACGCACAGACACAGAGCTGGATCTTTTTCTCTTTCTTCTTCGCCGTCCCCGGCTCCGCGGAAAGCCTCACCCCGACGAGGGCAGCAACGCCGGCGGCCATGCTGCGCAGGGCCCTCCCGCGCGTGAGCGGCGTGGTGGCGAACATCTTGGCCACGATATCAAACTGGATCCCGTCCATCGATTTCCTGCTCCTCTCTTGAATGCAGGGGATGCGGGTCAGTCTCTGGAGACCATCCAACCTGCTTCAGCATCTAGTACTCCGCGGGCACGAAATCGGATGTATTGGATGCGATCGTGACCCAACCCTGGCTGACGAGCGGGCGCGGATGTCGCTGGGACTCGGGGGAGGCCCGTTCCTGTCGGTACACTAACCAGGACGCGGATCGCTGGGTCTCAACCGACGCCGATCTAGCGCGTCTCGTTGTTCATCCCACAGCGACATCCCGGCCACCGGTGGGACCGGCGATGCCGGCGTTGACAGCGCGGGTTCGCCGGTATGGGCCAGGGTCACGTCGACGTCGAACATCCCGGCCGGCACGACGGTGTAGGGCGACGCCGCCGAATAGCGAAGCTGCTGGGCGAACGCGGTGGTCCCGTCGTTTGCGGTGACGGTGACCGGCCGCAGGGCGACTGCATGCGCCCGCAGGCGCTTGCACTCCGGATCGTCTCGCGCATACTTGCTTCTCCTCTGCGCAGCAGGAGCGGCAGATCGTAGGGTGGACCCGAACCGATCCTAGGATGGCCGGGGCACAGTCGCCTGATGCGAATAGAGTATTCGGCGTTTGGGAGCGCCGCTCTGTCCACCGGTACTTCGCGTTTGGGGACCCTCAGGCGTCTGTTCCTCTACTACCACGTTGACTCGCGCGCTCCGGAATAATCTGTCCCACGACATGATGATGCTGATAAAAGAGACGCGCTGTGAAATGAGCGCTCCGGGAAGCACGCTAGTGCAAGTTTTCATGCACCGGTGGTGGCTCGGCGAGGCATGCGCAAGGTAGCGGAAAACCGGCCAGGCACGGCGTATGCTCGTTCTACCGTGGGATACGGCACGCCTGCTCGGCCTTCATGCGCACCTTCTGAAGCCAGCGACGAGCGATGGGGCCCGTCCCGGTCCGACCCTCACGGTCGACGACGTCCTGATCACGCCCACGCTTGCGCAGCGCCGGTTCCGCCTGCCTGACGCGACTAGTTCGGGCAATGCCCCCCGACGTGGTCTCCTCGACAACCGTTTGAGTTGGCGCGGCGCCGCTCATCCGCTTCGACACAAGATCAATCACGATCGCGAGCGCGAAGATGACGATCATGGCTACAAAGTTCTGGGGATCGTCCTCATAGGTTTTGACGGCAAAGGCAGCGAGCGTCAGGAGCCTCGTCAGAGCGGCGATTCCCAAGTGGCGGGGCGTCGCCCCCGTGTCCCGCCTTAGATTGACATGCGCCAAGGTAATCAGCAGAAACACCGCCAGCGCCACGACGCTGGCAAGTCAGCGATCGCGGCATCAAGAAGTGCGAGATGGCGCTCAACAGGAATTGCCATCGCCTGCCGGTCGCGTTCCCACAGCGTGGTACTGGCCTCGAAGTCGGTGAACAGAAAGGTGACGGTGCCGCTAGGCAGGTCGGCCAAGATGTCCGCCCCGCTCCGATCTCACGTCACGCTATGGCCGAAGCACGAGCCAGTAAGGTATGACGCGGCAGCATACGCCACATAAGCCGTGCGTGATGCAATGCCCCCTACAGTGGGGCTTCCAAGGATGCTTCTGATGCGAATCAGCGATCCCATCCAGATCGATCATCCACAGCTTCGCGAGTTCGCCGTTCAAGCGGCGTGGGTGGCGAAGCTGGAAGAGGCCGTGGGTGTCCTCGAGGAGCTGGTCGTTGACTTGGGGGATGATGATCGGCCCAATGACGTCGAGGTATGGGAGGAGGACCCGCTGGAAGTCGCGTGGTCTGTGGTGAACGCGAACTTCGAAGCGGCTGACCAAGAGCTGGAGGCGCGGGTAGTGCACTGGCTCGCGCTAGATCCCGAGCACTGGCCGATCTTTTGATTGCTTGTCCTCGATCGCTGGCAAGAGCAGCCGTTCCGGTGGCGCGAGGACGCTCCTGGTTGAGTACGGAACCTCGGGACCAACATGGCGCTGGCCCACTTCCAGCAAGCCCCCTAGGGCCGGCGGCGAGTCGTCGATTTGGATCGGCCGCTCTACATAACAGTTTGACTTAGAAGCGGTTATCGAGGTGATCAAGAAATCTGGGTTGTGATGAATCGAATAGCAAGAATTTGGCCGCGCAGAGAGTCACCGAGTGACGAAACTGCTGTGTTCCGTCGGGATCAATGCCCGGCTGAATATTCCTTCTTTGAGAGACGAACAGACCCGTATGGCGCCGCGGTTGCCTGGGGATTGGCATGATTGCGAGCTTTTTCTGGTACGCCCGAGAGGACTCGAACCTCTGGCCTCTTGCTCCGGAGGCAAGCGCTCTATCCGCTGAGCTACGGGCGCAGGCTTTCTGGAGGCAATTGTACCTCAGTTCATAGATCGACAAACTAACCGAGTGCGGTAACCGGGTAAGCGGGGGCTCGGAGTGGCATTTGCGGCTGCAAAGGGGCTATCATTGACCGGTTATCGCGATTCCAAGCGTCGCTGCTTGCTCAGCGCCGCTGCTTTGCTCATTGGAGGGTTGATGTCGTCTCGGGAGAGAGTGGCCGAGCCGGGCCGAGTCCGGCTCAATGAAGAAGACGTGGCCTACGTGATGAATCTGCTTCGTAACGCCACGCAGCCGGTCAACACCCAACAGCTGATCGATGTGCTCAGACGCTACCCCGGTCAGTTTCAGAATGCCTCCGCGTCGGCGGACTCCTCCGATGAGGCGCAAGATTAACCGCAATCAGCACCATCGACCGCTCGGTCGCTGAGTGTCGATCCTCGAACTCCTGGGGCGAATTTTTTAGACGACATGAAATCATTGGGAAGGGCGCAAGTTGGTCGAGCAACAGGTTAAGCCTGCCCTGCAATTCGGCGGGAGTAAGCGCGAGCAGGAGCTGGCGGAAAAGATCATGGGTCTGATCTTGGCGCGAGGCATGTTCATGTCCGCGAATGCGCCGATTAAGATCGGGCTCGGCTCCCTCGCCGAATTTCTCGATGCGCAGGGCGAGAATGATTCACGATCGCGAATCGATGCGGTTCTCGCGGCAAACCCAGCCGTCTTCGCGGTTGAAGATATTGATGGTGAGCAATACCTGGTCACGACGCGAGACGGACGCGCGCCGCAGGCGCCAAGGGCCGAGGCGCAACACACCTTTTCCTCTCGTTTTCATACTCCGCTCCCGAAGCCGGTGGGTGCCGCGCCGCGGCCACGGCAGCGCCAGGAAGCAGCCCTGGTCGACGTTCTAGCGGAAATGGACGAACTGCAGGTGCAGGTCGAGGAACCATCCGCTGCGCCGGAGATCCAACCACCAATCGACGCAGAGCCTACCGAAGAGGCGCCGGCGGCAGTCGCCCGCACAATCACGACCCAGGCTGTCAAGCCAACCGACGTGACTGAGGTCGATGACGTCAATCTCGCCGTTGCACTGCGGGAACGCCTCGGCGCAGATCCGCGGGTCGCAAACTTTGGCGAGCTATGGCTCATGGAGGATCGGGTTCCCCGGTTCAGTCGCGGAGACCTGCGCCGGCTTCGTGACTATATGCAGGAGAAGGAACAGCCACTCACCGACGAGGATCTCGCTCAGGACGTGCTCGGTGTGCGCCCAGGTTCATCAGATTTCGAGCTTGTGCGATTCGCCCTCAACTACCGTCTCTCCAACGAGCATCGGGAGTTCGAGTTCGTGGGAACCTCAAACCAGCGCTTCTGGAGCACCAGCGGGCTTCCCCAGATTGGAACGACGCGAAGGAAACTCACCGAGATAGGTGCTGACTATCGCTACTTGCTCGACGAGGCGCCCACCGCACCCGCGTACCGCTCACGCGTCTCGGTCGATCATACGCTGACCTTCTATGAATACATTCACGGTCTTCTCCCTTATGACGCCGAATTGCAGGCGTTATTGCCGGAACCGGTGACCTCCAGCCAGAAGTCGGCGGTACTGACATTTGAGTGCCCGCAGTCGTTCACGACCTATCTGGTCGAATTGCGCTACCCGACACCGAATCGCGGCGGGTTCATCCTGGGTCTGGATGACTTTTACAGCGAGAACCTGGTTCCCGGCGCAATCATCTCAATTCAGCGCTCCGACAACGACGGACACTACCGGGTGGAGTTCCTATCAGAGCGGCCTCGCAGCGACCAACTCCTGGAGTTGGATGAACGCCGGGCCACGCGATACGTCTTCCGGCCGACCACTTTTGCCTGCGGCGTTGAAGATGCTCACCTCTTGAACGAATCTCGCTTCGGTGGATTGGTGAATGAGAAGCCGCTGGACGAAAAGGTGCGCCGGCGCCCTGAAGCGGTGGTGGCCGCCACGTTCGAACGAATTGGGGTCGAGCGAGACGGAAACTTCTCGCTAGACTTTGAAACTTTACTCGCCGCCGTGAACGTCGAGCGGCCGATGTCAGGAACGCTCTTGCGCTCGATTCTCGAGCAGGACGATACCGGAGCATTTTCGCGGGATCCTGAAGCCCCCGACTCATACACGTACGTTCCCGGAACGACCCCGTAAGGAGCCGTTTCGGTGGACCTGAGCCAAGAGCACCCGGATCAGCCCCGTTCGATGCTCGCCGTGGCGATCTCTGCCATCCGAGACGGCGACCTGTCACAAACGCAGGTCGCGCGTCTCTCTGATCTTTCTCGCAACAATGCGCGGGTGCTGGCCGCAGCGTGGGAGTCGATACCAGAAGAAAATCGTATTGACCTGGTCCGCCGCTTCGACGAACTGTCCGAAGAGAGAGTGGACCTAAATTTTGGGCGCGCATTGAGGGTCGCGCTCAATGACCGATCGGCCGTCGTCCGCCAGCTCGCCGTCGCGGGTCTGTGGGAAGACGAATCCAGCGAATTGCTCGACAGGCTGCGAGACATTTTGCAGAACGACGAATCCCCGGATGTCCGCGCACAAGCGGCAGCCGCACTTGAACGGTTCTCCAGCAAAGCAGTAGTCGGGTCGCTAGACGAATCTGTCGCGAGCGATCTTCGCGATTCGCTACGGAGGTCGGCGATCGACGCGGGCGCTCCGTACGCGGTTCAGCGACGAGCGTTGGAATCTCTCGGTCCATATGCGGCCGACCCGGAGATCTCGTCCCTAATTAGCGAGGCGTTCAATTCAGAAGATCACGGCCTTCAATGCAGCGCGCTGTACGCCATGGGCCGAAGTCAGGACGCGCGTTGGTTGCCGACGATCTTAGTGCAACTCGAGAGCGAAGATCCCGAGATTCGCTTTGAAGCAGCACGCGCGGCTGGACTGCTTGGCTCCGCCGACGCTCTGCCGGTGCTTCTGCAGGCCGCGCGTGACGAAGACGCCGAGGTGCGGCACGTTGCAATCGGCGCCATCTCTCAGATCGGTGGGCGGGGAGCGGTGCGCGCGCTGGAGCGATTGGCCGAGGACGCGGGTGAAGCCGACCTCGAGCTCATTCAGTCGGCGATTGACGACGTGAACACCCTGATCGAGCCGCTTCAACCAGCTTCCTCGTGACCGGCACCCTCACCCGGGCGAATCAGACCAACCTAGTCGCCGTTGATCCATCAAAGTGGGACGCGGCTGTTCGGTCTTGTGGTGGCCATCTGCTGCAGTCATGGCGATGGGGCGAGTTCAAGAACCGCTTCGGCTGGGACGTCGAGCGAATCGCAGTCCCGCGCAAAGAACGAGCCGCCATTGCCCAAGTGCTATTCCGAAGCAAAGCCGGCGTGAGCATCGGTTACATTCCGCGGGGGCCAGCTTGGCCACACGACGACCCGGATGCGGTTGGCGAGCTCTGGGCTCGCGTCGACGAGGTGGCGCGACGGCGTAGGACCCTGACCATCATCATAGAGCCGGACCGGTCGCTGCCAGATCACCCACATCAGAGTCTGCAGCTCGAACCAGGTCCGGAGCCGATCCAACCGGCTCGATCGGTGAAGGTCGACCTCTTGGACGACCAGTCGCTCATGGATCAAATGCATCCGAAAACTCGCTACAACGTGCGTCTGGCGGTGCGGCGAGGAGTGACCACGCGCATCGTTGAGCATCCGGATGACGCGAACAGTAGGTTCTACGAAATGCTGAGGGATACAGCCTCGCGCAACGACTTCGTCGTTCATGCCCCCGACTACTATCGGCACTTCCTGCGCGTTTTTGGCGATGATGCGTGCCTGATGTTCGCCGAAATCGACGGAAAGCCGGTCGCGGGCGTCATCGCCGCCGTGTTCGGTGACGAGGGCATCTACATGTACGGCGCGTCTTCGACCCAGGAGCGGGCGCATGGAGCGGCGTTCCTCTTGCAACATGAAACGATGCGATGGGCACGGTCTCGGGGCGCCCGGCGCTACGACCTTTGGGGCATTCCCGAATATGATCCAGAGTCGAGCGTGAGCGATAGTGGCGATCGGCTCGCCGCATCAACCGGCAACGACCGCCGCGGTCTGTATGAGTTCAAGACGCGATTCGGCGGGCAAATCATTCGCTATCCTCCGCCGCTCGAGCGCGTGTACCACCCGTTCCTAACGACGCTGGCGCGAAGGTTCTACACCCCTGGGGGGCAGGAATGATCGATCGTGCCTCGACAGTGAGCGCGCTGGCTGAGGCACTCCCGGGAGCACGGCTCGTCGGCTCGGACGCCGCTACCGTTTCTGGGGTCGTCTACGACTCCCGGCTTGTCCAACCGGGAGATTTGTTCGCGGCGCTGCGAGGCACCGATTTCGATGGCCATCAGTTCATTCGGGATGCAGAGCAACGAGGCGCCGCAGCGCTCCTCGTTGAATCATCGGTGCCGACGGCACTACCGCAAATCGTGGTGGCCGACAGTCGAGCTGCGCTGGCCACGATTGCGGCGGAACACCACAACCACCCTTCTCGGCAACTCGGCGTCATTGGTATCACGGGCACGGACGGCAAGACCACGACAGCGTACCTGGCCGACCACATTTTGCGATCCTCCGGTGCTAAGACCGGCATGGTGGGAACTGTTGCCATCCGCATCGGCGACCACGAAGAGCATCATCCCTCCCGGCAAACCACCCCTGAGTCCAGCGACATCCAGCGCTACTTGCGACAGATGGTCGATACCTCGGCGTCATGGGCAATTCTAGAGGCGACCTCGCACGGGCTTGCGATGCACCGGCTGGATCATGTGCGCTTCGTCATTGCCGCAGTGACGAACATCACGCGCGAGCACCTCGACTATCACGGGACGGTCGAGAATTACCAGCTCGCCAAAGCCACCTTGCTGCAGCGTGTGGCCGCGGACTCGGGCGTCGCGGTCGTCAACGCGGACGATGCTGGCTCACGCGCAATCGAGCGCTTCGCCTCGGGCGCCACGATCTTTCAGTACAGCGCAACCGGAGTCGATGCTGATCTACGGGCGCTCGATGTTCAATCCACCGCAGCTGGCAGCCAGTTCGTTTTGGACGCTGGTGCTCGAGGTAGTGCCGAGTGCGTCCTGCCGCTCATCGGCGAGTTCAATGTCGCCAACGCGCTCTGTGCGGCTGGAATCGCCCTTGCGGCAGGAGTCAAACTGGACGCAATCGCCCCGGCATTGGCGACCGCACCACCCGTACCGGGCAGAATGGCACGCGTCGAGGCCGGGCAGCCGTTCACTGTCGTCGTCGATTACGCCCACACTCCCGATGCTATTCAAAAGGTGCTGACCCTGCTTCGCGGTCTTTACCCGTCAGGACGAGTGATCGTGGTCTTCGGGAGCGCGGGTGAGCGCGACGTCGAGAAGCGACCGCTGCAAGGAGCAATCTCGGCCCGGCTTGCCGACATCAGCGTGATTACAAGCGAGGACCCCCGATTCGAAGACGCGGACGCCATCATCGCTCAAATTGCCGCCGGGGCCGAGGCCGCTGGCGCGGTGCCGGGGAAGTCGCTTTTTTGCCGCACTGACCGGCGGGACGCCATTCGACTCGCGCTCGACTTAGCGAATCCGGGAGATTGTGTGCTCTTGGCGGGCAAAGGTCACGAAGGGAGCATCATCTGGGGCAGAGAGAAATTGCCCTGGAACGAGTCCGCAGTGGCTCGTGACCTTCTTCGCAATGGGCGATTCGGCGACGCTAGGGACCGGTGACTATTCAGGACTCGTCGCGGTTCGCATTCCACAGCTGGACTGACCGTTCGGATGCTACTGCCAGACCCAGATCCTCAATCTGATCCAGGCCGACCGCGTCTGGCGCCTCGAACATGAGATCGAGGCCGCGCTGACTCTTTGGGAAGGCGATGACTTCGCGGATGTTCTCCTCGTTGGCGAGGAGCATCACATAGCGGTCAATCCCCATGGCGATGCCGCCGTGGGGAGGAGCCCCATATTCGAGTGCGTCAAGCAGCGCCCCGAACCGCGTCGCCGTGTCCGCGGGTGAATAGCCCATCAGTTCGAACAGCCGCTGTTGGTCGGCCCGGTGATGGTTGCGAATGCTTCCACCGCCGAGCTCGTTGCCGTTGCCGACAAGATCGTACTGCTTGGCTCGGACGTCACTGGGACATGTTTCCAGGAGGCTCCGATCCTCTTCGAGGAATCCGGAGAAGGGGTTGTGAGTCGCCTCCCAACGGCCTTCCTCGGCGTTCCACTCCAGCAGCGGAAACTCGTAGATCCAGCAAAACGCGATCACATTCGGATCGGCGAGACCAAGCCGCTGGCCGAGATCATCCCGGATCGCCGAAAGCGCTTTCGCGACGATCGGCGGCATGTCGGCGACCGCGAGCACGAGGTCTCCCGAGTTGGCCCCGATGTCCGCCGTAATCGCGAAAAGCTCGGATTCGCTCAGGAACTTGGCGACCGGTGAGCGAATGCCATCGGCATCAACCGCGAAGGTGGCAAGTCCTTTTGCGCCAGATCGAGTCGCGAGCTCGGTAAGCTCGTCGATCTCACGCCGCGAGTACCCGGCACTACCCGGGACAATGATCGCTTTGACCTGACCACCCGCCGCAAGGGTCTGGGCGAACGCCCGAAATTCCGTCTCACGAAAGGCGTCGGACACATCGTGCAGCTCGAGACTAAAGCGAAGATCAGGACGGTCACTCCCGAACCGATCCATGGCTTCGTTGTATGTGAGGCGTGGGAACGGAGCCTCGAGGATGCTCTTATTGGAGAAACGCTCGGTCAATTCGATATAGAGTTCTTCGATCAGCGCCATGACGTCAGGTTCTTCGACAAACGTCATCTCAACGTCGAGCTGGGTGAACTCCGGCTGCCGGTCGGCGCGCTGCGCCTCATCCCGGAAGCAGCGAGCGATCTGGAAGTAGCGGTCGAGGCCAGCCACCATCAGGAGCTGCTTCATCTGCTGGGGGGACTGGGGAAGGGCGTAGAAGTTGCCGGGAAAGCTGCTGCTGGGCACAAGGAAGTCGCGGGCGCCCTCGGGAGTGCTTTTGATCAGGAGCGGGGTTTCGACCTCGATGAAACCGCGTTCGGAAAGATACTCACGCATCTGCCGGATGACCGCATGGCGCAGCACCATGTTCGACTGCAACCGCGAGCGGCGAAGATCGAGGTAGCGATGGCGAAGCCGCACCGACTCGTCGATCTCGGCAGTTTGGGTAATCTCGAACGGCGGCGTCTTCGAAGGATTGAGAACTTTGACTCGATGAGCCTCGACTTCGACATCGCCGGTGGTCAAATGCGGATTGCGCGTCCCCTCTGGCCGCTCGCGGACAATACCTTGTACTTCGAGGACGTACTCATTTCGAACGTCACTGGCCGCGTCGTGAGCGTCTGGTGCGATCTCTGGATTGAAAACGACTTGCGTCAATCCGAAGCGGTCGCGCAGATCGACGAAGTTGAGCCCGCCGAGGTCACGCCGCCGGTTGACCCATCCGCGCAAAGTGACGTCCTCGCCGACGTCGTCGAGGCGAAGCGCACCGCAGGTCAGGCGACCTATCAGCGAAGAATCGACATCATGCGGGATGGTCACGCGGAATCTCTCCCTTGCGGTATTTTGCTCCCGGCCACTGCCGAACCAACTGAGACTCCAATCCCCTGATCGATCGACTTTCGCAGTGACGCTTCGAGCGCGAAGTCTGGGTCGAGCCCTCGGTTGATCAGGCCGCGGACTGCATCCAACAGTTCATTGCCGGCATCGAGATCGTCCGGTCGCGCCAGACTTGTGCGCGGCGCAAGAATTTCGGCGATCTTGCGGATTGCCGGCATTGAGCGAGGTAGGCGGTCGACGGGGTTCCGCCACGCTGGAGACTCGCCTTTCTCAGCGCGCTCAATCTCCTTGACGCCTTCCCAAGTCGCGATGACCGCGTCAGGAGTCGTGGCGGAAACCGAGCCGAATACGTGCGGATGTCGGCGAATCAGCTTGCGGTTGACGCTCTCGAACACATCCTCGATGCGGAAGGCGCCATTCTCCTCCGCAATCTGCGCCTGCATGGTGATCAGCAGGAGCAGGTCACCGAGCTCTTCGGCGAGCCCACCGTCATCACCTGCGTCGATGGCGTCCACCACCTCGTAAGCCTCTTCGAGCACTTGGCTACGTAGCGTCAGGGGCGTCTGTTCCCGGTCCCAGGGGCAGCCACCAGTGCCGCGCAGGCGCGCCACAATACGGGTCAGCGTTTCAGCCGATCGAACGGCTTTGAGTGGCTCCATAGCGGGGATCCACAAACTTGTGAGGTGGTCGACGTCGCGTCGATCAAGTGCGTGGAGTGGTATTTCCGCGACGGTTTGGTTCCCCGGAACTCTCGCGGCTTGAACCAGGACCACCGCATGCTCGTCAGGGTACACCCGGGAGAGCGCAATCTTGACCGCGGACGCAAGACCTCGGTTATAGAGCTGA
>Ga0126306_10000851_pt1 | contig 15441 bp, 12 predicted proteins | sample Plot27_FD_92592 | JGI IMG/M metagenome (GOLD analysis project Ga0126306, IMG submission 92592) | Serpentine soil microbial communities from UC McLaughlin Reserve, CA, USA - Plot27 | ecosystem: Environmental > Terrestrial > Soil > Grasslands | place: USA: UC McLaughlin Reserve, Lake County...
CGGCAGCCGCCACCCGTTGCAGATCATGGCGACGCTCCACGGGCACTACGCCCGCATGCTCCAGCTCGACGGCGCCCGGGTGTCCGGCGAGAAGGACGCCGCCGCCCTGCTCGGCATGCGCGGCTCGACGTTCCCGGCCAGGAAGGCGCTGACGCAGGTCCGCCGGCTCGGCCACGACCGCATCGTCCGCGCCATCGACCTCCTCGCTACCGCCGACCTCGACCTCCGCGGCGGCAAGGCATGGCCCGAGGCGCTGGTTATGGAGGTCCTCGTCGCCCGCCTGGCCCGCCTCGGCCGTTGAGCCCGGCCTCGCGGAGCCGAGGGTGACCCGCCGGTCGGGGGCCGGGCGCGGGGATGCCGGGCGCGGGGCCCGGCATCGGTGCGTGTTCGAGGATGTGGGGGGCCGGCGCCGGAGGCGGCCGGGACCCGGGAGAATCAGGACTCGGCGGCGTCGGCGACCCGGTGGACGAGGCGGGACTTGCGCCGGGCGGCGGCGTTCTTGTGGATCACGCCCTTGGCGGCCGCCTGGTCGAGCCGCTTGATGGCCTCGCGCAGCTTGGCGTCGCCGTCGTCGGCCCCGGCCGCCGCCACGGCGGCCTTAGAGCGGGTCTTGAGCTCGGAGCGCACGGCCTTGTTGCGCTCGTGGCGCACCTCGTTCTGACGGTTGCGCTTGATCTGGCTCTTGATGTTGGCCACTGGGGGACGAGCTCCTCGAACGAAAGAACTGAGCCGAGACAGGCTAGCGGCCCCGCCGAGCACCGTCGACACGAGCCCGGCACTGCACGCGGCCGGCCGCACGAGCCGCAATCGAGGTCGCGTAGATCCGACGTAGTTCCGTTCGGGTGCGCCCTCCAGGGGCACAGCGGTGCCCGCGGCCTGGCGGCGGACTCGGGGGGCCACCGTTGGCCACCAGTAGGCTGCGACGACCCCCTATGGACCTGTCTCGCATTCGCAACGTCTCGATCATCGCCCACATCGACCACGGCAAGTCGACGCTGGCCGACCGCATGCTCGAGATCTGCGGGGCCGTCGATCCTCGGGAGATGCGCGAGCAATACCTCGACTCGATGGACCTCGAGCGCGAGCGGGGCATCACGATCAAGCTCCAGTCGGTCCGGCTCGACTACGCCGACCACGTCATCGACCTCATCGACACCCCGGGCCACGTCGACTTCGGCTACGAGGTCTCCCGCTCGCTGGCGGCGTGCGAGGGCGTGATCCTGTTGGTCGACGCCGCCCAGGGCATCGAGGCCCAGACGCTGGCCAACTGCTACCTGGCCCTGGAGCACGACCTCGAGATCGTCGCCGCCCTCAACAAGATCGACCTGCCGGCCGCCGATCCCGACCGCTACGCCGCCGAGATCGAGAAGGTCCTGGGCATCCCGGCGAACGAGATCCTGCGGATCAGCGCCAAGACCGGCGCCGGCGTCCGCGAGCTGCTCGACGCCGTCATCGAACGCGTCCCGGCGCCCGAGGGCGACCCGGACAAGCCACTTCAGGGGCTCATCTTCGACTCCCACTACGACGCCTACCGGGGCGTCGTGTCCTCGGTCCGGGTCGTCAACGGGAAGCTGGCCACGGGTGAGCGGCTGCGATTCATGCAGACCGGGGCGTCCCACCACGCCGACGAGGTGGGCGTGCGGACGCCCGACAACAAGCCGGTCCCGTCCCTAGGCCCCGGCGAGACCGGCTACCTCATCGCCGGTATCAAGGACGTGGGCGAGGCCCGCTCCGGCGAGACGGTCACCGGGTTCGCCCATCCGGCGGCCGAGCCCCTCGCCGGCTACCAGGACCCCAAGCCGATGGTGTTCTGCGGCCTCTACCCGATCGAGGGCGACCAGTACGCGGACCTGCGCGACGCCCTCCTCAAGCTGCGCCTCAACGACGCCAGCTTCACGTACGAGCCCGAGACGTCGGGGGCGCTCGGCTTCGGGTTCCGCTGCGGCTTCCTCGGCCTGCTCCACATGGAGATCATCCGGGAGCGGCTCGAGCGCGAGTTCGACCTCAGCCTCATCGCCACGGCGCCGTCCGTCGCGTACCGGGTGCTGCGCACCAGCGGCGAGCTGGAGGAGGTCGACAACCCCTCCGCCATGCCGCCCCAGGTCGAGATCGAGCAGATCGAGGAGCCGTTCCTCACCTGCACGATCCTCACGCCCAGCGAGTACACGGGCACGCTGATGGAGCTCTGCCAGTCGCGCCGCGGCGAGATGAAGAAGATGGAGTACCTCTCGCCGGAGCGCCTGGAGCTCGTCTACCGGCTGCCGCTCGCGGAGGTCGTCCGCGACTTCTTCGACCAGCTCAAGTCGCGCACCCAGGGCTACGCCAGCCTCGACTACGAGCCCACCGGCTACGAGGCGTCCGACCTCGTCAAGGTGGACGTCCTGCTCAACGGCGTGGCGGCCGACGCCTTCAGCATGATCGTCCACAAGGACAAGGCCTACGACTACGGCAAGCGCATGGTCGAGCGGCTCCGCGAGCTGATCCCGCGGCAGATGTTCGACGTGCCGATCCAGGCGGCGATCGGCGGGCGGATCCTGGCCCGCGAGACCGTCAAGGCGAAGCGCAAGGACGTCCTGGCCAAGTGCTACGGCGGCGACATCACGCGCAAGCGGAAGCTGCTGGAGCGTCAGAAGGAGGGCAAGAAGCGGATGAAGGCCATCGGCCGCGTCGAGGTCCCGCAGGAAGCCTTCATCTCGGCGCTGACGCTGGACTCCTGAGTCGTCGACGAGCGCGCACGGGTCCCCGCTCGCCTCGCCACTGACCTCTTGTCGAGGTATCTCGGGTGAACCTCGACGGCGTGGGTAGGTTCTGTTCGTGGCCGACGTGGTGATGTGGTTCCGGCGGGACCTGCGGTTGTCCGACAACACGGCGCTCGTCGCGGCTGCCGAGCGGGCGCGTGCCGACGGCGGCCGCGTCGTGCCGCTGTTCTGCCTCGACGACGTGCTGCGGGCGCCCTCCGGCAACGCCCGGCTGGCGTTCCTGTACGGGTGCCTGTCGTCCCTGGACGCCTCGATGGACGGGCACCTCGTCGTCCGCCACGGCGACCCCGCGTCGGTGGTCCCCGCGGTGGCGCAGGCGGTGTCCGCCTCCGCGGTGTTCCACGCCGAGGACTTCGGGCCCTACGGGCGCCGTCGCGACGCTGCGGTCGGGGCCGCGCTCGCCGAGATCGACGTCGCCTTCCCCTGCGTCGGCTCGCCGTACGCGGTGCCGCCCGGCGAGGTGGTGAAGGAGGACGGCGAGCCGTTCCGGGTATTCACGCCGTTCTCGAAGGGATGGCGGGCGCACGGGTGGTCCGACCCCGTGGCGGCGCCGACGAACGTGCGCTGGGCGGACGGCGTTCGGTCCGACGGCGTGCCCGAGGCCCCGAAGGTCGACGCCGAACTGCCCGAGCCCGGCGAGGCGGCGGCGAAGCGGACCGCCCGTCGCTTCTGGGACTCGGGCCTCGCCACCTACGACGAGCGCCGCAACCTCCCGGGCGACGACGGGACCTCCCGCCTGTCGCCGTACCTCAAGTGGGGCTGCATCCACCCCCGGCAGTTGCTGGCCAAGCTGGGGCGGTCGGCGGCGCACGCCACGTTCCGGTCCGAGCTGTGCTGGCGGGAGTTCTACGCCGACGTGCTCTGGCACCGGCCGGACACGGTCCGTCAGGCGTTCCTCGAGTCCATGCGGGCGATGGAGGTCGACACCGGGACGGCGACCGACGAGCCGTTCCGGGCCTGGGCCGAGGGCCGCACCGGTTACCCGATCGTCGACGCCGCCATGCGCCAGCTCCTCGCCGAGGGCTGGATGCACAACCGGGCCCGCATGATCGTCGCCAGCTTCCTGGTCAAGGACCTCCACATCGACTGGACGCGCGGCGCGCTCTGGTTCATGCGCCACCTGGTCGACGGGGACGTGGCATCCAACCACCACGGCTGGCAGTGGGTGGCCGGCACGGGGACCGACCCGGCGCCCTACTTCCGGGTGTTCAACCCCACGTCGCAGGGCGAGAAGTTCGACCCGGACGGGACCTACGTGCGGCGGTACGTGCCCGAACTGCGGGGCGTCCGCGGCAAGGCCGTCCACCAGCCGTGGACGCTGCCCGGCGGGCCGCCGAACGGGTATCCCGCCCCCATCGTCGACCACGCCGCCGAGCGGGCGGAGGCGCTGCGGCGCTACGAGGCGGTCCGGGCGCGGGCCTGAGCCCGAGCCGCCCGAGAGCCCGGCGGTGACCCAGGTCAGGGGCGTGAACGCCCGGCGGCGGCGGCGTTCCGTCCCGCCAAACGACCTAGCACTCTGTACACTCGAGTGCTACCCGGGGCTCACACGTCGGACGGAGCCAACGCGACGATGACAGTGCTGGACGAGCGCAAAGCGGCGATCCTCCGGGCAGTCGTGGAGGAGTACATCGAGACGGCCCAACCGGTGGGCTCGGCGCACGTCGCTCAGGCGGAGGGCGTCGACGTCTCGTCCGCCACCGTGCGGAACGAGATGGCGGTCCTCGAGAACGACGGGTTCCTGCGGCAGCCGCACACGTCGGCTGGCCGCGTCCCGACCGAGAAGGGCTACCGGTTCTTCGTCGACCACCTCAGCCGTCCGGCCCGGCTCGGGCCGCAGACGGCCCACGAGGTGCGCGCCTTCTTCGCCCGCGCGCACCTCGAGGTCGAGCAGATGCTGTCGGACACGAGCCGGCTGCTCTCCAACCTCACCAACCTCACCAGCGTCGTCGTGGCGCCGACGCCGGCCGAGGCGCTCGTGCTGTCGGTCCAGCTGGTGGGGCTGCATCCCAACGTGGCCCTGGTCGTCGTCGTGCTGAGCGACGGCACCGTCGAGAAGCACACCGTCGACCTCCCTGAGGGCACCACCGATGACCGGCTCGCCGCGGCCTCGGCGCACCTGTCCTCCCACGCCGTGGGCATGACCCGGGCGACGCAGCCGGTCGTGCCACCGTCGGGCGACCCGCTGACCGACGCCGTCGTCGGCCGGGCCGTCGCCGTGCTGGGCGACTCGCCGTCGACCGAGCCCGAGCAAATGTACGTGGGCGGTACCGCCCGCATGGCCCAGGCGTTCGACGCAATCGAGACCGTTCGCGACGTCCTGACGATCCTCGAGCAACAATTCGTGGTCGTGTCCCTGCTGCGCGACGTGCTCGACCGAGGCCTCCACGTCGCCATCGGCACCGAGACCGGCATGGCTCCCCTCGCCGAGTGCGCCCTGGTCGTCGCCCCCTACGACGTCGAGGGCGAGCGGGCCGGCACCATCGGGGTGCTCGGCCCCGCCCGCATGAACTACCCCCAGGCGTTGGCGGCGGTGGCCGTCGTCAGCCACCGCCTGTCCGACCGCCTCTCCGAGGGCTGACGGAGGATCCGTGGCTGCCGATTACTACGAGCTGCTGGGCGTGTCGCGCGACGCCAGCCAGGACGAGATCAAGCGCGCGTACCGCAGGTTGGCACGCGAGCTCCATCCCGACACCGGGCACGGCGACGCCGAGGCCGAGGCCCGCTTCAAGGAGGTCACGAAGGCCTACGACGTCCTGCGTGACCCGGAGAAGCGCCAGCGCTACGACACGTTCGGCGCCGAGGGCCCCATGGCCGGCGCCGGCGACCCGTTCGGCTTCGGTGGGACCGGTGGCATCAACGACGTGTTCGAGGCCTTCTTCGGCGGCAACCCCTTCGGGGGAGGCCGGCGGGGGGCCGGCGGGCCGCCGCGGGGCTCCGACATCGAAGTCGTGGCCGACCTGACGTTCGAGGAAGCGGTCTTCGGATGCCAGCACACGGTCGTCGTGCGGACCGCCGTCGCCTGCGACACGTGTGCGGCGACCGGCGCCGCGCCCGGCACGGCGCCGACGACCTGCGGCGAGTGCCGCGGCACGGGCCAGGTCCAGCGCATCCGCCAGTCGCTCATCGGCCAGATGGTGACCTCGTCGCCCTGCCCCCGCTGCGGCGGCCTCGGCCAGGTCATCACCAACCCGTGCCCCGACTGCCGGGGCGAGGGCCGCCGGGGCGAGGAGCGGAAGTACACGGTCGACATCCCCGCCGGCGTCGACACCGGCTCGACGCTGCGCCTCGCCGGCCGCGGCGCCGCCGGGCCGCGCGGTGGAGGCGTGGGCGACCTGTACGTCCACCTGCGGGTCACGCCGCACGAGTCCTTCCAGCGCGACGGGGTCAACCTGCTGACGGAACTGCGGGTGCCTTACTCCCAGGCCGTGCTCGGCGCCTCGGTCCCGTTCGAGACCCTCGACGGGTCCGAGACGCTGGAGCTGGGACGGGGCACACCGTCGGGCAAGGTCATCCGCCTGCGGGGCCGTGGCGTCCCCCACATCGAGCGCCGGACGCGCGGCGACCTGCTGGTCACCGTTGTCGTCGACGTCCCGACCGAGCTGAACGAGGCCGAGGAGGAGTCGCTCCGGCGCTACGCCGAGCTGCGCGGCGAGCCGGTGGCGCCGCCGCCGACCGGCCTATTCGGCAAGATCCGTTCCGCTTTCCAGTAGTCAGTGACTGAATCGGTCACGCCGGTCACGGCGCGGGCGCACGCCTTCGTCGACGACCTGGACGCGCCGGTATTGAGCGCCGACGACCATCGGCATTTCACACGTGTCCTCCGGTTATCCGAGGGCGCCGATGTCACTGTGAGTAATGGACGCGGAGAGTGGCGTGCCTGTCGGTTGCAAGTGCAACCCTCACTCTTAGTGAAAAGTCAGGTCGTGTCGGAGGCGGCGCCCTCGCCGCCGGTCACCGTGGCCTTCGCGCTCGTCAAGGGCGAGCGGCCGGAACTCGTCGTCCAGAAGCTAACCGAGGTCGGCGTCGACCGCATCGTCCCCTTCGTCGCCGAGCGGTCGGTCGTCCGTTGGGATCCCGAAAAGGCGGAGAAGAACGCCGCCCGCTGGCGCGAGATCGTCCGCCAGGCGGCGATGCAGTGCCGACGTACCTGGTTACCGGCGGTGTCGGGGCTCGTACCCTTTGCGGACGTCGTCGCGCTCCCCGGGGCGGTCCGGGCGGCGCCGGGTGGGGCGCCGCCGTCGCTCGCCTCCCCGACGATCCTGGTGGGCCCCGAGGGCGGCTGGTCGCCCGCCGAGGCCGCCGTCGACCTGCCCACGGTCGGGCTCGGGCCACACGTCCTGCGGGCGGAAACCGCTGCTATCACGGCAGGCGCGATTTTTGCCGCACTACGTAGCGGCCTGATAGCAACGGTGTGACCACCTTCGCGACGCGGCGCGTCAAAGAGCCTGCACGGCTTGTGATTGTTTGATCGGCGTCCAGTGCGTAGAGTAGGCAAGCGTCCCTCCACGCGGTCTTTGGTGGATCGGGACGAGGCTGATTTCGCCGCTGGGGCGGCCAAGGAGGATCAGATGGACACCGACCTCGAAGCCGAGCGCGAGAGCGGTTACGCGGCCAAAGTAGGCGCACGATTGCGGTCGATCCGCCGACAGAAGCACCTGTCGCTGCAAGACGTGGAAGCGTCGTCGGATCACGAGTTCAAGGCGTCGGTCCTCGGCGCCTACGAACGGGGGGAGCGAGCGATCTCGGTTCCCCGGCTGCAACGCCTGGCCCGCTTCTATCGCGTACCGGTCGACCAGATGTTGCCCACCGACGAGGAGCTCGGAGGCCGGGCACCCGGCGACGAGAGCGTCGTCGACCTCACCGAGCGCCTGCGCGGGGCACGCCGCGACGACCGCCCGGTCACGATCGACCTGACCGCCGTCGAGCAGCTCGGCGGCCAGGAGGGCGAGATGCTCGGCCGTTACCTGCGCATGATCCAGGTGCAGCGTGGTGACTACAACGGCCGCATGTTGACGATTCGGCGGGACGACCTGCGGGCGATCGCCTGCATCCTCGACTGCCATCCGGACCAGGTCCCGTCCCGGCTCGACAGCCTGGGCCTCTGCCTGGTGCGCTGACACCGTTCTCGCTGGGGAATCCTGGCAACGGCGCGCCGTCCTACGGGACGGCGCGCCGTTGCGCGTCCGGGCCAGGAGCGTGCGTTGGGATCGGGCTCGGTGCGTCTGCCTCGGTGTGCGTATCCGTGACGGTGCCCGGGCCGGGAGTGGCGGCTCGGGTGCGTGCGTTCGGCGCCGGACGGCCGAGAATGGTCCGGTGAGTTCGTCCCCGTCGCCCGATGTGCCTGCCTTCGGCGTGTACCTGCACGTGCCGTTCTGCGCCGCCCGGTGCGACTACTGCGCCTTCGCCACGTGGACCGACCGGCACCACCTGCAGGAGCGGTACCTCGAGGCGTGCCGGCTCGACGTCGTCCGTCACGTCGAGGCCGGGATGCCGCCGGCGACGAGCGTGTTCGTCGGCGGGGGCACGCCGTCGCTCGTCGACCCGGCGCGGCTGGTGGGCGTGCTGGCGGCGATCCCGCTGGCGGACGGGGCCGAGGTCACGGTGGAGTGCAACCCGGACGACGTGACGCCCGCCCTGGTGGCGGCTTATGCCGCCGGGGGCGTCAACCGGATCAGCATCGGCGTCCAGTCGATGGAGGGCCACGTGCTGGCGGCGCTCGGGCGGGGCCACGACCCCGACAACGTGCGCTCGGCGGTGGCGGCGATCCGCGAGGGTGGGATCCCGACGTTCAACCTCGACCTCATCTACGGCGGCGCGGGCGAGTCGCTGGAGGACTGGCGACGGACGCTGTCCCTCGCCCTAGAGCTGGGCCCGCCCCACGTCAGCGCCTACGGGCTGACCGTCGAGCCGGGGACCGGCCTGGCCGACGACCCGTCCCGCCACCCGGACGACGACGATCAGGCCGACAAGTACCTCATGGCGGCATCGATGCTCGAGGGGGCAGGACTGGCCTGGTACGAGATCTCGAACTGGGCCCGTCCCGGTCACGAGTGCCGCCACAACCGCCTGTACTGGTCGATGGGCGAGTACCAGGCGTTCGGTTGCGCCGGGCACTCGCACCGTGACGGCCGGCGCTTCTGGAACGTCCGTACGCCGGAGCGCTACCTCGACGCCGTCCTCGGCGGCCGCTCGCCCGAGGCGGCCGGCGAGCGCCTGGCGCCCCCGGACCGGCGCTTGGAGGCACTGCAGTTGGCCGTACGCACCCGCGACGGCGTTCCGGCGGTCGCCTTCCCGCCCGAGGAGCTCGACCTCCTCGGCCCGTTGGTCGAGCGCCACGCCGACCGGGTCGTCCTCACCCCGGAGGGCCGCCTCCTCGCCAACGAGGTCGCCCTGCGTCTCGCCTGAGGGCGCTCGTTTGCCCGCTCGCCCGCTGGGGGCCGGTCTGCGGTGGGCGGCTGCTCGTCCGACCTCGGTCGCCCTCGTGGTCAAGCAGGGGGTCGCTGCGGGCACGCGCGTTGCGGCCTCGTCCTCATGCGTCGGTGAACGGCACGACGAGGACCGCCCGGAGAGCACCGTCGGCTCGGCGCCTGACCGTCCCCGAGCCCGCGCACGGGGTCGGCGCCCCTAACCGCTGCAGCGCAGGCAGCCGGGGGTCGGTGGATGCGAGGTTCGGGAGATCGTGCGAGGCGCGGCTGGCGCGGGTGCTCGGCAAGGGGGTGAGGACGCGCCCCACTGTCGAGCCGATGGCAGCCGCTGCTCGCGAACGTCCGGGTCGGCAGCTCATGGGGTCGGGAAGGAGCGCGGGCCGCCCCTCTCGTGTGTCGGGCCGGCACCGGCGGTCCGACGCGTGATGGGGCGCGAGCGACGAACGTCCTGGTCCCGGTTGGTTGGTGAGGACGTGGGGGGCAACGCGAGACTGCCCCGGGCATGCCCTTTCATCTCGTCACCGAGGAGTGGGACGCCGACCTAACGGCCGGTAACCCACTGGGCTTCCCCGGCTACGGCGACCGGCCGCCCGAGCTGGGCGAGTCGGTCCGGACCGGCCGAACGGCCGCCTACGCCTTCGTCGAGGGCCGCTTCGACGTCGTCGGCGGGTCGATGGGGGCGGCGGCGGGCGAGAAGGTCGTCCGGGCCTACGACCGGGCGATCGAGGCCCGCCTCCCGATGGTCGTGCACACACGCACGGGCGGCGCCCGGGTCCAGGAGGGCATGGTCGCCCTCGTCCAGCTCGCCCGGACCGCCAGCGCCGCCCGCCGCCACGCCGACGCCGGCCTCTTGTCGCTCGGCGTCTACGGGTCGCCGACGACGGGTGGCGTGTTCGCGTCGTACGGGTCGCTGGTGGACCTCAAGGTGGCGTACCCGCGGGCGATCCTCGGTTTCGCCGGCCCGCGGGTGGCCGAGGGGACGCTGGGCATCACGCTGCCGCCTGGTTCCCACACGGCTCGCTGGGCGTTCGACCACGGCCTCCTCGACGGCCTGGTCGACCCCGAGGACGCGCCGGCCTGGGTCGACGCCGCGCTGGGCCACCGGGACCGTCCGCTGCCGACCCGCCCGCTGCCGACGTGGTCGGACCCGGGCGAGCCGGGCGCCTGGGGCGAGGTCCTGCGCGCCCGGGCGGTGGGCAGGCCGACGGGGGTCGACCGGGCCGCCCGCCTGTGCTCGTCGTGGGTCGAGGCCCGGGGCTTGGACCCGACCGTCCGGGCGGCCCTGGCGACCGTGGCGGGGCGGCGCTGCGTCGTGGTTGCGACCGACCGGTACCGGGGACCGGGGCGTCCCACGCCGGACGGCTTCCGCCTGGCACAACGGGCGGTGGCCCTGGCGTCCCGGCTCGGGTTGCCGCTGCTCACGCTGGTCGACACGCCCGGTGCCGACCCCTCGCCCGAGGCGGAGGCGGACGGCATAGGGCCCGAGATCGCCGCCACGTTCGCCGCCTTCGCCGCCTGCCCGACGCCGATCGTGTCGGTGTGCGTGGGGGAGGGCGGGAGCGGGGGCGCGCTGGCCCTTTCGTTCGCCGATCGGCTGCTGATGAGCGAGCACGCCGTGTTCTCGGTCATCGCGCCCGAGGGCGCGGCCGCGATCCTCGAGCGGGACGTCGCCGCGGCACCCCGGGTCGCCGACATGCTGCGGCTCACCTCGGCCGACATGGCCGAGCTGGGGATCGTCGATCAGGTCATCCCGGAGGGCCAGTCCGCCCTCGACGCCGCCGTCGCCAAGGCGCTCGACGAGGCCGTCCCTGGCGACCGCCATCGCCGCTTCGACGCCGCCACGGCCCGCTGGATCCGGCAGTGACCTGTCGTCGCGCCGGTCGCTCAGCCCGACGGTAGAACGAGTTCCTGCCCAGGAATGAGTAAGTCCGGATTGCCGGGATCGGCCATCCGGCTGCGGTTGGCGTCCACAAGGACACGCCAGTACCGCTCGAGCTGAGCCTCGGTCGGGGCCTGCCCGCCGGAGCGGTCCCGCAGCGTCTCCTCCGCCACGGACCAGAACGAGTCCCCGGCACCGACGACCCAAGGGTCCTCCTGCGCGTCGTCCGCGGCGGAATGGGCGTTGGCTCGTGGACTTGGTGGCTCGGGCGTCGGCCGGTCGTTCGCTCGTTCCCTCGGGACGGGCGGGCTCGCACTCTGCCCTGGGTGTCGGGACGGGTCGCCGTCATCCGCGCGCGTCATCGATGCCGTGACGTCCTCGTTCGTCGGTGGTTGCCGCGCGGCGGCGGCACCGGGACGGCGAGTGGCTTCTGGCGTCACCGGTCGGGCCGCGTGGTGATCGCCGGCGGGCGGCGTTCCATGGGAGTACGTCATCGTGGCGGTCGCTCTGGGCTGGGCCGGCGGCGGAATCGCGGCCGTGGACCGCTCCCGGGTCATCGTGGCGGTCGGGATGGCGGAGGGGTCCTCGACGGCCGTGCCTTGCGGCTCGGCTTCGGTGGTGGCGGTCATCGTCGCTGCGGGAGGCGGAGTGGTGGACGGGGTGGCGCCGGCGGGGCGGGTGGCGAGGCTCGACGGTGGGCTCAGGGGCGGAGCCGTGTCGAGCGGGGCCGGCAACGGGACCCGAGCCAGGAAGGCGCCGGCCACCAGGCCGGCCCCGGCGCTGCGGGTCGCGATGCGCCGGACGACCGGAGGGCTGACGGCTGCGACTATGCGAGCGAGCCGGCGCCAGCCGGCGACATCGGCGACGACCGTCGCCACGGTGACGGCGACGAGGTACCACGCGCCCACCAGGGCGACGAGGCGGACGACGGAGACCGCCATGACGGCGGGCGACGTCCGGTCGAGCCAGGCCGTCAGCGTCTCGGGCGAGTCGGCGGGGACCGACAGCGTGCCCATCGTCGACCCGTGCAGTAGCCGCAGGGTGACGGCGAGGAACGCCGCCCAGAGCGCCAGGTGGACGACCGGGTGCCGGCGGCTCATGCCCGCGCCTCGCCGACCACGACCGGCTCGCCGCCGGTGACGTCGACGACGAGGGCGTCGCAGCCGTCGGGGGCCGGCTCCGCCCGAAGGGCCGCTGCGCCGGCGACGCTACGGACAGCGGCCACGGTCGCCGGTGCCCCCTCGGGTGCCCAGATCGGGAACACGAACACGTCGCCCGTCGCCGGACGGAGCAGCGCCGGTGACGCCACACCGTCGCAGTCCCAATCGCCGATGGCGACCAGGTCGCCGGGCTCGCCGAGGGTCCAACGGGCATCGCCGGCCGAAACTGCGTGGCCCTCGACCGCGAGCGCCTCGGGACAGCCGTCGCCGTCGACGTCCGCCGCCGGTGCAGGGACGGCCACGCAGCCGACGTGGCCGGTCGCCTCGTCGCCACCGGCTCGGTCTGCGGCCGAGCCAGGCCCGTTCGCCGGCGACGCCCCGCCGGCGGCCAGGACGCCCGCCGCCAGCGTGACGCCGACGGCGCCGGCGGCGATCCCGACGGTCGTGCGGCGCCGGTGCCCGTTCCCCTCGTGCCCCCGATCTCGCCGATCGGCCGAGGACGAGCGACGGAGGTCGGGTATCCCGGCACGCCGCGCCCGGCCGGACGCCGATCCGACGCGCAGCGACGGGCGGGGCGTGGGCCGAGCCGGTGGGACGACGTCGGGCTCAGCGGAGGCGCCGCCCCTGGGGTCGTCTTCGTCTCCTGAGACGGCGTCGCCGGTGTCGGCGTCGTCCCAGAAGCTCTCGTCGGGGCCTCGAGCGATCCACATCCTCACCTTGGCCATGGCCTCGTCCTCGTGCTCCGGCTCCACGAGCCACCCGTCGTCGCGGGCCGCATCCCGCTCGGGATGGCCGAGAGCGAGGGAGTCGCCGTAGCGGGGCGGGTCGGCGACACCGACCTCCGGCCACACGTCCTGCCCGTGCTGCTCGCCGGCGATGTCGTCCCGGTCGTGGAGGTCGTCGACGTCGTGCCCGACGTCGTCGCCGGCCTCCGGCCCGACGGAGGCAGCGTCGAACGCCGGGTTCGTCCCCGGGCCCTCCGGCGGCACATGGTTAGTCGGGTGGTGGCCGTCGTGGTCGCGGTCGGCGAGGTCATCGCGTCGCGGGGCGCCGCCCGAACTGTTCGCCCATCCAGGGGCGTGGGTCGACGGCGTCCCGTCGGGATCGTCGGCTGCTGCTCCGTGGTCGTGGCCACCACCTCGGTCGAGGGCCGCCGGCGGTGTGCCGAGCCCGTCACCGGAGTGGGGGGCGGGGCCCGCCGGGACCGTGATGGTGTGCCAGACGTCGGCGAGCGACGGTGTGGCGATGAGGCCCCCCGGGGCGGCGTCGATGGCGACCCGGGAGGCCTCGACCATGCCGGGGGCGGGGAGAGCCGGCACCCCGCCCCCGGCGGACGGCCCGTGGGGGGTCGGGCCGGACCTGTGTGCCGACGTCAGCGGCGCGTGACCGGGCGAAACCCGGTGGGCGGCGTGGTCGCGAGCGGTGTGGGCCCGTGCCGGGGATGGGTCGGTGACCGTCCAGGGGAGTGAGCCGGTGGCGACCGCACGGCCGCCGGCCTTCGGTGCTGCGGGCGGGGCCGGCTCGGCCGGCGTCGGTGGGGTGTCAGAGGATGCCGGCGGCGGGAGTTCGGCGGTGGGGACGACCGCCAGGATGGAGCCCGCCAGGCTGCGGGCGCTGGGGCGGCGGCCCGACGTCGGGTCGAGCGCCCGGGCGGCCACCTGGGCCAGCGCCCGATGGTCCGCCGGCACCGCCCGCCGCCACGGCACCCGCCGCTCGGGCACCACGCGATCGAGCAGGGCCTCCACCAGCAGGCCCAGGTCCTCGACGTCATCGGCCGGGCCGGCGCCGCCGGGACCGGACAGCCCGCACAGCCGGGGCCGCCCGTCCGCACCGAGGAGCACGTGGGTCACGTCGAGGCGCCCGTGCACGAGGCCGATCTCGTGGAGGTCGGCGATCGTCGCCGCCACCGCGGCGGCGAGCCCGGCGGCCTGGGCCAACGTGCCGCGCCACCCGTCGAGGGTGTCGCCGGCGTAGCCGGTGCGCAGCTCGTCGCCCACGCCGTGGGAGGCCGGCCCGCTCGACAGGAGCGTGACGACGCCGGGGTGGCCGGCCCGGCGGAGGCGGGCGGCCTCGGCACGGATGCGCTCGGCGTCGTCGGGGGTGGACGCGGACTTCACCGCCACGAGACCGTCGTCGCCCAGCGCGACGGTGACCTTTACGCTCATGGCGCCAAGGATGCTGAAACGGCACGAGAGCTGTCAAGCGAAAAGGCATCGAAACAACACGAAACGTCAGGTCACGGCGTTCCGTCCTCCGCGGTCGCCGTCGCCGTGGCCGTGACCGTCGTGCCGTCCGGGGTACCGGGGATGACGCCGGCGAACACGTAGTCCGCCGTCATCGAGATCGTGACGACCAGTCCCTCGGCGGTGATGTCCACGGTCGGCGGGGCGGCCAACGACCCGGCCAGCTCGCTCGCCTGGACGGCCGTGGCGACGACGCTCTCGGCGGCGTCCGCGTCCAGCCGGTACTCGCCGCGGCGCAGCGCCACGGGGTCGGCACCCGCGGTCACGGCGTCGTTGGCGGCGGCCGCGGCCAGGTCGTACGCCTGGCGCTGGCGGAGCTGAACGAGCGCCATGTCCACGGCGATCGACGCCAGGACCAGCACGATCAGGACGCCCGCCGGCATGAGCATCAGCGCGCTGCCCCGCTCGCGACGACGGCTCCGTGCTCCGGTCCCAGCCGGCTGGCGGCGAGCCGGTCGGCCGCCGCCTTGCGCAGCGCTACGAGGGGTCTCGGCGTCGGCTCCGCTCATGCCGTCACCGCCCACGGTGCGGGGCACGGGACGGCCGCCGGGATCGGATCGCGGACGTCGCCCGCATCGGCGACGGCTGCGCGCCGGCCCGCGGTCATGCGCACAGCTCGGCGGAGCCGGGGACGCCGTCCCGATAGGGGTCGACCAGCTCGGTGTGGGAGCTGGTGACGGTGAAGGCCTCGCCGAACCCGCCGATCCACGGGAGCGTCAGGGCCGGGACGCGGTAGGTCGCCGTGAACGTGGCGCGGGCGCAGCGGGTGTAGGCGCCGGCGCCGCCCGGTCCGTCGAGCGACGTGAGGGCGACCGTGGCGGTGTCGGGGTTGCGTCCGTGGGCGGCGAGCGTGTCGAGGCCGGCCGCCACGGCCTGCGCCTCGGCGTCGCCGCCGGCGTCCGCCGCCACGACGGGCGACTCCACGAACCGGCGGGTGGCCTCGCGGGCGGCGGCGTCGGTGGCCAGCTTGGCGTC